>Ga0153917_1000594_pt1 | contig 21432 bp, 15 predicted proteins | sample TSFL001MetaG_FD_104695 | JGI IMG/M metagenome (GOLD analysis project Ga0153917, IMG submission 104695) | Attine ant fungus gardens microbial communities from Florida, USA - TSFL001 MetaG | ecosystem: Host-associated > Fungi > Mycelium > Unclassified | place: USA: Florida, Paynes Creek Historic... | reverse complement strand
AGAAAAAGCTCAGATCGTTGCCGAATACCAGCAAGCCGCCGGCGATACCGGTAGCCCGGAAGTGCAGGTTGCTCTGCTGACCGCCAACATCAACAAGCTGCAAGGCCACTTCAAGGCCAACGAGAAAGACCACCACTCCCGTCGTGGCCTGATCCGTATGGTCAACCAGCGTCGTAAGCTGCTGGACTACCTGAAGGGCAAAGACACCACTCGTTACAGCGCCCTGATCGGTCGCCTGGGCCTGCGTCGCTAATAGCGTCCTGGTCAGTGGTGTGCATGGCGTGTCGCATGTTTCGGGAATGCTGCCTGGCAGCATTCGCGTCAGGCACGTCACGCGTATCTCCGAGGTTGGCAGCCTGGCTATGCTGAGCGGTTTTTCCGCCCGGCGGCCAGGCTCCCAGCCTCGTGTTGTATCTGGACGGTCAATGGGGCCGATTCCCCGTTCTGCCCAAGAATTCGCAAGAACAAGTTCCCCCCAGAGCCACTGAAAAAGGTAGGAAACCGTGAACCCGGTAATCAAGAAATTCCAGTTCGGTCAGTCGACCGTTACCCTCGAGACGGGCCGCATTGCCCGTCAGGCGACCGGCGCTGTGCTGGTCACCGTCGACAACGACGTCACCGTGCTGGTGACCGTGGTCGGTGCCAAGCAGGCAGATCCAGGCAAGGGCTTCTTCCCGCTGTCCGTCCACTACCAGGAAAAGACCTACGCCGCAGGCAAGATCCCTGGCGGTTTCTTCAAGCGTGAAGGCCGTCCTTCCGAGAAGGAAACCCTGACCTCGCGCCTGATCGACCGTCCGATCCGCCCGCTGTTCCCTGAAGGGTTCATGAACGAAGTGCAGGTCGTCTGCACCGTGGTTTCCACCAGCAAGAAGACCGATCCGGACATCGCTGCGATGATCGGTACCTCGGCTGCCCTGGCCATCTCCGGCATTCCGTTCGAAGGCCCGATCGGCGCTGCTCGCGTTGCCTTCCACGAAAGCACCGGCTATCTGCTGAACCCGACCTACGAGCAACTGGAAGCCTCCAGCCTCGACATGGTCGTGGCCGGTACCGAGTCCGCTGTACTGATGGTTGAGTCGGAAGCCAAAGAGCTGACCGAAGACCAGATGCTGGGTGCCGTACTGTTCGCCCATGACGAGTTCCAGAGCGTCATCCAGGCCGTCAAGGAACTGGCTGCCGAAGCTGGCAAGCCGACCTGGGACTGGCAGCCTGCGCCTGCCAACACCGAACTGCTGAACCTGGTCCGCGCCGAGTTCGGCGAGGCCATCTCGCAGGCCTACACCATCACCCAGAAGGCCGATCGCTACAACCGTCTGGGTCAGCTGCGCGACGAGGCCATCGCCCGTCTGTCCAACGAAGAAACCGGCCCGAGCACTGGTGCCATCAAGGATATCTTCGGCGAGCTGGAATACCGCACCGTCCGCGAGAACATCGTCAACGGCAAGCCGCGTATCGACGGCCGTGACACCCGCACCGTGCGTCCGCTGAACATCGAAGTCGGCGTTCTGCCAAAAACCCACGGCTCGGCGCTGTTCACCCGTGGCGAAACCCAGGCCCTGGTCGTCGCGACCCTGGGTACTGCGCGTGACGCCCAGTTGCTGGACACCCTCGAAGGCGAGAAGAAAGACCCCTTCATGCTGCACTACAACTTCCCTCCGTTCTCGGTAGGCGAATGTGGTCGCATGGGTGGTGCCGGCCGTCGCGAAATCGGCCACGGTCGTCTGGCCCGTCGTGGTGTTCAGGCGATGCTGCCGAGCGACAGCGAGTTCCCGTACACCGTCCGCGTCGTTTCGGAAATCACCGAATCCAACGGCTCCAGCTCCATGGCCTCGGTCTGTGGTGCCTCCCTGGCGCTGATGGACGCCGGTGTGCCGATGAAGGCACCGGTAGCGGGCATCGCGATGGGCCTGGTCAAGGAAGGCGACAAGTTCGCGGTCCTGACCGACATCCTGGGTGACGAAGACCACCTGGGCGACATGGACTTCAAGGTTGCCGGTACCGCCAAAGGTGTTACCGCACTGCAGATGGACATCAAGATCAACGGCATCACCGAAGAGATCATGGAAATCGCCCTGGGCCAGGCCCTGGAAGCGCGCCTGAACATCCTCGGCCAGATGAACCAGATCATCGCCCAATCGCGCAGCGAACTGTCGGCCAACGCTCCGACCATGCTGGCGATGAAGATCGACACCGACAAGATCCGTGACGTCATCGGTAAAGGCGGCGCCACCATCCGTGCCATCTGCGAGGAAACCAAGGCTTCGATCGACATCGAAGACGACGGTTCGATCAAGATCTTCGGCGAGACCAAGGAAGCCGCTGAAGCGGCCAAGCAGCGTATCCTGGGCATCACCGCCGAGGCCGAGATCGGCAAGATCTACGTGGGTAAGGTCGAGCGCATCGTCGACTTCGGTGCCTTCGTCAACATCCTGCCGGGCAAAGACGGCCTGGTGCACATCTCCATGCTCAGCGATGCGCGTGTAGAGAAAGTCACCGACGTGCTCAAGGAAGGTCAGGAAGTCGAAGTGCTGGTACTGGACGTGGACAACCGCGGCCGTATCAAGCTGTCGATCAAGGACGTTGCTGCTGCCAAGGCATCCGGCGTCTAAGCCTTCCGAGGCAAAAAAGGACTCTTCGGAGTCCTTTTTTTTCGCCCCGGTTTTTTCTTTGTCCACTTGCATCTTGCATGCAGGAATTTGTCCGGGCTTGCAAATTGCACGATGGCAATTCAGATGCGTTTTTCTAACTATTTGTTTTGAAAGGTATTTTCAGGCGTTGAAGCTGGCACAGGGCGTGCAATGGTCTCTACACCTGCCGCCAGGAATCACGGCGCAGACCTTTCGAACAACAGGAGTGACTCACATGAAGAAATTCGCCATTGCTGCCGCTACTGCCACCGCCCTGACCCTGACCATGGCTAATGCGGCATTCGCCCAGCAACCCGTCCAGTCGTCTCCAATGACGCTGGCGGCCGGTGAAATGACCAAGGCCAAGGAAGAGACCAAAGACACTTGGATCACGACCAAAGTCAAGGCCGACCTGATGACAGAGAAAGGCATCCCTGGCGGCGATATCAAGGTCGAAACCAACAAGGGGGTGGTCTCCTTGTCCTCTGACGTGGCCATTACTGCATCGCAAAAAGAACAGGCGATTGCCATCGCCAAGGCAATCAAGGGTGTCCAGGCTGTGTCGGCTGACGGCCTGAAAGCCGAATAAGGATTGTCCCGTCGGCCAAAAGGAACTGGCCACCTCACGTCAGGGCCCCGTCGTCGGCGACGGGGCCCTGTGCATTGCCCAAACGTTATTCGCCGCCCAGCCGCACCGGGTTGAAGGCAATCACATCGCTCTCGAAGCATTCCTGCTCGACGATCAACGGCTCCACCAGCGGACGGCTGTCGCGGAAATGCGCGGTCTGGGTGTGGGCGTCATACGCGGCATCGTCGCGGTAGATCTCATAGAGGTAGATCACTTCCGGATCGACACGGTCCTGGGACACATCGAACACCAGGCAGCCCGGCTCGTTAGCGACGGAGGCAGCGGCATTGACCTTGATAGCGGCCAGGAATTGCTCGGCGCTGCCAGGTTTTACACGGGTCTTGATGAAGAGACTGTACACAGGGCGATCCTTTTGTTTTAAATTTGCTAGCAAATTGTATACATAAAAGGAGCCGAGTCCATGTCCGATCTTCCTGCCCGCCCAGGCCGTCTCAACGGTTTGCGTCACCTCGCCCTGTTGGTACCGAACCTGGAGGAGTGCGAGCGTTTCTATGTCGATCTGCTTGGCATGCAGGTTCTGCACCGGGCCCATGAAGACCTGGTGTACCTGACCTGCGGCAACGACAACCTGTCACTGGGGCGCGGCGCGGGTGCTGCCAACGGCCTGCAGACGCTCGATCACTATGGCTTCATCGTTGACAGTGTGGAGGAGTTGGACGCCTGGTATCTGTACTTCAAGGCCCATGGCGTGACCTTGCTGGACCGTCCGTTCGATCATGGCGATGGTGCGCGCAGCTTCCACGTGCTCGATCCGGCCGGTAACAAGGTGCAGCCGCTGTATCACCCGGCGGTGTCGGGTCAGCGGCTGGTCTGAGTACGGGGTAGAGGGGCTGCTCTGCAGCCCTTTCGCGGCGCAAGGCCGCTCCTACAGGCTCGGCGCAATCCGGTAGCCTTGGGAGCGGCCTTGCACCGCGAAAGGGGCCAGGATCCGAAAGGTTCCGCGCGCTGGAGACGGGCTCCTCAATTACTGCGTCAGGTCACTCGGCATCCAGGTGCAGCGGCGTGATCACCCGGCCATCGCTTTCAGCCTGGCCCAGGTTGGTATCGATGAAATACACCCGGTCGTCTTCCAACTGGCCTTTGTCCACCAGGTAGTCCTTGATGCTGCCGGCCCGGGCCTGGCCCAGCTGACGCAGCAGCGCGGTACTTTCAGCCCAGGACTTGATCACCGCGTCGTACAGCTTGGCGGTGCGCTCGTCACGGCTCAGTTGCTGCCACTCGGCGGGAGGCTGCTGTTTGAGGCGTGCCCGGTAGATGCCTTCGAGCATGGCGGGTTTGTCGCTGTCTTCGACCACCAGCATCGAGGCGTTGGCTGGCACCTTGTCGCCGCGGCGTTGAAGGATCTTGTACCAGGTGGCCTGGTATTCGCGCTCCAGGCGTTGTTTGGCGATCAGCGGGCCATCGCTGCTCTGGGCGCTGGTACCTTCGATTTCCAGGCGCAGTTCCGGGCGCTCTTTGAGTGCGCTCGCCAGTTTGTCCAGCGCCGACTGGGCGTCGACACTGAGGTCGCTGGAGCCCGGGTCGAACGCGACATTGCCAAGATCCTCCGCACCGCCACCGGAAATCAGCCCTCCGATGAACTTGAACGGCGCCTGGGCCGCGCGCAGCACCAGGTTGCGCAGGGTCTGCCAGATGATCGGCATGACGCTGAACTGTGGATTGTTGAGGTCGCCGCTTACCGGCAGCTCAATGGAGATCTTGCCCTCGGTGTCCTTGAGCAGGGCCACCGCCAGGCGGATCGGCAGGTCCACCGCGTCGGGGCTGTCGACCTTCTCACCCAGTTGCAGTTGCTCGACCACGACCTTGTTCTCGGCCTTGAGCTGACCGTTGGTGATCAGGTAGTGCAGGTCGAGGTTCAGTCGGCCCTTGCGGATACGGAAACCTGCGAACTTGCCGGAGTAGGGCGTCAGGGTCGTCAGCTCGACACGTTTGAAGCTGGTGGCGATATCCAGGCTGGCCAGCGGGTTGAATGGATTGAGCGCGCCTTTGATGGTGACTGGCGCGTACCGGTCGACCTTGCCCTTGACGTCGACCTTGGCCGGTGCCGGCCTGCGGTTGTCGATGGTGCCTATCTGGCCGTTGAGTTGCTGGATCGCAGTGGCGAAGTTGGGGGTCAGGGTCAGGTCGGCGAAGTTGGCCGAGCCGTCATTGATGTCGATGCCGCCGATACGGATGCCCAGCGGTTTTTCATTGCGGGCACTGGCAGGCCTGGCCGGGGCGGCGGGCGCGCCGACCGGTTGCGGGATCAGCAGGTCGTCGACGTTGGTGGTGCGGTCTTCGTTGATGATGAAGCGCGCATAGGGCTGCAGCAGCGTCACCTTGTCGATCGACAGGGCGTCGCCATGAACGTAGGACAAGCCGCTCAGGTCCAGTTGCTGCCATTTGACGAAGTCGCGGTCCTTGATGGTATCCAGGGTATGCAGCTGGCTGACCTGGGCCTTGCCGCCGACGCTGAAGGCCAGCGGCTCGATGCTCTTGAGGTCGACCTTCAGGTCGCTGGAAAGCATGCCACTGCGCAGTTCCAGGCGGATGAACGGGCTGATGTAGGCCTGGGCCACGCGCAGGTCGATGTCGCGGGTGCTGACATCGAGCTTGGCGGTGACAGGGGCCAGGTTGACCTGGCCAGCAGCCTGTACCTTGCCTTGCTTGCCGACGCCGGTATCGAGCTTGAGGGTGAAGGGCGACTGGTTGAGGCTGTCGAAGTTTTGCAGGTCAAGGTTGAGTGGGCCTACGTCCAGCGCCACGGGCTCCTTCTTGCTGCGGTCGGCCAGGTGCACCAGGTAGTTGCGCAGTTGCACGTCCTTGAGCAGGACCTGCCAGGGCTTGCCGGGCTCCTTGGCGGCTTTTTCTTCGGCGCTGGGCTCGGCGGCAGCAGGTTCGGCTTTTTCCTGAGGGGTGGCCTTGGCCGGTTGGCTGGCGAACAGTTTCTGCCAGTCGAGCTGGCCGTCACGTTCGAGCGCTGCCCAGGTCTCGAGCTTTTCGCTGCGGATCTTGCCGACGGTGACCAGTTGCTTGGCCAGGTCGATGGTGGTTTCGCTCACTTCCAGGCTGGCCAGGCGCGCCAGCTGGCGTCCATCCGGTGCCTTGATGGCAAAGGGCGCGACACGTACGGAGGTGTTGTCCAGCAGCAGCTCGGTTTCCTTGGCCAGATTGAGTTTGTAGTGGGTGTCGAGGTTTACCACGCCTTCTTCCAGTACCAGGGGCACGGCGTCGCGCACGTAGGGCCAGAAGGCTTTCATCCTGCCGTCGGTGATCTTGAGGGTGCCTTCGGAAGCGATGGGTGTCAGGCTCAGGGTGCCGCTCCAGTCGATGCGGCCGCCGTTCGGGCCAATGGCCACCAGGGCCATGTCGGCATTGTCGTCGGGCAAGGTGCTGAGGTTCTTCAACTCCAGGTTCATGGAGTCGTAGAGGAACTCGATGGGCTCGCTCGGGCGCAGGTCCTCGAAATGCAGGTAGCCTTCGCTCAGCTTGATGCTGCCGATACGCAGCGGGAAGGGATTGCCTGCCGGCTCTTCAGGCTTGGGCTCACTGGGTGGAAGCTTGAACAACCGGGTCAGGTTGAGAGTGCCGTCTTTGGCGAACAGCACCTCGTTGCGCGGTTTGTCCAGCTCGACGGACTCCAGGTGCAGGGCCTTGGTCCATAGGCTGTCGAGCGAGAGATTGGCATAGAGGCGCTCGAAGCCCACTTGTTCCTTGCCGGGTTCGCCGATCTGCAGGCCCCAGAGCGTGAGCTCCAGGCTGAACGGGTTGAACTCGATGCGCTGCAGGTGCGCCGGCACCGTGGCGTATTGCGCCAGTTGCTGGTTGGCGATGCGCAGGCCGACACCGGGAATGATGAGAAAGCCAAGCAGGCTGTAGAGGGCCACGAGGGCCAGCAGGGCGCCGAGGGCGCGCGTCAATCCTTTGGGCATGTAAGACGTCATCTGTCTGAAGCGAGGTGCCTTGGAGTATGGCACGTTAAAACGGTTCCGACGAAACGACCAAAATCCTACTCGATGCCCATGCGCCGTCTGGCCCGCTGCGCCGAACCGTCGCGCATGGCCCAGCGCAGTACCGGCGCGATGCGGTTGATGCCCAGACGGATCATGCGTTGTTGCAATGGGCTCTGGTGCAGGCCGAGCATGTCGCGGGCCCACTCCGGCAGCAGGTCGATGCCGGCATTGAGCATCAGCTTGCCGACCGGTTGCGCCATGCGGCTGGGGGCCGGCGCATCGAGCAGGATGTCCACCACTTCATGGCTGCGCGCGTCGCACTGCAGCTGTGGGCGCATATGTCGCAGGTAATCCTCGACTGCCTGGCAGGAGCGCGGTACATCACGTGCACCCAGGCGTTCGGCGATCAGGGCGATCTCGTCGTAGTAGGCGTCCTGGGCGGCGCGGGGCAGGCCAGGGTTGCGATAGCGCAGGTGGGCGGCGAGGAAGCTGCTGACCTCGGCGACATGCACCCAGGTCAGCAGATCGGGGTCGCTGGCGGCATAGGGGCGACCATCGGGGGCGGTGCCAACGACCTTGAGATGGATGGTGCGGACCTTTTCGATCAACCATTCGGCGTCGCGGGTCGAGCCGAAGGTGGTGCCTGAGATGAACTGGCTGGTGCGGCGCAGGCGCCCTAGCAGGTCCTGGCGGAAGTTGGAGTGGTCCCAGACCCCGGCCAGGGCCAAGGGGTGCAGCAGTTGCAGCATCAGGGCGCTGATACCGCCCACCAGCATGCTGGGAAAGTCGCCATGCACCTGCCAGGCGATGCTCTGCGGGCCGAACAGGCCTGGGTCACCCTTGGGAGATTCCAGGTCGAGCTGGCCGAGGGCCAGCCCGGTGAGGCTCATGACCTGGGTTTCGATGCGGCGGCGTAAGGCTTCCATGGCGGTCCCGCGGGCCGCCAGGGGGCGGCCGTCTATTGATTGAGGCGTTTATCGATCAAGCCCTGCACCACGCTCGGGTCGGCCAGGGTCGAGGTATCGCCCAGGTTGTCCAGCTCGTTGCAGGCGATCTTGCGCAGTATACGCCGCATGATCTTGCCCGAGCGGGTCTTGGGCAGCGCGGGCGCCCATTGGATCAGCTCGGGCTTGGCGAAGCTGCCGATCTCCTTGCTGACCAGGGCCAGCAGTTCGGCCTTGAGTGCATCGTCCGGGGTAACGCCGTTCATGGGCGTGACGAAGGCATAGATGCCTTGGCCCTTGAGGTCGTGCGGGTACCCGACCACGGCGGCTTCGGCGATGCTGTCGTGCAGCACCAGGGCACTCTCCACCTCGGCGGTGCCGATGCGGTGGCCGGAGACGTTGATCACATCGTCGATGCGTCCGGTGATCCAGTAGTCACCCTCGGCATCGCGGCGGGCGCCGTCACCTGTGAAGTAGTAACCGGGCATGGGCTTGAAGTAGGTGTCGACCATGCGCTGGTGATCGCCATACACGCTGCGGATCTGCCCGGGCCAGCTGGCCTTGATCGCCAGCAGGCCGGCGCCTGGGCCCTCGATGGGCGTGCCTTTCTCGTCCAGCAGCACCGGTTGCACGCCGAACAACGGCTGGGTGGCGCAGCCAGGCTTGAGATGCGTGTTACCGGGCAGCGGGCTGAGCATGATGCCGCCGGTCTCGGTCTGCCACCAAGTATCGACGATGGGGCAGCGTTTCTGGCCGACTGCCTCGAAGTACCATTCCCAGGTCTCTGGGTTTATCGGCTCGCCCACGCTGCCGAGCAGACGCAGGCTTTGCCGCGAGGTGCTTTGCAAAGGCGCCGGGCCCTCGCGCATCAGCGCACGCAGGGCGGTGGGGGCGGTGTAGAAGATGTTCACTTGGTGCTTGTCCACCACCTGCCAGAAGCGCGAGCTGTCCGGGTAGTTGGGCACACCCTCGAACATCAGCGAGATCGCGCCATTGGCCAGCGGACCATAGAGGATGTAGCTGTGGCCGGTCACCCAGCCCACATCTGCGGTACACCAGAACACCTCGCCGTCGCGGTAGTCGAACACCACCTTGAAGGTCAGGGCGGCCTGCAACAGGTAGCCGGCGGTGCTGTGCAGCACGCCCTTGGGTTTGCCGGTGCTGCCGGAGGTATAGAGGATGAACAGCGGGTCTTCCGCTTCCATGGGTTCGGGAGGGCACTGATCGCCGGCTTTTTCCGTGGACTCGTGGTACCAGAGGTCCTGGCCTTCGTTCCAGGCAATGTCGGCTCCGGTGCGGCGTACCACCAGCACGCTGCTGACAGAGGGGCAACTGGCCAGGGCCTTGTCGACGTTCTGTTTGAGCGGGATGCGTCTGGCGCCGCGGACACCTTCGTCGGCGGTGATCACGGTGCGGCAGTCGGCGTCGAGGATGCGATCGCGCAGCGCATCGGGCGAGAAGCCGCCGAACACCACCGAATGGATGGCGCCGATGCGTGCGCAGGCAAGCATGGCGTAGGCCGCCTCAGGGATCATCGGCATGTAGATGCATACCCGGTCGCCTTTTTTCACGCCCCGGGCCTTCAGGGCGTTGGCCAGGCGGCAGACTTGACGGTGCAGTTCGAGGTAGGTGATGGCCTTGGCGTCCTTGGGATCGTCGCCTTCCCAAAGCAGGGCGGTCTGTTCGCTGCGTCGGGCCAGGTGACGGTCGATGCAGTTGTAGCTGACGTTCAGTTGGCCGCCGTCGAACCAGCGGGCCTCGCCGGTCCTCAGGTCGCATTGCTGGACCCTCGACCAGGGCTTGATCCAGTCCAGGCGCTTGGCCTGTCCGGCCCAGAAGGTGTCGGGGTCTTCGACCGACTGGCGGTAGAGGCGCCGGTAGTCGTCGGGGGAGAGGGCGGCGGACTGGCTGACGGCCAGGGCCTGGGGGTAATCGCGAATATCGAACATGGCGGTTTGTCCTGCTCTTGTCGGGGCGAGGGACTGCAACGGCTATTCGATAGGACAGTGTAGAAGGTAGGGGTGTTCCCTGAAGGGCTCCCCCGGCGATTGAGTTGCGTTGTCGGCGCGCCCCAGGGCTGTGCACATCAGCCAGTGATGTGCACAGCCCTGAGAGCGACCATGTATCAGCCGCGGTGACGGCCGCGGAAGTAGTTGATCAGGCCCTGGGTGGAGCCGTCTTCGGCGCTGTCTTCCAGGCTGCCGACCAGGCGCTGGTAGACGCCCTTGCCCAGCTCCTTGCCCAGTTCCACGCCCCATTGGTCGAAGGCGTTGATGCCCCAGATGACGCTTTGCACGAACACTTTGTGCTCATACATGGCCACCAGCGCACCGAGCCGGCGCGGGCTGATGCGCTCGACCACCAGGGTGTTGCTCGGACGGTTGCCCGGGATCACCTTGTGCGGTGCCAGCTTCTCGATGTCCGCTTCGTTCAGGCCTTTGGCGCGCAGTTCGGCCTCGGCTTCGTCGCGGGTCTTGCCGAGCATCAGTGCCTGGCTCTGGGACAGGCAGTTGGCATACAGCCACTGGTGATGGTCGGCCACCGGATTGAAGCTCACCACCGGGACGATGAAGTCGGCCGGAATCAGCTGGGTGCCCTGGTGCAGCAACTGGTGATAGGCGTGCTGGCCGTTGCAGCCGACGCCGCCCCAGATCACCGGGCCGGTATCGGTTTTCACCGCAGAGCCATCCTGCAGCACGCTCTTGCCGTTGGACTCCATGTCCAGCTGCTGCAGGTGCTTGGTGATATTGCGCAGGTAGTGGTCGTACGGCAGGATCGCGTGGCTCCGGGCGCCCCAGAAGTTGCCGTACCACACGCCCAGCAGGGCCAGCAGGACCGGCATGTTCTTCTCGAACGGGGTGTTCTGGAAGTGCTGGTCCATGGTGTAGGCACCGGACAGCAGTTCCTTGAAGTTGGCGGTACCGATGGCCAGGGCGATCGGCAGGCCGATGGCCGACCACAGCGAGTAGCGCCCACCCACCAAGTCCCACATCGGGAAGATGTTCTCTTCACGGATGCCGAAGGCCACGGCGGCAGCCTTGTTGCTCGATACCGCAATGAAATGGCGGTACAGCTCGGCCTCGGAACCGCCCTGTGCCAGGTACCAGGTGCGCGCGGCGGTGGCGTTCTTGAGGGTTTCCAGGGTGTTGAACGACTTCGACGAGACGATGAACAAGGTGGTCTCGGCGCGCAGGTTGGCCGACAGTTCGTGGAACTCACTGCCGTCGATGTTCGCCAGGTAGTGGCAGCGGACGCCACGCTGGGCGTAGGGCAGCAGGGCCTCGGAGACCAGCTCGGGGCCCAGGAACGAGCCGCCGATGCCGATGTTCACCACATCGGTGATGGGCTTTTCGCTGTAGCCACGCCACAGGCCGTCATGGATACGGCCCACCAGCTCGGTGATCTGGTTGAGCACCTTGTGCACTTCCGGCATCACGTTGACACCGTTGACGCTGAGCTTGTCGCCCACCGGACGACGCAGGGCCGTGTGCAGGACGGGGCGACCTTCGGAGGCGTTGATGATCTCGCCACTGAACATCGACCGGATGGCGTCCGCCAGGCCGACTTCGTTGGCCAGGTTCACCAGCAGGTCGCGGGTCTGCTCGGTGATCAGGTTCTTCGAGTAATCGAGGAACAGGCCGCAGCTGCTGAGGGAAAACTGATCGAAGCGCTTGGGGTCGGCTGCGAAGGCTTCGCGCATGCTGAAATCCTGCATGGCGTCGCGGTGTTGCTGGAGCGCCTGCCAGGCGGGCAGCGCCGTCACATCGTGGGGAGTACGGTAATACGCCATTGCGGATGCTTTCCTTGGTGCGTGATGGGCCTTGGACAACGGACAGTGGCTGGCAGTTGCAGGCTGGCCATCATTATAGGCATTGGCTGCGCGGTGGGAATGGGGGCGCTTCGCGCCCCTTTCGCGACGCAGGGCCGTTCCCATTGGGGCCGAGAGATTCGTATGGGGGCGGCCTTGCGTCGCGACGGGCTGCATGGCAGCCCCAAAGGGTCATGCGGTCTTTTCGTCCAGGTGCAGGTACAGGTTGTCAATCAACCGTGTCGTGCCCATGTACGCTGCCGCCAGGATCACCAGGTCGCGGTCGTCGATCATCGCCGGACGCAGGGTCAGGGCATGGCGCACTTCGAGGTAGTCCGGGCGGAACCCGGCAGCCACCAGTTGCGCCTGGCCTTCGGCAAGCAACACGGGGAAGTCGCGCTGGCCTTTGCCGATGGCCTCGGCCATTGTCCGTAGGGTGCGGTACAGCGCAGGTGCCGCGGCGCGCTGTTCCGGGCTCAGGTAGCCGTTGCGCGAGGACAGCGCCAGGCCGTCCTCGGCGCGCACGGTAGGCTCGCCGATGATCTGGATCGGCATGTTCAGGTCGCGCACCATGGCGCGGATCACCGCCAGTTGCTGGAAGTCCTTCTCGCCGAACACGGCAAGGTCAGGCTGGACCATGTTGAACAGCTTGCTGACCACCGTGGCCACACCTTCGAAGTGGCCGGGACGGCTTGCGCCGCACAGCCCTTCGGATAGCTGCGGCACGCTGACCCGCGTCTGCACCGCCATGCCGTCGGGGTAAATCTCCTCGACACCGGGGGCGAACAGCAGGTGACAGCCGGCCTCCAGCAGGCGCTCCTGGTCGGCGGCAAGGGTGCGCGGGTACTTGTCCAGGTCCTCGCCGGCGCCGAATTGCAGCGGGTTGACGAAGATGCTGGCGACCACGAAGTCAGCACGCTGGGCGGCCTTGGTCACCAGTGCGGCATGGCCGCTGTGCAGGTTGCCCATGGTCGGCACGAAGCCGATCCGCTTGCCTTCGCCGCGCGCGCGCGCGACGGCTGCGCGCAGTTCTCGGACGGTCTTGACTGTATTCATGCGCTGAACCCGTGTTCGCTGCCTGGGAAGCTGACATCCTTGACCGCCGTCACATAGGCGGCCAAGGCGCTGTGGATATCGGGCTGGCCGGTCATGAAGTTCTTCACGAACTTGGGCACGCGGCCGCTCAGGGACAGGCCGAGCATGTCATGCAGGACCAGCACCTGGCCATCGGTGGCGCTGCCGGCACCGATGCCGATCACCGGAATGCCGACCGCCTGGGTGATCTCCGCCGCCAGTTCGCTGGGCACGCACTCGAGCAGCAGCATGGCCGCGCCGGCCTGTTCCAGGGCGATGGCGTCGGCGCGCATCTGGCGTGCCTGGGCCTCCTGGCGACCCTGGACCTTGTAGCCGCCCAGCACATTGACCGTCTGTGGGGTCAGGCCCATGTGCGCGCACACCGGTACGCCGCGTTCGGCCAGCAGGCGGATAGTCTCGGCCAGCCAGGCGGCGCCTTCGAGCTTGATCATGTGGGCGCCGGCCTGCATCAGGGTGGCGCAATTGGCGAAGGCCTGTTCGGGCGTGGCATGGGCCATGAAGGGCAGGTCGGCGAGGATCAGCGCGCCATCGTTGCCGCGCTTCACGCAGGCGGTGTGGTAGGCCATTTCGGCAGTCGTGACCGGCAAGGTGCTGTCATGGCCCTGCAGGACCATGCCCAGGGAGTCACCCACCAACAGTATTTCCACACCGGCTGCGCAGGCGGCCTTGGCGAAGGTCGCGTCGTAGCAGGTCAGCATGGCGATTTTTTCACCCTTGGCCTTGAGGCCGTGCAGGGTGGTCAGGGTTACTTCAGGCATGTAGGAAATCCTCGTTCAGGCGCTGTGAAAAACGACTGCGTACAACGCGTGTAATCATCTTCCGGAGCGGCACATCATCGCGCGTGATGTTCGGGGCACAGGTCCGTCCGAGCCTAAATCGGTAAAAAGGCGGCACTTTGGTGCCACGGGACGCCTATAGTCGTGAGCGAGGGGGGGGAAGTCAATCACCCTGTTACCGCATTGTTACGATCAGGGTGTTACTGGCGTTACCGTTGTCCGAAACGCCCGTATTACAGGCGTTCCAGGCCCACGAAGGGGCAGGCTTCGAGCAATTGCGCCAGGCTGCGGCCGTCGGCAAGGTGGAAGTCGGCAGGTACCAGCTCGGCCAGGGGATAGAGTACGAACGGGCGCGCCTGCATGTGGTAATGCGGGACTTTCAGGCGTGGCACATCGATCACCTGGTCGCCGAACAACAGCACGTCCAGGTCGAGCGTGCGCGGGCCCCAGCGCTCCTTGCGCTCGCGGCCCTGGTCAAGCTCGATGGCTTGCAGCGCGTCGAGCAGCTCCAGCGGTGCGAGGTGAGTGTCCACGGCCACCACGGCATTGGTATAGCGTGGCTGGCCGGGAAGCAGGGAGTCGCTGGTGTAGAAGGCCGAAGTCGACACCAGGCGGGTACCTTCGACCTTGTCCAGCGATTGCAGGGCACTGCGCAGTTGCTCGGCGGGCTCGGCCAGGTTGCTGCCCAGGCCGATGTAGGCGCGAGTCGTCATGTTCAATCCCAGTTCTCGTCGCCGCTGCGCTTGCGCTTGCCGCCACTGCGCTTGCGTTTGCGCGGCCCGGCGCCGGTACCTGCGCCGTCATCCCGGTTGCCCAGGTCACGGATCATGTCGCGGCGCTCGCTGTCGTTGGCATCCTGGTAGTCGGTCCACCATTGGCCCAGCTCGTCGGTTTCCTCGCCGGCGCTTTCGCGCAGCAGCAGGAAGTCGTAGCCGGCACGGAAGCGCGGATTGTCGAGCATCATGTCGGCACGTTTGCCGCTACGACGTGGCAGGCGCTCCTGCATGTCCCAGATCTCGCGGATCGGCAGGGTGAAACGCTTGGGAATGGCGATGCGCGCGCACTGTTCGGCGATCAGGTCGTGGGCTGCGCCGTTCATGGCCGGGATCGGCGGCACCCCCTGGCTTTGCAGGTACAGGACGCGGCCTGGCAACGCAGGCCAGAGCAGGGCGGCGAAGAGGAAGGCCGGGGTGACCGGCTTGCCCTGCTTGACCCGCAGGTCGGTATTGGCCAGCGCCTGGCTGATCAGGGTGTGGGTGTAGGTCGGGCGTTCTTCCAGCGCATGGGCGCTGGACGGGAACAGCGGTTCGAACAGGTGCAGGTCGACCAGCATCTCGAAGGTAATGGCGCCCTGGCCGGAGAGGAACAGCTTGAGGCTTTCCTCGAACAGGCGCGCGGGCGGGATCTCCCGCAGCAGCGGGGCCAGCTCGCGGATCGGTTGCACGGTGTGCTTTTCGATGCCGAAGTCGAGCTTGGCGGCAAAGCGCACGGCACGCAGCATGCGCACCGGGTCTTCCTGGTAGCGCTGGGTCGGATCGCCGATCAGGCGCAGCAGGCGATTGCGGATGTCATGCACGCCATTGGCGTAGTCGAGGATGCGCTCGCTGACCGGGTCGTAGTACAGGGCATTGATGGTGAAGTCACGACGCTGGGCGTCGTCCTCCAGCGTGCCGTACACGTTGTCGCGCAGGATGCGCCCACTGGCGTTGTGCGACGAGCGGTGGCTGTCGCCCTGGTCTTCTTCGGAGTGATGGGCGCGGAAGGTCGCGACTTCGATGATCTCACGGCCGAAATGCACGTGGACCAGCTTGAAGCGGCGACCAATGATGCGGGCGTTGCGAAACTCCGCGCGGACTTGCTCGGGCGTGGCACTGGTGGCGACGTCGAAGTCCTTGGGATTGATACCCAGGAGCAGGTCGCGGACGCAGCCGCCGACCAGGTAGGCCTGGTAGCCGGCGCTCTGCAGGCGCTCGACGATGCTCACGGCGTGGCGGCTGAACTGGCTGCGTTGCAGCGAGTGCTGGCTCTTGTTGATCACTTCAGGCGTGGTGCGCCTGTGGTGTTGACCACGGATAGGAGGACGGAACGACTGGAACAGCTTCTTCAGCATGGGATGCACTGTTTGAAGGAATGTTCGGCCAAGAATAGGAGAATGGCCGCATGATGGGCGGGGATTCTAGCATTTACTCTGGGAATGGTGTAGGCGGTGCGTAGAGGGTGATGCTGGAGGGGGAGAAACGACATGGGGAGCCGAAGCTCCCCAGGAAAGTCGTTGCGTGCTCTTATTGTTTTTCTGCCGGGCTTCTTGTTTTTGTTGATGCCCTGCCCACAAATCTCAAAGCTTGTGGACGACCCCCAACCCGGGGGTGAAGAGCAAACGGATTGCTTTGGCCGCTGATGTTATGCTGATCATTCGATCCAACCAGTTCAGGCGCTGCTTTTTAGTGCAGTTTTTGTTGTTCTCTGCCTGGCTGCGGGGCAAGCCCCAAACACAACTCCTCTCCAAAAGAATCAGTTAGCTGCGCCTCCGCCGTCTTGTTTTTATTGTGCGTGAGCCGTTTCGTCTTGTTCTTATTATGGATTGCAGTGCTTGTTATTGTTCTTGTACCAGACATATAGCAGGTGCCGTGCCAACTTTTATAAACCCAGCAAAATCAGTGGGTTGCGCGTTTTGCGTGAGCGCCGGAGGGCTGGAAATGTAGAAATTTCGTTACCGTACGCCTCGGTGGATGTTACGACCTGGCGGCTGGGGTAACAGATTCCCGGTACAGCTGCGCTGTTACCTGCAGGAGCGACCTTGCGCCGCGAAGAGGCGCAAGGCGACCCGGCTGTTTTGCGGGTACAGTAAAGCCAGGGCCGCTATGCGGCCCTTTCACGGCACGAGGCCGTTTCTACAGGGGGCGTGGATCGAAAGCGAAGGCAGGAGAAGGACTCTCCTGCCTATTTGGCAGGGGAAGGGCGGATCAGCTGTCGCTGGTGGCGTTGCTCTTGCGTCGGGGAATGCCCAGTCGTTGGCGTCGTTCCCACAGGCACTTGCGGCTCACTCCCAGCTTGCGGGCCAGTTCGGTCTCGGTCATGTGGTCCTGATGCTCGAGGACGAAATGCTGGAAATAGTCCTCCAGAGACAGGTCCTCGGTAGGCTCATGACTGGCGTTGTTGGTGCTGGCGCCGGCCACGACCGGTGTGCTGTCGAAGGGCTCTTCGTCCTCCAGGCCGCTCAGCTCGATGTCGATGCCCAGCAGGTCGGCGGAAATTTCCGCGCTCTCACTGAGAATCACCGCACGCTCCACGGCGTTTTCCAGCTCTCGCACGTTACCCGGCCAGCTGTAGTGGCGGATCGCTTGTTCGGCCTCGGCGGAGAAGTGCAGGTCATCACGACCGATACGTGCGCTCTGACGGGCCAGGAAGGCATCGGCGATTTCGTTGACGTCGCTGCCGCGCTCGCGCAGGGCCGGAAGTTTCAGGGCAATGACGTGCAGGCGGTAGTAAAGGTCTTCGCGGAACTGTCCGGCCTTGGCCAGGCTCTTCAGGTCGCGGTGGGTCGCGGCGATCAGGCGGACATCGACTTTTTGCGATTGCACCGAACCGACCCGGCGGATCTCGCCTTCCTGGAGTACACGCAGCAGGCGGGCCTGTGCTTCCAGTGGCAGCTCGCCGATTTCGTCAAGGAACAAGGTGCCACCATCGGCCGCCTCCACAAGACCTGCACGACCGGCGCTGGCGCCGGTGAATGCGCCCTTCTCGTGGCCGAAGAGTTCGGATTCGATCAGGGTTTCCGGGATGGCTGCGCAGTTCACTGAGATCATCGGTGCCTTGGCACGGCGCGACAGGTTGTGCAGGGCACGGGCGACCAGCTCCTTGCCGGTGCCGGACTCGCCCTGGATCAGGACATTGGAGTCGGTGGGCGCGACTTTGCGGATCTTGCTGAACATGTCCTGCATCGGCGGGCACGAACCGATGATGCCGATCTCGCCGCTGGCCGGTGCCGGGCTGCCTTTGTCGCCGGCCACGGCCTTGCCGTTGGCGCGAGGTTCGGCGGCGCTGGCGACGGCGGGGGCCGGAGCGTTCTGGCGATCACGCAGGATGCGGGCAACAGCCTGGAGCATCTCGTCGTGGTCGAATGGCTTGGCGATGTAGTCCACCGCGCCCATTTTCATCGAGTCGACCGCCGAGCGCAGGCTGGCATAGCTGGTCATGATCAGCACCGGAGTGCCTTGCCCGAGCTTGATCAGCTCGGTGCCCGGGGCGCCGGGCAGGCGCAGGTCGCTGACGATCAGGTCGAAGGTGGCAATGCTGAAGCGTTCCTGGGCTTCCTGCACCGAGCCGGCTTCGCTGACTTGGTACTGGTTCCGCTCGAGCAGCCGACGCAGGGCCGAGCGGATGATGGTTTCGTCTTCGACGATCAGAATATGCGGCATTGATTCAATTCTCTCGACGGTCTCGAATTTCAGGGGACGTCGCTACGACATGCCTTGGCAGGGTCACGCGGATCCGGGTACCACGTTGGCGTTCGATATCGGCCGGGCTGTCGATGGTGATTTGCCCATAATGCTCTTCCACGATGGAATAGACCAGAGCAAGCCCCAGTCCAGTACCTTCGCCGGGGTCCTTGGTGGTGAAGAAGGGCTCGAACAGGCGGTCCATGATGTTTTTCGGGATCCCGCTGCCTTCGTCCTCGACGATCAGGTCGACCGTGTGCTCGCTCACTTCGCTGCGCACACGCACGGCGCTACCGGGCGGCGAAGCGTCGCGGGCGTTGGAAAGCAGGTTGATCAGCACCTGGGCCAGGCGCTGGGGGTCGCCCTCGGCCCAGTGCTCCGGGTCGCAGAGGTTGAAGAACTGTACTTCGAAATTACGCCGGTTCAATGCCAGCAGACCAATGGCATCCTGGGCGACTTCGGCCAGGCAGACCGGCTCTTCGCTGTTGTGGTGACTGCCACCGGCGTGGGCGAAGCTCATCAGCGACTGGACGATGCGCGAGACGCGTTTGGTCTGCTCGATGATCTGGCTGGACAGCTCGATGATCTCGCCGTCGCCCTCGCGCTCCTCGCGCAGGTTCTGTGCCAGGCAGGCGATGCCGGTGATCGGGTTGCCGATCTCGTGGGCCACGCCCGCGGCCAGGCGGCCGATGCTGGCCAGGCGCTCGGAGTGCACCAGCTTGTCTTCCAGGGCCTGGGTATCGGTAAGGTCCTCGACCAGCAGCACCAGGCCGCTGTTACCCGGCGCCAGGGGCTCGGCGATGGCGGCCTTGTGCAGGTTGAGCCAGCGGGTCTGCCCGTCCAGGGCCAGGCGCTGCTTGTGCAGGTGCTCGTCGGGTACGTTGATGAAGTTCTGCAGCAGGCCGCGCCAGGGTTCGCTGACCGTGACCAGGCGTGAGCCAACCACGTGCATGGCCGCGACGCCGGTCAACTCTTCCATGGCCTTGTTCCACATCAGGATCTCTTGGTCCTTGGCCAGGGAGCAGACCCCCATCGGCAACTCCTGGAGCGTCTGGCGGTGGTAGCGGCGCAGGGCATCGAGTTCGGCGGCAAGGCCGGTCAGACGCGAGTGGTAGTCTTCCAGGCGGCTCTCGATGAAGTGGATGTCTTCGGTGACGTAGTTTTCGTTGCCCGACTTGTACGGCAGGAAGGTCTCGACCATGTCCTGGGCCACGCTCGGCCCCATCAACCCGGACAGGTTGGCCTCGATGCGGTCGCGCAGGCGGCGCAGGGCATAGGGGCGGCGCTCGTCGAAGGGCAGGTAGAGGTCACGCAGGGCCTGTTCGACTTCCTTCTGCGCGGCCTTGGCCCCCAACGGCTTGGCCAGTTGGGTGGCGAACTCCTGTGGCGAGGCGGCATGCAGCTCGCGCCGTTGCGGGCGACGCACGTTGTCCACGGCGCAGGCCTCGGCGGCGCTGATTTCTTCGCTGCTGGCGTTGGTGAACAGCGAGATCAGGGTGAACAGCAGGACGTTGGCCGCCAGCGAGCCGATGGCCGCCATGTGCCAACTGGTGTCGTCCAGCACGTAGATCATGTCCAGCAGCGGTATGTAGAACCCCTGCAGGTTGCCCAGCAGCGGCAGCAGCATGGTCACCATCCAGACCGCGATGCCCGCCATCAGGCCGGCGATGAAGCCACGGCGGTTGGCTGTCGGCCAGTACAGCACCGAGAGCACGCCCGGCAGGAACTGCAAGGTGGCCACGAAGGCGACGATGCCCAGGTTGGCCAGGCTCTGGTGATTGTTCTGGGTCAGGTAGAAGACGAAGCCTGCGGTGATGATGGCGACGATCAGGGCACGGCGGGTCCACTTCAGCCAACGGTAGATGTTGCCCTCGGCCGGGGGCTGGTAGAGCGGCAGCACCAGATGGTTGAGGGCCATCCCGGACAGGGACAGGGTGGTGACGATGATCAGCCCGCTGGCGGCCGAGAGCCCGCCGACATAGGCGAGCAGGGCCAATGCGGGGTTGTCGGCGGCGATTCCAAGGCCCAGGGTGAAGTATTCCGGGTTGGTGCTCGCCCCTAGGCGCAGGCCAGCCCAGAGAACCAGCGGCACGGCCAGGCTCATCAACAGCAGGAACAGCGGCAGGCCCCAACTGGCGCTGACCAGCGAGCGCGGGTTGAGGTTTTCGGTGAAGGCCATGTGGTACATGTGCGGCATGACGATGGCCGAGGCGAAGAACACCAGCAGCAAGGTCCGCCATGGGCCTTCCTGCAAGGGGGTGTGCAGCGCGGCCAGGGCGGTCTGGTTCTGCAGCAGCCAGATTTCCAGCTGGTGCGGGCCGCCGAACACGCCGTACAGCGCGTACAGACCGATACCGCCCAGGGCCAGCAGCTTGATCACCGACTCGAAGGCGATGGCGAACACCAGGCCTTCGTGCTTTTCACGCGTGGCGATGTGGCGCGAGCCGAAGAAAATAGTGAACAGGATGATCAGCACGCAGAACGCGAAGGCTACCCGCGCCTTGACCGGTTCGCCGGTGAGGATGCTGATCGAGTCGGCCACCGCCTGGATCTGCAGCGCCAGCAGCGGCAGCACACCGATCAGCATGAAGATGGTGGTCAGCGCGCCGGCCCAGGTGCTGCGAAAACGAAACGCCAGCAGGTCGGCCAGCGACGAGAGTTGGTAGGTGCGGGTGATCTTCAGGATCGGATAGAGCAGCACCGGGGCCAGCAGGAAGGCCCCGGACACCCCCAGGTAACAGGCCAGGAATCCATAGCCGTACTGGTAGGCCAGGCCCACCGAGCCATAGAAGGCCCAGGCACTGGCATAGACGCCCAGGGACAAGGTGTAGGTCAGCGGATGGCGGATGATCGAACGTGGGATCAGCCCGCGCTCGCTGATCCAGGCCACACCGAACAGCACCAGCAGGTAGGCGACGCTGATCAGGATCATCTGGGTCAGGCTAAAGCTCATCGGCATCTCGTTGGCTCTGCAAAATGAAGGTGACGACGATGAGGATCAGCCAGAGCAGGTAAGGGCGGTACCAGGCACCGGTTGGCTCGATCCACCAGTCCATGATGGCCGGGGAGAACAGGTAGATCCCCACGACCAGAAGCAGGACCAAACGATAGATGTACATGCTGGCCTCGATGGTTGGGCGCTGCGGGCTTGGACTTATTATT
>Ga0153917_1000593_pt1 | contig 21438 bp, 16 predicted proteins | sample TSFL001MetaG_FD_104695 | JGI IMG/M metagenome (GOLD analysis project Ga0153917, IMG submission 104695) | Attine ant fungus gardens microbial communities from Florida, USA - TSFL001 MetaG | ecosystem: Host-associated > Fungi > Mycelium > Unclassified | place: USA: Florida, Paynes Creek Historic... | reverse complement strand
TCGCCGGCATCATGCTGGTGATCGGCGTCTTCTTCTACACCGTCGTGCTCGGCAAGATCGAGCCCATCCCGACCGCCTCCGAGCGCACCGCGGCGTCATAGCCCCTGTCCCCAGGCAAAGTGATGGGTTCTGCGCCTCCCGACCCGGTCGGGAGGCGCAGAACCCATCACTTTGGCGGGGGCGGGCGGGGGTGGGGTTAGGACTCGGAGCGGGAGAGCTCTTCGCCGATGGCGGCGGCGGCGGCCTTGAGGAGGGGGACGGCGCGTTCGCCGAAGGCGGCGTCGACGCGGGAGATCGGGCCGGAGACGGAGATCGCGGTCGGCGTGGGCGCGTTCGGCACGGCGACGGAGAAGCAGCGCACGCCGATCTCCTGCTCGTTGTCGTCGATCGCGTAGCCGCGCGCCCGGATGCGCTCGAGCTCGGCGACCAGCTCGTCGGGCGTGCAGATGCTCTTCTCGGTCGCCCGCGGCATGCCAGCGCGGTGCACGATGTCGCGCACGGCCTGGTCGTCGAGCTCGGCCAGGATCGCCTTGCCGACGCCCGTGTCGTGCGTGTGCGCGCGGCGGCCGACCTCGGTGAACATGCGCATGGCGTGCGGCGAGGGCACCTGCGCCACGTAGAGCACCATGTCGCCCTCGAGCACGGCCATGTTCGCCGTCTCGGAGAGGCGCGCCACGAGCCCCGCGAGCTGCGGGTTGGCGATCGCGCCGAGCTGCTTGCTCGCGCCCTCGCCGAGGCGGATCAGCCGGGGCCCGAGCGCGTAGCGACGGTTGGCGAGCTGCCGGACGTACCCCTTGCCCACGAGCGTGCGCAGCAGACGGTGGATCGTGGGCAGCGGCAGCTCGGTCTGGCTCGCGAGCTCGCTCAGCGTGAGCGCGCCGCCCGCGTCGGCCATGAGGTCGAGGAGATCGAACACGCGCTCGACCGATTGCACGCCCCCGCCCGAGGATCGTTCAGCCATCAGCTTCCTCTCACTACTGTCGGGTGTGGCCGCCGTGGGAAAGCAGCCGCGCCCACAATGATCGCATCGCGCCCACGGCTCCGGTGCCGTGCCCGCGTGGATTCGTGGGGGCGGCCCCTTGCGGGGCGGTGGGCGATCACCTTACAATGATTCCGCAACACAGAAGCAAAAATCCACTCTGTGAAATTGCTCACAGAGTGACCTGCACCTGAGTCTCTGCGCTGGAGCCTTCCGGCGTCAGGCCACCCGGCGATCAAGGAGGATCATCATGGCCAATCCGAGCCCCGGCTATTCGGTCACCATCCGCGTCAAGGCCCCTTCGAGCTACAGCGTCACGAGCGAGCTCGCGGCCGCCGTCGGCGCGGCCGACGCCCAGGTCACGGCGCTGGACGTCGTCGAGTCGCACCCCGACAGCATGGTGGTCGACGTCACGGCCAACACGTCGTCGCCCGAGCACGTCGACGTCGTCACCGACGAGATCAAGAAGATCGAGGGCGTCACGGTCGAGCACGTGAGCGACCGCACCTTCCTGCTCCACCTCGGCGGCAAGCTGGAGGTCGTCCCCAAGGTCCAGCTGCGCAACCGCGACGACCTGTCGCGCGCCTACACGCCCGGCGTCGCCCGCGTCTGCATGGCGATCGCCAAGGACAAGAAGCTCGCCCGCAACCTCACGGTCAAGCGCAACACGATCGCCGTCGTCACCGACGGCTCGGCCGTCCTCGGCCTCGGTAACATCGGCCCCGAGGCCGCGCTGCCCGTCATGGAGGGCAAGGCCGCCCTCTTCAAGCAGTTCGCCGGCGTCGACGCGTGGCCCGTCTGCCTCGACACGCAGGACACCGAGGAGATCATCTCCATCGTCAAGGCCCTCGCCCCCGTCTACGGCGGCGTGAACCTGGAGGACATCGCGGCCCCGCGCTGCTTCGAGATCGAGGCGCGCCTGCGCGAGGAGCTCGACATCCCCGTCTTCCACGACGACCAGCACGGCACGGCGATCTGCGTGCTCGCGGCGCTCAACAACGCGCTCCGCGTGGTCGGCAAGCAGATCGGCGACATCAAGGTCGCCGTCTCGGGCGTCGGCGCCGCCGGCTCCGCCATCATCCAGCTCCTCGCCGGCGCGGGCGTGACGAAGATCGTCGCAGCCGGCCGCAGCGGCATCATCCACAGCGGCGAGACCTACTCCGACCCGCACCGCAAGTGGATCGCCGAGAACACGAACCAGGAGGGCCTCACGGGCTCGCTGTCGGACGCCGTCAAGGGCGCCGACGTCTTCGTGGGCGTCTCGGCGCCGAACGTCCTCACGGAGGACGACGTCAAGAACATGGCCGACAAGGCCATCGTCTTCGCGCTCGCGAACCCCGACCCCGAGATCGACCCGGCCATCGCGGGCCGCCACGCGGCCGTCGTCGCGACCGGCCGCAGCGACTACCCGAACCAGATCAACAACGTGCTGGCCTTCCCCGGCGTGTTCCGCGGTCTGCTGGACGCCGGCGTCTCGGACATCACGAACGAGATGCTCGTCGCCTCGGCCGAGGCCATCGCCAAGAACGTCTCGGACGAGCAGCTCAACCCGAGCTACATCATCCCCAACGTCTTCGACCGCGACGTCGCGCGCGACGTGGCCGAGGCGATCGTGGCCGTCGTCGAGCGCGACCGCGCGCAGGCCGGCGCCTAGGAGCCCGCGCGACATGAGTCTCGAGATCACCGATCTCAGCCCCGCCCCGCGCGCGGCCGAGGTCCTCACACCGGAGGCGCTCGCGTTCGTCGAGCAACTCCATGAGCGCTTCGCGGCGCGCGTGCCCCAGCTGCTCGCGCGCCGCGAGGAGCGGCGTGAGGAGCTCGCCAAGAACCCCGTCCTCGGCTTCCTGCCCGAGACCGCCGCCGTGCGCGCCGGGGACTGGAAGGTCCCCGAGCCGCCCGCGGCCCTGGCGGACCGCCGCGTCGAGATCACCGGACCGGCGACGCCCGCGAAGATGGCGATCAACGCCCTCAACTCGGGCGCCAAGGTCTGGCTCGCCGATCTCGAGGACGCATCCACGCCCACCTGGCACAACGTCGTCGACGCGATCGTCAACCTGAGCGACGCCGCCCGCGGCACGCTCTCGTACACCTCGCCCGAGGGCAAGGAGTACCGCCTCCGCACCGACGCGCCGCTCGCGGTCGTGGTCACCCGCCCCCGCGGCTGGCACATGCTCGAGCACAACGTGAGGTTCGACGGCGAGTCGGCCATCGGCGCGCTCGTCGACTTCGGTCTGCACTTCTTCCACAACGCCGAGGTGCTGTCGGAGAAGGGCGAGGGCCCGTTCTACTACCTCCCCAAGATGGAGAGCCACCTCGAGGCTCGGCTGTGGAACGACGTCTTCACGTTCGCCGAGGAGACGATCGGCATCCCCGCGGGCTCGATCCGCGGGACGATGCTCATCGAGACGATCCCCGCGGCGTACGAGATGGACGAGATGCTCTACGAGCTGCGTCCTCACGCGGCCGGACTCAACGCCGGTCGCTGGGACTACCTCTTCTCGATCATCAAGAACTTCCGCGATGCGGGCCCGGCGTTCTCGCTGCCCGACCGCGCGCAGATCACGATGACGGCGCCGTTCATGCGCGCCTACACCGAGCTGCTCGTCCAGACGTGCCACAAGCGCGGGGCGTTCGCGATGGGCGGCATGGCCGCCGTCATCCCGAATCGCCGCGAGCCGGAGGTCACGGCAGCGGCGTTCGAGAAGGTGCGCGGCGACAAGACGCGCGAGGCGAACGACGGCTTCGACGGCTCGTGGGTCGCGCACCCCGACCTGGTGCCGATCTGCCAGGAGGTCTTCGACTCCGTGCTCGGCGACGCACCGAACCAGATCGATCGCCAGCGCCCCGACGTGCACGTCGAAGGCCCCGAGCTCATCGACGTCCGGTCGGCGGGCGGCACGGCCACCCTCGAGGGCCTGCACACCAACATCTACGTCACGATCGCCTACACGGCGGTCTGGATCAGCGGGAACGGCGCCGTCGCCATCCACAACCTGATGGAGGACGCCGCGACGGCCGAGATCTCGCGCTCGCAGGTCTGGCAGCAGATCCGCAACGGCGTGACGCTCGACACGGGCGAGCTCGTGACGCGCGAGCTGGTGTCGCAGGTCATCGACGAGGAGCTCGAGCGCCTGCGCAGCGAGGTCCCCGCCGATGCCTTCGAGCGGTTCTACGTGCCCGTGGCCGACCTCGTCCGCGAGATCGTCCTCTCGGAGCACTACGAGAACTTCCTGACCACACCCGCATACGAGTTGGTGAGCGCCAAATGAGCGACGTGAACGTCCAGTACCAGGCATCGTTCGGCGAGTCCGACTACGCCTTCGCCGCCGAGGCGCTCGCCTCGACCGACCAGCTGCTCGTCGGGGAGTACCCCGGCGACACCGGCAGCCGGCAGCCGATCCACACCGTCTACATCCCGGGCCACGTCTACCACGCGGGCATCGCGGGGGAGTGGGGCCGTCAGGCGGTCGACGCGGTGGATGCCGCGGGCGGTCTCGACCGCCTCGTGGCCGACCTCGGCGTCGACGAGGCCGATCGCGCCGTCATCGCGGAGCGGGTCACCGCGAAGCTCGCCGCGGAGCCCATCGAGGACCTCCGCATCGACTTCGAGGACGGCTTCGGCGACAAGGGCGACGAGGCGGAGGACGCCGCGGTCGTCGCGGCGGCGAACGAGCTCGCGGCCGACGTGGCCGCGGGGACCGCGCCGCCCTTCGTCGGCATCCGGTTCAAGTGCTTCGAGGCGCCCACGCGCTCCCGCGGCATCCGCACGCTCGACCTCTTCGTGACGACGCTCGCGTCGCACGGGGAACTGCCCGCGGGCCTCATCCTCACGCTCCCCAAGGTCACGACCGTGGAGCAGGTCGAGGTCATGGTGCAGCTCGTCGAGCGCCTCGAGGAGCGCCTCGGGCTCCCCGCCGGCCGCCTCACGTTCGAGGTGCAGGTGGAGACGCCCCAGCTCATCGTGGGCCCCGACGGCACGGCTCCCGTGGCGACCCTGCTGCACCGCGGCGAGGGCCGGATCACTGGCCTGCACTACGGCACGTACGACTACTCGGCGTCGCTCGGCGTCGCGGCGGCGTACCAGTCGATGGAGCACCCGGCGGCCGACTTCGCCAAGCAGGTCATGCAGGTCGCCGTCGCCGGAACGGGCGTCCGCCTCTCCGACGGCTCGACCAACGTGATCCCGTCGGGCGACGCGGAGAGCGCCGCGGCCGCGTGGCGCCTGCACGGCCGGCTGGTGCGCCGTTCGCTCGAGCGGGCGTACTACCAGGGCTGGGACCTCCACCCGGCCCACCTGCCGAGCCGCTTCGTCGCGAGCTACGCGTTCTTCCGCAACGGCCTCGACGGCGTCGCACGCCGCCTGCGGAACTACGTCGAGCAGAACACCGACGGATTCCTCGACGAGCCGGCGACGGCTCGCGCGCTCGCGGGCTTCCTCGTGCGCGGCGTCCAGTCGGGCGCGGTGAGCGAGGACGAGCTGGCGGAGCGCGTGGGCATCGACGAGGCGGCGCTGGTCGCCCTCGCGTACCCGCGCCGCGGCGCCTAGGCGCCGCGCCACCCCTCTTCACCGTCCCGTCCCGGTCTCGTCCCTCCCGCAGCGCGCGGGCGGGCGGCACCGGGAGGCGGGCGGCGGAAGTCGGGGCGGATGCCGTTCGCATCCGCCCCACGGCGGACTCGGCGCCCGGAGCCCTGCGTTCCGGGCGTCGAGCCGCATCCGGGCCTCTCGGCACGAGCCGCCCGCAGACAACGCAACGGAAGGAATGAGTGACGATGACGACACCCGACTACACCTATGCGACCATCGACCCCACGCTGCCCCCGCAGACGGACTCGCTCGGCTCGGCCGCGATCGTGACGGAGGCCTACACGGTCATCCCGAACAGCGTCATGCGCGACATCGTCGCGAGCTTCCTGCCCGAGTGGCAGGACACGCGGGCGTGGATCCTCAACCGTCCCGTCGCGGGCGGCGCGACGACCTTCGCCCAGATGATCCTCGAGGTGCAGCCCGGCGGCGGCTCCGACGCCCCCGAGCCGCAGGCCGAGGTCGAGGGCTTCCTGTTCGTCCTGAGCGGCGAGTTCACGCTCGTGCTCGAGGGCGAGACGCACACGCTCACGCCCGGCGGCTTCGCGTTCATCCCGGCGGGCTCGCCCTGGTCGCTGCGCAACGCCGGCGCGGAGGCGGGCCAGTTCCACTGGTTCCGCAAGCGCTACGAGCCCGCCGCGGGGCTCACGCCCAAGGCCATCGTCGGCAACGACCACGACCTCGAGCCCATCCCGATGGCCGGCACGGACGGGAAGTGGGCGACGTCGCGTCCCATCGACTCGGCCGATCTCGCCTACGACATGCACGTCACGATCGTGACCTTCGAGCCCGGCGCGAAGATCCCGTTCCTCGAGACGCACATCATGGAGCACGGCATCTACATCCTCGAGGGCAACTGCGTCTACCGGCTCAACGACGACTGGGTCGAGCTGCAGCCCGGCGACTACTTCTCGCTCCGCGCGTTCTGCCCGCAGGCGTGCTACACGGGGGGCCCCGGTCGTCTGCGCTACCTGCTCTACAAGGACGTCAACCGCCAGGTCGCGCTCTAGCTGGCGCCGGTCGCGGAGCCGATGCGGTTGCTCCGCATCGGCCCGGCCGATCGAACGGGCCCCGGAATGCTCCGGGGCCCGTTCGCGTCCCCGCGGGCCGCGCCGACGACTCGCAGGTGGTTCGCGGCTGGGGCACAGCATGATCGGTTGGGCGGCCGGATGCCGGGGACAACGTCGTCCCGGCAGCGCGAGGTCGCCGAGGGGTCGATCCCGTTGCGCTCGAAGGCGGGATGTTCCCGCACGCCACGGGTTGACACGTCTCAGATGCACGGGTTACTGTTTTCACAGATCAGAACTTATCTTTCACATAGTGAAAATCTGCTCCATCTGAGAAGGCTCGCCTTCTGGAAAGAAAAGGTCGTCCAATGTCGTACACCGTCAACTGCTCGATCCTCCTCACGGATCTCCCGCTCCTCGACCGCCCCGCCGCGGCCAAGGCCGCCGGCTTCGACGCCGTCGAGTTCTGGTGGCCCTTCGACTCGGCGACGCCCGCGCAGGCCGACGTCGACGCCTTCGTCTCGGCGATCCAGGACGCCGGCGTCCAGCTCAGCGGCCTCAACTTCTTCGCGGGCGACATGCCCGGCGGCGATCGCGGCCTCGTCTCGTGGCCCGCGCGCAGCCAGGAGTTCCGCGACAACCTCGACGTCGTCACGGCGATCGGCGAGCGCCTCGGCACGAAGGCGTTCAACGCCCTCTACGGCAAGCGCGTCGAAGGCGCCGAAGCCTCGGAGCAGGACGAGCTCGGCGTGGAGAACCTCCGTCTCGCGGCCGACGCCGTCGCCCGCATCGGCGGCACCGTCCTCCTCGAGCCCGTCTCCGGTGCCCCCGAGTACCCGCTCAAGACGGCGCAGGACGCGCTCGACATCATCGAGCGCACCGGCAAGGACAACATCAAGCTCCTCGCCGACTTCTACCACCTCGCCGTCAACGGCGACGACGTCGCGGCCGTCGTCGAGGCGCACGCCCCGGCCTTCGGCCACATCCAGATCGCCGACGACCCGGGCCGCGGCGAGCCCGGCACCGGCAACCTGCCCCTCAAGCAGTGGATCGCCCGCTCGCAGGAGCTCGGCTACGACGGCTGGATCGGCCTCGAGTACAAGCAGTCGCAGGCCGACCCCTTCGCCTGGGTCGCCGGCTTCGGCGCCTAGCCGCCGCCCCGGCATCCATCAGAACTTCACCGAACACTCGCCTGACAGAAAGGCACGACATGTCGAACATCGCATTCATCGGTCTCGGGATCATGGGCCTCCCCATGGCCGTCAACCTCGTCAAGGCCGGCCACACGGTCGTCGGCTACAACCGCAGCCAGCCCAACATCGACAAGCTCGTCGAGGCCGGCGGCCAGGGCGCCACGAGCATCGCGGACGCGGTCAAGGACGCCGACATCATCGCCACGATGGTCCCCGACTCGCCGGACGTCGAGGGCGTCGTCGCGGGCCCCGAGGGAGTCTTCGCCAACGCCAAGGCCGGCGCCGTGTGGGTCGACTTCTCGAGCATCCGCCCCGACTACTCGGTGCGCCTCGCCAAGGACGCCGTCGAGGCGGGCCTCAAGGCCGTCGACGCCCCCGTCTCGGGCGGCGAGGCCGGCGCCATCGAGGGCTCGCTCTCGATCATGGTCGGCGGCGAGGCGGGCCTCGTCGAGGAGATCCGCCCGGTGCTCGAAGCCGTCGGCAAGACGGTCGTCCACGTCGGCCCCTCGGGCTCCGGCCAGACGGTCAAGGCCGCCAACCAGCTCATCGTCGCGGGCACCATCCAGCTCGTCGCCGAGTCGCTCATCTTCCTCGAGGCCCACGGCGTCGACACGGATGCCGCGATCAAGGTGCTCGCGGGCGGCCTCGCCGGCAACCGCATCCTGGACCGCAAGGCGGCGACGATGGTCGAGCGCAAGTTCGAGCCCGGCTTCCGCATCGACCTGCACCACAAGGACCTCGGCATCGTCACGAGCGCTGCCCGCGAGGCCGGCGTCAACATCCCCCTCGGCGCCCTCACCGCTCAGATCATGGGCGCCGCGCGCGCCAAGGGCTACGGCTCGCTGGACCACTCGGCCCTGCTGCTCCTCGTCGAGGAGCTCTCGGGCCGCTCGTCCAAGTAGCACCCCCATCGGCGTCCTCGGCCGGGCCGGGACCGCGGGAGAACCCCCGCACCCGGCCCGCCGGACGCCGCAGGGCCGGTGAGCGGCTCCCACGCCCGCTCACCGGCCGGTAAGCTCGCCGGTCACCGCACGGATCGGCATCCCCACTTCGCACGGGGGCGACGCCCGCACCCGTCACCCCCGAATCAAAGGAGATTCACATGGCCAAGATGCGCGCCGTCGACGCGGCAGTGCTCATTCTCGAGAAGGAGGGCGCGACGCAGGCTTTCGGTCTGCCGGGCGCCGCCATCAACCCGTTCTACTCGGCGATGCGGAAGCACGGCGGCATCCGCCACGTGCTCGCCCGTCACGTCGAGGGCGCCTCGCACATGGCGGAGGGCTACACCCGCACGAAGCCGGGCAACATCGGCATCTGCATCGGCACGTCGGGCCCCGCGGGCACCGACATGATCACGGGCCTCTACTCGGCATCCGCCGACTCGATCCCGATCCTCTGCATCACGGGCCAGGCGCCGGTCGCCAAGCTCGACAAGGAGGACTTCCAGGCCGTCGACATCGCGTCGATCGCGAAGCCGGTCACGAAGTTCGCGAAGACGGTGCTCGAGGCCGGCCAGATCCCCGGCGCCTTCCAGCAGGCGTTCTACCTCATGCGCTCGGGCCGCCCCGGCCCCGTCCTCCTCGACCTGCCGATCGACGTGCAGCTGACGGAGATCGAGTTCGACATCGACCTCTACGAGCCGCTCCCCATCGCGAAGCCCGAGGCGACGCGCGCTCAGCTCGAGCGCGTCTTCGACATCCTCGACGCCTCGGACAAGCCCCTCATCGTCGCCGGCGGCGGCATCATCAACGCCGACGCGGCCGACCTGCTGGTCGAGCTCGCCGAGACGCTCGACGTGCCCGTCGTCCCCACGCTCATGGGCTGGGGCACGATCCCCGACGACCACCGCCTCATGGCCGGCATGGTGGGCCTGCAGACGCAGCACCGCTACGGCAACGCCAACATGCTCGCGAGCGACGCCGTCATCGGCATCGGCAACCGCTGGGCGAACCGCCACACGGGCGCCCTCGACGTCTACACGGCGGGCCGCAAGTTCGTGCACATCGACATCGAGCCCACGCAGATCGGCCGCGTCTTCGCGCCCGACCTCGGCATCGTGTCGGACGCCGGCGCCGCCCTCCGCGGCCTCGTCGAGATCGCCAAGGAGCGCAAGGCCGCGGGCACGCTGCGCGACCGCAGCGCGTGGGTCGACGAGACCCAGGAGCGCAAGGCGACCATGCTGCGCAAGACGAACTTCGACAACGTGCCGGTCAAGCCCCAGCGCGTGTACCAGGAGATGAACCGCGCCTTCGGCCCGGAGACGCGCTACGTCTCGACGATCGGCCTCTCGCAGATCGCCGGCGCGCAGATGCTGCACGTCTACAAGCCCCGCCACTGGATCAACTGCGGCCAGGCGGGCCCCCTCGGCTGGACGCTCCCCGCGGCGCTCGGCGTCGTGACGGCCGACGAGTCGACGCCCGTCGTCGCGCTCTCGGGCGACTACGACTTCCAGTTCATGATCGAGGAGCTCGCGGTCGGCGCGCAGTTCAAGCTGCCGTACATCCACGTGCTGGTGAACAACTCGTACCTCGGCCTCATCCGCCAGGCGCAGCGCAACTTCGACATGGACTACCACGTGTCGCTCGCGTTCGACAACGTGAACAGCCCCGAGACCGAGGGCTACGGCGTGGACCACGTCAAGGTCGCCGAGGGCCTCGGCTGCAAGGCGATCCGCGTGCGCGAGGCCGGCGACATCGCCGGTGCGTTCGCCCGTGCGAAGCAGCTCCTGGAGGAGTTCCACGTCCCCGTGGTCGTGGAGATCATCCTCGAGCGCGTGACGAACATCGCCATGGGCGGCGCCGGCATCGACGCCATCACGGAGTTCGAGGACCTCGCCGAGGGCCCCGAGGACGCCCCCACGTCCACGCTCCCGCTCAAGACGCCCGCCATCGTCTAGCACGGATGCCGGCGGGCGGCGTCTCCTCCGAGACGCCGCCCGCCGGCTCCGCTCTCCCCGACCCTCCCTCTTCTTCGAGCCTCCGGCTCCCGTCGCGCGCATCGAGCGACGCGGCCGGCCGCATCGACCTCGTCCTCCGCCGCCGCGCGCGTCGCAGGCCGGAGCGCACCGCCCGGCCCGCCTCGACCGCCCGGCGCCCGTCGACGCACCAACACCGCAACTGACGCAAGACAACGCCGCCAGCTAGACACAATGGAGTGCCATGCGCATCGTCATCGCCCCCGACAAGTTCAAGGGCTCGCTGACCTCTGGCGAGGTCGCCGAGAGCGTCGCCGCCGGCATCCGCGACGTCGCGCCCGACGTCGAGTTCTCCATCGTGCCCGTCGCCGACGGCGGCGAGGGCACCCTGGACGCGGCCCTCGCGAACGGCTTCGCGCGCCGCGAGACACCCGCGCACGACCCGCTCGGCCGCCCGATCTCCGCCCCCTACGCGCTGCGCGACGGCGAGGCCGTCGTCGAGATGGCGACCGCCTCCGGCCTCGAGCTCGTCGACGACTACGACCGCGACGCGCTCGCCGCGACCTCGCGCGGCACGGGCGACCTCATCCGCGCCGCGCTCGACGACGGCGCACGGCGCATCATCCTCGCCATCGGCGGCAGCGCCTCGACCGACGGCGGCGCGGGCATGCTCGCCGCGCTCGGCATCCGCATCCTCGACGACGAGGGGCGCGACGTCCAGGACGGCGGCGGCAACCTCATCTACGCCGACCGAGTGGACCTCTCCGGCCTCGACCCGCGCATCGGCGAGACGACCTTCGTGCTCGCCAGCGACGTCGACCACGTGCTCCTCGGCGAGCACGGCGCCGCCCACGTCTTCGGTCCGCAGAAGGGCGCCGACGCCGTCGAGGTGGAGCGCCTCGACGCCGGCCTCGCCGCCTTCGCCACCGCGCTCGAGGCCGCCCTCGGCGCCCCCGCGGGCGACGCGAAGAACGAGCCCGGCGCCGGTGCCGCCGGCGGCGTCGGCTACGCCGCGCTCGCCGTGCTCGAGGCGGAGCGCCGACCGGGCGTCGACGTCGTCGTCGAGTTCACGCGCCTCCCCGACGCGATGCGGGGCGCCTCCCTCGCGATCACCGGCGAGGGCTCGTTCGATCACCAGAGCCTCGGCGGCAAGACGCCCATGGGCGTCGTCCGCACGGCCTCCGCGCTCGGCATCCCGACGCTCGCCGTGTGCGGCCGCACGCTGCTGGACGAGCAGGTCTGGCGCGACGCCGGCTTCATCGCCTGCTACGCGACGAGCGATCGCGCCCCCGACGCCGCGACGAGCATCCAGGAGGCCGGCCGCATCCTGCGCGAGATCGGCGCCGACATCGCCCGCGAGGTCCTGCCGGGTCTCGGGGCATAGCGCGAGGTCGTCTGACGTTTCATCGATCGGGCGCTCGTTCCCGGGCGCCCGGTGGAACCCCGGTCGAGTCGGCTGACCCGCCGGCCCCGATCGCACAAGCTCCAGTCCCCACTGGCCCGCCACCCCTCATCTCCGAAGTGGCACTCACGAAAGGAAGGGATCGTATCGTGTCGAACGAAAACGACCTCGAAACCACAGGCTCCGAGACGGCAGCGCCGCCGGCCGCGGCCCACCGCGCGGACGCCCAGGAGCGCTTCGACCTCGTCATCCGCGGTCAGCGCGTCCTCACGACCTCGGGCGTGCGCGCGCGCGAGGTCGGCATCCGGAACGGCGTCATCGTCGCGCTGCAGCCCCTCGGCAACGGTCTCGTCGGCGACGAGGTCGTCGAGCTCGCCGACGACGAGACGCTCATCCCCGGCCTCGTCGACACGCACGTGCACGTCAACGAGCCCGGCCGCACCGAGTGGGAGGGCTTCGCCTCCGCCACGCGCGCGGCGGCCGCCGGCGGCATCACGACGATCCTCGACATGCCGCTGAACAGCATCCCCGCGACGGTCGACGTGGAGGCCCTCGAGGTCAAGCGCGACGTCGCCCGCGATCAGGCGTTCGTCGACGTGGGCTTCTGGGGCGGCGCGATCCCCGGCAACACCGACAAGCTGCGCGGTCTGCACGACGCCGGCGTCTTCGGCTTCAAGTGCTTCCTGCTCCACTCGGGCGTGGACGAGTTCCCGCCGCTCGACGCGGACGAGATGGAAGTCGACATGCGCGAGCTGCAGACCTACGACTCGCTGCTCATCGTGCACGCGGAGGACTCGCGGGCGATCGACCGCGCGCCCTCGCCCGAGGGCGACGACTACGGCAAGTTCCTCGGCTCGCGCCCGCGCGGCGCCGAGAACCTGGCGATCGCCGAGGTCATCGAGCGCGCCCGCTGGACGGGCGCCCGGGCGCACATCCTGCACCTCTCGTCGTCCGACGCGCTCGACATGATCCGCTCGGCCAAGCGCGACGGCGTGCACCTCACGGTCGAGACCTGCCCGCACTACCTCACGCTCACGGCGGAGGAGATCCCGGCCGGCGGCACGCAGTACAAGTGCTGCCCGCCGATCCGCGAGGCGGGCAACCGCGAGCACCTCTGGCAGGGCCTGCTCGACGGCACGATCGACTACATCGCCTCCGACCACTCGCCCTCGACGCTCGACCTCAAGGACCTCGAGAACGGCGACTTCTCGGTCGCCTGGGGCGGCGTCTCGTCGCTCCAGCTCGGCCTCTCGCTGATCTGGACCGAGGCCCGCCACCGCGGCGTCTCGCTCGAGCAGGTCGTCTCGTGGATGGCGGAGAAGCCGGCCGCGAACGTCGGCCTCACGCGCAAGGGCCGCCTCGCCCTCGGCTACGACGCCGACCTCGCGATCTTCGCCGCCGACGACGCCTTCGTCGTCGACGTCACGAAGCTCAAGCACAAGAACCCGATCACGCCGTACGCCGGCCGTGCGCTCTCGGGCGTCGTGCGCAAGACGTACCTGCGCGGTCAGGTCGTGGACGGCGTGACGCCGACCGGCCGCCTGCTGCGCCGAGGCATGGTCGAGTAGCCTCGGCCGCTTCGCTCGCAGCGACTCGCAGCGGGATGGGTTCTGCTCCTTCGTACGGGATACGGAGGAGCAGAACCCATCCCGCTGTCGTGCGTCAGCGCTCGGCGGCGAGCGCGGTCCTCAGATCGCGGAGGAGCTCGTTCGCCTCCCCGAGCCGATCTCCGTAGCGTTGCGCGAACGCGTGCAGCAGGGGAGCGCGCGCCGTCCTCGCGCGCTCCGCGAGCTCGCGGCCGCGCTCGGTGAGCTCGAGCACGAGCGCGCGACCGTCGACTCGGGAGGCGGTCCGGGTGACGAGCCCCTCGTCCACGAGACGCGAGACGAGCCGGCTGGGATGCCCGGACTCGGCGACGAGGTTCGCGGCGAGCTCCTTGAGGGTCGCCCGGCCGAGGTCGTCGAGCGCCATGAGCGCCTCGGCCTGCACGCAGGTGAGCCCGAGCGGGCGGAACAGGGCGGTGAGCGACGTGTTCAGCTCGGTGACGAGGCTCCGGATCTCGAAGGCGAAGGCGAGCACGGTGCTCGGGCTCGTCGGTGCATCGTGTGACATGTCACTCATCTCGTCTAGGCTCATTCGTGTGACATGTTATGCAGATGGGCGTCCGACGACTCGGACCGCGGTGCGCGTCGTCCGGTTCGGCGGTCGCTCCGGGACGGCGGTCGTGGAGCCGCTGCGGGCACGTCGGGAAGACCGCCGAGCCGTCGTGCGCGTCACGCACGCATCCGTCGGAGCCACGGATGCGATGGCGGTGAGCGGCGACTACCTGCTCCACCCGTTCGCCGGCTTCGTGCCCGGCTACGACTTCGTCGGCATCGTGGAGCGGCTTCCCGCGGAACCGCGCGCGGAGCTGTCGATCGGGCAGCGAGTGGCGGGCGTCCTGCCGGGGATGGGCGCGCACGCGACGATCGTGCGCGCCGCACCCTCGCTGCTCGTGCCGGTGCCCGCGGATCTCGACGATCTCGTCGCCGCCACGGCGCCGCTGGATGCCGTGACCGCGCGCCTCGCGCTCGACGCGCTGGGCCTCGACGGGGCCGGCTCCCGCAGGTCCGGCCTCGACGGGCGCAGGCGGGATGCGCGCGCCCGCGGTCGGCGCGACGGCTCGGTCCTCGTGCAGGGCGCGGGCGGGGCGGTCGGCGCCTGGGCCGTGCAGCTCGCACGCCGCCGAGGACTCGAGGTCTTCGGCACGGCGTCCGGGCGCTCGAGCGCGCATGCGACGAGCCTCGGCGCCCGCGTGCTCGACTACCGGGAGCGGGACTGGCCGGAGCGGCTGCTCCTCGCATCCGGGGGAGGGGTCTCCGGCGCCGTCGACCACACGGGAGGCCGCGAGCCGCGTCGGGTCGTGCGGCCGTCCGGGCGGATCGTCCGCATCGCCTTCGGCGGAGAGCCCGGGGCGCGGCGATCGGCGGCCGCGCGCGGCGCGCTGACGGCGATCGGGCGAGGGGCCGCGCATCCGGCCGAGCGCGTGTGCTCGACGCCCGCCGTCGTCGCCCTGCGGCGCGCGGCGTACCGGGGCGCGCTCGCCGAGACGCTCGAATCGATGTCGGTGGGAGAGCTCGCGGCTCCTCGCCCCCGGACGTTCGCGCTCGACGAGTACGGCGACGCGCTCGCCTTCGCCGAGGCCGCCGCGCCCGGTGAGAAGGCCGTGCTCGTCATGCCCTGAGTCCCTGCCTCTCTGCCGACTCGTTCCGCAGCGGGATGGGCATCAGGCTCGGGAGCGGCGGAGGACGGCGACGCCGCGGCCGGCGAGGCCGACGGCGTAGACGGCGATCGCGCCGAGCAGCGACGGCACGGGGACGGCGACGACCAGCAGGGCGCAGAGCGCGGCACCCGCGACGTTGAGCCAGCGCGGCATCCGCCGATGTCCGCCCGACTGGGTGGCCGCGGCGACGCAGGCGATGAAGTAGTAGACGAGCACGCCGGCGCTCGAGAAGCCGATGACCTCGCGGATGCCGCCGACGAGCACGAGCGCGACGACGGCCGCGGCCACGACCCAGGTCGCGAGCGCCGGCACGCGGCGGCGCTCGTCGACTCGGGCGAAGGCCCGCGGGAGGTCGCCCTCGCGCGCCATGGCGAGCGCCGTGCGCGAGACGCCCGCGACGCCGGCGAGGAGCGCGCCGAGCGAGGCGATCGCCGCGGTCGCGCCGACGAGCCAGACCGCCCACGGCCACGCCGCCACGGCATCCGCCAGCGGCGCCCGCGACGCCGCCAGGCCCTGCGGCGCGAGCACGACCAGCAGGGTCACGGCGACCACGAGGTACAGCAGCGCGACGACCGGCAGCGTGATCGCGATCGCCCGTGGGATCGTGCGCTCCGGGCGCACCACCTCCTCGCCGAGCGTCGCGATGCGGGCATAGCCGGCGAAGGCGAAGAAGAGGATGCCCGCCGACTGCAGCACACCGAGCGCCGTGCCCCACGGGTCGGCGCCGAGCGTCGCCGCCGAGGGCGCGAGATGGCCGGGCGCGTGGGCGAGGATGCCGGGCTCGAGCTGCAGCCAGGCGGCCGCGACCGTGACCGCGAGCCCCGCCAGCACGACGGCCACGAGCACGCGCGCCAGCCGGGCGGTGCGCGAGACGCCCGCGTTGGTCGCCGCCGCGATCGCGACGACGGCGCCGATCGCGACCGGCCGCTGCCAGGCCTCCGGAACGGCGTAGGCGGCGAAGGTGAGCGCCATCGCCGCGGCCGAGGCCGTCTTGCCGACCACGAAGCCCCAACCGGCGACGAACCCCGCCCATTCGCCCAGCCGCTCCCGGCCGTACGCGTAGGCGCCGCCCGAGACCGGGTACTGCGCCGCGAGCTGCGACACGGCCGAGGCGTTGAGCGCGGCGACGACGAGGGCGAGCGCGAGGCCGGCCAGCAGGTACACGCCGGCTGCCTGCGCGGCGGGCGCGAAGGCCGAGAAGACGCCCGCGCCGATCATCGCGGCCAGGCCGATGCCCACGGCGTCCCTCGTCGTCAGCCGGCGCGCGAGAGAGGGCTGCGGCGCGGCCGGGCGAGCAGGCTGCGCGGCGGGGCGCGACGGCTCCGAGCCGCGCGCGGGGCCCCCGGATGCGGCCGAGGGCGCGCGGGCGGGGTCGTCGTTCGCGTCGGTCACCCGGGCGACGATACCCGGGCCGGGCGACCGGCTCGGGGCGAGGGCGGCGCGGGGCCCCGGATGCGGCCGGGCGCCGGCCGGGCGGGTCGGGCAGGGGGAGGGGAAGGCGGCGGGCGCGCCCTCGACCGGCCGCGATCGCCGAACCCGGGCGCCTGGGCGGAGCCGACGCGAATACGGGCTCGGCCTCGTTCAGCGGCCCGCGTTCGGCGATCCGGCGACGTCGTCGAGCCGAGAGCCGCTCGCGCGAGTACGATTTCGACGGCCGCGCACGCCCCGACGGGCGGCGGCCGCTCGAGCCGCCGCTCACGACACCGACGCCGACGAGGAGACGCACCACATGGCGAAGCTGTACTTCCGCTACGGGGCCATGAACTCGGGCAAGTCGACCGCGCTCCTGCAAGCCGCGTTCAACTACGAGGAGCGGGGGCACCGGGTGCTCCTCGCGAAGCCCGCGATCGACACGAAGGGCGAGGCGCGCATCTCCTCGCGCCTCGGCATGGCGCGCGACGTCGACCTGCTCGTCGACGCGACCACGAGCCCGCGCGAACTCGTCAAGCTGCACGGCGCCGCGGGCGCGCCCGTGTCGTGCGTGCTCGTCGACGAGGCCCAGTTCTTCGCGCCCTGGCAGATCGACGACCTCCTCCGCGTCGCCGTGCTCGACGGCATCCCGGTCATCGCGTACGGCATCCGCACCGACTTCCAGACCGTCGCATTCCCCGGCAGCCAGCGGCTGCTCGAGATCGCCCACTCGCTCGAGGAGACCAAGACGATCTGCCGATGCGGACGCAAGGCGATCTTCAACGGCCGCCGCATCGACGACGAGTTCGTCTTCGAGGGCGGCCAGGTCGCCATCGACCAGGGCAGCGTGAGCTACGAGTCGCTCTGCGGCAACTGCTACCTCGAGGCCTCGCACGGCCGTCTGGGCCACAGCCAGGAGGCAACGGCACGGTAACGATGCCGTGAACCAGGGGCAGGATCCGGCCGCCGGCCGCCGCGCCGCTTGATACCGTCGCGGGAAACCCAGCGACGGGCCTGCGAGGAGCCGATGTGACCGACCCCACCGACGTGCCGGGCGCGCCCGCCGCGGCACCCGCATCGAGCGGCCGGGAGGGACGGGGAACGACGCCGAGGATGCGGCGCCGGCGCGCCGCGGTCGTGCTGGCGCTCGTCGCGGCCGTGCTCGTCGCGGTCGTCGCACTCGTCGCCGGCCCCGGCGTCGTGCGCAACCTGGCCACCACCGTCGCCGACGGCGACGCGAGCATCGAGCTGACCTCCGGCGACGCGAAGGCCGTCGCACCCGTGCCAGCGGGATGGGCCGTCACCCGCCTCCCCTGGGAGGGCGACCGGGCCACCCTGCGCTCGCCCGACGGCGTGCTCGAGCTCGACCTCCGCCTCGCGAGCGACGCCGGCGCCTCGACGGGACTCGACCCGCTCGCCGCAGCCGCCGGCCTCGCCGGCGCGCCCGCCGCCGTCAGCAGCGAGTCGCTCGAGGACGGCATGACCTGGCGGCACGCCGACGTCGACGCGTCCCTCCTGCCGAAGCCCGACGCCGATCCCGTCGTCGCGTTCCTCGCCGAGGGCGCGGCGGCCGCGCCCGGCGCGTTCGAGCAGACGGCCTCGCGCATCGGCGTCACCGCCCGCACCGCCCGCGACCGCTCCTTCGCCGACTACCGGACCGCCGTCGCCCAGGTGCTCGGCGGGATCACGATCGGAGCCGGCGCATGAGCCCCGCCCCCGGCGCACCCGGGCGCCCCCGCACCGTCGCGCCCGGCCGCGCCGCCTCCCGCCTCCCGCGCCGCGCCGCCACCGCCCTCGCCATGGCCAGCGCGCTCGCCGTGCTCCTCGCCGGCTGCGCCCCCGCGACGAACCCCGACTGGACGCCCCCGCAGCCCACCACGGGACAGGCCGCATCCATCGCCCGACCGGCCGACGGCTCGCCGAGCGCGCCCCAGGCCGCCGGAACGCTCGACCCGGCATCCGTGCCCGGCCTCTCGCCCCAGCGGCTGCAGTCGCAGCGCGCGGGCATCGGCGCGCGATGGACCTACCTGCCCGGCGGCAACGCCCACGCGGCGACCTTCAACGAACGGCTGGACGCCGTCGTGCAGTCCGCGATCGACGACCAGCGCGCGCACGCCGGAACACCCAAGTACGCCCCCGCCGCGCAGCCCAAGGGCTCCGGCCTCGGCGACCGCGGCTGCACGAGCGGCGCCTCCACCCGCGATGCCGCCGCCATCCTCGGCGACCCCGCATCCGCGCCCCAGGGCGCCGGCGGCCCCGTCACCGCCCTCGTCTGCGACGTCGTCGTCGCCGGCGGCACGTTCTTCGGCGAGCGCATCCGCATCGTCGAAGGAACCCCCGGCGCCGTGACCCGCGACACCGCGACCACCATCGTCACCGACACCGCGACCGGAGAGCTCGTCGAAGGACGAGCGCTCTTCACCCCGGATGCCGCGGCCGGCGTCTACGCCCTCGCCGTCGCCGCCCTCCGCCACGAAGCCGGCGCCCTCTGGGACGTGCGACTCGCTCCGCCCTCGCCTGCCGCGCTCGACGCCGTCGACCGCGCCCTCGACGCCGCCTTCATCGGACCGGACGGATCGCTCCAGCTCGCCGTCCCCGGATCGATCGACGCCCCCGAGCTCGCCTCGCTCGCCGGAGCCGCCGCGCTCGCCGCGCAGCCGTCGATCCGGCTCTCCCTGCCCGCCGGAGCGTCCAGCGGATTCCTCACGCCCTTCGCCCAGCGCCTCGCGGCCGCCGCCGCAGCGCCCTACGCCGGCCCCGCCGACGTCGCCGCCGCCTTCGACCGCGTCAACTGCGCGCTCGTGCCCTGCGTCGCGCTGACCTTCGACGACGGCCCCGAGGCCGACACCACCGGCCGCCTGCTCGACACCCTCGCCCAGCACGGCGCCGCCGCCTCGTTCTTCCTCGTCGGCCGCAACGTCGCCGCCGGAGCCGACCTCATCCGGCGGGAGCAGGCCGAGGGGCACACCATCGGCACCCACACCTGGTCGCACCCCATGCTGACCACCCTCGGCACGACGCAGACGCCCGCCCCCGCCCCAACGCCCACCGGGACGCCCGGGCCGTCCGGCTCGCCGCCGCCCGCCCCCGCCGACCACGGCCCCTCCGCCGTCATGCAGGAGGTCACGCGCGCCATCGACGCCGTCGCCGCCATCACCGGCAGCCGACCCGTCTGGTTCCGCCCGCCCTACGGCGACGTGAACGACAGCGTGCTGCGCGACCTCGCCCGCGTCGGCGTCCCCGCCATCGACTGGGACGTGGACACCAACGACTGGCAGAAGCCCGGCACCGACGCCATCGTCTCCGCCGCCGCCACCGCCGACGCCGGATCGATCATCCTCATGCACGACATCCACGCCACCTCCGTGGATGCGGTGCCGGCCGTGCTCGACGCGCTCGCCGACCGGGGAATGGTGCCGGTGACGCTGGATCATCTGTTCGGCGGGCGGGTTCCGGCGGCGGGGACGGTGGTGAGGTCGGCGCGGTAGGCGCGCTGGGGGCTGGGGTGCGCGGTGGGCTGCGGGTTGGCCGGGGTCGCTTCGCGGCTGTTCGAATCGGGGCGCTGGGCGGGGTCGCTTCGCGGTTGTTCGATTCGGCGGGGGTTGTTCGGGGTCGCTTCGCGGCGGCTTGGTTGGCGGAGTTGAGTGGGGGTCGCTTCGCGGCTGCTTCGCGGCTGCTTCGCTGGTGTTCGTTCGTTGAGGTCCGTGCGGGTGGGTCGGAGGGGCGCGCTTGCTCACGCCTCGCGATCGTCGTTTCTGCGTGCTCGGATATCGCTGCGCGCGCCCCTCCTCGCCGCCCGCACTGCGTCGCGAGCTGGGCAGGGGTCGGCACGCCGGCTGGGGTGGGTGGGGAGTTTTGGGAGCTCGCTGCGCTCGCGGCTTCTTTGCTGGCTCGCTGCGCGCGCGGGGGCGCCGAACTCTGGCGATTCGGCGGGGGTGGGGCGATATGCGGGGAGGTGGGGCGGGATCGCCGGAGTTCGGCGCGCAGAAGGCGCGGGCGCCGGTCCCGGGGATGTCGGCGTGTTGCGGGGGAGTGTTCGCCGGGGGCGCACGCGGAGGGCGCGACGGGTCGAACACCCGTACAATCGGCGCAACACGTGCTCCGGGGTCAGTGAGAACCTGAACCGGCGGTGACAGCCCGCGAACCCGCCGCGACGAAGGTCGAGGCGGGCCGGCCCGGTGGAATTCCGGGGCCGACGGTGATGCGCGCAGACGACGCGCGAGTCCGGATGAGAGGCGGCACGGCGGTCGATGCGCTCCAGCGCGATCGACCGTGGTCGCGACCCCGGCGCGCAGCGAGAGGAGCCGGGGTGGTCGAGCACACGCGAGCGCACGCGACGACGCGTCGCACGGGCGACCGCTCGACGCCCGCCGAGCGCGACGCCATGCGCCGAGCGCTCGACGCCGCGCTCCGCGGCCCGCGCTCCCGCAACCCGCAGGTCGGCTGCCTGCTCCTCGCCGCCGACGGCGCCGTGCTGTCCGAGGGCCGACACCGCGGCGCCGGAACCCCGCACGCCGAGATCGACGCGCTCGCCGGAGCCGACCCCGCCCGCGTGCGCGGAGCCACCGCCGTCGTGACGCTCGAGCCCTGCAACCACACCGGCCGCACCGGCCCCTGCTCGCGCGCTCTCGCGGACGCCGGCGTGGCTCGCGTCGTCTTCGCGTCCCGCGACCCGGGCGGCGCCTCCGC
>Ga0153917_1000590_pt1 | contig 21592 bp, 26 predicted proteins | sample TSFL001MetaG_FD_104695 | JGI IMG/M metagenome (GOLD analysis project Ga0153917, IMG submission 104695) | Attine ant fungus gardens microbial communities from Florida, USA - TSFL001 MetaG | ecosystem: Host-associated > Fungi > Mycelium > Unclassified | place: USA: Florida, Paynes Creek Historic... | reverse complement strand
TATTTCGAGTCTTTCGATGATGAGGGTTAATCAGAGCTTCGCGGGGCTACTCAAGCCGCTTGTAGGCGAGTCCATCTCAGGCTGGATTGCAAGGGGGCAACACTCTAAAAATCCTTTTCTTTTTGATCGGGCCGCAGATGCAATTGAAAAGTTTGGGGCGGCGGATGCAGATGAAACCACCTCGGGATTATTGCGCAGAGAGTTAACGGAAATTTTCGATGTGAACTCTTCATTGTTCGACTATCTCTTCGCCGATTACGGCTCATGGTTAAAGCATCCGGCAAATTTGCGAGTGGACATGTGCGAGTTATGCTTGTTCGAGGATTTTTCAACTTATCGACGCCCGACGACTAGGAGTATATGGGCTTACAGTTGGTTTAATATTTGTCACGTACACGGCAATCTAATCCGTGATCTTGGCAGCACTATACCTTCCCAAGCTATTGCCAATGTGTTGAATCACTACATGGGAGCAATCCCCCGACCTTCATCGCTCAGCATGCAGAGTCCGCTGTCTATTCGTAAACTTAGAATGATTGCCTCGCGCACATTCAAAACCCTTAGCCTCATGGCCCTTTCTTTTCAGCAGTGGTACATTTCAGCGTTAAAGGCTGGCAAGGTTCACATACCTGGAGCAGCGTCTACAGTCGCCCTGATTGATTTTGAAATATTCATGTCTGATCTGATCGCGGTTATTGGAAAAAAACGCAGCTACCCTTATCACCAAAAATCTTATATTGCACGGCTACTGGATATAAAAGGTGAATGCTCGTTAAGTGTGCGACTATCGCCATCAGCGGGACCCGAGGCATGCTTGTGTTTTGAGGTCAGAGAGCACCCTCCTGAAGTCCGTATGGCGATGTTTGCACTCCTGGGTCTGTTCATCGGTGTGCCCCACTGCGTTCGAAGTTGGCAGCAAGGAGAAGACTTTCAGGTGCGAAGCGATAATCTTGATAGGCTCTGGTGGGGCATGCACAGTGAGCTTGGGCAGAATTTGGGGTACTTGGAATGGTTAGAGAACCGCTCGCGCAATTGGAATGCTGCCATCAAAGAAAGATATAGCCACTTACTTGTTGACTGGTGGCATAACAGGCGAGCGAGGACTTGATTCAGAAGGGACTGCAATTAGATCGTACCTTCCCGCCGTCGTCCGCTGAGTCGTCATTAAGCAACCAAAGGCGTGTGATCAGCGTGCTCATCCAGAGCGGCCAGCGACGTAGAGGATCGGCGTAGTCGACTTGTGATCGAGGCCTTTCACGCATTCCTCGTAGGAAGCACCATCGATCAGCGCCACTGTAACGGTTTGGCGCGCCCCATCAGGATTGGTTGCGATTGATTGGACAGGCACCATGGACCACTGACCTGCGCCATCGTTTCTGGGCAGAACGCTCATCACGCTCGTGATCGCAGCATCGCTGGGCAAGTCATGCATGAGCTGAAGAAAGTGATCTACACATGACACCAAAAATACTCGCTGGAAATCGAAACCCTCCTCGGTTTGCTTTAGGCAAACGTATAGCCAGGGAGTGACTAATTCTCGCTCGATGATCGCCCATTGCCTGGAGCCGTCCCTGTATTGCAAACCGCTGCGTAGCTCAGCGCCCGGATGAGTCACGAACATGCAGGCTACCTCGCACTGAAAATGAACACTATAGATTGTAGTCCTTTAGTGTTCAATGTCGCTTCATCGTTCCTTTTGCAGGAGTCGCAAATGGAACTGAATGATGCTGTCGGCCTGGCATTACGGAATGCACGCCTTCGCAAGGGCTTCACTCAGGAGGATTTTGGCAGCATCAGCAGTCGAACCTATATCAGTTCCCTGGAACGCGGGATGAAAGCGGTCACCGTCAACAAGCTCACGTCGATCGCCGACCTGATGGGCGTGCACCCACTGAGCATCTTGGCCGAAAGTTTTGTGCTGCAATCGGGGGGCAATTTGGACGAGCTGCTGGCCCGCGTCAAAGCCGAACTGTCTGCTTAGTGTTGACACAGAAATGCGTTGGGTGCAGGTCTGCTGGTGTTCGCTCGTCGCTTCACGTGCGCGCGCTCCTGGTTGATCTTGCGAGAACCTGTCCTGCAATTCATCGCGTGGATTCATTCGGCTCCGGCTCCAATTGCGCCGGCGCTATTCTTCCGATTCGTCGACGGTACCGAAGCCGAGTCCGGACCTCAGTAAGTTACCCTCGTACAGACGCGATTTGAGCTCGCCGTGAGCGCTGCGGATCGCCAGCACGGTGGCATAGATCTGATAGCGGGTGTCAGCTCGCTCAATACGGTTGACCTGCAATACGCTGCATAGGGTTTGGGCGCCGCACAACCACAACGCTCGCGCCGAGCCCGAGGTTCCTTCGTGGCGATTGAAGACGAAATGGATGTCCACTTTGTTCGCGCTGCGGTGCGCGCGTACCAGATCCTCGCGCGGATCGGGCGAGTTTATGTTGCTGAAGAAATGCCGCCCCTGGACATAGATGATGTCACCACTGGTGATCAAGGCGGGTAGGGTGCCGCGGTCGAGGTCATCGGAAATGTTCTGCGGCACGGTGTGCTCCAGCACGCAGGACAACATCTGGACCATGTACTGGTACAAGTGGTGAGCGGATCTGGCGTTATAGGGGGAGCGCCCACGTTCATCCAGTTCAACGACGCCGATGGCGGCACAGAGCCCGTGCTGGCGAGCTTCTGCAAAGCCGGGTAGGCGCTGCAGATCAACCCCGCTGGCCCTCGCCAGCTCGAACAGCCGCAGGTGGTTGAAGTACCACCAGTGGCATGCCTGCACCTGCGTCGATTGATGGATAGCGAGCCGGTCCATATGAGCAACTTGACGCTCCCACGCCAGCTTCGCGGCGAGTAATCGCTCTACCGACAGTGTCACCTCCAAGCCGCGCTGGTTGTGAGCTTCGCCATGATGCAGCGTACACAGCACGGCGAGATTGGCCGGCGCGTGATCGCGACTCTTGGCCCAGGGTTGGATGTGGTGAACCACCACTGGCCGGGTCGCCTCGCGACACACACAGCACAGCCAACGGCTGGCGAACAGCACTTGGAGCAAGGCCTCTGATGGGATCGGCGGCCGATTCCCCTTGTACAGGCGGGCAATGGTCGGCTGATCGATGCTGAGCGCCTCAAGCGCGGCCACATCGCATTGCTGCAGCTTGCTCAGTGTCCAGCCTGCCAGCCGTAGGGCTTGGGCGAGGCGGGTGTCCATGCCCCTGGCCAGCAGTGCCAGTTCGGTTGGGTTCTTGGTCACTCCGGTGCTCTCTGACGCCGACGATGCGGTGGCTTGTCAGTGCGGGCTGCCATGTCAATCCACCAGGATGCTTGGGCTGGCACGACCTCTGGCAATGTCGCTCTTCACGTACTCGTCATCGCTTTCCCGACGGGTAAGTATGCCGAATTCGTACAGCTGCTCAGTGCGACCATTGAGCTCACCCACTACCTCGCCACGGGCGCCCGCGGGAAGGAGTTTCAGCTGGCTTCGCAGCTTCTCGAGTTTCTCCAACTGCACGCGTTTAATGTCCGACTGCTCCATTGATGCCTCCGAGGCTGGTTGAAAGAAGTCTAGATTACGGCACAAACCGGCTGACTAGACGAAAGCGAGCCTGTCCGAATGCGCTTGCGGTTCGGCCAGGTAGAGCGGCCCACGCCCCTACGTCGCCTTTGCAGTCTCCTTTCCATTCGCGTCATCGGGTGGACCGGACTCATCAGAACTGCGTTCATCGAACTGCGCGGCCATGGGCAGCAACTGACTGGCACGGCTCCCCAGGAGTGAACCGGCTTGGAAGTAGCCCATCACGGTGCCGACGCTACGGTGCTCGGTCATCGCCATCACCTCACCCAGCGGTACCCCCTGACGACCAGCTTCGGTAACAAATCCCGAGCGCAGGCTGTGCGCGGCCCAATCGCCTTCAAGTCCTGCCAGCTGTGCACGACGCTTGACGATACGCGCCACCTGATCGCCGGATAAGCCTGCTGTGCCGACCCTACCGCCTTTGTACAAGCGGCGAAACAACGGGCCCTCGCAGCCCGGTGCTACAGCGAGCCAGGCGTTCAGCGCCTGAGCCGCCGGTCCCTGCAGCGGCTTTTCCCGACGCACGCCGCTACTATCTGTTTTGGTTGCCCCAAGTGCATATAGCCAGGTGTCGGCGTCCAGACGGCGAAGGTCTTCGATCTGCAAACCCACGATTTCCGAGCGGCGCCGGCCACCGCCGCTCCAGGCCAGCAATAGCAGGGCGCGATCGCGCGTACCACGCACGCCGTCAGTGCAGGTGGCAAGCATCGCCTGCAGCGGCTCCAACACCACTGCGGTTTTCTTCCGCACGGATACGCCTTGGCGCGACTGGGCCTTGCGTGCCTCTCGAAGAAGCGTCTTCACCGTAGGAGCCTCACTTGGGTTATCCCAGTTTCGCAGGCGATGCCATTTAGCCAAAACTGCCAAGCGGTGGCTAACTGTGCTGAACGAAAGTGGCCCCGGCTTGCCCTTGATCTTGGCTTCCACCAACGCGGCATCGACGGCCGGCGGCAGTAGGTGTGTCCAGTTACCAGCAGTATCGGGCCTGGCCAAGTGGTCGACGATGAATTGCACGGCGACCTCGGGTGGCAACGCGCCGTCGCCGAGCGAGCGGCGATAACGCAACCGTAGCCACGCGGACCAGTAGGTGAGGGCGCTCTGGTAGCTACGCACGGTATTAGCCGCAGTGCCTGCCGCGATGAATGCCTCAGCAGCGGCGCGGGTGCTGTCGGCCAACTCTGTAAGCACCAGCGGCTGGGAGGAGGGCATCTGTACCGGCTCTGTCAATTTCATCTCTCTCAACGCTGCAATAGGTTCGGATAACCTGTGGCTTATCAGGCCTAATATAACGAAGAGGTCGGCATGACGATATCCATGATCGTGAAGGGCCGTTATCGACCCATAGCGGTCCTTCAGGAAATTGTCTTGGAGAGCCGTAGTACCTTAGTACCACATCTATGCCGGAAAGGAGAGCTAGCGAGCGAAATCTACGAAGGCAGTACACGCCGAATTTAGCGGCACACAGTTCCGGCTAAGCCACCTGTTGCTGCCATGCCTGAGGCGTTAGGCCTTCGGATTTCATAAACGCTCGGCAGAAATGTGGCTGATCGTAGAAGCCGCACTCTAGGGCGATCTCGGCGAGCATCATCGTCGATGTCTCTAGCAGTTCTTTACTCTTCCTCAGCCGCTGCTCACGCAACCACTGCTGAGGAGAGACCTGTGTGGATTCCTTGAACCTGCGCGAGAAATAGCTGCGCGACAGTCCGCATGCTTCCGCAAGTGCGGTGACCGAAATGCCGATATCCAGATGATCCAACATCAGCAGCTTGGCCGTTTTGATTTGCCATGGTTTAAGCCGCCCCGTCGACTTAATCGCGACGGAGGCTATAACGATGCCTTTAGCACTGTTCATGGAGATCAATTCGTCCTGAAAAAATCTGAAGATGAATTGATCCGGGCGGCACTATTCGGTGAAGCATCTTCTGAAGCTTCAAACACTCCGTCATGACTGATCGCCCGGATCGGTTCGTTCCGGCCCCGCTTGTTGAGCATAAAATCAACTTTGGGGCTGATCAGGTCTCAGATCGATGCGGCCTCGGGCGCCAAGGTAGGGCCGTGCTGAACACGCTCTGGCGCTTTGTGCACCATGGTGTAGGCGTAGTCGACGCCCATGCCGTAGGCACCCGAATGCTCTTTGACCAGTTCCATGACCGCATCGTAGGTGTCGCGGTTTTTCCAGTCGCGCTGCCACTCCAGCAGCACCTGTTGCCAGGTTACTGGCACTACGCCCGCCTGGATCATGCGCTGCATGGCGTAGTCGTGTGCTTCCTTGGTCGTGCCGCCGGAAGCGTCGGCAACCATGTAGATCTCGTAGCCCGCATCGTGCATGGCGGACAGTGCGAAGGTGGTGTTGCAGACCTCAGTCCACAGGCCCGAAACGATGATCTTGTTCCGACCGTTCTTTTTCAGCGCGTCGCGAACCTTCTGGTCGTCCCAGGAGTTCATGGAGGTGCGCTCCAGCAACGGCGCATCAGGGAATACCGCGAGCAGTTCGGGGTAGGTATGGCCGGAGAAACTCTCGGTTTCTACAGTGGTGAAGATGGTGGGGACATTGAAGATCTTGGCTGCTTTGGCCAGGCCCACGGTGTTGTTCTTCAACGTCTGCCGGTCAATGCTTTGTACGCCAAAAGCCATCTGCGGTTGCTGATCGATGAAGATCAGTTGGCTGTTGAGCGGGGTCAGGACTTCAGTGTGTGGATTGCTCATTGTTCTTCCCTTTTGTTGAACGGTGGCGAGAGTTTCCCCGGCGGGTTGTCGCCGAGTGCCAGCACAAGATAGCGAAACACTCAGCGAAACGGTGGCGCATTTTTGCGCTCTTGAGGGAGCAAAACTGCACCACAGGTAGCGTCCAATCCGGTGCTAGGATCTCGGCCAGTCGGATCACGTCGATCCATTTTTCGCCAAGGAGAATCCAATGGCCGCTTCACGACTTTTCAACGACGACACCGCCTACTGGGGCGTTCCATGGGAAGAGGGCTACGGCTATCCGCAGGCGCGGCGAGTCGGGAACGAGATTTTCATCTCGGGGCAGTTCAACCATGACGAAGAAGGCAACTTGGTAGCGCCGGCGCCACTGGATGCTGACGGTCGTCCGAGCGATTTTTCGTCAATGGGCGAACAGATGCGGGTTTCCTACGACAACATTGCCAAGTTGCTCGCCCTGTATGGCGCCACGATGCAGGATGTCGTTGAGGAAACGCTGTATGTGCTGGACATGGACGCTGCTTTTGCGGTCGTCGGCAAGGTGCGTAAGGCAGCTTACGGCACAGAACGCCCGCAGGCGGCCAGCAATATCATCGGTGTATCGCGGCTCGCCCAACGTCCCCAGCTGATTGAGATCGTGTGTCGGGCTGTCATCGGCGCCCACGCCAAATGAACGGTGCTCCCGGTTTCCGCTATGAAACCGGGATGGCCTGCTGACCTTCGACCAGCGGTTTGAGGTCGGCCACGGCAGCGGCGCAGAACGTCATGAATGCTTTCACCCGCCAGGATTTCCTGATGTCCTGGTGGGTAAGCAACCATAGCTCATCCTGAAGCTCCTGAACTACTTGGCCTGCCCGAACCAATCCTGGGGTAATGTCGCCCAGCATGCAGGGGAGGAAGCCAAAACCGAGACCTGCTGCAATAGCCGCGCTCGCAGCCGCCACGGAATCGGTGCGGTAGGAGATGAACTCAGAGGGCACCCGACATTCGACGTAGCTCGTTGCCTTCAATCCGCACAGGCCTCCCGAGTAGGATACCCAAGACTGCCCCTCAGCGAAGGGGTCGGCAATCGCTGCCTGCTTGACGCTGCGATACGGCGCCCAGGCGATGTTGGCGAGCTTGCGACCCACTAGGGTATCTGCCGGTTTTTTGGTCGCACGTATCGCAATGTCCGACTCGTCCCTCGCCAAACTCAACGTCTGGTTGCCGACTAATACCTCAACGGTGATCCCATCATTGAGGGCTTTGAAGTCCGCGATGATCGGCGTTAGAAAGTACAGCAGCAGCGAGTCGCTGGTGGTGATTCGCAGTTTCCCCAGCGGGCCTTGGCCGGCGCGAGAAACCCTGCGGGTGACACTGACGATGTCCAGTTCAACGCGCTCGGCCAGTGCACGCAGTTCGGCACCCTCGGCAGTCAGCAGATACCCCGCCTTACGATGATCGAACAGCGCGACCCCAAGCGTCTTCTCAACCTGCGCGAGCCGGCGCGAGACGGTGGACACATTGATGCCGAGCTTCTTGGCCGTGGCCGCGCGGTTGCTACAGTCACTCAGCGTTTTGATGATACGCAAGTCGTCCCAGGAAAGCTGGCTTACAGCTTCTCCGGCATCCCATTTCGGTCCATTAGAATTCGATTGGATCGGCGAGACACTTCCAGGTGAAGGCTTCACGAAAATCATTCCAGATGAGGAGGAGCAATGATACGAGAAGGGGATTAGTCTGCCCACCATTCTGAGAGTAAGTCACACTCATTCAATCCGATACATATGCCAGCTTATTTTGAACGCAGTCAATCGCGAGCGTCCGCCTTCGACCCATAGCTGCCCTTGGCGCAGGGCAGCTAACGGCCAGAAGCGGACTCTTGGAGCGCCCCCCGATTGGGGATTAGCCGTGCTTTACCAGGTTAAGTGCCGGTAATGGCCCTCCAGGGAACTGCGCCAGGCGCCCTTCGCTTAGACCGCCCAAGTCGATACCGGCGAAGCCCAGTCGCTCGATTAACTGCGCCACTTCGGCTTTGGCCGCGGCATCCTCACCTGAGTAGAACAGCACCCGTCGGCCACCCTCGACCGTAGGCTCGCCACTTAGCAGCGCTGGTTGCAGGTGGTTGAACGCCTTGACCAAACGCGCCCCTGGCAGCATCCGTGCCACCACTTCGCTCGAGCTCTCGCCGCCCAGATCGAAGGGGCGGAAGGTCGGCGCCTCGATGGGGTTGTTGGTATCGACCACGATGCGTCCATTCCAGGGAGACAGGTTTTCTAGCGTGGCGGGAATTTTCGACCAGTTCACCGCGAGAAAGACGATGTCAGCCTGGGCGGCTTGCTCCCGGCTTACCGGTATGACTTTCGGCCCCAATTCGTCAGCCAAGCCCTGCAAGCTGTCCGGCCCACGGCTATTGGCGATGGAGACTTCGATCCCCGCCCTGCTCAGGGCGCGTGCGACGGCGCTGCCTATGGCGCCGGCGCCGATGATTCCAATCTTCATGTCATCTCTCCTCAGGCGGTGAAGCCGCCATCTACCAGCAGCTCGGCACCACTGACGAAGGCCGCATCGGGGCTGGCCAACCAGGCCACGGCAGCAGCGATATCGCGACCCTCGCCGTAGCGGCCGACGGCAATGTTGGGGCGGACGAAATCGGCCACAGGGCCATCCGCCGGGTTCATGTCACTGTCGGTCGGGCCAGGATGCACGGTATTGACCGTGATGCCGCGCGGGCCGAGATCGCGCACCAGCCCGCGACTGAAACCGGCCAAGGCGCCCTTGGTCAGGGTGTAGGCGGAGGCGGTGGCAAAGGCGGCGTACTGCACCATGGAGCTGCCGATATGAATGATGCGCCCGCCACGCCCCATGTGCTTGAGCGCCTCCTGGGTGGCGACGAACACGCCGGTCACATTCACCGCGAGAATGCGCTGGAAATCCTCGAAGGCGATCTCCTCCGGGGCGCCGAGTACGCTGATGCCGGCGTTGTTGACCAGAATGTCCAGCCGACCGAAAGTGCCGACGACCTTCTGTACCGCATTGCGCACCGCCTGCGGGTCGCCCGCATCGGCGGCAATAGCCATTGCCCTGCCACCGGCGGCAACTATCTCGCTGACCAGTGCCTCGGCATTGACCGGCGAGGCGTTGTAGGTGATGGCGACACTGGCTCCGTCGGCGGCCAGGCGTTTGGCGATGGCGGCACCGATGCTGCGCGATCCGCCGGTCACCAAGGCGACCTGGCCGTTCAGGGGAAGAGTGATGTTGTTCATGATGCAGACCTCGTGTGGATGGTTGGTGTGCTCATGAAACGCTTTTCGCTTTCCACGCAGTAGCAGGTAATGACTAGAATTACCTTCAATCAATGATTGAAGGTGTGGTTATGGAGACCTTGGCTAATTTGGAGTCCTTCGTGCGTAGCGCCGAGTGCGGTAGCTTCTCCGCAGCCGCACGTCGCCTGGGTCTGACGCCGGCGGGCATCAGCCGCAACGTGGCTCAGCTGGAAAGCAACCTCGGCGTGCGCCTTTTTCAGCGCAGCACCCGACGCCTGACTCTGACTGAAGCCGGCGAACGCTTTCTCGGCAATGTGGGCGGCGGGCTTGAAAGTATCCAGGCGGCGATTGCCGATCTCACGAGTAGCGCCGGTGCCCCAGCCGGGATGCTGCGCCTGTCGGCGGCACCTGCCTTTGGGCGCGACTATCTGCTCCCCCTGATGCCTGAGTTCCTGGCTCGCTACCCGGCAGTCACTCCTGAATGGCATTTCGACAACCGCCAGGTAGAGCTGATCACCGATGGCTTTGATGCAGCAATTGGCGGCGGCATCGAATTGACGCCCGGCGTGGTGGCGCGCGAACTGGCGCCAGCGCATCTGGTAATGGTTGCTTCGCCAGCCTACTTAACCGGAAGGCCAGCACCACATCAGCCAGGGCAGCTCGCCGAAATCGACCACTTGGGCATGAGATCGGCTCAGAGCGGCAAGGTACGCAGCTGGATGCTGCAGAACCCCAAGGGCGAGCGAGCACCGCTGGAGTTACGACCAAGGATGCTAGTAAACGACCCTCAAGCACTGTGTCAGAGCGCCTTGCTCGGGCTGGGCGTAGCCCTGCTTGCCGTACCGGATGTGCTGGCGCATCTGCAAAGCGGTGCACTGCAGCGTGTCTTGCCGGACTGGTATGTCGATGCCGGCCCCATCTCGCTCTACTTTGCCAGCCAGAAGCTGTTACCGGCCAAGACAAGGGCGTTCATCGATCACCTGATTGAGCAGTCCCGTGATCAGAAGTGGGGAAGACGGTTCGATGCGAGGCTTTTGGCGAGTAACTAATGTCTGCTTTTGGCCGGTAGCTGCCCCCTGTGAGGGGCAGCTATGGGTCGAAAGCGGACGGTGCAGATAGGAATGTTGTCTTGGCTACATGAGCCTGTTTCTCTGAGCTGAACAACTAGTTTGCCCTGGGGGCTGATCCTGATGGGCGAAAGAGTCGAACAGGAACGGGAAAACGGACTTGACCCTGACGTTACGGGAGGGTTGACCATTTCTATGGTCAACTGAAATCAATGGGATGTGATTGAAACATGAACCCGCAACCACTGCTCGATGGCATTCCCCGCCGCCAGTCAGCGCTTACCATGGCCCTTGCACGTGCGGTCCATCAACTGCTCGATGAGCCCACGCTTTTGCAGGATAGACACGCATTCGACATATTGGGCAGCAACCTGGCGCGACAAACGCTCGTTGACCCCTATGTCCACAACGCTCCCATGCTTCGAACAATGCGCGCCGCTGTGGTCGCACGCACCAGGCTTGTGGAAGACAGGGTCGTCCGCGCTATTGGCACCGGAGTTCGCCAGGTCGTGATCTTGGGAGCAGGCCTGGACACGCTGTTCCTTCGCATCCCTGACAACGTCAGATGCGTCGAACTGGATCAAGCGCAGACCCAACAATGGAAACTTGACCGTCTGAAGGAGAGCGGCATTTCCGTTCCTTCCAACGTGGTCTTTCTGACTGCCGACCTGGCTGAAGCCCCCCTGATGGAATTGCTCGGTAACCATGGAATTGATCCGAAGCTGCCGACCATATTCAGCTGCTTGGGCGTGCTTCCTTACCTGGAAACCTCAGTCGTTTCGGCGATCATCCGCCAGGTTTCCCTTTATTCTTCCCAGAGCGAGATAGTGTTCGATGCCCGCATCTCACGCGAGTTTCTGTCTCCGGTAGAGCAATGGATGGAAGATATGGCTGCGCGGTCTTTCGCGGCCGCAGGGGAGCCCTGGCTAAGCGCGTTTGATCCCGCTCAATTAATGGAGATGCTCCTTTGTAACGGGTTCTGCGATGTGGAATGCCTGGATGCGGAAGCCATTAACGCACGCTACTTCATGCGTCGGCGAGATGGGCTCCAGGCCGTGGATGGTGGCTTGCGCCTGTTCACCGCAACTGTAGGCTAATGTGCATTGAATTGGCGTGAGGGGACATTGCTGTGCAGCTAAAAGTCGGCGAACTTGCCAAGCGGGCGGGGCTTTCGGTACGCACATTGCACCACTATGACAACCTCGGGCTGCTTGAACCGTCAGTTCGCTCCGATGCCGGTTATCGGCTTTACGGAGCGGCAGACATCCAACGGCTCAACAAAATCCTGGCGCTTCGCGAGCTGGGCATTTCTCTGGGTGAAATCCGCCAGATCCTGTGTGAAGGAACACTTTCAACCCCGGCCATTCTTTCTGCGCAGCTGATCCGTGTCGATGCCGAGATAGCGCATCAGCACAAACTTCGCACCCGTCTGGAACGTTTGCAACGTGCACTACTTGAAGAAGACCTGTCGGAGGCGGGTTGCCTCAATACGCTGGAAGCGATGGCGTTCTATCGCCACCATCTCAGTGAAGATGATCTCAGTTTGCCCTTGCTTGGAGCTAACGGAAGATTTGCGGCTCCTTGGCAGAAGCGTATTGATGGCCTCAGGGCATTGTTTGAAAGGGGAGTGTCTCCACGCGCATCGGCTGCTCGCCGTGCGGCACGCGATTGGATTGCGCTGGTGGAAAAAGACACGCGGTCAAACGCGGGAATGTTCGTGCGCGTGGACAATCTGCTCACTTCGCGCGGGGAGGACCTGTTTAATACGGGGTTTTCTCCACAGCTTGGAGAGTACATCCTGAGGGCGTTCTGCGAGCACCGCCTGCTGATCTATCGCAAGCATTTGAGCCCCAACGCCTATCAATACCTGCGACGCACTTACATCGGCGTGATGCGGGAGTGGCCAGGCCTGCTTGATAGCCTGGAAGTCCTGCGCAACGCTCATTGTCCAGCCACGAGCGCCGAGGTGCAGCTGATCGCAAGGTCGTGGCTGGCCATGCGGCACAAGCTGGCACTGGACGACGCCGCACTCCAGGCCATACGCCGTGCAGAGGAGTCCGAAGAAGAATTGCGCGTCGGTACCTGGCTCCATCCCTGTCTGCTGAAGTTTCTTGAAAAGGCCGTCGCTTCGGTTTCTGCAAGCGCGAATGTCCAGGCGCCCGGCGCATGATGAATACACTAAAACCATAGATTATGTTTTCGAAATATCCTTTACGTCCAGGCACCGAATCGCAGGCAACAGGTCCCGTTATCCAGTTCTGCGAAGCGCGTGGTATCCCGTACACTCATTTTGGAGAAAAGCCGCCGGAAGTCGTTGTGATTAACGGCGGACAAGGATTTATGCGGCAGCAGACGCCTCGCCGTCAGCGCAGGGATTGTCGGCGAATCGCCCGAATTCTGCCTGCAAATACTTCGTTCGTCTTGCTTGGGTATCCCGATGCATTACCAGGTGCGACCTTGCAGATACTTGCGGAACGTATGGCGGAGCTGGTCGCTCGACGATTTGGGCCCATTATCCTGGTCGGTATATCATTCGGGGGCATCCTGGCATTGCGCCTCGCTTCTCGGAACGCTGCCCTTGTCCGCAGGCTCATTCTTGTTTCAAGCGCTCACGAGCTTGGCGAAACCGGCAGGGGGTTGGTTCGTCAGCAAGTGTCCCACGTCCTGGCTCAAGATTACGTTGCATTGATGGAAAGTTTCACCACTGTCTTTCGGCGCCCATGGCGAAACGCCTTGCTACGCGCGGCACTTTGGCTTGGTCGTAAGCGACTGGCTCAGCGAATGGGGAATACCCAAACGATTGTTCGTTACCTGAATGCTTTGTTGGAATGTTCCGGCGAGCGTGCAGATTGGCTGAACAGCATCGAGGCACAGACTTTGGTTATTGGCGGAAAGGATGACCAGTTCTTCGGAGAAGGCGCGATGAAGCGAACAGCCGATCGAATAGCAGGTTCGACGCTACATCTAATCGAAGGAGAACAGCACATGATGATGGTTGAGTGTTCGTGCATTGTCGCACGCGCCATTGCCAACTGGCTCGCTGATGCTCAAGGTGCTCCATCGATAAAGGCAAAAGATGGTGTTGAACCGTAAGCCCAGCGTCTCGGTCACTTGTGCTTCGGGAAAAGGGCGGAAAGAATTTGCCACCTTTTCATTGAATCGGCAGGGCAGGGCGCCCATAACTCTTCTTCGATGAACTCGGCGTATCGGTCGACAACTTCTGCGCAGCCGTTCATGCCCAGGTCATGGGGTGTACCGTCTGGATCGAGCCACTGACCGGAGACCACACGGAACTCTAACTCCCTGTAGCCATGGGCGTCCCAGTCGCTCGACCAGGCGCCGGTCTTCGACTGCTCGTCAACGAGGTCGGTGATCTCGCATTGCAGCACACTGGCCTCCGCTTCAACCAACACCTCGTACACAATGCCTCCTAGGGCATTCGCCCCGCCTACTGCGGCTCCATGTCGCTCTCCAAACTGATGCCCGCCGCCGGCCATCGTCATCCTGCACAACCACCTCGCCGTCGAGCCAGGCCGAGTGGACGGCCATCCGGGCCAGGTCCGCGGCCACCAGCGGCATACGGTCCGTCCAGTCGTACCCGTTCTTGGTGAACAGCTGAACCGAGCCATCGATCCTGGCCAGCATCCGGTACCCGTCATACTTAATCTCGTATCGCCAGGCGCCGGCGGGTGGCCGGCCGACCAGCGTAACGAGCTGCGGCGCGATGCGTTCAGGGCACGGTACCGTCGGGGGCTGCATGACGGCCACCTCTCAGCTTCGGGTTGTTCCCGATGGAGTTTGTCGGGCAGGAAAGGTGCCTGCGACCCGACAAGCAGTGAGCAGCTACACAAAGGAAGGGAATCGTTCGGCAGAACGCCGGGGAGGGTGGTTCAGGTGTCTAAATCCGCTCAAAAGCATCTCGGTTTTGCTGGGCAAAAGTCGCTGAAACTGGCAGAACCATATTAGACAGGCTCGATTCGCAGGCCGCATTGGTCGCGGTCTGAGGTCGATTATTTCCGCTACTGCTGCAGTACTGGAAGGTGGGGGAAAAACTCAAGTTAGGCTTAGGGGTACCCTCCGCCTCTTGTAGGAAGTACATCCCCCATACAAAATCTTCCGATTAGCCACCGTTTAGGGATGTGCAATGGTCACAAGTGATGCGGTATCAGTCCTCCGAACTCAGGTGGATGCAGCAAAACAAAATGGGTTGTCTGAGGTTTCACTGGAGAGCCTTTCCAAGCTTATCGATCTAATAGAACAGGAAGACCAATCCACGCCGGCTGGGGTAGAGCACGCTCAGGCAGCCCTCGAGAAATTCAAGTCAGACCTTGTTGACTGGCAGAATTCAAACCAGCGTAACCATGAAAGTGATCTGGAGATGCTGCGGGCGACCATCGGCACCTCTCATCTCGCCATCAAAAGCGCGTTGCTCATCAACGGCGGCGCTGCAGTTGCGTTCTTAGCGTTTCTGGGGACTGCTTGGTCTAGATTTCCTGAATTTGCCGTTAAATCGCTTCTGTCCTCCTCGCTTGGCTACTTCACCTGGGGAGTGATGTGTACCGGAATAGGCGCTGCAGTTGCATACGTGTGCCAGGCTGCGCTGGGTGGAGAGTTTGGCAAATTCAGCCAGACGATCGGTGAAATACTCCGCTGGCTCGCTGTTATCTTGGTAATGGGATCGTTTGTATTGTTCTACTTGGGCTGCAATACAGCGATCAAAGCGTTTGAGATGACGGGATGAGGATGGCACATGTCGTGGCCTAATCTGGCATAGGTCAAGCGTGGAATGGAGGTGTTTTGAGTGTCCAAGCTGCAGCATTGGCTTAGGCAATGGAATCGAGAAAATCGGTTCCAAAACTTAAACGCCGACCCTTGTAGAATGCGGGTTGCAGGCTGGTAAATCCTGATGCGTTTTGGAACTGATTTTCGATGATGGCCCGCATGAGACGGCAATTCTTGTATCGGATTGCAAATCCGTCTACGCCGGTTCGATTCCGACCTCGGCCTCCACCATTCGAAAGCCCCGCAGATTAACGTCTGCGGGGTTTTTCTTTGTGGTCTAGAAACCCCGATCATTTCCGCATCATCGGGCATCGTTTCCGCATCTGCCCACTATTTGGTCGGGCTGACCACCTCACCGACGCGGCGATAAACGCGTTTTGTAATCTCCTCCTTGGAATGTCCGAGCAGCCGGCTGGCGTGGCTAATGTCCTCAATCTCCGATGCCGCCTTCGGTCGGATATCGCGGAACTGGAACTGCCGAACTTTGGTGGCCAGGTCTGTGTTGCCATCGGCGATCAGCTTGCGTGCCGCCTTGTCACGCGCCTCACTGAAGCGATTCCTCAGCATTTCCCAGCTCATGCGCAGGCCGGAGTCGTTGGTGATGAGGCGTGAGTTGCGCACGCCTTGCAGCTTGCGTCTCTCCAGGAGCGCTTCGATGAACAGGCCCAGGCCGGTCGACTCGCCATTGATGTGCCGGCGGATGCGAAGCTTCTTGTCAGTCTTGTTCTGGCCGACCCTGACCGACATCCAGCGTGCTGCCCGGTTCTTCTATCTCCAGCAGCACGCCTTCGGCGGTAAGGTAACCGGGCAGACCTTCGGTACCGCCACAACTGGGCCGGCCATTAACCTGCTGCGCATAGAGGAGAATCTGTCCGCTGCGTGGCAGCGCCTCGCTGGCACTTATGTTGAGAATCTGTCCTGGCTCGACTGTGCCGAACGCTACGATCGAGCACATACCTTCTTCTACATGGATCCACCATACTGGAAAACAGCCGGCTATGGCTTAGACTTCCCTTTCGCGGAGTATGAGCGCATGGCCGACTTTATGCGTCGGTGCAAGGGCAAGGTGATGCTAAGCATCAATGATCATCCCGACATTCGGCGTGCTTTTCACGGCTTCCATTTCGAGACCGTTGACATCAGATACTCCAATGCCAACCAACGTCAAGGCTCAGCGCAAATTACAGGGGAGCTCATAATTACCAACTGGAAACCGGACGAATTCGGTCAACTGTTTTGAAGAAAGTAGGCTTGCGGGTAGTCTCAAACTAGTAGTAATGTTGGCCAGCAGTCTTGGGTGGGCTGCTGTTTTTAGTCCTTCTGCTGGAAAATTTATTCAGCGGTTCGATTAGAAGGCATTGTCCACACGAGCTTCACATGTTGCCAGTTGGTGCGTTCTTCATTGTGTGTGTTTAATCTGGGGCTGCTTGCGTTGTGGCTCCAGATTATGTGGGGGTGGGCTTGGGCAGAGTAAAGTGGGAAGGCCTGTATTCGTATGCTCCAGGTGGAAAAGAGAACTGCCTCTGCGGTTCCGGCTTCAAATATAAGAACTGCTGCAAGGATGAGTGGCCGAAATACGACTACAGGGTTGAGGTTGGTCCTCGAACCGCGGTACAAAAACTAAAAAAACTGAGGGCGCACATTACCTGGTATCGCCTCTGCCATATGGCGCACACGGTCCGAGATATACACAGCGGAAAGGACGCCACCAAGATGCTTGAATTGGACCTCTCGTCCATGCAAGGCATGACGCGAAAGGCGCTCTCTCTTTACAAAAGCTGCCGCTGTACTGATGATTACCCTTTAATGCTTCATCAGTTATCCGGTGCAATTGCGGACGAACGATGGGCATGGTTTTTGTGTGCGGAAGAAGCTCTGTTCTTCCTTGTATTCAAGAACGATCGGGCGCGCGCTAGATCAGTGATGGCGAAGTTTCGCTGGCAGGATGTTGAGAGTTCGGAGTTTCTTGAGGTCTATTTGGATGTCCACTCTGGGTTGTTAGGTCACGTTGATGTGGTAGCTATCGCATCGAAGGTTGTAGATCTAACAGGCTGCGCTTCATCAAGATTTCAGTATCGATTCATTATTGCAGTCCAATACTTTCTCCATAATGAGGCGGAAAGGGCAGAAAGATTAGCGCGGCAGGCGATAACTGACTTCGAGCAGACCCGGGTGGAGGAGAGAACAGCTTACGGTCGCGTGCTGCTGGCGCGTGGGTACATGCACCTTGGCGAGATTCTCGCTGATGAGCAAATGTTAGCTAAAGCCATTGAGTTATTGCTTTTGGAGTGCGAAGACGACAAGTTTACGGCTGAGGCAACTGCCGATTTTTTGTGTGATGTAGGTCAGTGTTACTTTGCGCTGAAGAAATACTATCTGGCGGAAAATTACTATTCGAAGTCTATTTCGGTATGTAGTCAGCCATTGGCAAGTGTTTATCTGGGTAAGGTTCAGGTTTACCTAGGGCGCTTGGACCGGGCGAGAAGTATATTTGCAGAGTTGGATTTGGTGAAGATGTCGCCGGTGAATTACTTTGATTACTCAATAGTGGTCTGTGAACTGGCGCTGCGAACTCAAGTTCCAAGTGATATTTCTAAGGCTCTCGATATGATAAAGAGTGTTAAGACTAATGACCCGTACTTCATGGGTGTGGTTCAGGAATTGATAGTAGCTCTGTATGAGCTTCCAAAGAAAAACGTTTCTCGTATTGTGTCAATCATTGCGACTATTAATAAGTATGTGACGCTAAATCCAAATTTCAATGGGGTGGGGGTTGATATTAACTCTATGATCAATGACTATCTTAATAGGCGTAAGTAACTATGGCAGCGAATCGCCAGCCGGCTCGGCCAAACGCTCACTGGCGACATTGTCTACCAGGATCTCTAAGCGCTCTATGGTAGATCGAGCCAGCACTTGCCCCATATCCAAGCCGAGACAAGCACCCTGAGCGTTGGCCTGCGCGATCATGCAATTTACAGGACTATTGGCAGCTTCGATGTTTGTGAGAAGCAGGCGAAGACGTCTTTGAATCTCCGGTGGTAGCAAGAGGCCGGGTGCTAACTCGCCGCTTTGGAGACGGTAACGCTGGGGCATGGCTGGCTACTCGAGTAAATGGTAATCGTGGCGGCTACGCGGGTCTTTTGTAGATCCACGACAGTTCTCACCCTTCAGTGGAGGGTGGCCAGGGAAAAACAATAGGCCTTCAGCCTCGAGTGCAAATGCCAGTGCCTGCATACTGACTGCATTGAGGTGTGCCCCACGCTCAAGCTGCAGGATTGCCTGCGGAGAAACGCCGGATGTCGCACCGAGGTCATCGATACTCCAGCCCAGCAGCACGCGAGCTGGGCCGCAATGACTGCCAGTGAAGCCGAGGGGCAGGTGGTCTATGAGCGATGCAACTACTTCTATCTGATCCTCGTCCAGGTCCAGGCGAAGCGGCGGCCGATCAAGGGCGTGAGAGGTCATGGTGACTCCTTCATGTGCTGTACGTATAAACAGTATATGCGAAGCAAATGGGTAGGAGAAGACGGGCTGGGATTAGGGCAAATTTAGGGCAGAATCTGGGCCGCATCAGGCCGCATTGAGCCTTTGCGAACCCTGCTAGCGGCAATGTTTCTGGGCCTAAAGCGGCCTACTACGCGATGCGGGCGGGTTCAAATCCCTATCCCTAGTCTGGCAAGATCAGAGCAAGGGCAGCTAGGCCGTGGTAGGGGGAACTCCGGGCTGTCCATGGGGCAATAATGGGGCAAACCATGCGCCATTCGATGCCAATCTATGCCCATGCACACGCAGATGCCGGAATGAAAAAAGGCACCCAAGCCCCTATATTGTGGGGCTTGGGTGCCTTTTCGTGTTCCTACTGCAGCACAATCGGGGTGTGCTTTGGTGTTTTGGGACGAGGGTCCGCTTTCGACCCATAGCGGACGTTGGTGGAGGGCAGCTATCGGCCAAACGCGGTCATCTGATGTCTAAAGTTGTTGCTAATCAGAACAAGACGAAAGTCCATTCACAAAGCCTACAGGCAGGAGCAAGTAGAACTGGTGGCTTGATAGGAGCGTTTCTGCGTAAGATCAATCGTCCAGGTAAAAGGAGCGATTTGGGATGAAACCATTGCGGCGACACCGCGACCGTCTACCCGTTCTAGGCTGCTGGCCACAGCAATGGATCAAAGATGACGCGGTCTGGCATATGTTTGAGTTACAGCTGAAACCAGACGGGAATGTTGCTTGGTATCTTCGTCGCGACGACGTCGCCCATGGCGGCTACGGCTCGATTACCTATCAAGATTACGACGCTGCTGTAGCGGAGGCCAAATCCACAAATCTCCTGCTCGAACATGCGGTAAAAAATCTCGCTTTACCACTTGAACAGGCCGAATCGATACGATTAAAAGTGCACAAGGCGCTGACGGCCGAAGAACGGTTGATGAGCGAGGAAAGGCTCATGCTAATGGAAGCTATCAAGCGCCATGCAGCGGACGCTCGACCTCGACTGGAAGACCTGACTGTCTTGGATGGTAGCGACGTCCTACAAGAAGAGCTGCATAAACGCCTACTGCAACACCCTTATGTGCACTTCGTTTTCTTGGCGCGGTATGGCGTGTGTCTCCAGCGCGAATGTGACTTAACTTGGCGCGTCATTGGAGCAAATAGTCACAAGGTGGGCCTTTACGCTTACCGCGAGAAAATCGCGCGGGGATTTGGGAGGAGCGGTACTGACCACTGGGGCCAAACCAAAGCTGCCATCCGCGATGAGCTTCTTCCTCGCGCAAACAAGCTACTACACCTTGCCAGCGTGAAACTTTTGCTCGCAGACGCGCTGCGTCGGGGGCAGCATGTTTTGATCGTGGGTAGTTTTGTATTTTGGTACGAGGATAGCAATATTCCGCAATGGGTCGTGAAGCAAGTTGGTACGTCGGGCAAGTCAGAGGCGGGCGATGCAATGTGGCTTGAAGGTACGATTCTATCCAAAAACCATGGCCGAATCGTAGTGTTGCCCTACATCAAAGAAAACGGCGAGCGAGTGCAGGGGCACACCAAAAACGCCCCGCATGATGGTAAAGCCATGCCACGTCATCGTGACGATTACGTCGAACTCCCATTTGAAGTTTTGGATGGAGATTTAATGTACAGCTTGTTCGGTGAGCTGAGATACGAATAATAGATTGGCGGACACTATCTCCGGAGTGAAAAATTGTTAAAGCCGCATACCCAGCTGATCTGTGTTCACCACATGTGCAATCCAGATGATACCAACGAGGTTGTTCCGACACCCGATAAACGGTCAAATAAACCAATCGGAATTCACGAGACATCTACAAATAAAACAGCTTTCTTTCAAAAAATAATAAAGCCCAAAATTGGGCCCAACACAATCACATTGGTGATCCCAAATGAAATCACCTTATCATTAAGCGTGGCAACCAAGGCATTAAAGCACGCCAGAAGGAGAAAAAGTGCTCTCGAACAGCTATCTCTATCCACCGCGTCTATCTACGATAGAAATGTAGGTCTTGCATACGATTACCTTGAAAATATACAAACAGCGATAATTTTCGCGTTCAAAGCGGTAGAGTCATTTTGCAATGCGACAATTCCTGACTCATACGTATACAAAAAGTCAACGAGCAAATCTACAGAGCATTACAACAAAGAGCAGATCGAACGCTGGATAGCCACATCAGAAAAGGTGTCAGCAATATTGCCGTCAATCTTAGAATGCCCACCACCGCAATCTCAAGGTTTTTGGTCTAACTTCAAAAACTTGGAAAGACTGAGAAACGAAATCATACATAGCAAATCAACCAATACGAACGCGGTATTGGAAGAGTTATTCGCGGAGGCCGTATACCAATACACGCAATCAGCGGGTACATTGCTTGAGTTTTTCATTTCTATCGACCCATCAAATCCAATCTTTCCACTGGGGTTTGGAAAGTCTATGGTTAGAGTGCTCAATGTTGAAAAGGCGGAGGATATATTAGGAAAGATAGAGGACGATTAATCAACAATCTTTTGGTACACAGCCTGTTCCTATCTAGAGTTGCTCAGTACAGAAGAGTGAAGCGTGTCGGGTAGTTTTGACCTTCCAGTGACCGCTTTGGGTCGAAAGCGGTCAGTCGCGTCCAGACCGGCTGAACATGCACATCGCGAAAACGCACCTCCGGGCGCCATACTGTCCTACTCCGACTGCTCCGACTGCATCAGCATGGTCCTCAGGCGACT
>Ga0153917_1000589_pt1 | contig 21627 bp, 19 predicted proteins | sample TSFL001MetaG_FD_104695 | JGI IMG/M metagenome (GOLD analysis project Ga0153917, IMG submission 104695) | Attine ant fungus gardens microbial communities from Florida, USA - TSFL001 MetaG | ecosystem: Host-associated > Fungi > Mycelium > Unclassified | place: USA: Florida, Paynes Creek Historic... | reverse complement strand
GTCTGCGGAGCGCGTTAAATCGCTGCACCATCTGTGCGGCTACATCCTGTGTGCCAAATCGCCGAGCTGCGGACTGGAGCGCGTGCGCGTCTACGAGCCTGACACTAACAACAATCGCAAAGCTGGCACCGGCGTGTTCACCTCATTCCTGCAAAAAGAGCTGCCGTGGTTGCCGCTGGAAGAGGATGGACGCCTGCACGATGATGCGATCCGCGAAAACTTCATGGGGCGCGTCTATGCGCTGCATGAGTTCAACGAAATGTGGCGCAGCGGGCTGACGCGTCACAAGCTGATCGCCTTCCACAGTCGCTACAAATTACTGCTGCTGTCGCATGCGCAGGATGAGTACCGCGAGATGGGACGGTTTGTCGCGGCAATGGAACAGTGGGAGTCACTGGATGCGTACGCCTTCGAATACCGTAACCGTCTGATGCACCTGATGTCGCACCAGGCGTCGCGTCGTAATCACACCAATGTGCTGATGCATGTACAGGGCTATTTCCGGCCGAAGCTGAGTTCACCGCAGCGTCAGGAGCTGGCCCAGCTGATTGATCGTTACCGTCGCGGTGTGCAGCCGTTGCTGGCCCCCATCACCATGCTGAAACATTACATGGCAGAGTTCCCGCACCCGTGGCTGGCGCAGCAGCGTTATTTCGATCCCTACCCGGAAGCGCTGCGTCTGCGCTACGGCCAGTAAACACGGAGCGTTATGAGCACTCATTTAGTCTGGCTGCGTAACGATTTGCGCATGAATGATAACAGCGCACTGGCCGCGGCCTGCCGCGAAAGTCAGGCCGAGGTGCTGGCGCTGTTCATCGCCACGCCCGGCCAGTGGCAGCAACACAGCATGGCCCCCAAACAGGCGGCTTTTATCCATCAAAACCTGTGCCTGCTGCAGCAGTCGCTGGCAGAACGCGGTATTAAGCTGCACTTTCATCAGTGCGATGACTTCGCCGCGTCGGTCGACTATCTGGCGACCTTCTGCCAGCAGCACAAGGTGGATGCGCTGTTTTACAACTATCAGTATGAATTCAATGAGCGCCAGCGCGATGCTGCGGTTGAAAAGCAGCTCGATCAGCAGGGCGTGGTGTGCCAGGGATTCGATGACAGCCTGCTGTTACCGCCGGGCAGCGTTCAGACCGGCAGCAACAGCATGTTCAAAGTGTTCACGCCGTTCAGCAAAGCGTTTGTCCGGCGTCTGCAACAGGGGCTGCCAGAGTGCCACCACGCACCGAAAGCGCGCGCCGGGGCACCCGTGGCCGCCGGCAAAAAAATAGCGGCATTCGATTATCCTGTGGAAAAATTCGACGAAACCTGGTTTCCTGCCGGAGAAGAGGCGGCGCTGAAGCAGCTGCGCCAGTTTGCCCAGCAGCGGGTGGAAAAATATGACCAGCAGCGCGACATACCGGCGATTGACGGCACCAGCCGCCTGTCGCCGTATCTGGCGATTGGTGTGCTGTCGCCGCGTCAGTGCCTGCATCGCATTCTGAAGGAGCACCCGCAGGCGCTGAACAACGGCAGCGCGCTGGTGTGGCTCAATGAACTGATCTGGCGCGAATTTTATCGTCACCTGATGGTGGCCTTTCCGGCGCTGTGTAAGCATCAGCCGTTTGTCGACTGGACGCGCAACGTCAGCTGGCAACAGAATGAGCAACACCTTACCGCCTGGCAGCAGGGCAAAACCGGTTATCCGATTGTTGACGCAGCGATGCGCCAGCTCAATACGCTGGGCTGGATGCACAACCGGTTACGCATGATCACCGCCAGCTTTCTGGTGAAAGATCTGCTGATTGACTGGCGCGAGGGTGAACGCTATTTCATGCAGCAGCTGATTGACGGCGATCTGGCGGCCAATAACGGTGGCTGGCAGTGGGCCGCGTCGACCGGCACCGACGCCGCGCCTTACTTCCGCATCTTCAACCCGACGACCCAGGGCGAGCGCTTTGATAAGCAGGGCGAGTTTATCCGCCGGTGGCTGCCGGAGCTGCAAGACGTGCCGGACAGCGCCATCCATCAGCCGCACGCCTGGGCGGAGAAAAATAACAAGAAACTCGATTATCCGGTGCCAATCGTGGAACATAAGGCGGCACGTAAAAAGACACTAGACGCCTTCGAGCGCGCGCGCAGCGCAGCCTGAGGCGGTCACGGAGCCGTTATGAACAATTTCGAGTTAGAACAGATCGTCAATCAGCAACTCAACACCAGTGCCTTCAGCGACTATGCGCCCAACGGTTTGCAGGTTGAGGGGCGTGAGCAGGTGCGCCGCGTAATTACCGGGGTGACGGCTTGTCAGGCGCTGCTGGATGAGGCGGTAAAACGCCAGGCCGATGCGATACTGGTGCATCATGGCTACTTCTGGAAGAGCGAAGCGCCGGTGATCAAAGGCATGAAGCGCCAGCGTCTGCGCACGCTGCTGGCCAATGACATCAACCTGTACGGCTGGCACCTGCCGCTCGATGCTCACCCACAGTTGGGCAATAACGCCCAGCTGGCCACGCTGTTTGATATCGACGTCAAAGGTGAAATTCAGCCGCTGGTGCCCTGGGGCGAGCTGGCTGAGCCGCTAAGCGGTCCGGCGCTGGCGGAAAAGATCGCGGCGCGCCTTGGACGCCAGCCGCTGCACTGCGGTGATAACGCCCCGGCGCTGATTCGCCGGGTGGCATGGTGCAGCGGTGGCGGCCAGGGCTTTATCGATGCGGCCGCCGCCTTTGGCGTTGACGCCTTTATCAGCGGTGAAGTTTCTGAGCAGACCATCCACAGCGCCCGGGAACAGGGGCTGCATTTCTTTGCTGCCGGGCATCACGCCACCGAACGCGGCGGCATCAAAGCGCTCGGTGAGTGGCTCGCCAGCCAGCATGGTCTGGATGTGACTTTTATCGATATCGACAACCCCGCCTGACCGCCTCGCTTATGCGCCCGGAAAACACGTGCCGGGCGCAAATCAGTTGACACATCTCCTTCACTTTCGCATAACTTATTGACTTTTCGCATAAGCGAATGCCCTCAGGCGCGCCGTCACTGCGGTCACGGCGCGTTTTATTAATGACCGGGAGGTGGGTTTTGCAACGAGCACGTTGTTATCTGCTGGGTGAGCGGGCGGTGGTACTGGAGCTGGAACCGCCGGTTTCGCTCGTCAGCCAGCAGCGCATCTGGGGATTGTGCCAGCGGCTGCAGCAGAATGAGCAGATCGCGGAAGTGATTCCGGGCATGAATAACCTGACGCTGCTGCTGCGCGATCCGCAGCTGAAAGCGCTGGATGCCATCGAGCGTTTGCAGCGCTGGTGGGAAGAGAGCGAGGTGCTGCTGGCCGAGCCGCGTCAGGTTGAGATTCCGGTGGTGTATGGCGGCGCGGGCGGTCCGGATCTGGCGGAGGTCGCCCGTGCGGCGGATCTGACCTCGCAACAGGTGGTGGAGCTGCACAGCAGCGCGGATTACGTGGTCTATTTCATTGGCTTTCAGCCGGGTTTCCCTTATCTCGGCGGGCTGGATGAGCGGCTGCACACGCCGCGTCGCGCCGAGCCCCGGCTGGTGGTGCCTGGCGGTTCGGTGGGCATTGGCGGCAGCCAGACCGGTATCTATCCGCTGGCCGCGCCCGGTGGCTGGCAGCTGATTGGCCACACGCCGCTTAGCCTGTTCGATCCACAACAGCAGCCGCCGACGCTGTTGCGTCCCGGCGACAGCGTCCGCTTCGTGCCACAACGGGAGGGCGTATGTTAAACATTTTGCGTGCCGGATTAATGACCTCGGTGCAGGATCGCGGCCGCCACGGCTGGCGACAATACGGTATCAGCCTGAGCGGCGCACTGGATGAGCCTTCAATGCGCACGGCCAATATGCTGGTCGGCAACGCGGAAAACAGCGCGGTGCTGGAAATTGTGCTCGGCCAGTTCAAAGCGGAGTTTCGTCGCGACGGCTGGTTTGCGCTGACCGGTGCCAGCTGCAGCGCCGAACTGGATGGCCAGCCGGTGTGGACTGGCTGGCGTCTGCCGGTGAAAAAAGGCCAGGTGCTGAGTCTGTCCATGCCTACGCGCGGTATGCGCAGCTATCTGGCGGTGAACGGCGGTTTCGCCATCGACGCCATGCTGGGCTCACACAGCACCGATCTCAAAGCGGCCTTTGGCGGCTGGCAGGGACGTAAACTGCAGGATGGCGATCAGCTGCCGCTGGGCAAGCCGACGCGCCGCTTCAGCCATCAGGCTGGCGTACGGCAGCTGCTGTGGGGCAACCGCATCCGCGCACTGCCGGGGCCGGAGTACAATGAATTTACCCACGACGCGCAGGACGCATTCTGGCGTAACCCGTGGCAGCTCAGCCCGCAAAGTAACCGCATGGGCTACCGGCTGCAGGGCAGTCCGCTGCAGCGCAGTGTCGCACGTGAACTGCTGTCGCACGGCCTGGTGCCGGGTGTGGTGCAGGTGCCGCCGAACGGTCAGCCGATTGTGCTGATGGCCGATGCGCAAACCACCGGCGGCTATCCGCGTATCGCCTGCGTCATCGAAGCCGATCTCTATCAGCTGGCGCAGATTCGTCTGGGAGAACCGATTCACTTCATCCGCTGCACGCTGGAGGAGGCGCTGCTGGCCAAACAGCAGCAGCAACGTTCGCTTGATCAGATAGCCTGGGGGCTTGCTCATGAAGATCGATCTTAACGCCGACCTCGGTGAAGGCAGTGCCAGCGATCGGGCCCTGCTGGAACTGGTGAGCTCGGCCAACATCGCCTGCGGTTTCCATGCCGGCGATGCCGAAACCATGCTGCAGTCGGTGCGCTGGGCCAGCGCCAATGGCGTGGCGATCGGTGCGCATCCGAGCTTTCCCGACCGGGAAAATTTTGGCCGGACCGCCATGCAGCTGCCACCGGAAACCGTGTACGCGCAGGTAATCTACCAGATTGGTGCCCTGAAAAGCCTCGCTGAAAGTGAAGGGGCGAAGCTGGTGCACGTGAAGCCGCACGGCATGCTGTATAACCAGGCGGCGGCGGATGCAGCGCTGGCGGATGCGATTGCGCGCGCGGTGAAAGCCGTCGATCCGGCGCTGATTCTGGTTGGCCTGGCGGGCAGCGCCTCAATTGCCGCCGCCGCGCATCATGGTCTGCGCACGCGCGAAGAAGTGTTTGCTGACCGCGGCTATCTGGCCAGTGGCGCGCTGGTGCCGCGCAGCCAGCCGGGGGCGTTAATCGAAGAGGCTGAGCAGGCGCTGGCGCAGACGCTCACCATGGTGCAGCAGCGTCAGGTGCGCAGCGTCAGCGGCGAATGGGTGGCGGTGAATGCGCAGACGGTCTGTCTGCACGGCGATGGTGCCCATGCGCTGGAATTCGCCCGCACGCTGCGCGCCGCTTTTGCGACAAATCAGATTGCTGTCACCAGCGCCTGATCATTGACTGTTAGCCCGGCCTGTTGCCGGGCTTTTTATTTCTGACGAGGGGAAAACATGGATAACGTGGTCAATCTCTGGCCGTTACTTGGCATTGCCGCGATTGTGCTTGGCTTTGTGCTGCGCTTCAACCCGGTGCTGGTGGTGATTGTTGCCGGTTTTGTCACCGGGCTGGCGGCGCATATGCCGCTCGGCGATATTCTGGAGAAGCTCGGTTCCGGCTTTCTCAATACCCGTAATCTGCCGCTGATCCTGCTGTTACCGCTGGCGGTCATCGGATTGCTGGAGCGCCACGGTTTGAAAGAGCGTGCGCAGACGTGGATCGCCCGGATCAAAACCGCCACCGCCGGCCGTTTACTGATCGTCTATCTGTTCGTGCGTGAGCTGACTGCGGCGCTGGGGCTGACCAGCCTGGGCGGGCATCCGCAGATGGTGCGTCCGCTGCTGGCGCCGATGGCCGAAGGTGCCACTGAAAACCGTTACGGCAGCGTATCACCGGAGATTCGTCAGCGGCTGCGCGCCATGTCGGCGGCCACCGATAACGTCGGGCTGTTCTTCGGTGAAGATATTTTCGTGGCCTTCGGCGCGATCATTTTTATGCACAACTTTATGCAGGAGTCGGCGGGCATCAGCACCGAGCCGTTGCACATCGCGCTGTGGGGCATTCCGACCGCGCTGTGTGCGTTCCTGATTCATGCATCGCGACTGGTGCGGCTCGACCGTCAGCTGTCGCGTGAGCTGGGCGCGCTCAACCAGCAGGCGCTGCGCGCAAAAGGAGGTGAGTGATGTTTCAGCAACAGTATCTGATGTGGCTGGCCGGGGCGATCCTGCTGATTGTCGCGCTGCTGTCATGGCGCGATAGCGCCAACCCGCGCCGTTTTACCACCGGTTTATTCTGGGCGCTGTACGGTCTGATTTTCCTGATTGGCGACGGTGCTTATCAACTGATGGGGCAGTGGGCCGGTGATGCGGAGCTGGGACGTCGCTGGTTGCATATTGCCGTGGGCGCGGCGGTGGTGATCATGGCGCTGGTTGCCGGGTTCGGCGGCGTGCGCCTCGGTCGCTATCATCAGCGCAGCGATGAACAGAAGCAGCAGAGCGCGCAGCGTCTGGGCAATAAGCTGTTTCTGCCGGCGCTGGCGATCCCGCTGGTGACGGTGATTGGCGTGCTGGCGTTCAATCATATTCCCGGTCTGCAGGAGAGGGTGTTTGGCCCGGGCAATCATTCGACGCTGGTCACGCTGTTTTCGATGATGATTGGCTGCGTGCTGGGCTGGCTGATTGCGCTGAAGTTTACCCATGAGAAGCCGCTGCAGTCGATGCAGGAGACGCGGCGTTTGCTGGATGCGGTGGGCTGGGCGTTTATTTTGCCACAGATTCTCGCCACGCTCGGCCTGCTGTTTACCAGCGCCGGCGTCGGCACGGCGATTTCGCATCTGACTGAACACTATCTGGCGGTGGATAACCGGCTGATTGCGGTCGCGGTGTATGCACTGGGCATGGCGCTGCTGACCATGGTGATGGGCAATGCGTTTGCGGCGTTCCCGATTGTCACCGCCGGCATCGGTATTCCGATTCTGGTGCTGCAGCACGGCGGCAATCCGGCGGTGATGGCAGCGATCGGCATGTTCTGCGGCTACTGCGGTACGCTGATGACACCGATGGCTGCCAACTTCAATATTGTTCCGGCACGTTTACTGGAGCTGCCGGATCGTAACGCGGTGATCAAGGCTCAGGTGCCAACCGGTGTGCTACTGTTAGTAGTAAATATTTTCCTGCTTTATTTCCTGATGTTCCTGTGAGGTTGCGATGAAAACGGTGTTAATGACGGCGTTCGAGCCGTTTGGCGGCGAGCGCATTAATCCGTCGTGGGAAGCGGTGCGCAGCTTTGATGGTCGGGAGTTCGGCGGCGCGCGGATTGTGGTGCGCCAGCTGCCGGTGGTATTCGCCCGCTGCGGCCAGGTGCTGACCGCTGCGCTGGAAGAGTTGCAGCCGCACCGCGTGCTGTGCGTCGGCCAGGCTGGCGGGCGCAGCGATATCAGCGTAGAGCGCGTGGCGATTAATGTGAACGATGCGCGCATTCCGGATAACGACCAGCAGCAGCCGGTCGATCAGCCGATTGTCACCGGGGGACCGGCGGCCTATTTTTCCACGCTGCCGATCAAAGCGATGGTCGCGGCACTGCGCGAAGTGGGGATTCCGGCTTCGGTGTCGCAAACCGCCGGGACATTTACCTGCAATAACGTCATGTATCACCTGCTGCACTGGCTGCAGACCACAGGCAGCGCAGCACGCGGCGGTTTCGTGCATATCCCGTATATGCCGCAGCAGGCGGCGCAGCATCCTGGTGCACCGAGTATGTCGACCGCCAGTGTGATTCAGGCGCTGGAAACGTCGCTGCAGGTGATTCTCAGCACAGAGAAAGACATTCGCGAAGTGGGCGGCGCAACCCATTAATCAGGAGCGGTTATGCCAGAGGGACCGGAGATCCGCCGCGCGGCGGATCAACTTGCAGCGGCAATGGTGGGCAAACCTCTGACCGAGGTGTGGTTTGCTTTTCCGGCGCTGAAGACCTACGAACCGGCGCTGATGGGGGAAACCATCGACGCCTTTGAAACGCGCGGCAAGGCACTGCTGACGCACTTCTCCAACGGGCTGACGCTGTACAGCCATAATCAGCTGTACGGTGTGTGGCGTGTGGTGCCGAGCGGGACTGAGCCCAATACTTCGCGCCAGCTGCGCGTGCGGCTGGGTAATGCCGACCGGGCAATTTTGCTGTATAGCGCTTCGGATATTGAGCTGCTGAACGCAGATACGCTCGGCGCGCATCCGTTTTTGCAACGCGTCGGACCGGACGTGCTGGACGCTACGCTGACGGTGGAAGAGGTGCGCGAGCGGCTGCTGTCGCCGCGTTTTCGTCGCCGCCAGTTCAGCGGTTTGTTGCTGGATCAGGCATTTCTCGCCGGGCTCGGCAACTATCTGCGCGTCGAGATTTTGTGGCACGCCGGTTTGCTGGCGCAGCATCGTGCACAGGATTTGAGCGACCAGCAGCTGGATGCGTTGAGCCACGCCATGCTGGCGGTGCCGCGTTTGTCTTATCAGATGCGTGGCAGCATGAAGAAGTATCACGAAGAGGCGGCGTTTCGTTTCGAGGTGTTTCACCGTCAGGGCAAAAAGTGCCGGCGCTGCGGCACCGTCATTGAGAAGGGCGTGCTGTCATCACGACCGTTTTACTGGTGTCCGGGCTGTCAGCATTGAGTTTTGTGCAGATGCGGATGTTAATGAGCAGACAAGGCGCGGGACCTGCTGCATCTGCTGCTGCCGGGCAGTCCTCGCGCCGCTGCGCGGTGCCCTCGGCGTTCGCGGCCCGCCTGACGGACCGGCCGGTATCGGTCATCCTGACCGGCCCGGCCTGATTCCCGCGTCCTGCGGGAATCTCCTGGCGCACCGTAAAAGCCTCAGCGCTGCGGATAGCCCGTTGCATCAGCAGAAGCAGCATGTCCTGCCATCCCCGCATCGTCTTGCGGCAAACCGCACCAGAGCTAATGCACTGACTGGCTCAGCCAGGCAGGGCTCGGCACGATGCGCCCCAAACTTTCGCCGTATACTAAAAAAGAAAAGGGCGGGATAACCCGCCCTGATTGTTATTTTTTCAGCGCCGAGCTGAATTCGCGCTCGGTGTAACCGGTGTAGAGCTGACGTGGGCGGGCAATCTTCATGCCTTCGTCGTGCATCTCTTTCCAGTGCGCAATCCAGCCAACGGTACGCGCCATCGCGAAGATCACGGTAAACATTGATGACGGAATGCCCATCGCTTTCAGAATGATACCGGAATAGAAATCGACGTTTGGATAGAGTTTGCGCTCGATAAAGTACGGGTCGTTCAGCGCGATGTGCTCCAGCTCCATCGCCACTTCCAGCAGGTCGTCCTTCATGCCCAGCTCGTTCAGCACTTCATGACAGGTTTCACGCATCACGGTCGCGCGCGGGTCATAGTTCTTATACACACGGTGACCGAAGCCCATCAGACGGAACGAATCGTTCTTATCTTTGGCGCGACGCACGAATTCCGGGATGTGATCCACGGTGCTGATCTCTTCCAGCATACGCAGCGTGGCTTCGTTGGCACCACCGTGCGCAGGTCCCCACAGCGAGGCGATACCGGCGGCGATACAGGCAAACGGGTTGGCACCGGAAGAACCGGCGGTACGCACGGTAGAGGTTGATGCGTTCTGTTCGTGGTCAGCGTGCAGGATCAGAATACGGTCCATGGCGCGTTCCAGCACCGGGTTCACTTTGTACTCTTCACACGGTGTAGCAAACATCATGTGCAGGAAGTTACCGGCATAGGAGAGGTCGTTACGCGGATACACAAACGGCTGGCCGATGGAGTATTTGTAACACATCGCGGCCATGGTCGGCATTTTTGACAGCAGGCGGAAGGCGGCGATTTCACGGTGACGTTCAATATTCACGTCTAATGAATCGTGATAAAAGGCAGCCAGCGCGCCGGTCACGCCGCACATCACTGCCATCGGGTGTGAATCACGACGGAAGCCGTGGAACAGGCGGGTGATCTGCTCGTGAATCATGGTGTGACGGGTTACGGTAGTGCGGAACTCGTCGTACTGCGCCTGAGTAGGGGCTTCGCCGTTCAGCAGGATGTAGCACACTTCCAGATAGTTGGAGTGGGTAGCCAGCTGATCGATAGGGAAACCGCGATGTAACAAAATCCCTTCATCACCATCAATAAAGGTAATTTTTGATTCGCAGGACGCCGTAGAGGTAAAACCGGGGTCGAAGGTGAACAGGCCTTTTGAGCCAAGGGCGCGGACATCAACAACATCCTGTCCCAGCGTGCCTTGCATCACATCCAGTTCCACGGAGTTGTTATCTTGTAGGGTTAGCGTCACTTTTTTATCTGTCATTTTTCGTCTCCATAGCGCCTTAGTAGGTAAGGATCTTAGACACCAGAACAGTCATCATGTTGCGTTTACCCGCCGTATTTTCGGGCCGCCGCTACACTGGCTGCGCGCGCGCAGTGCGGTCATTTACTTGCGTAAACGCCCATCATTTGCACGCTTACTGCCTTGTTGCAACCCGCACGACTTAGGCTAAAACAGAATCTTCACAGCATCACTCAGCGGTAACGTTCATGCTGCAAGGTTACGGAGCGAAATGTGTAAAGCCAATCGGTGGTGTCCGGGCATGACGCGCTGCACATCGTGGATGTTAAAGATCCTGTCACGACATAACTTCTTGGTAACCAATAACCTGACGGTTTGTGTTGCTCGTAAAGGCAATGTTACATAACTTGAGCTTAGGGGAAAGTGTATCCCCATAACTTTTATGCATCATAGGGTTTTAGTGCGTTCGTTTGTAACTGAAATGTTGATCTATTGTCAAATCAGATAATTAAAAATGTATAAATTGTGAAATACGTGAGGCGGATCACTGTTCAGCTTAAATGTGACCAAAGAGATTGTAGGGGAATTGTAATCAGAATGTGATCCTCCTATACTGCCGCCAGGTCTCCGGAATACCCTGACACCAGGAGCCACCCAGCGTTTTACCCGCTTCACTTAACACTGGATGTTGCTATTTTGGTGGCGGTTGCAGTCCGAACACGCACTGTGCTCTTCTGTAACTCAGGACCGGAGGAAGCAAAATAAAAAAGAGCTGTGTGGGCAAAACCGTGAAAAAACAAAGACCTGTTAACTTGGATCTCTCGACGATCCGGTTTCCCGTTACTGCAATATCGTCCATTCTCCACCGCGTCTCCGGCGTGATTACCTTTGTCGCTCTCGGAATTCTGCTCTGGTTACTGGGTCTCTCCCTCTCTTCTCCGGAAGGTTTCCAGCAAGCGGCATCCATCATGGATAGCTTCTTCGCCAAATTCATCATGTGGGGCATTCTGACCGCGCTGGCATATCACGCAGCAAGCGGCATTCGTCACATGCTGGCCGACTTCGGTTTTACGGCAGAAACCCTGCAGGTGGGAACCCGTACCGCGCAAGCGGTTTTTGTTATCACTGTCGTGCTCTCAATTCTGGCTGGAGTCCTCGTATGGTAAGCAATGCTTCTGCATTAGGACGCAACGGTATCCATGACTGGCTGTTACTGCGTGCTGCTGCAATCTTAATTACGCTCTACATTCTCTACATCCTCGGTTTTGTCGTGATGACCGGCACGCTGACGTATGACGTCTGGCGCGGCTTTTTCGCTTCCTCCTTTACCAAAGTGTTCACGTTGCTGACGCTGTTCTCGATTCTGGTCCACGGCTGGATTGGCATGTGGCAGGTTTTGACCGACTACGTGAAACCGCTGGCAACGCGTCTGGTGTTGCAACTGGTGATTGTGGTCGCGCTGTTGTCGTATGCAATTTATGGAACTGTTGTGGTGTGGGGTGTGTAAATGAGTTTGCCAGTCAGAGAATTTGATGCCGTGGTGATCGGCGCAGGTGGTGCGGGTATGCGCGCCGCGCTGCAAATCTCCCAGTCGGGCCAGAGCTGTGCTCTGTTATCCAAAGTGTTCCCAACCCGTTCCCACACCGTATCGGCGCAGGGCGGGATTACCGTGGCACTGGGTAACTCCCACGAAGATAACTGGGAATGGCACATGTACGATACCGTCAAAGGCTCCGATTACATCGGTGACCAGGACGCGATCGAATATATGTGTAAAACCGGTCCGGAAGCGATTCTGGAGCTGGAGCACATGGGCCTGCCATTCTCCCGTCTTGATGACGGCCGCGTTTATCAGCGTCCGTTTGGTGGTCAGTCGAAAAACTTCGGTGGTGAGCAGGCGGCGCGTACCGCTGCTGCTGCCGACCGTACCGGCCACGCCCTGCTGCATACGCTGTATCAGCAGAACCTGAAAAACAAAACCACCATCTTCTCCGAGTGGTATGCATTGGATCTGGTGAAAAACGCTGACGGCGCGATCGTCGGCTGTACCGCCATCTGCATCGAAACCGGTGAAACGGTCTACTTCAAAGCCAAAGCCACTATCCTCGCGACCGGCGGTGCTGGCCGTATCTATCAGTCCACCACCAACGCCCACATCAACACCGGTGACGGCGTCGGCATGGCGCTGCGTGCCGGCGTGCCAATGCAGGATATGGAGATGTGGCAGTTCCACCCAACCGGCATCGCCGGGGCGGGTGTGCTGGTGACCGAAGGCTGCCGTGGTGAAGGTGGCTATCTGCTGAACAAGCATGGCGAACGTTTCATGGAGCGCTACGCGCCAAACGCCAAAGATCTGGCGGGACGTGATGTGGTGGCGCGTTCAATGATGGTGGAAATTCGTGAAGGTCGCGGCTGCGACGGCCCGTGGGGTCCACACATCAAACTGAAACTCGACCATCTGGGCGCTGAAGTGCTGGAATCCCGTCTGCCGGGCATCCTCGAACTGTCGCGCACCTTTGCTCACGTCGACCCGATTAAAGAACCGATTCCGGTTATCCCGACCTGCCACTACATGATGGGCGGCGTGCCGACCCGCGTGACCGGTCAGGCGCTGCGCGTTAACGAGCAGGGCGAAGATGAAGTGATTCCGGGCCTGTTCGCGGTAGGCGAAATTGCCTGCGTATCGGTACACGGCGCAAACCGTCTTGGCGGCAACTCGCTGCTCGACCTGGTGGTATTCGGCCGCGCGGCCGGTGTTCATCTGATGGAGTGCATCGCTGAGCAGGGCGAACTGCGCGACGCCACCGAAGATGAAATCGACGCGGCGATGGCCCGCTTCAACCGCTGGGAAAACAACACCACCGGTGAAGACCCGGTTGAAATCCGCAAGGCGCTGCAGCGCTGCATGCAGAACAACTTCTCGGTATTCCGCGAAGGGGATGCGATGCGTGAAGGCCTGGCCGAACTGAAAGAGATTCGTGAGCGCCTGAAAAACGCGCGTCTCGATGACCGTTCACCGGACTTCAACACCCAGCGTATCGAATGCCTTGAGCTGGATAACCTGATGGAAACCGCTTACGCCACCGCGGTAGCGGCCAACTTCCGCACCGAAAGCCGTGGCGCTCACAGCCGCTTCGACTACCCGGAGCGTGATGATGCCAACTGGCTGTGCCACAGCCTCTATGTTCCGCAAACGGAAAGCATGACGCGCCGTGAGGTGAACATGCAACCGAAACTGCGTGCGGCCTTCCCGCCGAAAGCGCGTACTTACTAATTGCGGAGATCATCATGAGACTCGAATTTTCTATCTATCGTTACAACCCGGAAGTCGATGACAAACCGCGCATGCAGGATTACACCCTCGAAGCGGAAGATGGTCGCGACATGATGCTGCTGGACGCGCTGATCCGTCTGAAAGAGAAGGATCCTACGCTGGCCTTCCGTCGCTCCTGCCGTGAAGGCGTGTGCGGCTCCGATGGCCTCAACATGAACGGTAAAAATGGCCTGGCGTGTATCACGCCGGTCTCCGCACTGGGCAATGGCAGCAAGAAGATTGTTATCCGTCCGCTGCCCGGTTTGCCGGTAATCCGCGACCTCGTGGTGGACATGGGACAATTCTATGCTCAGTATGAGAAGATTAAGCCTTTCCTGTTGAATAATGGGGAAAATCCGCCAGCGCGCGAGCATCTGCAAACGCCTGCGCAGCGCGAGCACCTGGACGGCCTGTACGAGTGTATTCTCTGTGCCTGCTGCTCCACGTCGTGCCCATCGTTCTGGTGGAATCCGGACAAGTTCATCGGTCCGGCCGGCCTGCTGGCGGCGTACCGCTTCCTGATTGACAGCCGCGACACCGAAACCGATGCGCGCCTCGACAATCTGAATGATGCTTTCAGTGTTTTCCGCTGTCACAGCATCATGAACTGTGTGAGCGTGTGCCCGAAAGGCTTAAACCCAACGCGCGCCATCGGCCATATTAAGTCGATGCTGCTGCAGCGCGGGGCGTAATAAACGGAAGTCACGGTCGGGAACTCAGGTTCCCGATCGTTTACGGAAGCCTCTATAAGCGCGGTACTGACCACGCTTATAAAGGTTCCCTTACGGGCCAGGCGCCGGTTGCGCACAGGTTCGTATCGCTGAACTCACTACGGCAAGCCGCGTAAGCGGCAACAAATGAAACCTCAAAAAAGCAGATTAATGCTTAAGGGATCACAATGCAGAACAGCGCGATGAAACCCTGGCTGGACTCCTCCTGGCTGGCCGGCGCGAACCAGTCCTACATAGAGCAACTCTATGAGGATTTCCTGACCGATCCTGACTCTGTTGATGAAGTGTGGCGCTCGATGTTCCAGCAGCTGCCGGGCACCGGCGTGAAACCTGAGCAGTTTCACTCCACGACGCGTGAATACTTCCGCCGCCTGGCGAAAGACGCCACCCGCTACACCTCCACAGTCACCGATCCGGCCGCTAATTCCAAACAGGTTAAAGTGCTGCAGCTGATTAATGCGTTCCGCTTCCGCGGCCATCAGCACGCTAACCTCGATCCGCTCGGCCTGTGGAAGCAGGAGCGCGTGGCGGATCTCGATCCGGCCTTCCACGATCTGACCGACGCCGATTTTCAGGAAAGCTTTAACGTAGGCTCTTTCGCCATTGGCAAAGAGACCATGAAGCTGGCCGATCTTTATGCCGCACTGCAGCAGACCTACTGTGGTTCGATTGGTGCAGAGTACATGCACATCAACAACACCGAAGAGAAGCGCTGGATTCAGCAGCGTCTGGAATCGGTAGTGGGCCATGCGTCATTCAGCGCGGACGAGAAAAAAGGTTTCCTGAAAGAGCTGACGGCGGCAGAGGGCCTGGAAAAATACCTCGGCGCGAAATTCCCGGGTGCCAAACGCTTCTCGCTGGAAGGCGGTGATGCGCTGGTACCGATGCTGCGCGAAATGATTCGCCACGCCGGCAAGAGCGGCACGCGTGAAGTGGTGCTGGGCATGGCGCACCGCGGCCGTCTCAACGTGCTGATCAACGTGCTGGGTAAAAAACCGCAGGATCTGTTCGACGAGTTCTCCGGCAAGCACAAAGAGCACCTCGGTACCGGTGACGTGAAGTACCACATGGGCTTCTCGTCAGACGTGGAAACCGAAGGCGGCCTGGTGCACCTGGCGCTGGCGTTCAACCCGTCGCATCTGGAAATTGTAAGCCCGGTAGTCATGGGCTCGGTGCGTGCGCGTCTGGATCGTCTGGCGGAGCCGGGCAGCAACAAAGTTCTGCCGATCACCATTCACGGTGACGCCGCGGTTATTGGCCAGGGCGTGGTGCAGGAAACCCTGAACATGTCGCAGGCTCGCGGTTACGAAGTGGGCGGCACCGTACGCATCGTGATTAACAACCAGGTGGGCTTCACCACCTCGAATCCGAAAGATGCGCGTTCTACCCCTTACTGCACCGACATCGGCAAAATGGTGCTGGCACCGATCTTCCACGTCAACGCGGACGATCCGGAAGCGGTAGCGTTTGTTACCCGTCTGGCGCTGGATTATCGCAACACCTTCAAACGCGATGTGTTCATCGACCTGGTGTGCTACCGCCGTCACGGCCATAACGAAGCCGACGAGCCAAGCGCAACCCAGCCGCTGATGTATCAGAAAATCAAAAAGCATCCGACGCCGCGCAAAATCTACGCCGATCAGCTGGAAAGCGAAGGCGTGGCCACGCAGGAAGATGCCACCGAGCTGGTAAACCTGTACCGCGATGCGCTGGATGAAGGCGAGTGCGTGGTGCCGGAATGGCGTCCGATGAGCCTGCACTCGTTCACCTGGTCTCCGTACCTCAACCACGAGTGGGATGAGAGCTACCCGGAAACCGTGGACATGAAACGTCTGCAGGAGCTGGCGCGCCGCATCAGCAGCATTCCGGAAGCGGTGGAAGTGCAGTCGCGCGTTGCCAAGATTTACAACGACCGCAAAGAGATGGCGGAAGGCAACAAGCTGTTCGACTGGGGCGGCGCGGAAAACCTCGCTTACGCCACGCTGGTGGACGAAGGCATTCCGGTGCGCCTGTCGGGTGAAGACTCCGGCCGCGGCACCTTCTTCCACCGTCACGCGGTGATTCACAACCAGCAGAACGGTTCGACTTACACTCCGCTGCACCACATCCATAACGGTCAGGGTCAGTTCAAGGTGTGGGATTCGGTGCTGTCGGAAGAAGCGGTTCTGGCGTTCGAATACGGTTACGCCACCGCCGAGCCGCGCGTGCTGACCATCTGGGAAGCGCAGTTCGGTGACTTCGCCAACGGCGCTCAGGTGGTGATCGATCAGTTCATCAGCTCCGGCGAGCAGAAATGGGGCCGCATGTGTGGTCTGGTGATGCTGCTGCCACACGGCTACGAAGGGCAGGGTCCGGAGCACTCCTCCGCGCGCCTTGAGCGCTATCTGCAGCTGTGTGCTGAGCAGAACATGCAGGTCTGCGTGCCATCAACGCCAGCGCAGGTGTACCACATGCTGCGTCGTCAGGCGCTGCGCGGTATGCGCCGTCCGCTGATCGTGATGTCGCCGAAGTCGCTGCTGCGTCATCCGCTGGCGGTGTCCAGCCTTGATGAGCTGGCCAACGGCAGCTTCCAGCCGGCGATTGGTGAGATCGACGACCTCGATCCGCAACAGGTGAAACGCGTAGTGCTGTGCTCCGGTAAAGTTTATTACGATCTGCTGGAGCAGCGTCGTAAGAACGAGCAGACCGATGTCGCCATCGTGCGTATCGAACAGCTCTACCCGTTCCCGCACAAAGCGGTGCAGGAAGCGCTGAAGAATTACGCCCATGTTCAGGATTTCGTCTGGTGTCAGGAAGAGCCACTGAACCAGGGCGCATGGTATTGCAGTCAGCATCATTTCCGCGAAGTGGTTCCATTTGGTGCGTCACTGCGTTACGCAGGCCGTCCGGCTTCTGCTTCACCGGCCGTGGGCTATATGTCCGTACATCAACAACAGCAGCAAGACCTGGTCAATGACGCGCTGAACCTTGGTTAATTAAAAGGAAAGAAAATGAGTAGCGTAGAAATTCTCGTTCCCGATTTGCCTGAATCCGTAGCGGACGCCACGGTAGCCACCTGGCATAAAAAACCCGGCGACTCTGTGACCCGCGACGAAGTGCTGGTCGAGATCGAAACTGACAAAGTGGTACTGGAAGTGCCTGCCGCCGCTGACGGTGTGCTGGAAGCGGTGCTGGAAGACGAAGGCGCCACCGTAACATCGCGCCAGATTCTGGGCCGTCTGAAGGAAGGTAACAGCGGCGGGAAAGAGACCACGGCGAAAGTGGAAAGCAAGGAGTCTACGCCTGCACAGCGTCAGACTGCATCTCTGGAAGAAGAGAGCAATGACGCGCTCAGCCCGGCCGTGCGCCGCCTGATTGCGGAAAACAACCTCGACGCCAGCCAGATCAAAGGCACCGGTGTTGGCGGCCGTCTGACGCGCGAAGACGTGGAAAAACATCTGGCGAAGAAAGCCGACGGCGCGAAAGCGGCACCGGCTGCCGATGCGGCTCCGCAGGCCGTTGCCAACCGCAGCGAGAAGCGCGTGCCAATGACCCGTCTGCGCAAGCGCGTGGCAGAGCGTCTGCTGGAAGCGAAAAACAGCACCGCAATGCTGACCACCTTCAATGAAGTCAACATGAAGCCGATCATGGATCTGCGCAAGCAGTACGGCGATGCCTTCGAGAAGCGTCACGGCGTGCGTCTGGGCTTTATGTCCTTCTACATCAAAGCGGTGGTCGAAGCGCTGAAACGCTTCCCGGAAGTCAACGCGTCGATCGACGGCGACGATGTGGTGTACCACAACTATTTCGATGTCAGCATCGCGGTCTCAACGCCGCGTGGTCTGGTGACGCCAGTGCTGAAAGACGTTGATGCGCTGAGCATGGCCGACATCGAGAAGAAAATTAAAGAGCTGGCGGTGAAAGGCCGTGACGGCAAGCTGACGGTGGAAGAACTGACCGGCGGTAACTTCACCATCACCAACGGTGGTGTGTTCGGTTCGCTGATGTCTACGCCGATCATCAACCCGCCGCAGAGCGCGATTCTGGGGATGCACGCCATCAAAGATCGCCCAATGGCGGTGAATGGTCAGGTGGTGGTGCTGCCAATGATGTATCTGGCGCTCTCCTACGATCACCGTCTGATCGATGGTCGTGAATCTGTCGGCTATCTGGTCGCGGTGAAAGAGCTGCTGGAAGATCCGGCGCGTCTGCTGCTGGATGTCTGATTTTCGCCGGGCGCGCTGGCACGAGGCGCGCCCAAATTAACCCTGTTTAGATCTGAATGGATAGAACATCATGAACTTACACGAATACCAGGCGAAGCAGCTGTTTGCACGGTATGGTATGCCAGCACCGACTGGCTACGCCTGCACCACGCCACGTGAAGCCGAAGAAGCCGCCTCGAAAATTGGCGCGGGTCCGTGGGTGGTGAAATGTCAGGTTCATGCCGGTGGCCGCGGTAAAGCGGGCGGTGTGAAGGTGGTTAACAGTAAAGAAGACATTCGTGCTTTCGCTGAAAACTGGCTGGGCAAACGTCTGGTGACCTACCAGACTGACGCCAATGGCCAGCCGGTAAACCAGATCCTGGTTGAAGCGGCGACCGACATCGATCAGGAGCTGTATCTGGGTGCGGTGGTTGACCGTGCTACCCGTCGCGTGATCTTCATGGCGTCAACCGAAGGCGGCGTGGAAATCGAGAAAGTAGCGGAAGAAACGCCGCACCTGATCCACAAAATGGCGCTGGATCCGCTGACCGGCCCGCAGCCATACCAGGGCCGCGAGCTGGCATTCAAACTGGGCCTGACCGGCAAGCAGGTCAGCCAGTTCACCAAAATCTTCATGGGTCTGGCGACCATGTTCCTGGAGCGCGACCTGGCGATGGTTGAGATCAACCCGCTGGTGATCACCAAACAGGGCGACCTGATCTGTCTGGATGGCAAACTGGGTGCCGATGGCAATGCCCTGTTCCGTCAGCCAGAGCTGCGTGAAATGCGCGACCCAAGCCAGGAAGATCCACGTGAAGCCCACGCGACTCAGTGGGAGCTGAACTACGTCGCGCTGGAAGGCAACATTGGCTGTATGGTCAACGGCGCCGGTCTGGCGATGGGCACCATGGACATCGTGAAACACCACGGTGGTCAGCCTGCAAACTTCCTTGATGTTGGCGGCGGCGCAACCAAAGAGCGCGTTACCGAAGCCTTCAAAATCATCCTGTCTGACGATGCTGTGAAAGCGGTATTCGTTAACATCTTCGGCGGTATCGTGCGCTGCGACCTGATCGCAGACGGCATCATCGGTGCTGTGGCTGAAGTGGGTGTCAACGTACCGGTCGTGGTACGTCTGGAAGGTAACAACGCCGAGCTGGGCGCGAAGAAACTGGCGGACAGCGGTCTTAACATCATTGCAGCAACCAGCCTGACAGACGCAGCACAGCGTGTTGTCGCTGCTGCGGAGGGTAAATAATGTCCATTCTGATCGACAAAAACACCAAAGTCATTTGCCAGGGTTTCACCGGTGGCCAGGGAACGTTCCACTCTGAGCAGGCGCTGGCCTATGGTACGCAGCTGGTTGGCGGTGTGACGCCAGGTAAAGGCGGCACCACCCATCTCGGTCTGCCGGTGTTTAACACCGTGCGCGAAGCGGTAGAAGCCACAGGCGCCACCGCTACCGTAATCTACGTGCCGGCACCGTTCTGCAAAGACGGTATCCTGGAAGCGATCGACGCGGGCATCAAACTGATCATCACCATCACCGAAGGTATCCCGACGCTGGATATGCTGACGGTGAAAGTGAAGCTGGACGAAGCAGGCGTGCGCATGATTGGCCCGAACTGCCCGGGTGTGATCACCCCAGGCGAATGTAAGATCGGTATTATGCCGGGCCACATTCACCAGCCAGGCCGCGTCGGTATCGTGTCACGTTCCGGTACGCTGACCTATGAAGCGGTTAAGCAGACCACCGACATCGGCTACGGCCAGTCCACCTGTGTGGGCATCGGCGGTGACCCGATCCCAGGCTCCAACTTCATCGACATCCTGAAAATGTTCCAGGACGATCCGCAGACCGAAGCGATCGTGATGATCGGTGAGATCGGCGGCAGCGCTGAAGAAGAGGCCGCGGCGTTCATCAAAGAGCACGTGACCAAGCCTGTCGTCGGCTATATCGCCGGCGTAACGGCGCCGAAAGGCAAGCGTATGGGCCACGCCGGCGCCATCATTGCCGGTGGTAAAGGCACCGCCGATGAGAAATTTGCTGCGCTGGAAGCGGCCGGCGTGAAAACCGTTCGCAGCCTAGCCGATATCGGCGACGCGGTGAAAGCGGTACTGCCAGCGAAATAACATTTTGCTGCTGAAAGAACAAAGCCACCTGCGGGTGGCTTTTTTTATGGCTGTAATGCACGGCCATTAGCCGTCCTCACACATTTGCAGTAAAAACGTAACGGCAACATTTTCTGCGGCTATGCTTACTTTGTCGTTGAGTAAAGAAGGGCAAAGAGGCGTGCTTTTTCCCGTCAGCGTCCAGGCGTCTGGCTGGCAAAGAGGTTAAATAATTACGGGAAAGGTAATTGTTTTCTTAATTGCGCCATCGATTTATGACAACTAATTAACAACAACTCTAACACTACATATCTGGAAAATTATTGTCTTAATCCAGATCAATAAAAGGCGATATATAGCAAACTTTACCGCTGGCTAAAAGCAACCCAACCGGTATAAATTGCGCTGCATCAATTCAGTCTTTTTCATCATTTTTCAGGAGTTTGTGCCAGGCGTTGTCATATCAATTCTGTCGCCTCCTCATCTTACTCCTGCTCGAAACAGGCTGAAGCGATCGGTTTTTCGGGGAATTTTCACCACTGTTACTCGCTCACTTCGGGCCGCAGTACGCATTGTGCTGTCGGTAACAAAACTGGAATCAATAATCAGTCGTTCCTGACCTTATTCTGCATCGCACTGCCCGCTGTTTGTGGTTGTTATTCGCAGGATGAGTTCATGCGAGGAGCAAGGAGTCATCATGTTAGATATTGTCGAGCTGTCGCGTTTACAGTTTGCCCTGACGGCGATGTACCATTTCCTGTTCGTGCCCTTAACGCTCGGTATGGCGTTTTTACTGGCGATCATGGAAACGGTCTATGTCCTGTCGGGAAAACAGATTTATAAAGATATGACCAAATTCTGGGGCAAGTTGTTTGGTATCAACTTTGCGCTGGGCGTGGCCACCGGTCTGACCATGGAATTTCAGTTCGGTACCAACTGGTCTTATTACTCCCACTACGTCGGCGATATCTTCGGTGCGCCGCTGGCCATCGAAGGCCTGATGGCGTTCT
>Ga0153917_1000579_pt1 | contig 21891 bp, 20 predicted proteins | sample TSFL001MetaG_FD_104695 | JGI IMG/M metagenome (GOLD analysis project Ga0153917, IMG submission 104695) | Attine ant fungus gardens microbial communities from Florida, USA - TSFL001 MetaG | ecosystem: Host-associated > Fungi > Mycelium > Unclassified | place: USA: Florida, Paynes Creek Historic... | reverse complement strand
TAGATAGGTTTGCCGATTTCACCCATGTCAATCCGCCGCTTGGCATCTGCGTATGCGGGATCGAATCGTCTCATAAAACCGACTTGGCAAATGACACCTGTCTCCTTCACTTTTTCAGAAACTGCTCTAGATTCCTCAAGGCTTAATGTCAGCGGTTTTTCAACGAAGATCTGTTTGCCGTTCTCGGCTGCTTTGATGATCATATCACCATGTGTGCTTGTCGGTGTTACGATAATGACAGCATCAATACTAGGATCTTCTAACACCTCATACGGGTCCTCTGACCATTTTTCGATACCGAATTCTCTGGCAACCTGCTCAGCTCTCCCTTTCAACGGATCACTGACACAGACCAGCTTTGCCCCTGGTACACTCGTGACGAGATTTTTCGCATGATAATAACCGAGCCTTCCTAATCCCAATACTGCGCATCTTACTTGATGTTCCACGTCCCATCCGCTCCTTTATCTCATTTCAGGATCGCTTCAAGAAAGCGCTTTCTCTTAACAGCTAAAAAAACAGCGGCAACTCCGCTTTCACTTTTTGCGCAAGCGCTTTCTCAAAAGATGGTTTCATTTTACACTGCCTTTTGTTTACGCGCAATATGTTTTTATAGCTTCAACTGTCATAATGAAAAAACCCGCTCATTAGCGGGCTTATGTGTTAGGCGGTGATGTAGAATGTCTGATTATAAGTTCAGGCGGGAGCACTATTTTATGTTTCGTCTTTCGTTTTCCCTCTATTGCTTCTGCCAGCAGTTCGATGACGCTTCGCCCCATATCTTTTATCGGCTGGGCTACGGTCGTCAGGGGCGGAGCCGCCATTTCTGCGAGTATCGTATTATCAAAACCAATGATAGAAAGGTCGTCCGGCACTTTTATGCCTCTTATTCTCGCAGCTTGTATGGCGGCACAGGCCAATACGTCGTTGAAGGCAAAAATAGCAGTCGGAGCGTTCCTGTCGAGCAATTTTCCCGCTTCTTCCTTGCCGCTTTCCAAGGAAAATCGTGTCTGGATGATCAATGATTCATCAATGGGCACGCCCGCTTCCTCCATCGCCTGACGGAAGCCTTTGATTCTATTTTTTTCGCCTGTCGTTGATCCGTCTCCGACAATACAGGCGATGCTCGTGTGGCCAAGTGACAGAAGATGCTTGGCAGCCTCGTACCCGCCGCGAACATCATCCATGACGACAATATCCATCGGAAGCAGCGGTTTATCCTGAGAAATCATGGCAAGCGGAATCTGTTCACTGGCGATTTCCTCCAAAGCAGACATACTGTCATGGTTTTCAATCCCTGTTGCAAAAATAATGCCATCCACCTTTTTCTGCTTCAGTACAGAAAAATATTTCGTTTCTTTTTTTGGATCGTAATCGGTGCTGCAAATCATCATTTGAAAACCGAGCTCATCCGCTCTTTCCTCAATGCTTTTGGCAAGCTCGCCGTAAAACGGATTTGAAATATCAGGCGCTACGAGAGCGATCATATTCGTTCGTTTTCCCGTTAACGCTGCGGCGTGGACATTGGGCGTGTATGCCATTTCATTCATGACATTCATGACCTTCTGCCGCGTTTTGTCGCTGATTCTCCCCGTATTGTTAATCACACGCGACACAGTTGTAATCGAGACACCCGCCGCCCTTGCCACATCGTAGATTGTTGTTTTCATGTTCATCCCTCGTCTGGTTATTGAACTTTCCGGCTGACAATTTTCCGGTATTCAATTGGTGAAATCCCTTCTATCTGCTTAAAGAGTTTTGAAAAGTATGTCGGATCTTCCATTCCAACCGTTTCTGCAATAACGCCCATTTTATCATTTGTAGAGGATAAAAGACGCTTCGCTTCTGTCATTCTCACCCGGTTCGTGTATTGTGCCGGCGTTACGCCGAGCACCTGCTGCATGCAGCGGCTCACATAATCCTGATGATAGTGAAGGGCGAGTGACAGATCCTTGATTGTCGTCTTTTCCTTATAATGCTCCTGTAAGTACCTGGCCGCCTCCCAGGCTACCCGCTCTTTCGCAGACGGTATTTGGAACGCTTCTTTTTGAAGATGCAGCATCAGCTCCTCAAATAAGATTTGCTTTCTGAGCGGCAAATCGGAGTTTTCAGCCGAGTAATCAATCAGTCTTTCAAACTGCTGCGCCATAAACTGCGGGCGCTGCACCTTGCCTTTTCTCGGCAAAGCCAATCCGTAGCGGGCCGGCTCTTCAAAGCTCCCTTTCTCCTGCTGAAGCTCAGACCAATTGCTGCCTCCCTTAGCCGTAAATTCATAACGATGTTCATCGAAGTGAAGCCAATAGTAGGAGGTTGCTTCATCACTGCCCTTCGTCCCATAGTGTTCAAGACCGGGAGAAAGCAGAATGTACTCGCCGCCTTCAATAGAAAATGATTTCTCATTTTCCGTAATATATAACGTTCCGTCTTTGACATATATCAGATCAAACACGGAGAATACACGTTTCACATGGGTTTCTCCCTTTTTAAAAACCCCTTCTCCGGCTGCGATAAATACCGGAAAAGGCGGGACTGTAAACAGGATGCGAGGCATTTGAATCATCCTCCTTTTTAAGTCGGATTTTTACAAGAAGTATCGTTTCTCTCCCTTTTTATTATAAGGAAATGGAGGTACACTTTAAAACGTTGATTTTATTTACGAAAGGGGTTAGACACGATGAAACAAGCTGTCTTCAAATCAACTGCTTTAAAAAAACCCGCTGACAAAACGTTCTCATTATTTTCGCTTACTTGGCCGATTTTTATTGAGGTCTCATTATATATGTTTATGGGTAATGCCGATACACTGATGCTCAGCCAATATTCGGATAACAGCGTGGCAGCAGTCGGCGTCAGCAACCAGATTTTGAATTTAATTATCGTGATGTTCAGCTTTATCGCCACAGGAACGACCGTGGTGATTTCACAATTTTTAGGCTCACGGCAAAAGAAAGAAGCCATGGAAGTCGCTTATGTGTCAATCGGCGCCAACTTCTTCATCAGCCTTGCGATCAGTGCCATCATTTTTTTCGCGGCTGTCCCTCTGCTTCATATGATGGGATTATCAAACGAGCTGATGCCTGATGCGAAAGTCTTTTTACAAGTTGTCGGAGGTCTGTCCTTTATTCAGGCTTTAATCATGACATTCAGCGCGATCTTAAAAAGCTACGGCCACACAAAAGATACAATGTTTGTCACTATCGGCATGAACATTTTAAACATTGCCGGAAACTTTGTTGTGATTTTCGGTTTGTTCGGCTTTCCTGTTCTCGGCGTTGCCGGTGTGGCGCTGTCTACATCTATCGCCCGCGTCATCGGATTAATCGCGATGATTGTGATTGTCAACAAACGCATTCAGCTGAAGATGTCGCTGAAAAAAGTGTTTCATATGCATAAAGAGCATTTGCGCAAGCTGCTGAAAATCGGCATCCCTTCTGCGGGAGAGCAGCTGTCATACAACCTGTCGCAAATGATTGTCACGTATTTTATCGCGATCATGGGCGCGCAGGCGTTGACAACAAAAGTGTATACGCAAAATATTACGATGTTTATTTTGCTGTTCGGCACTGCGATCAGCCAGGGTACGCAAATTTTAATCGGCCGTTATATCGGCGGCAAACAATTTGATGCCGCTTATGAGCGTTGCATGAAGAGCTTATATTGGGCTCTCGGAATTGCTGCGGCTACCTCAGTTTTAATGACGATCTTTTCAAAAGACCTGATCGGAATCTTTACACAAAGCCCTGATATTATTGCGACTGCGAGCCTTTTGATTGCTATGACGATTATCCTTGAACCAGGCCGCTCGTTTAATGTCATTATCATTAACTCCCTGCGTGCCGCAGGGGATGCGAAATTCCCGGTTTACATGGCAATGATTTCAATGTGGGGCATCGGCCTCCCGCTTGCTTATCTACTCGGCATCCATCTCGGTTTCGGTCTTGCCGGCATTTGGATTTCCTTTATCGCCGATGAATGGGTTCGGGGAATCTTAATGTACAGAAGATGGCGCTCCCGCATCTGGATTCAAAAAGGTATGGCGTAACACCCGGCTCAATCATGCCCGGGTGTTTTTTAGATATCAGACAGAACCTGCTTCACTTCAGTCTCTGTGAGAGCGTATTGATGTTGAAATACATCGTGCTGCTTCGCCCGGATTTTTTCTAAAAAACTCCGGTACAAATGAAGAGCGGCTTTCACCGTTTTTTGGGAATACTGCGGAAATAGCGGCAAGGCATCCTGACACTCTTCAAGGTAGGCTTCTGCTTCAAAAGCGATATACTCCCACGTCATTGTGAAGGCCTTATTCACGACGCCCTTTTGAAGGTCGTCCTCTGTATATCCAAACTGCTGCATCACCTGCCGGGGGATGCGGTTTTTTTGCTGTTGGCCAGTGCCGATATCTCTCAGCATCCGAATCAGCTGAATCGCTAAACCGAGTGAACCGGCTGCATGTGTCAACTGTTCCTGATGCCGGCGCGTCATGATTGGGAGCAGCATCAATCCGGCTGCGCCGCCTGTCTGGTATGCGTGCATGAGCAGTTCATCAAGATTTTCTAACGGTTTATCTTCCGCTTTCTGTGCGGCAATAAACTCACGGAATGGTTCGCTGTCCAGTGTAAAGGTTTGATACGCATGGCCGAAAGCCTTCCACAAAAAATGATTCCCGTTATAGGTACGGGAAAAAACATCTTCCACCTCAGCTTCAATGGCAGATAACGCCTTCCCATCCGCATTGGCTACCGTATGGCAAAACGCCATAACCGCCCAAGCTGCCTGCCTTTGCTTCAGCGGAAGAAACGAAAATGCTTTGTAGCAGGCTGGTTCGCGGGCGCTGACGATCTGGCCGCATTCAAGATAGGCTTCTTTTATCTCTTTCATTTCTTTTCACTCCTATGTATCACTGCTTCTTCAAGTCTATTATGTTTTCTCGCAATTGTATATGAAGAAAAAGCCGATTCCTTTGAGCAGAATCGGCTTTTTCTTTATCCTTCATCAATATCAATTCGATACGCTTCAAACCATGTATGAATTTGGGCAAGATGGGCGATAAGCTGCGGTCCCTTCATGAGCTGCCCGAACCACGGAACCTTGAAGGAGGAACCTTCCGTTTCTAAAAGCTGATCTAATTGTTTTCTGTCCAGCAAGGTATGGAGCACGGAGTCCTTTTGGCTTCTGATCGTTTTCAGCCATTCGCTGACGCCTTTTGTATATTCGGGGTGATGCGTTTTCGGGTACGGGCTTTTTTTGCGATACAAAATGTCATCAGGCAAAATGCCCTCAAGCGCTTTGCGCAAAATGCCTTTTTCCCGGTTATCATGCATTTTCATTTCCCACGGAATATTCCAAACATATTCCACAAGCCGGTGATCGGCAAACGGCACCCGCACCTCCAGGCTCGCCCCCATGCTCATGCGATCCTTCCGATCCAAAAGGTTCGTCATAAACCAAAGCATATTTAAATAGAACAGCTGTCTTCTTGCTTTATCCACACCCGTTTCTCCGTCTAATAATGGCGTTTCCGCCAAGGTTTCTTCGTATTTGGCATTTACGTATTCTTTAAGATTCAATTTTTTCTGCCATGAGTCAGAAAGCAGCTTGATCCGCTCCTCTGTCGACCTCATCCATGGAAAGCCTGACTCGACGTCAGCCATATGAAACCACGGATACCCGCCGAAAATCTCATCCGCGCACTCTCCCGACAGGCTGACGACAAAGTCCTTTTTGATTTCCCGGCAAAACCACAGCAGGGATGAGTCGACATCCGCCATTCCCGGCAAGTCTTTGACCAGTACAGCTTCCTCCAAATGATCAACGAGATCCTTTTGGCTGATGACACATTTGTGGTGCGTTGTGCCGAAAGCCTCTGTCATTTTTTCAATCCATGGTCCGTCATCATTCGGCTGAAAAGCGCTTGCTTGAAAAAATTTATCGTTCTCTTCGTAATCAATCGAATAAGTATGAAGCGGTGCTTTTCCTTCCTTTTCAAAATGGCCCGCCGCAATCGCTGTAATCGCGCTTGAGTCCAGACCGCCTGATAGGAACGTACAAACCGGCACATCCGACACAAGCTGCCGTGTCACCGCGTCTTGAAACAATGATCTGACATTGGCAACCGTGTCATCAAAACTGTCCGTATGTCTTTCGCTTTCAACATTCCAATAACGCCAAATCGTAAGCCCGTCTTTGGAAAACGTCAGCGCGTGAGCCGGACGGATTTCTTTTATGCCTTTAAATACGCCAGTGCCCGGGGTTCTGGACGGTCCAAGCCCGAAAATTTCAGAAAGTCCCGTTCTGTCCACTCGCGCTTTTATATCAGGGTGTGCGAGGATCGCTTTGATTTCCGACCCGAACAGAAATGAAGAGCCTTCCTTCGCGTAAAAAAACGGCTTTACGCCGAGACGGTCTCTTGCGGCAAACAGCAGATTACGCTTTTCATCCCACACAGCGAAAGCGAATATGCCATTGAGATGGTCGACACAGTCTTCCTGCCATTCAATGTAGCTGTGCAGAAGCACCTCGGTATCTGACGTACGCTCGAATTGATGGCCTCGCGCCCGCAATTCTTTGCGCAAATCTTCCGTGTTATACAGCTCGCCATTGTAAATAATGGTGTACGTATCCCCTTTATAGGTGCACGCCATCGGCTGGCGTCCGCCTTCAATATCAACAACAGCAAGTCTTTTATGTCCGAATAAAACATGGTGCTCCCCCCAAACGTTAGAATCATCAGGCCCTCGTTTGGAAAGAGTGTCTGTCATTCTGTTCATCGTTTGTTTTTCCTGGACGAGCTGCTTTTTAAAATCGACCCAACCCGTAATTCCACACATGTGATATCAGCTCCAATCCCGTTTCTATCGTAACAATTTCGTTTCTTTCAGCACCTTAGTAAGTTTATGCATCTATAGGCAGATAGTTGATTTGTCCATAAAAGAGTTGTATGGGACAGGCTTGAATTGGAAAGAAAAGAGAGGAATGAAGAAAAAGGAGACAGCATGCATGAAACGCAAACAATTGATATATACAGAGGAACGAAAATGGGAATACGGCACCATCCTCATCGAAGACGGCATCTGTTTAATCGAAAACGGAGAAGGTGATATACTTTTGGCGGACACTCTCCAACACAGCCCAATCTGGGTCCATCATAAAGGAAAGTGGGAGCAAGCCGGCTTTCAGGATCAATTGGTTCTGGCATGCGGTGAAGAAAACATCTCCCTTTCCGGGGGAGAACGCATCCGCTATGAGAAATCAGTCAAGCGGCCGCTTATGGCGCTTTTAGATTCGCTTGACGACGAAACCTTTCTCGCATTTCTGCAGCACTTGCACAGCTTCGGCTTATCGGTATTCGATTGCGTCTTTTCTTATAATAAAGGGGTCTTTTCAAATACTTCGGAGGAACAGGGTGTGTCCTTTTATCACTTTTCAAATGATACCGCCCAGTGCGCGATGCAGCATCACTACAGCAGCGAAGGGACAGGAGACCGGTTTGAATGGACGGCTTCAAACGGAAAGCGATCCATCATGTATTCAGCAGTCAAACGGGGGCGCAAATAAAAAAGCGGTGCATCGAGCACCGCTTTTTGGTTTTACTTTTCAACGACAACTTTTACTTCCTCGCTTTCTTTTTTATCTGTATCCGCAGCCGTGACGTACAGCACCGTTCCGGCTTTTTGTTTTTTGATTTTCACCGAAAACGCCCCTTTTGCGTCAGCCTTGGCAGAAGCAATGACTTTCTTTGATTTGTTTTTCACTCTGATCATCGCTTTGCTGTTCGCCTTCCCTTTTACTGCAGTATCCTTCGATTTCACCGCGTTTATTTTCGGTGTGCCGGAAGGTTTTCCTTTGACGACAACAACTTTATACGATGTTTTCGCATCGCCTTTTGTTGCTTTCACATACAGTACTTGATCCTGTTTTTGAGTCGCGATATTAACCTTGAACGCATTGTCTTTTCCGGCTTTGGCGCTGCCGAGTTTCTTTTTGCCGTTCATCACCTCGATCAGTGTGCCTTCCTTCGCGTTTCCTCTGACAGCTGTTTGAGTGCTTTCCAGCTTGTTGACCTTGAGCTGTAAATCAGCTGCGCTGACAGCCTTCATGACATTCAGACGCCCGTAGCCTGAGTGCCAGTCTACTCCAGGTGTCTTCGGAATTTCAATCGGATCGCCATAATCGTCATATAACTCTTCTTCTTCGCCATCGACACTTTCAAAGGAAATATCATCTGCTGTTTTTTTCAACATATCCTCTACTTCTGTTCTTTTCAGCTTAGGATTTTGAGCAAACAGCAGTCCCGCAGCAGCGGCAGCATATGGCGTCGCCATGGATGTTCCGCTCATATACGTGACATTTCCGTTCGGCACTAAGCTCGGGATATCAGACCCTGGAGCAGAGATGTCCAAACCTTTTCCATAGTTAGAAAAATCCGCGGTCATATCCATGCGGTTCGTGGCGCCGACAGACATCACATATTTAGAAGATGCAGGATAAGATAAGGAATTGGCTCCGTCATTCCCGCTGGCTGCGGCAATCAAGACATTTTTGTCAGCTGCGTATTTCAAAGCAAATTCAAGAACGCGGCTGTAGCCTCCGCCTAAACTTAAATTAATTACCTTTGCTCCTTTATCAGCAGCATATTTGATGCCGAGTGCGATTTGTTCAGTATCTCCAGAGCCTGTGGAATCAAGCACTTTGACAGGGACAATTTTCGCTTTGGCGTTCAATCCAGTCATTGAATAGCCGTTATCGCTTTGGGCGGCGATAATGCCTGCGACATGCGTTCCATGTCCCTGATCATCCATTGCGTTGTTATTCCGTCCGACAAAATTGCGTCCGAGATCGGTTCTTACTTTTCCTTTTAAATCGGCAAGCGTGCTGTCAACGCCTGTGTCTACTACTGCAATGAGTGTATCGTTAAGCTTGCGCTTGGACAGCAATGTGCTGGCAGGCTCGTATTTTACATCTGCGTTTTTAACACCGCCGTTTTCACCAGTGTTTTTAAGCGGCCATTGGTAAGGATACTGAATATCGTTTGCCAAACTCTTGTATTCCTGTACGGGTTCCGCAAATTCTACGTTAGACATCTTGGATAATGTCGTGGCAGCGCTTTTGACCCGTTTGGCGCTTGCTGTATATGTGCCGTTCTGTTTCTCATCTTTTGGCAGTTCAAATGAATACAGATTGTCAAACAGTTTCTTTGCCTTTTTCACATTAGAAATGTCTTTTTTCGATTGCGCGCTTGCAGAAAAGCCCTTCATTTCGTTATGTACGGATGAGAGGCTTTTATTATCCTTCACCTTGAAAATAACCTTTGTTGTCTGAACTTCACTTTTTGCTGCAATATTGTTTTCAGTTAAAATTGTTCCTGCTGTTTTGCCTTGCAGCTGCTTAATATTTAATCGATCCGCCTGTTTCTTTATTTCCTCTTTAAGGAAAGATGGTACCGACTGTAAAGCTTTGTCATATAGCCGATTGATCGCTTTTTGATCCTTTTCAGTGACCTTATATGAAGATGACGTTCCGTTTTCTGACACATCGTCAAATAACGGCTTTAATGTCACAAGATCCTGATAGATTTCATTTCTTGCTGTTTTATTGAGTGCGAGCTTTGCAACGATAAACGGTGCTGCTTTGTAATAAAGGCTTGTCAGTTCTTTGCCTTCTGCTGTTTGGCTCAGCTGCTCATCCCGAATCGCTCTCAGCTTATCCAGGATGCCTTTTCCAGATTTTTTCTGATCGACACTCATTTCAACCGGACAAGCTTCTTCCTCTTCTAAATCTGATGGCTGTTTTTTGGTGCCTTTATACCCAATCGTATACTTGGCTTCCGCAGCTGCATTTGCCGTTCCGCCGTCCTCTGGTTCTTCATCTCCGAGGTATTCAACTTTTACATAGTAAGGGCCGCTCCACGCGTATGGAAAAATGATTTCGCTTTTTCCATTCTCCGCTGTGAAAGATCGGTACATCTCAAACGTTTCATCTTTAAGCGCTTTTTCCTTACTTGGATATACAGATACATTCAGTACTGAATCACTCTTTACGGTCAGTGCCATATGTGAGTTTTTCTGAATATCCGTCTTTCCCGGAGTCACTTTGTACCATTTCACCTGTTCCGGCTCCTTCATGGCGCCTGTCTGCTCTTTGCCGATTTCCAGAGCAGCCGCCTGATCAATCGCTCCGGCCGCTGCGGCTTTGGTTCCCGGAGAAAACAGGCTGAAAATCAGCGCAAAAATAAGCACTGCCGCCACAAACGAGCTGAATTTTCTGCGTTTCATGTTATCCCTCCTGCAAAATAATGAATCTCCTTGAAGGTATCATAATTTCATAGGACGAGATACCGCTTACAGGGAATTTTAAGGTTATTTTAAATGATTTGGAATATAAGGGGATAAATATAAAAAAACCCAACTCTATCAAAGAGCCGGGTTCATAGGTTTTTCTATTAAAACAATTGAAAACCGATTGGCAAATGCAGACCGAGCAGCACTGTCAGCAAAAGGACAATGACGAAGCCGATCCACAGGCCCCCTGTTGATTTTTCTTTTTTCTTGCGGATGAGGAGCATTTCCATCAGGCCGATGGTGATAATGCCCAGAATCATTTTGCCGGCGTATTCTCCGTTCCAGTTGGCGAAACGGACAAACAGCTCCGCTCCTGTCAAAATAATAAGGATATAGAATAACCGCAGAATCATATGAGTGATTTTTGCGCCCTTCGCACTTCCTGACGAATACAGCGAGTAGCTGACGAAAAGCAGAATCAGCGCTACCACCCATGTCGTAATATGTAGGTGTGTCATATATGTTCCCCCTATCAGATAAATTACCCCACTTATAGTACCATGAACTTGTCCTCTGCCACAAAGATGATTGTCAGAAAAAACGGGCGGGTCCAGGTCCGCCCTCAAGTTTTATTCAGCCAATTTGGTTTGACAGCGTTCCGATCGGGTCAATTGTAATATCAATTTTGTCACCTGACCGCAAGAATTTTGGAGGCGTAAACCCCTTGCCGACACCAGACGGCGTACCGGTGGCAATGATGTCGCCCGCTTCAAGCGTCATCCCCTTTGAGAGGGTTTCAATTAATTCCGGAATGGAAAAGATCATATCGCTTGCCGAACCGGATTGGCGCAGCTCGCCGTTGACTCTTGTTTCAACCTTGAGGCGCTCTGGCTCCTGGATCGTTGATTTATGTACAAGCACGGGTCCCATCGGACATGTCGTATCCAAGCTTTTTCCGATAAAAAACTGCTTATGCCTTTTTTGCAGATCACGCGCCGTGATATCATTCACAATCGTATATCCGAAAACATGGTCATATGCGTCTTCTTTTGAAATACGGGTTCCGCTTTTTCCGATCACGACAGCAAGTTCTCCTTCATAATCAAGCTGAGAGGTGACCTCTTCATGGCTCTGGACGATATCACCATGCCCCGTAACCGTTACTGGCGATTTAGTAAATACCATCGGATACTCCGGAATATCAGCCTCACTTCCCATTTCAATCGCGTGATCCCGGTAGTTTTTGCCGATGCAGATGATATTTTTTGATGGCTTCGGAATGGGTGCATGGAGCTTCACCTCAGATAATGAATACATAAATGATCCAAGCTCATCATTCGGCTTCTTCGCCCACTCGGCCAGCTGCCTTGCATGCGCAACGAATTTATCCCCTTCTGCGATACATTCAATCAGCGATCCCGGAATCGTCTCGAGTTCAAACAGTTTTTTTTCAGCCTTTTGCAAATCCATAATTTTCTCATCATCAATGATCAGGCCGACAAACATTCGGTTGTAAAGTTCCCCTGTCGCAAATTTCATGTTATTCCTCCATCATCTTTTAAATCAGTATGCTCCTTCATGTATTCTCTGTCGAATGCTGAAATCCCTTTTTCTCATATCCGTTTTCATTTCGTTTCAGGACGGGCTTGCTGTACATATCATACAAATGTCGTTTTGAGAAGGAGGAAAGAATATGGAGAGCGTGCATTTATTTTTTCACCGGGAGCAGCTGAAAAGGAAAGGTACTGCCAAGGGGCTTTTCGTAACAGACCGATCTGTTTCTCCCATTCTTCTCACACAGCGTGACAGAGCGGAAAAGGCATCCTATGAAATCAGCTGGGAAAAGTCTCTGCTTGGTGAAAGGACACTTTTTTTGAATGCGGAACAGGGTGATCCGTCCTTGATGCGGCGCAGACTCGCCTATTGTTTTTTTGACCAGATCGGCGTACCTGCTCCCGCTGCCTCGTACAGCTTCCTGACCATCAATGGCCAGCCTGAAGGCATTTATTTGAACATCAAGAACCATCAGCCAGCCGGTAGAACGAGTTACGGAGTGAAGACCGCCGATCCAAGGATTCCAGTATCCGTTTTTAACGATGATTCTTCCGCATTCTTGCATGAATTTTTCATACTGATCCGTACAGCTGGAGATGACGAATTGGCCGAACGCATTAAATTGTATCTGGATGTCAAGCTGTTTTTTTTGTGGCTGATCGGCAATGCCTGCACCAATCAAGGCTTTTATTACACATTTTGTTTAAATGAATCCAGCCGGGTTTACGTTTCCCCGATAGAGACAAGATCGCTTGCCGTTCAAGGAAGGTATGATGAGGACCCGCTTCTGGCAAAAGGAGAGACGCTTTCGTCTAGGCTTCTTTCCATACCCGCCTTCCGATCGCAATATCACACATTAATGAAAAACGTGCTGAACCGGTCGTTTACTATTGAACGATTGTCTCCTTTCATCAGCGAATGGCATCTTGACATTTGTCAAAGAGCAGCTGATGATCCTTTTCTAAAAGAAATCCCCTTTCAGATCGAAAAGGAGCAGACAAACATACTTAGAGAAATTGAGGAACGGCAGGGCTTTTTACAAGCACACTTAGCAAGACTATAGTCCTTTCTCCATTCAAAAAGGCCGCAGCAAAAAATGTCGCTTTTTTAGTCAAATTGACGAAAGGCAACCTTTTTAGCCAAAATAGGTTATACTAACGATATCCTTTATTTATATCAAAATAAAATCTAGAATTGGAGATAGCGTAATGAACTGTAAAATTGAAGAAATGAGAATCACACTAATTGAAACAGCTCAAAAATACGGCATGAATTCAAAGGAAACGATTCGATGCAGCCAAGAGCTGGATATCCTGCTGAATACCCGGATAAAAGAAGAAATGATGTTTGCGGGATATCTTGAAAACTCCCGTATGTAAACCATTTTCGATAACGATTCGAATACACCACATGTAACTCCGCTTTTTGCTCAGCACTTCTGGGATAAACCTCAGGGCGAGAATGTGCCCGTCCAAAAATCGAATACCGTAGCACGACATACTCCAAAAAGCATTTCTACACGCAAAAACACCAAAGAAATGAACCAAAATGACCCTTGGCGGATCGCGGCATCCTTCGCCGCATTTCCGCTCAACTTATACACAAAACATAACGGCCCAAAAAATTAAAACGTTTTCATCCAGAGCCGATATGTCCCCTTTTAAATTTCTCTCACACATATGTGCGTTTGTCATAAGCTATCGTGAATAGCCCAATTGAAATCAGAATTGTATTTTCACTTTACCTGTCTTTTTTAAATTTTTCAACAAAGGATGTGCTCGTATGCCGGCCATTGTCGGAGCGTTTAAAATTAATGCGATTGGTACGAGCGGAGTCGTTCACATCGGGGACTGCATTACGATTTCTCCTCAGGCTCAGGTCAGAACATTTGCCGGTGCTGGCAGCTTTAATACCGGCGACAGCCTCAAGGTGATGAATTATCAAAACGCGACGAATGTGTATGACAATGATGCGGTTGATCAGCCGATCGTAGCCAATGCGTAAAAGGAGTGAGGCTCATGAACTTCTATATTAATCAAACCATTCAAATCAACTATCTCCGGCTGGAATCAATCAGCAATTCCTCCATTCTGCAAATTGGGAGCGCCGGATCAATCAAGTCTCTGTCAAATTTGTATAATACGGGCAGCTATGTAGAACCGGCACCAGAGGTTTCTGGCTTAGGGCAACCGCTCCAGCTGCAGGAACCCGACACAGGTTCATTGGTCCCGCTCCAGCCTCCTGGCCGTTAATCATATGAAAGAGGTGAAGAACATGTATGATCAATCTGTTTCCTCTTACTTGCAAAACTTGAATTCCTTTGTTCAGCAGCAGGCGATTCACATTCAGCAGCTCGAACGTCAGCTGAAAGAGATTCAAACTGAAATGAATACGATGAAACAGCGGCCGGCCACTACCATTGAGCGTGTGGAGTATAAATTTGATCAGCTGAAAATTGAAAGGCTCGACGGGACTTTGAATATCGGCTTAAATCCGACTGATCCGAACAGCGTTCAAAACTTTGAAGTCAGCCAGTCGACACCGCAAATCGGGATGATGCAGCAGGAAGAGAGCGCTCAGCTCATGCAGCAGGTCCGCCAGAATGTCGACATGTACTTAACCGAGGAAATCCCAGATATTTTGGAGCAGCTTGAAAACCAATATGACAGCAGACTTGACGATGCAAACAGACACCATGTCATTGAAGACATCAGAAAACAAATGGACAGCCGAATCCACTATTATATGTCCCATATCAAAAAAGAAGAGCATACACCGCCTGCACAATATGCAGAACATATCGCTGAGCATGTGAAGCGTGATGTGATCCGCGCTGTAGAACACTTTCTGGAGCATATTCCATCCGAAATGAAAGGAGATGAGCAAGCATGATCTTTACAGTCATCAACCGCAGCTTGGAAGTCGGGGACATCCGGATGAACGGTGTATCCAGTTCCTCTATTTTCCACATTGGAGACACTGAATCGATCTACCTGTCTTCTATTTTTGATACACCGCCTGAATCTCTTATTATCGGGCCGTTTGCTCCGCTTGCGCCAGAATAATGCTTAAACGCATATCGCGCATCAGACTAGTTAAGTTTAATTCTCTCGGGATCGCAAGTGTGTTTCAAGTTGGCGACACGAATGAAATCGATATGAGTGTAAAAGTATTTGCTGTGCAGCGTTCTCTGTCCACGTTTTACCATAATGAAGGTTCATTTAATAAAAAGGAGTATCAGATTTTTCAGCAGCAGGCCGTGAAGCCGATCCCCGAAACAGGTGTACAAAGCGCGTTTTGCCACGAGGTGCCGGCTATTTATGTTCGCAGCATCAAAATTCAAGGGGTCTCAGCCTCTTCTGTTTTACATGCCGGATCAGCTTCGCTTATTCGCGGTGATGCGAGAATCAAACATATCAGACAGATTCAGTCTCCGCGCTCACAATCGCCCGCCAAGAACATATAATAAACAGAGACTTCGATAAAGGGTGTCGTTTATGCCAGCAATTGTCGGGCCTATAGCTATCAATTCCATATCGGGCGGAGTCGTAAACTTTGGTGATTCCTTTTACCTTTCTCCGAAAAGCTCTTCAAAATCTGCGCTCGGTTCGGGAGCAGGAAACACGGGAGATTTCCTTCTATTAAATAACGCAGTCAACGCGACAAATTATATAGACCCCGATGTCAACGATCAGGATATGGTTGGAAACGGATAAAAGCAGCCGCTCTTCAAAGAGAGGGCTGCTTTTTAGTCATTTTTTCTTTTTTCGCTCATTTGATTTCTTGGTTTTGATCAGCTTTTCAGGCGGCTGTTTTCTGATCCATTTGACAAACCGGGCGAGCTCTGGATCGCTTCTGAGTTTTTCTATTCCGTTTAAGCGTACAGCGATCTCTTGATTGGTATATAAGGCATGAATTTGTTTATGGCAAGGTATACAGAGCATCGCTGTCGGCAAAAACGTTCCGCCTTCTTCTTTTGGTATGAGATGGTGCTCTGTCAGCTGGACATCGCTCCGGCCGCATAGCTCACATATTCCGGCAGTCTGCTTTGCCATATCAGCTCCCCCTTTACATCAACTCAAGTGATACCCTTGTACCGCGGCCGCTCGGTTCAGCCGGATGGACGATCAGTTTTTTCGGAAGCCGTGCACGCAGTTCCTGCACATGGCTGATGACACCGACAGCCAGATTGTCTGACTGAAGTTTTTCCAAGGCCGTTACAACCGTATCAAGCAGATCTTGATCCAGTGTGCCGAATCCTTCATCTAAGAAAAAGAACTGGAGCGGGTATTCTCCGCGAAGCTGGATCTGCGCAGACAGCGCAAGAGCAAGTGATAACGAAGTGAGGAAGGTCTCTCCTCCAGACAAGCTGGATACCGGTCGTCTTACGCCTCCGTTCGCATCATCCCGCATCACGAATCCGCCCTCTGAATCTACTTCGATGGCATAGCGCTGTCTCGTCAGCATGCCAAGTCTTGCTGAGGCGTCCCTCGCAACGCTTTCAAGCTGCTCCTCAGCTAAAAATTCGACGAAGGTATTGCCTTTAAACACAGCTTGCAGCTTGTCCAGCCTGTCGATATGTGTCTGCCATTTTTTCAGTTCCGCTTCAATTTCTTTAAATCGTTTATGATGGTCGCGAATGACGGCCAGTGCTTTCGCAGCCGCGCCTTTTTCCTCTATAGCAGCGCCAAATGCGTCCTCAGCTTTTTGTAATGCTGCAACGGTTTCGTTCCATTCGCTCTCTGATAACGCTCTGCCGTCAAGTATCTCTGCTACTCGTTTTAAGTTTGCAGCATTTTGCTTCAGTTTATCCATAAACTGGTCTATGCCGGTTTTCATCTTTTCAAGTTCATCGGCTGGAATGAGACTTTGTTCAACCTCCTCAGTTCGGGTAAAGCAGGTGTTTTTGGCATGCTCAAGCCAAGCAGCTTTTGCTTTTTCCAATCTCCCCTTCGCCTCTTGAAGAGTGAGCTCGCTTGCCGAAGCGCGGCTTTTCGCCTGATTGAGCTTCATTTGGGCGCTTTGCAGTTCTTCATATAAAGATTGTTCTTTTTCCTTTAACAGCCTTAGATCCTGCTGGACAGAGCGGAGTTTGACTTGAATGGAATCTCCTTTTGCATAATCTCCAAGTTCGTTCTCATAATCAGCTATCACGCTCTTGATGCGTTCAGCGGCATAATGAAGCTCCAGGTTTTCCCGTTCAAGCCGGTGTCCCGATTCCCGCAGTTTTTCCTTTTGTGCTTCATGCTCAGCAAGAAACGCGATACTCTTCTCAATTCGTTTTTCACATTCTTCTGCAGCCCGGTCCTTTTCTTCAATGGCTTGCTGCCATTTTTCTGCTTCGTCCACAGATTGATCCTGAAATGCTTCTTTAAACATGTTCAGACGGCTGTCCAATGAGGTTTGAAGCTCGGTGATGATGCTTTCAATACGGTCTGCCTCTCTTTTTTCAAAACCGATTTTTTCATTAAGATGCTCGGCCTTTTTTAAAGACTCCTGATAGGCGCCGATGATTTGTGCCATGCGTGTTTTAACAGAAAGAATGTCCTGCTTGATTCGTTTCCATTCAAATTTGGCAGTTTCAAATGCTTCATACACCGGCTGATTCTCGAAGGAAGCCGCCGCTTCAAGGTTCTGCGCTTGACTGGTCTGCAAAAACGGACACTGTTCAATAAAGCGTGCGGACTGTTCTTCAAGCGTAATTTTGGCTGAAAGAATCTCTTGGCTAAGAGTTGCAGCTTCTGTCAATAACACATCTGTCCGTTTGATGTCCTCTTCAAGATGGCTGTCGGCTTCATATGTTTCATGTACTGACGCGGATGGATCATGATCGGTTGAACCGCAGACCGGGCAAGGCTTCCCGGCGGTCAGCTTTTGGGCTAACTCTTTTGTCAGCAGTGCCATCCTTGCTTTTTCACGCTGTAAGTGAAGCGTATGTTGATTCTTTCTAGCCTCTTCAGTCATACGTGTTAATGAGCGTTCCGTCTCGCACACCAAATGGTACACGGTTTGTACAGCCTCATATGCCTGAATGATGTTGTTTTCTTCCGCTTCCGTCCTTTGAACAAGTGTATTCTTCTCTTCATTCATCTTCTGGAGCGCGAGGTTCAATTCGTCACTTCGATTTTTCTCTTTTTTGATTTGCTCTTCAGTTTGCCTGATGTGCAATGCCATTTCTGCGGCCTGCTGACAGCTTCTTCGCTCATCGGATGTCACCTGCAGGGATTTGAGCTGCTGCTTCAATTCCGTCTGTCTATTTTGCCCTCGTGTCAGGCGGTCTGTTACCGTCTCCAATTCATTCATGACAGATTGAAGAGCCTCTTCTTTCTGCCGGAGTTCAGCCTTTTTGCGCTCTTCCTCTTGCTTGGCCTCACTCAGTTTCATTTCGATTTCCTGCAAGCGTGAAAGCTGTTCCTGCTTAGTTAAAAGCTCAGGTTCTTTCTCGCTTTTATGCTGGCGCCACGCTTCATATTCTTCATGTTTTTGCTGATAGAAAGCAGTCCGTTCTTCTAAATCCTTGCGGGCTAGCGTTTGTTCCTTTTCAGCTTTCGCCTCATGCTGGACCGCTTCTGTGTACCGGTCCGCATAGGGCTTAAGAGCGGCGGCTGTTTCTGCTTCCAGCAGGCGTTTTTGCATAATGTCTACATGCGGCTGTTCTTCCGCAAGACGTTTTTTCTCTTGTTCATAAGCGGATTGTTCCTTTTGGACATTCCAAATCTCCTGATGCTCTGTAAACCGCTCCTTCGCCTGATCACGGTTCTTCCTCATCGCTTCCAGCCGGGCTTCAGCTTGTTCGAGAGCCTTTTCAGCCTGCTCAACTGCCTCTGAACTCGCCTCACCAAGACCCGACTGTTCAGCAAGCATTTCATTTTTTCTCGCATTGGCTTCCTGCGCCTGCCGTCTCAGCTTTTTCACAAGCCTGTCTCCATATTGCTCCAAATTAAATAAACGCTGAAGCATATGCCTGCGCTCTGCCCCTTTTAAAGACAGGAATTCAGCAAATTTCCCTTGGGGCAGCACCACCGCTCTCGTAAAATCGTCGATCGTCAGCCCCAAGAGCTCCTCCACTCTTTTATTCACTTCGCTGGCTTTATCAGCCAGCACCGTATGCTCGTCCTTGATTTCGATAAAGCGGCAAAGTGCCGTTTTCACCTTCATTTCATCCGTTCTCTTAAACACACGCTCGACTTTGTATGAGATTTGGTGATTCGTCTGAAGCGCAAAGGTAAAGGAAACAGACAGCGTGTCTTCGGCATGATTTAAGATTCCGTGCGTATTATTCGCCGCCCGTTCCACCTTTCCGTATAAAGCAAGCGTCATTGCATCAAGAATAGAGGATTTACCGCTTCCTGTCGGCCCGAAAATACCGAAAACACCAGCACCGGACAGGCCTTCAAAATCTATCGTCTGCTCCTCTCTAAAGCTGTGGAGCCCCTTAATGCTTAAGGCGATCGGCTTCATTTCGCATCCTCCTCTTCAACGCCTGATGCAAGCTCTAAAAACAGCTTCACCATTTCTTCATCCGGCACCGCGCCGCCAGTTTGTTTTTCATAAAATTTCTTAAACCGGTCTTCGATGGATACATGCTTAACCTCGATCCGTTCCCGGTCTTTGTTCTGTTCTTCAAAAACCGGCCTGATATGGATAAAGCCTGGGTGCGCCTTCCGCAGCCTGTGAATCTCTTCAAGTGACAGCTGGTCCGCGACACGGATTTCCAGGTCAATCCAAGCATTCTGATCTCTTCCTTCATCCAGCCAGCTGTACACCTCACTTAATCCATTTGCCGCTTTCCACTTCACAAGGGGCTTGCCGCTTGATAATAACACCTCTTGCCAAGTGGCCTCTTCCCCCGGCTTTGCGTCCACAATCGTCACTGATTTTGCGTAGCCTGCTTCAGAAAAGCTGTAGGCGAGCGGAGATCCTGAATAACGTGCAAGCGTCCTCGCCCGCTTGATCGTTTGCGGGCGATGCAAATGGCCGAGCGCGACGTAAGCGGCATCTGCCGGCAGGCTTTCAGCAGCCACCGTGTATGCACCACCGACTTCAATCGGCCGCTCTGAATCAGTTTGGTTTCCGCCCGCCACATAAATATGGCTGGCGGCAATCTTCACTGCATCGTTCCGGAACCTGCTTGTCATATGCTCAAACGCCTGCCTGATTTTTACGTCATAATGATCACGGAGCAGCTTTTCATCAAACGTATCGGATAGCACTTCATTCAACCGCGCTTCTGATGGGTACGCCAGCGCTCCAACCGCCAAAAGCTCCCCTGCTGAAGGCACTTCAATATGAATCGGCTCTGTTGTCGGATAACCGATTAAATAAATGCCGTTTTCATGTGTCAGCGGTGAAGCGGCGGACAAACGGTCAGGATTATCGTGGTTTCCGGCAATGACAACGATCGGGCGCTTTCCTCTGTCACTGAGCGCAGACAGGCTTTCATAAAACAGCTGCTCAGCTAAAGCCGGCGGGTTCACGGTGTCAAACGCATCTCCCGCCATTACAATGGCATCGATCTGCTCATCCTTTACAATCGTATTCATTTCATCCAGCACATCGGCCTGCTCACTCAGCCTGCTTCTTCCTTCAAGCGTTTTTCCAAGATGCCAGTCAGCTGTATGTAAAATCCGCAAATGCTTTCACCTCTCTTTTATATAGAAAACGAGATCCGCTCCGCCTGAAATCCCGGAGCTTATGGATCTCGCTATAATGTGAGAATGTGCCCCCCGTCAAAGAAATAAAGCGCACATCCCTTTACCTTTGTTTTTGCAATTTGCTCAACTGCCTTCGTGTACAGCTGAATTTGGGTATCGTATCGTTTCTTCAAGATCGGGGCCGCTCCTTCAAATCCGTGTTGGAATTTGCCCTCAATCCGGTCCGACTTATAATCCAATAAATATAATCCGTCCTCAGTTTCATAGAGACAGTCAATGATACCCTGCACTAAAAGCGGCTCATCCGCCTCCTCTGCATCAGGATAGATCTCCTTAGCCGGGAGCGCTAAGCTGAAAGGTATTTCCCGGTCCTTCCATTTAGCACCGATCAGCTGTCCCCCAATTTCTGTATGGAAAAATTGCACGATTTCTTCTATATCAATAGCGTCTTTTTGTTCTTCAGTGAGCAGCTCTTTTTCATAAAGCCTTTGAACCGTCTGCTCAGCTTCTTCTATCGACGGCACATGTGACAACGGGATATGCTGCATCACCGTATGCATGGCAGTTCCTTTCTCTGCCGCTGTCAGGCCTTTTTTCATCATAAAAGCGGGACGTCTGTACAGAATGCTTCCGTCAGCCGGTTTTACAGGGGCCCTGCCGCTGTATTCATCCTCGTACTCTCTTTTTCTCTTGATCTCAGAAACCGACTGCTTTGTCCGAATTTGTGTCACCTCTTGATGCGGGTAGGTCCAGTTCAGCTGCTCGCGGGCTTTTTCATCAAACGCAAACGAGCCGGGAACTGGTTCACCTCGGCGGATCGCTTCCAGACGTTCGCTTTTTTCTTCCATTCTTTCTTCCAAATCATCATCAAGCAAATCATAGGAATGAATCATTTGAATGGCAAAACGAGCCGGATGGCCTGAGATATCAGCGTGTGCTGGTGCACCGTTTCCAGCCAAAGCCTCCAATTCTCTATGTCTGGCAAGAGCCGGTCCGATGAAATCTAAATACGTTTTCGCCTGATAGCGGTCAAATTCCGGAAGAAGCCAATCAGTTTGGGACGCGGATGCCTGCCATTTTGCGAGCTGTTTCTGATGATCCTTGCACGAGCCAATCAGAAACAGCTTTTCCTTCGCTCTCGTTAATGCAACATAGAGAACACGCAATTCCTCTGACAGCAGCTCCCTGCGCATTTTTTTCTTCATCGCAATGAGAGGCAGCGTCGGGTAGCTGATGCGCAATTGCGGATGAATATACTTGGTGCCGAATCCGAGCTCCTTGTCCAGCAGGTACGATTTATTTAAATCCATCATGTTGAAATTCCGGCCGAGACCCGCTGCAAACACGACTGGAAACTCGAGTCCTTTGCTGCTGTGGATCGTCATTAAGCGGACAACATCCTCCTG
>Ga0153917_1000577_pt1 | contig 21954 bp, 24 predicted proteins | sample TSFL001MetaG_FD_104695 | JGI IMG/M metagenome (GOLD analysis project Ga0153917, IMG submission 104695) | Attine ant fungus gardens microbial communities from Florida, USA - TSFL001 MetaG | ecosystem: Host-associated > Fungi > Mycelium > Unclassified | place: USA: Florida, Paynes Creek Historic... | reverse complement strand
GAACTCAGAAGTGAAACCTCTTAGCGCTGATGGTAGTGTGGCACTTGCCATGTGAGAGTAAGTCATCGCCAGCTTTTAAATTGAAAACACCCCTAACTTTGCGGTTAGGGGTGTTTTTTATTGGCGTTTAAAAAATAAATTGAATAGCGTATCTTGAGGAATATGTTATTGTTTTATAGATTGAATCAAAATAATAAAAGGATGAAATTTAAATGATCAATAATAACCTTGCCATGACTTCAGAAGAATTCGTAGAGGAATTTAGATTTTTAAGAGATGATCTGATCCAGAGTTACTTTACTTTTGATTCTGAAATATCACGAATCAGTCTATTAGAAAAATCTGGTATGAATCATGCACAGATTCATTTAACGAAAAAAATTGTTTCAGAAGCTTTAACTGATGCGTTGTATACCATCTTACTCGGTCTTGATGGCTGTGCATCAATTGGTCGGCATCAAGTCATGTATAGGCTATTTGATGAGGAATCAAATGAACTGACTGGTAATATAGAATCGATAGCATGGGAAAAATTTCATAGCGAAAATACATAACAATGTATAGTTGAGAGAGTTTAAAATTCATTTTTATTCCTTTTAGGCATTCTTATGCAATGGGTTGTTGCTGAAACATATTCTTTTCCCTACGAAGCACAAATTGCTAAAACGCAATTGGAAGCTGCTGAAATTCCTGCCCGTATTGAAAATGAACATACCATTAATATGGATTGGCTTTATTCCAATGCATTGGGTGGTGTTCGCTTGTTAGTTCCAGAAAGTTATTTGGAAGAAGCACAAGCATTACTGGCGCAAGATTTTAGTCAGGAATTAGAACAAGAGTTTGGTTTAAGTGAATGCTGTCCTAATTGCGGAAGCACAGATATAAAGCCTTATACGGAAGGGAAGAGGCCTGCATATTTTGTTTTCTTATTGCTGGGTTTCCCACTATTTTCGTACAAACATGGAACCAAGTGTCAACAATGCCAACATTTCTGGACTTAAGTTTGTATAAGCATTGATTAACAGAACCAGATTTGAATTTATGTATGGCGTCCTGTAAAAATAGATAGAAAATTAAAAAGGAAAAAAAGATGGAATATAAAGGAAGTTGTCATTGCGGAAAAATCACCTTTATTGCACAGGGTGAACTGACTGGAGCATTATCTTGTAATTGTTCAATTTGCCAGAAAAAAGGCTCTTTGCTCTGGTTTTTACCGAAAAGCGAAGTCGAAATTACTGTTGAAGAGGACGCTCAGGCGACTTATCAATTTAATAAGCATGTGATTGAGCATCATTTCTGCAAGGTCTGTGGTATTCACCCCTACGCGATAGGCACTGATCCAAAAGGGATTTTGATATGTGCGATCAATGTCCGTTGTATTGATGATCTGGATTTGGAAAGTATCAAGATCAAGCATTTTGATGGCCGTTCGGTGTAGTTATAAAATTTAGAGTATAAAAATGATCAAGAATAAAAAGTTAGATTTTGCAGAAGTTGCAGTACTATTAGGGATATTAAAGATGCGTTTTGAAAAAAATATGCATCGTCACAAAGACTTGAATTGGTCCTATATCGAAGATCGATTGCAGCAGAAGCCAGAAAAGTTATGGTCCCTTAATCAAATGGAAGATACGGGTGGAGAGCCAGATGTAGTTTCATTGGATTCAAAATCATCTGAAATTATCTTTTATGATTGTGTCGTGGAAACACCAAAAGGGCGTAGAAGCCTTTGCTATGATCGTGCTGCTTTAGATGCGCGTAAGGAACATAAACCACAAAATAATGCGGTTGAGGTGGCTGAGGCCATCGGGATTGAGTTGTTAACAGAAGAAGAATATAGACAGTTACAGTCTGTTGAGCATTTTGACTTAAAAACCTCAAGTTGGGTCAAAACACCAGAAGATGTGCGTAAATTGGGCGGTGCAATTTTTTGTGATAGTCGTTATGGTCGAGTCTTTACTTATCACAATGGCGCTCAATCTTATTATGCAACGCGTGGCTTTCGTGGACGATTAAAAATATAGTTTTCTCGTCTTCATTGGCTTTTCTAAGTATTTTTTAACTTTTAATTTTGCCAAGCGCTTGCTTGGTTTTTCTGGTTTTGCTACTTTAGTGCTCATTCAATAAACAATGATGAATAATTGCTAGGAAGCAGATATGCACCTTAATCCTTTGTACTATAACGAGCAGCATCTTGAATTTTCCAAGAGTATTCGACGTTTCGTAGAAAAAGAGATTTCACCTTTTATCAATGAGTGGGATGAAAGTGAGACCTTTCCCAGAGAGCTTTATAAAAAAGCCGCAGATATTGGTTTGTTGGGACTCGGGTTTGAAGAGCAATATGGCGGGGTTGCGGGAACAGATCCATTTTATACCTTGTTAGCTTCTATTGAGCTTGCAAAATGTGCATCGGGTGGTTTGGCTGCTTCTTTACTTTCACATACGATTGGCGCGCCACCGATCCAGCATTTTGCAAATGAAGAGGTAAAATCTCACGTACTTCCACAGATTTTATCAGGTGAAAAGATCTCGGCATTAGCGATTACGGAGCCTGGTGGTGGGTCGGATGTGGCAGCACTTAAAACCAAAGCTGTCCGAGACGGCGATTATTTTCTGGTCAGTGGAGAAAAGACCTTTATCACTTCAGGGATGCGAGCAGATTATTATTCAGTGGCAGTGCGTACTGATCCAAATGCGAAAGGGGCAAACGGTATATCCATGCTGTTGATTGATGCCCATAGTGAAGGGATCAGCAAAACGAAACTGGACAAAATGGGGTGGTGGGCATCAGATACCGCGCATTTGCATTTTGATAACGTTAAAGTGCCAGCCAGCAATTTGTTAGGCCCTGAGAATATGGGCTTTCTAGTGATTATGAATAACTTCAATATGGAGCGTTTTTTCCTTGCTGCAAGTAGTTATGGCTTTGCTTTGACTTGCTATGAAGAGGCATTGGATTGGGCGCAGCAACGTCAAACTTTTGGCAAGCGTTTGGTTGATCATCAGGTGATGCGTCATAAGTTGGTAGATATGGCAACTCGATTGACTGCTACGCGTGCTTTACTCGAGGATACTGCTTATCGCTTGGGCAAGCCTGAATTGCAAGGCAGTGAACTGATTGCCCAGATTTGTATGCTGAAGAATGTTGCTACTCAAACCATGCAATTCTGTGCCGATGCGGCAGTACAGACGCTTGGTGGAATGGGCTTTATACGGGGTACGAAATCCGAACGTATTTATCGTGAAGTGAAGGTGAATATGATTGGTGGTGGTGCAGAAGAAATTATGAAGGACCTAATTAGTAAGCAATTGGGTTATTAAAATGATCTCTAGGAGCTTATCGTATAGGTTCAATCCAATAAGCTCCTTTTCCCTCAGGATGAACTGCGATATACCAAATCGATGAACCCTGAGCGTAGACTAAAAACTGGAATCCCTGATTCTGCATTTCTTTCTTTTTACCTTGGGTCGCATTATTCATTTTAATTGGGATGGCACCTTGAGCGCTAAAATAGTTGAGATCTGTTGGTGAAAAGGTAAAAGAGCCATCACCTCTACTTAGATCTAAATCATTTATTTCAATAATATTTTTTGTGCTCGGTGGTAAAATTGGAGGTAACCAACCACGTTCAAATGCATGTTCAGCTTTCGCATGCTGCAAATCTGTAAACTTGGTTGTAACAATATCATCTGTACAACCCAGTATTAGGCTGGAAAGTAAAATCAAGATTATGCGTTGCATATATTTCGCCTGAAGAATTGGCATCAGTTTATTTCTACCTTAATACATCAGCTATCTCAACGATTAAAAGGCTTGATATTTCGTATCTGTCCAATCCGAATTTAAAATTGCCCAACGTTCATGATCTTTCCATTCTTTTCCACCAACGCGCAGGTACTGGCGAGAGAAGCCTTCTTTTATAAAACCTGCATGTGCGACAAGGCGAATAGAGGACAGATTGTCTGGTTGGATATTAGCTTCTAGTCGATGTAGATTCAGGGTTTGAAATGCTTCTTTTAAAACCAATTGTAGTCCATGCCGCATATAGCCTTGTCCTGCATAAGGAGAAAAGGCTTCATAACCTAAATAAGCAGAATGGAAATAACCACGAATAATATTCGAGATATTAAAGGTGCCAACAATGGCATGATTTTCTTTCAAGCAGACAAAATAACGATGTTCTTGAGCGAGATAGTGTTCAAAATCAGTTGGCGGATAGGTCCACGGCTGATGTAGATGAATACTATTTGAGTAGGCATGTTTAATTTCGGCTAAATCAGTGAGTTGAGGCTTACGTAAATAGATAGCATTCATTTCACCGCCATTTCCCAAACCATTTCAGTCAACTCATCAATTTTGACTTTACCTTCGGGTTTGTACCATGTCACCGTCCAAGAAATCGAGCCACCGAGTAAACGACGCCAGATAAAGGCATCATGTTTCACTTTGCCTTGAGCACGTAATTTTTCAATAACATCCAGCCATACTTGCTCATACTCATTACGCATCTTTAAAAGATAGTCTTGTTTTTCCTTTGATAGCGCAAACCATTCATGTACTAGTACTGCCATAGCCGCGCCTGTATCACCGGCAATGGAGAGTAATTCTGCTTTGATGAGGTGACGTAATTGCTGTTCAGGATCAGTTGAACGTTCAACTGCTTCTTTTAAACGGGCAAAGTTATAAATGATGGTTTGTTCCATCACTGTCGCCAGAATTTCATCCTTACTTTTAAAATGATGGAACAGGCTGCCAGATTGAATTCCAATAAACTCACCGAGCTGACGAACTGTAGTTTTGTCATAACCCTGTTTATAAAAAAGATAGGCTGCACCTTGCAATAAACGGCCACGGGGACTGTCATCAAAACAAACAATTTTGGGGATTTGTTCAATTGAAGTTGCGATCATGCCTATCCGTCTATCCTATTTAAGCTGAGGTACATTGTAACAAAATTCATCTGATGCATTGTCTTATCTTTTTATAACAAGCAGTTGCTTGCGTTTGACTGTTTTTGCCAATACAGCATAGCATTATGCACTTTACAAACCAAGCACTTGCTTGGTAATGTTAAGGCGTTTTTAGCAATAACAATGAGAAAGCGCATGACAAGTGTCAAACAGGATGACCAGAGGGTAGTCAAAATCGGGTGTGCATCAGGATTCTGGGGCGATACCAACACCGCTGCATTTCAGTTGGTGCATTTGAGTGATATTGATTATTTGGTCTTTGATTATCTGTCTGAAATTACCATGTCGATTATGGCCAAGGCGATGATGATGGACCCAAGTCATGGTTATGCACTAGATTTTGTCAGTCGAGTGATGGCACCGCTGATCAATAAAATTGCTGAGAAAAAAATAAAAGTAATCAGTAATGCAGGTGGGGTAAACCCACTGGCTTGCCGTGATGCATTACAAAAAATCATTGATGAAAAGGGCTTAAATTTAAAAGTTGCAGTGGTGTTAGGGGATGATGTATTACCCAAGCATGCCGAATTATTAAAACAAGATATTCAAGAAATGTTTAATGGCGATGCCTTGCCTGCACAGGTTGCCAGTAGCAATGCCTATTTAGGCGCTATTGCGATTCGCGATGCGCTCGACTTAGGAGCAGATATTGTTATTACAGGTCGTGTGGTCGATTCAGCGGTTGTGCTTGCACCATTATTGCATGAGTATAAATGGTCACTTGAAGATTATGACAAGTTAGCACAAGGCTCATTGGCAGGGCATGTGATTGAATGTGGTGCACAGTGTACAGGTGGAAATTTTACCGATTGGCGTCTGGTTCAAGGCTTTGACAATATGGGCTTTCCAATTGTAGAGGTTAGTGCCGATGCTTCATTTATTGTGACCAAGCCGAAAGGGACCGGAGGCCTCGTTTCAACTGCGACTGTAGCAGAGCAAATTGTCTATGAGATTGGCAATCCGCAAGCCTATCTTTTACCTGATGTGACTGCTGATTTTAGCCAAGTCCATTTAGATCAAGTAGGCGAACATCGAGTCAAGGTGACTGGTGCCACAGGTCGTGCACCAACTCAACAATATAAAGTCAGTGCCACATATGCTGATGGCTACCGAGTTTTAGTCAGTTTCTTAATTGCTGGTCGTGAAGCACCAGAAAAAGCTCAAGTGATTGCCGATGCTATTCTGAATAAATGTGAGCGAGTGCTGGCGTTACGATCAGTCCCACCGTTTAGCGAAAAGTCAGTTGAGATTCTTGGGATTGAAAGTACCTATGGCACACACGCCCGAATCAAAGAAAGCCGTGAAGTCGTGGTCAAAATCGCGGTCAAGCATTTGTTCAAAGAAGCTTGTATGTTCTTTGCTTCTGAAATTGCCCAAGCTTCAACAGGCATGGCACCTGCATTGGCAGGGATTGTCGGAGGCCGTCCGAAAGCATCGGCAGTGGTGAAATTATTTTCATTTTTGATTGATAAAGATCAATTAAAGGTAGAAGTCGATTTTGCTGGGCAGCGTTACCCTGTACAGATTCCTACGGGGCAAAAGACACCAACTGTCGCGCTACATCCCGTCGGTGAAGTGGCAACCTATCAAGGCGATGAGATTGAAGTACCTTTGATTGAGGTGGCACATGCACGCAGTGGCGATAAGGGCAATCATAGTAATATCGGAGTGATTGCACGTAAAGCTGAATATTTACCGTGGATTCGTGCAGCACTGACTGAAGCCAATGTTGCCACGTATATGCAGCATGTTTTAGATCCTGAAAAATCAAAAGTGATTCGTTATGAATTACCTGAGATGCATGCGCTGAATTTCATGCTGGAAAATGCTTTGGGTGGTGGTGGGATTGCCAGTTTGCGAATTGATCCACAAGGTAAGGCTTTTGCTCAGCAATTATTGGATATGCCGGTGAAAGTACCAGCACAACTGTTAGAAAAATAAGTAAGGATGTAAACATGGGTTATCAATCAATTTTCAGGACAGATGCATTTGCTGACAAAGTGATTATCGTGACAGGCGGTGGCTCAGGCATTGGCCGTTGTACTGCACATGAATTGGCATCTTTAGGTGCGCAAGTCGTGATCACGGGACGTAAAGTTGAAAAATTAGAGAAGGTCAGTCAGGAAATTCTGGAAGATGGCGGCAAAGTTCATTTCATCGTCTGTGATAACCGTGATGAAGAACAAGTCAAAAGCATGATTGCCGAAGTCATTGAAAAGTTCGGCAAGCTCGATGGTTTAGTCAATAATGCAGGTGGACAATTTCCTTCTGCGCTTGAAAATATTTCTGCCAATGGTTTTGATGCGGTAGTCCGTAATAACCTGCATTCAACCTTCTATCTGATGCGTGAAGCTTATAATCAATGGATGGCAAAACATGGCGGCAGTATTGTCAACATGACCGCAGATATGTGGGGCGGTATGCCGGGTATGGGCCATTCAGGTGCAGCACGTTCAGGTGTCGATAACCTTACTAAAACCGCTTCGGTTGAATGGGGTAAATCAGGGGTTCGTGTCAATGCGGTTGCACCAGGCTGGATTATTTCTTCAGGCATGGATAACTATAGGGGTGATTTTGCCAAAGTGATTATTCCAAGTTTGGCGAGTAATGTCCCGTTAAAACGTATGGGTACAGAGTCAGAAATTTCTTCTGCGATTTGTTATTTACTCTCCGATGCCGCTGCATTTGTCTCAGGGGTAACACTCCGTATTGATGGGGCTGCTTCACAAGGCACGCGTATGTACCCATTGGCAGATGCGACCAATAATGAAGCCTTTAATGGTTTCCATCGTGCTTTTATTCCTGACATATTCAAAACAGATGGAGAATAAAGATGAGCATTCTCCAATCTGAAATTGCAGTGGGTAGTGAGCAATATGAGCAAAATCGAGAGGCGTTATTAACGCAGTTAGCTGAAGTACGGGTCGTGCAGCAAAAAAGTATCGATAAATCTTATGCGGCAAAACCCAAGTTTGATAAGAAAGGCAAAATCTTGCCACATGAACGTATTCGTTTACTGCTCGATGCAGACTCACCTTTTATCGAGCTGTGTGGTTTGGTTGGCTACAACATGCATGATGATAAAGATGGCTCCGAGGCAGGTGGTGGGGTGATCGCAGGGATTGGTTTTGTCAGTGGAGTACGTGCGCTGGTTTCTGCCAGTAATAGTGCGATCAAAGGTGGCACCATGTCACCGATGGGGGTTCATAAAACCCTCCGCCTGCAAAAGATCGCATTAGAACAAAAGCTGCCGATGGTCACCTTGACTGAAAGTGGCGGGGCTAACCTGAACTATGCGGCTGAAGTGTTTACCTATGGCGGTATGACCTTTGCCAATCAGGCACGATTGTCTGCTGCGGGAATTCCACAAGTTGCAGTAGTGCATGGTAATGCCACCGCTGGTGGTGCTTATCAGCCGGGTTTATCTGATTATGTGATTGCCGTACGCAAACAGACAGAAATGTTATTGGCAGGACCACCACTATTATTGGCAGCAACAGGTGAGGTTGCAACAGCTGAAGAGCTGGGTGGTGCGGAAATGCATACTCAAGTTTCAGGCGTGGCGGAATATCTAGCAGAGAATGATGCGGATGGTATTCGTTTGGCGCGTGAGATTTTTGAACATCTGAACTGGAAAGAACAAATCACGCAATCGAATCAGAATTATAAAGAACCACGTTATGCTGCGGAAGAATTGTTAGGTATTGTTCCGCAAGATCCGAAGCAACCTTTTGATATGAAGGAAATCATTGCACGGATTATTGATGATTCAGACTTTCTGGAATTTAAACAGGAATATGATGCGCTAACTGTTTGCGGTTGGGCAAAAATGGGGGGGCTGCATATCGGCATTATTACCAATAATGGTCCCATTACCCCGCAAGGTGCGGCTAAAGCAGCGCAATTTATTCATCTGTGTGAACAGACCCAACGTCCACTCTTATTCTTGCACAATACCACCGGTTTTATGGTCGGAACTGATGCAGAGCAGAACGGTATTATCAAGCATGGTTCTAAGCTGATTCAGGCAGTCGCCAATGCGACGGTACCAAAAATCTCGATCGTGGTTGCGGGTTCTTATGGGGCAGGCAACTATGCCATGTGTGGACGCAGTTTGTCTCCGCAATTTATCTTTGCATGGCCAAATTCGCATGTGGCAGTGATGGGCGCAGCGCAAGCGGGAAAAGTATTGCGTATTGTGGCTGAGGGTAAACAAAAAGCATCAGGGATGGAACCGAATCCGCAGATGCTGGATTTCTTGGAACAAAGTACAGCAATGAAATTGGAACAGCAGTCGACGGCTTTATTCAATACCGCAATGCTGCATGACGATGGGATTATCGACCCGAGAGATACCCGAAAAGTACTGATTTTCTTATTACAAACCATTTTTGAAGCACAACAACGTGAGTTAAATCCAACACGATTTGGTGTATCGAGATTTTAATTTTTAATACCCTCATCCTAGCCTTCTCCCTAAGGGAGAAGGGATTCTCTAGCCCTTTTGGGGAGAGGGTTAGGGAGAGGGGAAAAACAATTCTTAAGGAAAAAAACAATGAAATTTACCGCAGAACATGATGCTTTACGCCGTACCACACGCCAGTTTGTGGAAAATGAATTGAATCCCTTTATTCCTGAATGGGAAGAGGCGGGCCGTTTTCCCATTCATGATGTGTTTAAGAAAATGGGGGATTTGGGCTTATTGGGGATTTGTAAGCCTGAGGAGAATGGTGGTTTAGGACTCGATTATTCATACAACCTTGTCGTGGCAGAAGAGTTAGGTCGTGCTGCGTGTGGGGGGGTGCCACTGGCGATTGGTGTGCAAACCGATATGGCAACGCCTGCACTGGCACGTTTTGGCAGCAAAGAACTACGAGATGAGTTTTTAAATCCTGCGATTCGTGGTGAATATGTCGCGTCGATTGCAGTATCCGAAGTGCATGCGGGTTCTGATGTGGCAGCCATTAAAACGACTGCAAAAAAAGATGGCGACGACTATGTGATTAACGGCAGTAAGATGTGGATCACCAACTCATTACAAGCAGATTTCTTCTGTTTACTTGCCAATACCTCTGATGACAAGCCACACGTCAACAAATCCATGATTATTGTGCCGGCAAAAACGGCAGGGATTAGCTTTTCAGAACCCTTGAATAAATTGGGCATGCGTTCAACCACCACTGCACAGGTCTATTTCGATAATGTTCGTGTACCGCAACGCAACCTTGTAGGTGCAGAAGGCATGGGCTTTATGATGCAAATGATGCAGTTCCAAGAGGAGCGGATGTGGGCTTGTGCTAATGCGGTGGGCGGCATGGAAAAAGTCATTCAGCAAACCATTGATTATGCTAAAGAACGTACCACCTTTGGTCAGCCCTTGATTAACAATCAATATGTGCATTTCCGTTTTGCTGAGTTGATGACCGAAGTGGAAGCTTTACGCGCCTTAACTTATCAAGCCTGTGAACAGCATATTGCAGGTGAAAATGTCACCATGATGGCCTCAATGGCAAAACTGAAAGCAGGTCGTTTAAGCCGTGAAGTGGCGGATAGCTGTCTGCAATATTGGGGCGGTAATGGCTTTATGTGGGATAACCCCGCGTCACAACTGTTCCGTGATGGCCGTCTAGGTTCAATTGGCGGCGGTGCAGATGAGATTATGTTGGGGATTATTTGTAAGCTCATGGATATTCTGCCTAAAAAGAAAAACTAGCTGCGTGGCTCTTGCTTCGTTAAAAATTGCCTCAAAATGCTCAAATATATTGAATATTCTGCGCTTTTTTAGCAATTTTGTGCCTTGCAAGAGCTACCTCGCTATACGTTTTTCTTGGTTCGACAATAAGGATAAGAATTGTGTTTGATGATTTAAAAATAGATGACAGCATTGAACTAGAGCAACAGGGCAGCATTTTGACCTTATGGCTGAATCGTCCTGAAAGCCGTAATGCCATGAGCTTGAATATGGTCACTGCCATTCAACAGGTGTTTAGCCAGATTGCTGATGATTCATCAATTCGCGCTGTCATTCTCAGAGGTAAGGGCGGGCATTTCTGTGCGGGCGGTGACATTAAGGATATGGCGAGCTTACGTGTTGAAGCTGCAAATAGTGGCAGTTTGCAACCTTATGTCGATTTTAATCGCCGTTTTGGTGCCATGATTGAGCAGGTTGACCAAGCACCCCAAACCGTTGTTGTTGTACTGGAAGGGGCCGTACTTGGTGGCGGTTTTGGTTTAGCCTGTGTCTCGGATATTGCTATCAGTCGTGACAGTGCCCAGTTTGGTTTGCCAGAAACAGGCTTGGGCATCTTACCCGCGCAAATTGCGCCTTTCGTGGTAAAGCGGATTGGTCTGACTCAAACGCGTCGTTTGGCTTTATTAGGTTTACGTTTTGATGGTCACACTGCTTTGAATTTAGGTGTGATTCATCAATTGGCACAGAATGACGCTGAACTGGAGCATCAGCTGGCTGATACGATTCAACAGATTAAGCGTGCTGCACCTTTGGCTTCTCGTGCCACCAAAGCTTTATTACATCGAACGCTGAATGAACCTTTAACTTCTCTGCTGGATGATGCAGCACAACAATTTGCACAAGCAGTCGGTGGCGCAGAAGGGCAAGAAGGAACGATGGCTTTTATTCAAAAACGTTTGCCAAACTGGACTGAGCAGTAAAAGAGCAAAGTATGTCTTTGCGCACCGTATCGGTCAAAACTATACATACGGTGCTTTGAGGGATTAAATAATGAAATTTTCAAAAGTATTAGTGGCAAACCGTGGTGAAATCGCCGTTCGTGTCATGCAAACGGCCAAAGCGATGGGCTATCAAACGGTTGCCGTGTATTCAGATGCCGATGCCAATGCACGCCATGTCCAGCTGGCAGATGAGGCGGTTTATATCGGTGCATCTAAAGTTTCAGAATCCTATTTATCCATTGCCAAGATTATTGAAGCCTGCCAAAAGACAGGTGCGGATGCGGTACATCCCGGTTATGGTTTCCTATCTGAAAATACTGGCTTTGCTCAGGCTTGTCTTGATCATGGTATTACCTTTATTGGACCAACCGCTGCTGCCATTGAATTAATGGGCAGCAAGCGCCTGTCTAAAATTGCCATGATTCAGGCAGGCGTGCCTTGTGTGCCCGGTTATGAAGGGGATCAACAGGATATTGATTATCTAGCTGAACAGGCAGAGAAGATTGGTTATCCTTTGATGGTCAAGGCTTCGGCAGGCGGTGGTGGACGTGGCATGCGCTTGGTCCATCAGGCTTCGGATGTATTGAATGCCTTAAAAACAGCACGTTCAGAGGCAGAAAATGCCTTTGGTTCAGGTGAGCTGATTTTAGAGAAAGCCGTGATTGCTCCACGCCATGTCGAGATCCAGATCTTTGGTGATACGCATGGCAATTATGTGTATTTGTTTGAACGTGATTGTTCAATTCAGCGTCGTCACCAAAAGGTGGTCGAAGAAGCCCCTTGTCCTGTGATGACTGCTGAACTTCGTCAGAAAATGGGTGAGGCAGCTGTTGCAGCGGCCAAAGCTTGTGATTATGTCGGGGCAGGTACAGTGGAGTTCTTGCTGGATCAATCGGGCGAGTTCTACTTCTTGGAAATGAATACTCGTTTGCAGGTCGAGCATCCTGTCACGGAAATGATCACAGGGCTGGATTTGGTAGAATGGCAGCTTCGTGTTGCTAATGGTGAAACTTTAGCTTTGCAGCAACATGAACTGACCCTGAATGGGCATGCGATTGAAGTCCGTTTATATGCAGAAGATCCGCGGCAGGATTTCTTGCCACAAACGGGTAAAGTGCTTCGTTGGCAGCCTGCGGGTGCTGATGGTATGTTGCCGAATGTCCGTATTGACCACGGCATGTTAGAACAAGGTGAAATTAGTCCGTTCTATGATCCGATGGTGGCCAAGGTCATTGCTTATGGAAAGACCCGTCAGGATGCGATTCGACTGCTCGCTCGCGCCGTTGATGATTGTGTCTTGTTGGGTGTGAATAGTAATAAACAATTCTTGAGCAATTTATTGCGTCATCCGATTATTGTTGCTGGAGATACCAACACCGCATTTATTCAGCAACATTTTCAGGATGATGTGAGTCTGCATCAACAAAGTTTAAAGATTGAAACACTTGCGGTGGCAGCCGCACTATTTACTCAACAAAATCAGCAGCGCATTGCTTGGCAAACAGGTGTCGCTATGCCATTTCCGTTAAAACTGAAATATGCAGATCAACAGTTATTGTTACATGTACAAAATGATCAGCAGCAAGTCAAAGTTGAATTATGTGACCAACAGGCAACGATCAAAATTATAAGCATCAATGGTGAAGAGATTGTTTATTGCTGTGATGGCGTTCGCCGTAAGCTGGCTTATGTATTTGATCAAGATCAGCTGTATTTAGATGTAGGCAATGGCAATGTGGTGATTGAAAATATCACCTATGCAGCACCTGAAGCCGCAGAAGTTGTTGGTGATGGAAAAATCCGAGCACCAATGGATGGGGCGATTGTGAATCTGTTGGTCAATGTTGGCGATCAGGTGGTGAAAGGACAAACCTTATTGGTGCTCGAAGCCATGAAAATTCAACAACAGATCAAATCAGATGTTGATGGTGTGGTCGAAGAACTGATTGGTCAGGTTGGGCAGCAGGTGAAAAAACGTCAGCAATTATTAAATGTTTCATTACTTTAACTGAATCAGTTGATTGAACCCTCGCGATGAGCGATCGCTTGGGTTCGATCGATTTACGGAAACATTTTTAAGCGTAGACTCTCTAAACGACTTTGATACTGTTTTTGCCATTCTGTCTCTGAGAGTTGTGCTTTTAATGGTTCCATCTCTTGTTGTAGCTGCTGCAAGGCTTGCTGATATTGATCAACTTGCTGCTGTTGCTGAGCTTCGCGTCGTTCTCTTTGCTGAACCTCTTGGCGTTCCTGTTCTGTCAAATATTGCTGTTGCAATTTCTGCTTTAAACGTTCAGTTTCAGCAGTATTTTGTTGGCCTTGCTGAATCAAATTTAAGGCTTGTTGATACTGCCCGATCTTGCTTTCCTGCCCAGTTGCATCAGGATATTGTTGCTGCAATTGTTCAAAGGCTTTTAAACGTTGTTCAGCGCTGAGTTTTTGATTTTGAGCCAAGTCATTATAGGCAAAACGATAATCCGCATACTTGCGCTCTTGCCCAAAACCAAGCATCGTTTCTGCTTTTCCCAAAGTCTGCTCTCTCAGTTTCCATAAGCGATCAAAACGCTCTTTCGGTGATAAAGAGGTGGATAGCACCGTACTTTGCATCTGCTGCTCATACTCAGGCAAACGTTTGAGTAGATTCGCGACCAGTTGTGCAAACTTTTGATCAGGATAATGGGCTAAGGCTTTTGCCAAAGCAGCATTACAGTCAGATACAGGGCAGTTGGCCTTAAAGTCATTGAGAAACTGAGTGATATTGCCAGGTTGCTGCTGTAAATTCTTGATTTGCTTTAAGAGCGAGTCCTGAAAAATTTCATCCTTGCTTTTATTTGGCATGCTGTCATCACGCATTTGTGTCGATGAATCCTGAGATACTGTGGATCTGGTGTGCTGGATTGCAGCAGAAGAGGCGGTGCTCTTCCAGACAACAATCGCAACCAAGACCACGACAACAATCATTATTGTCAGCAATAGTCTTTTATTCATACCCTCTTCCGTTTATGGGTTGTAATTAAATTGGCCCATCACTGGGAAATGGTCTGAGAGATCCCATGTCATGTATAGCGGGTCAGCCGTAGTACGCAAGATACGCACATCATTACGCGCCTGTGTTGGTTGGCGATGGTTATTCGATGCTACGATATAGTCCAGATATTCAACGGTTGACCCCCCAGAACCTGCTGCTCCTGCCAATTTATTCACACGCGGATCAAAGGTCGAAGCGGTATAGCCTGTGCTTGTTGCTGCGGTGGCATTCAAATTGCTTAACATATCTTGATAGTCTTGCGGCCAAAGTAGTTTATTTACATTAAAATCACCGCCCATCAACACAGCATCAAAACTTGGGATATTTTGTTGATTGACCAATTGGCGGATTTGTTTGAACTGAACTTGGCGTAGGGCACGTGCTTCATCGGTATCAAATGAGGCGGTATGAGTTGAAGTCACATGATAAGCCTTACCATTTTTAATGATTTCAGCATACAGCACACCTTTATCGGCGAAGCAATCGGTTCCTGTACAATCTGGATAAATCAATTGTGCCGTTTTCGCGATTGGATAACGGCTGACAATCACCAGACCACTGTCAAACAGGTTATAACCAGAACCGACAGGAATATGGGTTTGATACGGATATTGTTGTGCCAGTTGGTTCAACATGTCTGTACGCGATGAGGCAAATGCTTCTTGCATCATAATCACATCGTAACCATTTAGATGCTTCGGCAGTTCAGCCAAACGTTCACTGATTTTACTCGCCACCATTGGCAGGGCATAAATATTATAGGTCAGCACTTTGAGTTCATCGGCACTGGCTGAAACAGGCTCTTGTAACGTGTTTTGGTGGATGGTGTAGTGGAAGTCATCATAACCACCTGTATATTCAGCTTTTACTGCCGCCTGAGCGGATAAGCCTGCATAAGTGGTATTGATACGATGAACATTGCGATCTGAATACCACGGTGATGTCGTGGTTGCCGTTTGAATCCCGTGCTGAATATTGCTGCCAGACCAAGTGCCAGTCATGGTTTGTTTTAAGGTCACTTGTGAATTGCAGCTGGTCACTAGGGTATCAAAGTTATAGGTTTTACCTGATTTGATCCCGCTATAACGGTTCATTCGTAAAATACGTTTAGTTTCGTAAGGCGCAATTTGTGTGGCTTCCTGTGCCCATTCATTGCCTTGCTGTAATGATGTGCCAGTTTGGTTGACTTGTATCGATACCGTTTGTGGCGTGGTATTGGTCACAAAAACATAGGAATCGGCCATCGCCTGCTGACTTGAAAAACCACAGATAAACAACGCAACCCCTGCGCCGATTTTTAAGCTTTTCAGCTTCATTTTTCTCTCTCCATCGTGCTAATTATTTGAACAAAGACGGGATGTATTATTAAAATTATTCATTTATGAAAATTTATGATCGTTATTTGTTCGAAATTTATAATAATGAAAAAATGTTGCTAAATCATTTAAATTCATGACCATTCATCTGATGTTTGAAAAGTCATATCTTATTTATAGTTATGAAGATTTTTGGAAAGAATTAGGAATCGGTATGAAATGCTGTAGTGCTATTAAAATATACAAGTGTTCATAAACGAAAATAAGAAAGGAGTTTTAAATTATAAGGTGTATAGATGAAAAAAATCTGACAAGGATTGCACCATGCCAGATTATTTTTTCGGTAAGCCGTTTAAGCTTGATCAGCTTCGGAAATGGCTGTGCTTGCTTGCTTTAAACTATAGAGCAGTTGTCCCAATAGTACATCTTTATTACTCAAGGTCACCATCACCATTGGATGATGTTGCGCTGGGATAGAGGTGAGAATAGCTTTACCATTTTCAGCATCCAGCGTAATACTTTGGCATCCTGTTAGCTGAATTTCATTGAGAAAAGCCGTGACCATCGCCAGAATTGAACTGCTGACAGCAGCCAGTTTTGTACTGTTATACGGATTCTTCTTATAAATTGCGGCTAACTCAAAACCATCCGTTGAGCACAGCATAATATAATCCACACCTCGAATATTCATCAAAATATCATTGGCTTGTGCCTTGGCAAACTGGATCAGCTCTTTCGGTGCTGTACGTTGCTGACTGGGAATACTGAACATAATTCTTCTCTTTTATAAAGTAATTAATTTGTTGCTTTTAAATTGACTTCTAATGCTGCAATGAGAGATTCAATCATGAGCAAGATATGCTCTTGTTTACGTGCATCGATAAAAAATAGGGGATATTGATAGTCATTCTGAATTAACCAATCCCGATAGATCGAGGTCGACTGCTCTTTATTTTCATCGATGTGTGTAATGCCAATCGAAATATTCTGGGTGTAATCCTTAAATGTTTCCAGATACGCTTCAAGCTCTTCAATCGGCACTTTACTGTTATGGTCGACCAACAGAATAACGCCCAAGGCACCTTGGCAGATCACAGGCCAGATAAAATCAAAACGTGATTGACCAGGCGTACCATACAAGCCGATTTTGACGCCGTCATCCAGCGTGATTTCACCGTAATCAATACCCACCGTGGTTTGCATCTTATTATGTGCCTGGCTGTCTGTGTTTAATGCTTCAGTCGCAAGCACAGGAATTTCTGAAAGCGATTTAATGGCTTCTGTTTTTCCTGCGCCCATGCTTCCTGCAAAGACAATTTTATATTGTTGGAGAATCATAGCATTCCTTAAAGCCCAAAGCGGCGTCTGATTTTGCCGAAAAATTTATTTAAAAAACCTTTTTGTTCAATCGTTTGTTCGTCTGCTTCTGTTTTTAGGTAATGACTTTCTGAAGCTGGAATAATGCCGCCGTTGTTAGAAATCATGCAGGCAGCGATAAATTGTTGAACCGTTTGAATTGGAAGTTTTAAATGTGTTGCAACTTGATAAAGCTGGGCGCCTTGTATAAAGCAGGCTGAAAGCAGAAGGGCAGTTTTACGACCTTCGCTTTGAGCAGGCTGCGGCCAGTATTCGATTTTATAATATTCATTTTCATTGGGTGCGAGACGTTGGAACTCCATAGAGTGCCAGAACAGATTCCAGACCCAGTCCTGTAAGTTATATTCCACTTTACGAGAGACTTTAGTGAAATTGGAGGTGGTTGCAAATTCGTATTTAAAGCTGTGATTGGTTTTTGTATGAATCCGTGTTGGTTCTAGCCATGCAATTTGACTGCGTGTATCAATAATGGCCAAGGTACCATGATCATCGAAAAGGTGAAGTCTGGCATTTTCTGGATTGAGCATATCCGTTAAATACTTTGCATTTATTGCATTGTGAGTTGAAACGGTTTCTGTCTTTGGCTGTTGAGATTGTTGGTGCGATAGATAGCTGAGCAATCGAAGCTGAATCCAGTTTTTTAATGCATCTGTATGCTGAAAAGGTAAATATAAAGTATTGTGTTGTTCGATATGATGTGAGCCTTCTCCTTTAGCAACTTTTAAGCAGGGAAGTTGTTTTTGTTCTAAAATGCGTTGAATGCCTTCGGTTTCAAAGAAATTTTCATTTATTAATAATAAGTCGATATTGGGATCTGCAATATTGATCCAGTTAATGCCAAACTCGTGCGGTATGGTTTTTCTAAGTTCTATTTTTAATTCATCTGAAACTTTTAAACTTATACCTGAAATTGCGATATTAATGCAATGTCCATTCATAGTATCACTTTAATGTTTTTAAAATATTGGACTGCAAAAAATAGCCATTATACTTAAGGCTAATATTAGGGTGCTTGTATTATTTCTATTTTATTATTTTGAATAAGTAAAACAGAAATATATACAAGAAACCTAATATATTAAATATTTTTAAATTAAGAATTAAGCGAAATCTAATTCTTTTTCGAACGTTTTAAGTTCGTGACGCGCCATTGCAAGATTTGATTTAGTACGATCTAAAACAAGATAAAGGAACAAATTGCCATTGCTTTCTAGTGGACGGATTAAGTGATATGCCTTACCTAATGTGATGAGAATGTCTTCAATATCATCGTTAAGTTTCAGTGAGTTAGCTACACGACGTTTCGCACGGATAACTTCAGTATTACCTGCAGCTGCTAATTCTAAATCAAGTGACCCCCCACCTTGTGTTGCTAGCGCCAAACCGCTTTCTGTATCAACTAAAGCTGCTGCAACGAACCCATCAATATTTGTTAAGCTTTCTAATGAAATTTTAGCCATGATTTTATCTCTACTAATACATCTTTGTTTATGAATTTATATATTCACTACTTTTGTTTCTGATTGGTTTTCAAAAGTAGATAAACTCATTATAGGAAACTCTTTTATTAAATCAATCATGCTTTAAATGAATTGAAATTTAAGTAATGCTAATAATTGACATTTTTTGTCAGATAAACAAATAAAAATATTAATCAAGGTGGGGAATTGGTTTTTAGTGTGATTTTATTCACATTAATATTTGGGTTTAATATGTGGTTTTGATTGTAAATAAATGTAAATTTATTAATTAGATCGATTAAATTGTTGTTTTAATTTTGATTAATTTTTTATTAAATTAATGATAAAGAAAGAATTTAATTCTTTCTTTATCTAGGTGTTTAAAATCAAGCCGAGATTAATTGGCAATATGAACAATACAAAAATACAAGAATGACCAATGCCACTAAAGGAGAAACGATATACGCCCAAGTTGGTGTTACCGGTGGCGCAACCTCTGCGACGTCATGATGATCATGAGCAACGGGTTGTGCCTGATTCACCATCTGATTAAATTCTTGCATGGTGGCTTCAAGAGAGACTTCTTCTTGTACAACAGGCTTCGAGCCAAGTAATTCAGTAAGTTGGTTGGTTGACCATACCCAATCTTCCGCTTGACCAGATAAATGCTCGATTTGACCCATTAATAGCTCAGTAAGTCCTGTCTGTCCGAAGCTACCAGTCTGGTCGAGTTGCTTCAATTCTGCCAATTGTAAGGCGAGTACTTCTGAAAGACTATTTTCGAGTTCTGTGGCTTTCAGCTCAGACTGATTATGAGGTGAAGTCGTCAGGTGACGAGCAATCTCTTGTATATAAAGTGGATCAGCGGTTTGAACTTCCTGATAAAGTTTCTGGGGATTCTGTTTCCACAGACTGATCAATTGACCAAGCGCTAAAACATTGACTTCATCAATATAAGACTGCTTTTCTTTTGGAGAATATTGGCTAAAAAGCTGCGGTTTTTGAATTTTAATCTGTTCAGCAAAATACTGAACCAAGTCAAATGCCATTGTATATATCCTCGCTTAATCTAAAATTCTTAGTGAAGGTTTCTTTTTCGCTGGTTCTGCTTCTTGCTTTGTTTCTTCTGTTTCTGGCACAGCAGTTTCTTCTATCTCTTCATATTCAGAAGGATCAAAGAATAAACCTTGTCCATTTTCTCTGGCATAAATTCCAAGTACAGCACGAATGGGCACATAAATTTCTTTTGCAACACCGCCAAAACGGGCTGAGAAGGTAATTGCATCATTACTCATGTGTAGTTGGTGAACTGCATGTGGTGCAAGGTTCAAAACAATTTGCCCATCTTTTACAAATTGTAAGGGAATATCAGTATGCGGTTGTGTTGCATCAACTAACAAATAAGGCGTCAGTTGGTTATCGCAAATCCATTCATAAATGGCACGAGCAAGATATGGGCGTGTAGGCGTAAAAGTTATTTGCTCTGACATAATTGAAAAACTTATTAAATCGTAGAAATCAATTCATTGTAGCTGTTTTTTTCTTGAGCTGTCATTGATTTAATGAAAGATGGACGGCTAAAGATACGATGACAATACAAGAAAATTGGTCGGCAATGCTGTGCTGGTAATTCGATCCCCATACTTTTCAGGCGCAAGAAGATCGGGGCCAGCATACAGTCGAGAATTGAAAAGGTTTCCGACATAAAAAATGGAAAATGTTGAAACAGGGGGGTTAGTGAAATCAAGGTATCCCTGAGTTCTTTTTGTGCTTTTTGTTTTTGTTTTAGATCGAGGCTGTCGGCATGTCTAAGCATGTGATCTGCCAGTTTGAACCAGTCCTGCTCAAAGCGCCAGATATATTGACGTTGTTCTGCTCTGGCCATCGGCGCATCGGCATAGAGTTTATTCTGGCGATAACGATCATCCAGATATTCAGCAATGACATTGGCTGAAAATAGCTTCAGATTTTGTTCAATCAACATCGGGAGCTGATTGTAGGGATTGAGGTCTGCTAAATCCTCATCTTCATGGTCTGTGATAATGAGCTGATATTTGATTTGTTTTTCAGCAAGCAAAAAACGAATCCAGTGTGAGCGGAAATCATCTGCATGACTATAAAGCGTAATGCCTTGGACAGGGCTTGGGGGATTTTCTAAAGACATAAATCCAAAAAATTCTGATTGACTGTTTAGAATACTAAAATTAACGTTGGAAAGCACTTAAACATTAATTATATGAGCCTTACAGAATAGATTTATTATTCAATAAGTTCAATGAGAGAAAATAGAATGAAGCGAGATTACCTGATTGTATTGTGTGGTGTGTTGTTACTAGGTGGTTGTGCGGGTTCACCTCAGGGAGTGGTACAGAACAATATCTCTTCAGTAGAGAGTGAGGCAGCGGCCGATGCGGTGATTGCTGCTGGAGCTGATGATGATAGTGGTCAACAATATGGTGGCATCAAAAAACAGTATGTGGTCAAAGCTTGTCAGGTGACTATTTATAATGATGGGCCGATCCAGATGGTACATGAAAAAACGGGGCAACCTTGTAATGCACCGATTCCGAAAGATCATCAATTTTCCAAAAGCACTCGAAGCTATCAGGAAAATGGCTGTACGATCACGGAATTCTCTTCTGCCGATGGCACAGGTGATGCAGTCATGGATTGTTCTAAAAAGAAGTAATAAATTAGGGCAATAAAAAAACCTCGGAAAATCCGAGGTTTTTTTGTCCAATTCGTAAAACGATTAACGTTTAGAGAATTGAGGACGTTTACGAGCTTTACGTAAACCAAGTTTCTTACGTTCAACTTCACGAGCATCACGAGTAACGAAACCAGCTTGACGAAGAGCAGGTTTTAAGTTTTCGTCAGCAGCGATCAATGCACGAGTAATACCGTGACGGATAGCGCCAGCTTGACCACCGATACCACCACCTTTAACAGTGATGTAAAGGTCAAATTTTTCAGTAACTTCTAAAAGCTCTAAAGGCTGACGTACAACCATACGAGCAGTTTCACGACCGAAATATTGCTCTAAAGTACGATTGTTGATTACGAGTTTGCCTGTACCAGCTGATAAGAAAACACGTGCAGTTGCGGTCTT
>Ga0153917_1000576_pt1 | contig 22044 bp, 17 predicted proteins | sample TSFL001MetaG_FD_104695 | JGI IMG/M metagenome (GOLD analysis project Ga0153917, IMG submission 104695) | Attine ant fungus gardens microbial communities from Florida, USA - TSFL001 MetaG | ecosystem: Host-associated > Fungi > Mycelium > Unclassified | place: USA: Florida, Paynes Creek Historic... | reverse complement strand
GTGGCCGGCATCGGCATTGCCGTCTTGGGGTCGTGATAGAGCGGCACGAGCTCGGTCAGCGGCCGGTCGCCGATGACGACGCCGGCGGCGTGGGTCGAGGCGTGGCGGTAGAGGCCTTCGATCTTCTGGGCGATGTCGAGCAGGCGCGCGACGACGGGCTCCTTCTCGGCCTCCTCCTGCAGCTTCGGCTCCTCCTCGATCGCCTTGTAGAGCGGCGTCGGATTGGCCGGATTGTTCGGCACGAGCTTGCAGATCTTGTCGACCTGGCCATAGGGCATTTCGAGCACGCGGCCGACGTCGCGCAGCGCCGCGCGGGCCTGGAGCGAACCGAAGGTGATGATCTGCGCCACCTGCTCGCGCCCGTATTTCTGCTGCACGTAGCGGATCACCTCTTCGCGGCGGTCCTGGCAGAAGTCGATGTCGAAGTCGGGCATCGAGACGCGTTCCGGGTTGAGGAAGCGCTCGAAGAGTAGCGAGAAGCGCAGGGGATCGACGTCGGTGATGGTCAGCGCATAGGCGACGAGCGAACCCGCGCCGGAGCCGCGGCCCGGCCCGACGGGGATATTGTGCTGCTTGGCCCATTTGATGAAGTCGGCAACGATGAGGAAGTAGCCGGGGAACTTCATGCGCTCGATGACACCGAGCTCGAAATCCAGCCGCTCGCGATAATCCTCCTCGCTATAGCCGGGCGTCAGGCCGAGCAGCGCCATGCGGCTCTCCAGACCCTCCACGGCCTGCCGGCGCAGTTCCGCCGCCTCGGCGCGCTCGGCCTCCTCCGGGTCCGCCGTCGCGCCGGTGAAGCGCGGCAGGATCGGCCCGCGCGTCTTCAGCACGAAGGAGCAGCGCCGGGCGATCTCCACCGTGTTCTCCAGCGCCTCCGGCAGGTCGGCGAAGAGCGCCGCCATGTCCTTGCGGCTCTTGAGGTAATGGTCCGGCGACAAGCGGAAGCGGTTGTCGTCCGACACCATGGCGTTGTGCGCCACGGCCATGAGCGCATCGTGGGCATCGTAATCGTCAGGTGCCGGGAAGAAGGGCTCGTTGGTCGCTACCAGCGGTACGTCCCGCGCATAGGCAAGCTCGACCATGCGCCGCTCGTGCTGCCTGTCGTAGCGCCCGTGACGCTGCAACTCGATATAGAGCCGGTCGCCGAAGACGCGCTTCAGCGAATCGAGACGGGCTTCTGCGACAGCCGGCTGGCCGGCGAGGTAAGCCATGTCGACCGGGCCGCCCCGCGCCCCGGTAAGGGCGATCAGCCCCTCCGTCCCCTCTTCCAGCCAGCGATAGGCAATGTGGATCGCCTGGTTGCCCTCACCGCCGAGATAGCCGCGGCTGACGAGATCGACGAGGCGCGCATAACCGGCATCGCTCGCCGCCAGCACCACGATGGACGGCAGCTTCTGGAGATGCGCCTGCGGGCCGCGCCGTTCCCCCTCGCCTTCGTCTTCCATGTCGATGGAGAGCTGGCAGCCGATCAGCGGCTGGATGCCCTCGCCGACCGCCTTCTGCGAGAATTCGAGTGCGGCGAAGAGATTGTTCGTGTCGGTAATGGCGATCGCCGGTTGCTGATCGGAGGTCGCCTTGCCGATGATCTTCTTGATCGGCAGGGCGCCTTCCAGCAGCGAGAAGGCCGAATGCACGCGAAGATGCACGAATTGCGGCGTCTCCGCGATCTTCCCGTCGTCCGTTCTGGGTGCCTCGTCCGCCATCGCAATCGTCCTTTCAGTCAGACGGGAAGCTTAAGCGGATTCGACCCCGCCTCGTCCAGACGGTTCTTGGCTTTGCACCCGGTTTCCACGCCGGGCGCACATGGCGGAAGGCCCCGCCGTCAGATGCCGAAAAGAATGACGGAGAAGCTGGCGACGAACATTGCCATCGAGGCGAATGCAGCAAGATCACGAAGAAAATCGGTCATTTTGGCTTCCTTTCCCTTTATGTTTTTAGTTTGTTCTATTTTTGTTCATGCGTCAACCGGTTTTCCACAGGCACCCGGAAAAACCTTCCGGCCGAGGAAATCTGTGAATACCAGGGCCCAGCCGGCGCATGGCGAAAGAGAGGGTTTCAGGGCTCTGTCAGACGTCGGCCGGCGGCGGCGACTTCCTGTTGATTTCTCCCACAGGGCGAGCGCAAATCGGCTGCATGCTTTCGCGGCGTGCTTTATGGTCGCCTCCACGAATGGAGGAAACATGATGAAGCCCTGGATTGCCGCCCTACTTCTCTCGGTCACACTGCCCGCCGCCGCTGCGGCCGCGGACTTTCCGGCTGGTCGTATCATCGCCATGGCGAGCGGCGACTGGGACAAGGACGGCGCGCAGGATCTTGCCGTGGTGGCGACGCCCGGAGACGACGGCGGTGACGACAACGGGCTTTATGTCTGGCTCGCGAAGAAAACGGAGGGGCGCCTGACGCCGGTCCTGTCTCTGCCCAATTCCGTCTGGGGTAACTTGACCCTTTACGGTCAGGAGCCGGAGCTGACGGCGCTTGCCAACGGCTCCTTCACGCTGACGACGAAGAACGACGCGGTCGGCCGTGACCGCTGGCGCCAGTCGCTCACCATTGCCTATCGCAATTTCGACTTCATCGTCGCGGGCTACACCTTCTCTTCCTACGACACGATCGCGGAGGAAGGCGCGGAGAACAGCACGAACGAATGCGACCTCAACGTCCTGACCGGCAAGGGCAAGAGCAATGGCCAGCCGGTGGCCGGCAAGGCGCAGTTCGTGCTTTTGAAGGACTGGAAGGACGAGATCGGCCGCTCGATCTGCGGGCTGGACTGACAGCCGTCAGGCCAGCTCGCGCACGAGGCCGTCCTCGATCGTCACGCGGCGGTCCATGAGGCCGGCCAGTTCGTGGTTGTGAGTGGCGATCAGCGCGGCGAGGCCCGACTGGCGGGCGAGCGCTTCCAGCGCCTCGAAGACATAGCCGGCGGTCTCGGGGTCGAGGTTGCCGGTCGGCTCGTCGGCGAGAAGGACGAGCGGAGCGTTGGCGACGGCCCTTGCAATGGCCACGCGTTGCTGCTCGCCGCCGGAAAGCTCGGACGGGCGATGGTCGGCGCGATGACCGATGCGCATGTAATCGAGAAGCTGGGCGGCGCGCTCGCGCGCCTCCGCCTTGGAGAGGCCGCCTATCAACTGCGGCATCATGATGTTCTCGAGCGCCGTGAATTCCGGCAGCAGATGGTGGAACTGATAGACGAAGCCGATCTCGCCGCGGCGAATCGCCGTGCGCTGGTCGTCGGAAAGCTCGGCGCAGGAATGGCCGTTGACGAGGACCTCGCCCACATCGGGCCTTTCGAGAAGGCCGGCGATGTGGAGCAGGGTCGATTTGCCGGTGCCCGACGGGGCGACGAGCGCGACCGTCTCGCCGCTCCGCAGCGTGAAGTCCGCCCCCTTGAGGATGGTCAGCACGGTCTCGCCCTGGCCGTAGTGCCGTTCGATGCCCTTGAGTTCCAAAGCCACGCGCGCGTTCATGCGTTCTGTTCCTATTCGTACCGAAGGGCCTGGACCGGATCGAGCTTGGAGGCGCGCCAGGCGGGGAAGATCGTCGCGAGGAAGGAGAGCGCCAGCGCCATGACGATGACGGAGACGGTCTCGCCGGGGTTCATGTCGGCCGGAAGCTGGCTGAGGAAGTAGAGTTCCGGATTGAACAGCGTCGTGCCCGAGATCCACGAGAAGAACTGGCGGATGGATTCGACATTGAGGCAGACGATGACGCCGAGCAGGACGCCGGCAAACGTGCCGACCGTGCCGATGGCCGCCCCCGTCATGAAGAAGATGCGCATGATGGCGCCGGATGTCGCGCCCATGGTGCGCAGGATCGCGATGTCGCTGCCCTTGTCCTTCACCAGCATGATGAGGCCGGAGATGATGTTGAGCGCGGCGACGAGCACAATCAGCGTCAGGATCATGAACATGACGTTGCGCTCGACCTCCAGCGCCGAGAAGAAGGTGCGATTGCGCTGTCGCCAGTCGGTGATGAAGATTTGCCGCCCGGCGGCGGCCTCCAGCGGCTGGCGGAGCTGATCGACGGCATCCGGGTTGGAGACGAAGAGCTCGATCGACTGCACGATGCCTTCGGAATTGAAGTAGAGCTGCGCTTCCTCCAGCGGCATGTAGATGATCGAGGCGTCGTATTCCGACATGCCGATCTCGAAGATGGCGGAGACGGTATAGGTCTTCACGCGCGGGTTCACGCCGAGCGGCGTGACGTCACCCTCGGGCGCAACGAGCGTGATCTGGCCGCCGGCGCTGAGGCCGAGCTGCTCGGCCATGCGCGCGCCGATGGCAACGCCGCTGCCGGCGGCAAAGCCGACGAGGTCGCCTTCCTTGATATGGTCGGAGACGGCCTTCATCTTCGCAAGGTCGTCGGCGCGCACACCGCGCACCAGCGCGCCGGTGCCCGCCCCCGCCGTGCCGGAGGCCAGCGTCTGGCCTTCGACGAGCGGGATCGCCATCGTCACGCCCGGTACGGCGGAAAAGCGGTCGGCCAGTGCGGCATAGTCGTTCAGCGGGCTGTCGATCGGCTGGACGATCATATGGCCGTTGATGCCGAGGATGCGCGAAATCAGCTCGGTGCGGAAGCCGTTCATCACCGCCATGACGATGATGAGGGTGGCGACGCCGAGCATGATGCCGATGAACGAGAAGCCGGCGATCACCGAGATGAAGGCTTCCTTGCGCCGCGAGCGCAGGTAGCGCCAGGCGACCATCCGCTCGAAAGCGGAGAACGGGCGGTTTTTCCTGAAGACCTGAGCCTCGGTTGCGGGCGCGCCGCTCGCTGCGTCAGCCATGTTACCTCCCGTTGCCGCCGGTCCGCATCAATTGCCGGACGTCAGGCGATTGATGGCTGCCTCGATGGTCAGCGTCTCGCGTTCGCCGGTCTTGCGATCCTTGATCTCAACCTCGCCGTTCGCCACGCCGCGCGGGCCGGCAATGACCTGCACCGGCGCGCCGATGAGGTCTGCGGTGGCGAACTTGGCGCCCGCGCGCTCGTCCTTGTCGTCGTAAAGCACGTCGACGCCGGCGTTCAGCAGCGCGCCGTAGATCTTTTCGCAGGCCGCATCGCAGGCTTCGTCGCCCGACTTCATGTTGATGACGATTGCCTCGAAGGGTGCGACGGCCTTCGGCCAGATGATGCCGTTCTCGTCATGCGAGGCTTCGATGATCGCCGGCACGAGGCGCGTCGGGCCGATACCGTAGGAGCCCATATGCACGGTATGCTCCTTGCCGTCGGGACCCTGCACCTTGGCGCCCATGGTTTCGGAATATTTCGTGCCGAAATAGAAGATATGGCCGACCTCGATGCCGCGGGCGGACAGGCGCTCGCCTTCCGGGATCGCCTCGAAGGCGGGTGCGTCGTGCATCTCGGACGTCGCGGCGTAGCGCGAGGTCCACTTGTCGAAGATGGCGCGCAGGCCCGCGACGTCGTCGAAATTGGTGTCCACGCCCGGAATGTCGAAATTCAGGAAGTCCTTGTGGCAGAAGACTTCGGATTCGCCCGTATCGGCGAGGATGATGAATTCATGGCTGAGATCGCCGCCGATCGGGCCGGTATCGGCGCGCATCGGAATGGCGCGCAGGCCCATGCGCGAGAAGGTGCGCAGATAGGCCGCGAACATGCGGTTATAAGCATGCACGGCGCCTTCGCGGTTGAGGTCGAAGGAATAGGCGTCCTTCATCAGGAACTCGCGCGAGCGCATGGTGCCGAAGCGCGGACGGATCTCGTCGCGGAACTTGAGCTGGATATGGTAGAGGTTGAGCGGCAGGTCCTTGTAGGACTTCACGAACGAGCGGAAGACGTCCGTGATCATCTCCTCGTTGGTCGGGCCGTAGAGCATCGGACGCTCCTGACGGTCCTTGATGCGCAGCATCTCCTTGCCATAGGCGTCGTAGCGGCCGCTTTCCTGCCAGAGCTCGGCCGACTGCAGCGTCGGCATCAAAAGCTCGACGGCGCCGGAGCGGTTCTGCTCCTCGCGGATGATGGCGTTGACCTTGTCGAGCACGCGCTTGCCGAGCGGCAGCCAGGTATAGATGCCCTGGGACTGCTGCTTGATCATGCCCGCACGCAGCATAAGCCGGTGGGAGACGATCTCGGCTTCCTTGGGGTTTTCCTTGAGGATGGGCAGGAAGAAGCGGGAAAGGCGCATATCGGGTTCCGGAGTGACTGATCCGCCCTATTCGGGGAATCGGGCAAAATGACGTTGATTTTCATGCGTTCATAAACGCTTCGCCACAGGAAGGGAACCCGGCAGGGCGGGTGGCGACATCGGCGCAAAGCACTGTCCACCGTCGTGGACGGTCCAAAGAAATGTGGCGAAAAAATGGGGCCGCAAATAACGGAAATTGCGCGCGCCTTGTCAACGGAAAAATTTTATTCCACTGTAGCAAAAATGCAAAAAAGCGGATGACAACGCCCAAGCTTTGGGCTAGTTTCAGGCCACAAAACAGGCAAGAAGTACAAATTCTCGCCAATTTCGCGGTCAAGTCTTGGGAGGATCAGATCTTTGGCGCGCGTAGACGCTGCCACCGCACAACGGATAAAGATCACGCGATACCTGTAAAACAAGGCTTTCAGCCTTGTTTTTTTTTGCTTTTCGCCCGAAGGCGCCTCTCCTCTAACAGCTTTCCCGTCCGGGTCCATGCGTCAAAGCCGCACACCGGCGGCCGCTGCGGAGATCTCCCCCACATACCGTAAGGCAAGACCGCACGCATGCGCTTCACGCTGGGTCGGGCATTCCCGTAAGACGGTTATTTCCCGGCAATATCCGAAGAAGGGCAACCGGAAGACTTTTTCTTCCTATCCCGGCAGTGGCGGAATGCCTTGCTTCCGGCCTGCTAACGCCGCGTTAACGCCTGTGGCGGCCGCTCAGTCGTAGCTCGGATAGAATTGCGGGATCGCGTCGATGCCGTAGCCGAAGCGCACCGAGAGGATATACCAGGCGCCGTAGACGATGGCGGAGACGATGGTGTTCAGCAGCATGACACGGCCGCCGCGAAAGCGCGCGGGAGCGCTTTCCACCGTACCGGGCACCACCTCGTTCGCCTCGGCCTGGGTCTTCAGACCGAAGGGCAGGACGGCGAAGAGCGTCATCCACCAGACGACGAAATAGACGGCGAAGAAGGAAAAGAGCTGCATGGCGGGTCCCTTGTGACAGCGGCCCTTTTACGCCTCTCGGCGAAGAAGTTCAAACGGGAGGTCGGCGCGACGTGCTGTCACACCTCTTCCAGCTCGACCAGCGTGCCGAGGAAATCCTTGGGGTGGAGGAACAGCACCGGCTTGCCATGCGCGCCGGTCTTCGGCATGCCGTCGCCGAGCACGCGCGCGCCGCTCGCCACCAGCCGGTCGCGGGCGGCGAGAATGTCGTCCACCTCGTAGCAGATGTGATGCATGCCGCCGGTGGGCGCCTTTTCCAGGAAGGCGGCGATGGGCGAGCCCTCGCCCAGCGGCTCCAGCAGCTCCACCTTGGTGTTCGGCAGCTCGACGAAAACCACGGTCACGCCATGTTCCGGCAGGGCCTGAGGGGCGGAAACCGTGGCGCCGAGCGTGTCGCGATAGGTCGCGGTCGCGGCGGCGAGATCCGGCACGGCGATGGCGATGTGGTTGACCCTTCCGAGCATGCGCGTCTCTCCCATGGGGCAATTGGTCTGCAGCAAGCCCCTCATCCGGCTGCCGCCACCTTCTCCCCGCAAGCGGGGAGAAGGGGATGTTGCAACGGTTTCCCGCCTATCGTCTCCCGGCAGACTCGGCGAAGGAGGTGTCGTGCAGGTCTACCCAACGTCGTTCGAGGCAACGCCTCGCCCCACCCTCCTTCTCCCCGTTTACAGGGAGAAGGTCGCGGCAGCGGGATGAGGGGCTGCGCGGCAATCAGACCTTCGTCAGGAACACCGTCACGACGGGCTTCTTGCCCCAGATCTCGTTGGCCGTCGAACGCACGGCGCGGCGCACGGCCTCGCGCACCATTTCCAGATCCTTGCGACGGGCGCGCGGGATGCTTTCGACGGCGCCGAGCACGGCGTCGTAGAGCGTGTCGCCCATATCCTCGCCCTCGTCGTCGAACTGCGGCAGGCCGAAGGGCTCGACTTCCGGGTCGCCCATGAAGTCGTAGCGGCTGTCGAGCAAAACGCTGACGGCGACGTGGCCGACGAAGGCGAGCTTGCGGCGGTCGCCGATGCCCATTTCCTCGTAATCGCCAATGAGGTTGCCGTCCTTGAAGATACGGCCGAAGGGGGCGTGGTCCACGACCTCGGGCACGCCGGGGGCGAGCTTCAGCACGTCGCCGTTGCGCACGCGCGGCACCTCGGCGATGCCGGACTGCTCGGCAAGCTCGGCATGAGCCGTCAGATGCGCGGCCTCGCCATGCACCGGCACGACCATCTTCGGGCGCACCCAGCCGTACATCTGCTGCAGCTCATGGCGGCGCGGATGGCCGGAGACGTGCACCAGCGCCTCGGAATCGGTGACGATGTGGATGCCCTGCTCGATCAGGCCGTTCTTGATGTCGTTGATCGCCTTCTCGTTGCCGGGAATGGCGCGCGAGGAGAAGATGATCGTGTCGCCTGCGGTGAAGGCGACGTTGCGCATCTCGTCGCGGGCGATCTTGGCAAGCGCAGCGCGCGGCTCGCCCTGGCTGCCCGTCAGGATCACGACGACCTTGTCGCGCGGAATATAGCCGAACTCGTCCTCGGCGATGAAGGGCTTCAGGCCCTCCATGAGGCCGATGTCGCGAGCCACCTCCGTCACGCGTTTCATGGAACTGCCGAGCAGCAGCACCTCGCGGCCGGCGGCTTCCGCGGCCTGCGCGATGGAGCGGATACGGCCGACATTCGAGGAGAAGGTGGTGATGCCCACCCTGCCCTCGGCGCTTTCAATGATCTTCGTCAGGCTCTCGGAAACCTCGCGCTCGGAGGGCGAGATGCCGTCGCGCACCGCGTTGGTGCTGTCGCAGATCAGCGCCAGAACGCCCTCGTCGCCGAGCTTGCGGAAGCGCGCCTCGTCCGTCAGGGGCCCGAGCGAGGGTTCGAGGTCGATCTTCCAGTCGCCCGTGTGGACGACGGTGCCGAGCGGCGTCTTGATCGCCAGCGACATGGGCTCGGGGATCGAGTGATTGACGCCGATGGCCTCGATCTCGAACGGGCCGAGATTGATCCTGTCGCCCTGCTTGAAGATCGTCACCGGGATCTCGACGCGGCTGCGCTCGAAGTCGCGCTTGGCTTCCAGCATGCCGGCCGTGAAGGGCGAGGCATAGACCGGTACGTTGAGGCCCGGCCACAGTTCGTTCAGCGCGCCGTAATGGTCCTCGTGGGCGTGGGTGATGATAATGCCCTTGAGGTTCTTGCGCTCCTCGGCGAGGAAGCGGATATCGGGCAGAACGAGGTCGACGCCCGGCAGGTCCGGCCCCGGGAAGGTGACGCCGCAATCGACCATGATCCACTGGCGGTTCGTCTTCGGGCCGTAGCCGTAGAGCGCGAGGTTCATGCCGATTTCGCCGACGCCGCCAAGCGGCAGGAACACCAGTTCGTCTTCTTTTGCCATCGGGTTCAAAAAATCCTATCCAAAAAATACGTCGCCGGCCGCGATCAGGCGCGTGCCGTCGTCATCCGTCTCCAGTTTCAGGAGACCTGTATCATCAATTCCGGCAAAGCGCCCGGAAATAGAATGGTCGGGGAGATTCACCGTTATGTTTTCCCCGATGCCGCCGGCGACCCGTTTCCAGCGCTCCATGATGCCCGCGATGCCGCGCCCGCGGTTCCAGAGCGAGAGCGTTTCCGCCATGGACTGGAAGAGCCAGGCGAAGAGTTCCTCGGGCGCGGCGGAGGCACCGAAATCGCGCAGCGTCGCGACCGGATAGAGCCCGGCATCCGGCGCGATGGCAACATTGATGCCGATGCCGATCACCAGGGCATGGCGGCCATCGGGCAGCGGCTCGCCCTCGACGAGGATGCCGCAGACCTTGCGCCGGTCGATCAGGATGTCATTCGGCCATTTGACCAGCACATCGGGCGCGCCGGGCGGCATGATGCGGCGAACGGCATCCTGTACGGCGACGGCGACGGCGAGTGGCAGGGAGCCGAGGCGGTCCATCGGCGCGGGATCGATCAAGAGCAGCGAGGCATAGAGATTGCCGGGCTCGGAGAACCAGGCGCGCCCGCGCCGGCCGCGCCCGCCGGTCTGCCGGCCGGCGGTGATCCAGAGACCGGAAAGCGCGCCCTTTCGGGCGCGCTCCAGGCATTCCGTATTGGTGGAGCCCACTTCTGCGAGCGCCTCGTGCCGGAAGTCATCGAGCGACAACCGGCGAGGATTGTCAGACCCGCTCAAAAGAAGGTCCGCGCCGCAGCTTCGGCCGCATTGCCGATCGGCCCGCCGATCAGCACATAGCCGAGCACGAAGAGGCCGGCGAGGCCGAAGACCAGCTTCAGTTCGCCCGAGGTGCGGGCGAATTCGCCGGTCGGATCGTCGAACCACATCACCTTGATGACGCGCAGGTAATAGTAGGCACCGACGACCGAGGAGAGCACGCCGATGATGGCGAGCGCATAGAGCTGCGCCTCGATGGCCGCCATGAAGACGAAGTACTTGGCGAAGAAGCCTGCCAGCGGCGGAATGCCGGCCAGCGAGAACATCATGATCGTCATCGCCGTCGCCATGAACGGATTGGTCGAGGACAGGCCCGCCAGATCGTTGATCTCCTCGACATTGCCGCCTTCCTTGCGGCGCATGGCGAGGATGCAGGCGAAGGTGCCGAGCGTCATGACCATGTAGATGAGCATGTAGAGCGCCACGCCGCGCACGCCGGCCATGGAGCCGGAGGCAAGGCCGACGAGCGCGTAACCCATGTGGCCGATCGAGGAATAGGCCATCAGGCGCTTGATGTTGCGCTGGCCGATGGCGGCGAACGAGCCGAGAAGCATCGAGGCGATCGAGATGAAGACCACGACCTGCTGCCAGTCGGCGACGACCGGCTCGAAGGCGTCGATGACGATGCGAACCAGCATACCCATGGCGGCGACCTTCGGGGCGGCGGCGAAGAAGGCCGTGACCGGGGTCGGCGCGCCTTCATAGACGTCCGGCGTCCACATGTGGAACGGCACGGCCGAGATCTTGAAGGCAAGGCCGGCGAGGATGAACACGAGGCCGAAGACGAGGCCGATCGAACGGCCTTCCGCTGTCAGGGCCGCGGCGATCTCCTGGAAGCCGATATGGCCGGTGAAGCCGTAGACCAGCGACATGCCGTAGAGCAGCATGCCCGAGGAGAGCGCGCCGAGCACGAAATACTTCAGGCCGGCTTCCGTCGAGCGCAGGCTCTCGCGGTTGATCGCGGCGACCACGTAGAGGGCGAGCGACTGGAGTTCGAGCGCGAGGTAGAGCGACAGCAGGCTGTTGGCCGAGAGCATCAGCAGCATGCCGAGCGTCGAGAGCACGATCAGCACCGGGAACTCGAAGCGGTCGAGCTGCTCGGAGCGGGCATGGCCGACGGTCATCACCATCGCGGTGATGGAGCCGATCAGCGCCAGCACCTTCATGAACTTGGCGAAGGCGTCGGAGACGAAGGCGCCGCCATAGGCCTGCCCCTCGCCCGTCGCCAGCACCAGCCAGAGGCCGGCGATGATGAGAACCGCGACGGCGAGCCCGGTCACGGTCGTTCCCGACCGTTCGCCCGAGAAGACACCGATCATCAGCAGGACCAGGCCGCCGACGGCGAGGATGATCTCCGGCGTCGAGAGCTGAAGGCTGGCAAGGATTGTATCAGCAGTCATGTCTTGGGTCCCGTCGTCAGTTCGCCAGGAGCGCAACGGATTGCTGCGCCGCCTGCAGAGCCGCGGAATATTGGTTGAGAAGCGCGTCGACCGAGGCCGCCGTCACATTGAACACCGGAGCCGGATAGACGCCGAAGAAGATCGTCAGGATCACGAGCGGGTAAAGCAGCAGCTTCTCGCGACCGGAGAGATCGAGCAGCGATTTCAGGCTTTCCTTCTCGAGCGCACCGAAGATCACGCGGCGGTAGAGCCACAGCGCGTAGGAGGCCGAGAGGATGACGCCCGTCGTGGCGAAGAACGCGACCCAGGTATTGGCGCGGAAGGCGCCGAGCAGGGTCATGATTTCGCCTACGAAGCCCGAGGTGCCCGGCAGGCCGACATTGGCCATGGTGAAGACCATGAAGGCGACGGCGTATTTCGGCATGTTGTTGACGAGGCCGCCATAGGCGGAAATCTCGCGGGTATGCAGCCGGTCGTAGACGACGCCGACGCAGAGGAAGAGCGCGCCGGAGACGATGCCGTGCGAGAGCATCTGGAAGATGGCGCCCTGAAGCCCCTGTGCGTTCGCCGCGAAGATGCCCATGGTGACATAGCCCATGTGGGCGACCGACGAATAGGCGATCAGCTTCTTGATGTCGTCCTGCATCATCGCGACCAGCGAGGTGTAGATGATGGCGATGACCGACAGCGCAAAGACGAAGGGCGCGAAATAGTCGGAGGCGAGCGGGAACATGGCCAGCGAGAAGCGGATGAAACCGTAGCCGCCGAGCTTCAGGAGGACGCCGGCCAGGATGACCGAGCCCGCCGTCGGCGCCTGCACGTGCGCGTCGGGAAGCCAGGTATGGACCGGCCACATCGGCATCTTCACCGCAAACGAGGCGAAGAAGGCGAGCCATAGCCAGGTCTGCATATGGGCCGGGAAGTTGTAGGCGAGCAGTTCCGTGATGTCCGTCGTGCCGGCCTGCCAGTACATCGCCATGATGGCGAGCAGCATCAGCACCGAGCCGAGCAGCGTATAGAGGAAGAACTTGTAGGATGCGTAGACGCGATCCTTGCCGCCCCACACGCCGATGATGATGAACATCGGAATGAGGCCCGCCTCGAAGAAGACGTAGAAGAGAACGATGTCGAGCGAGACGAAGACGCCGACCATGAACACTTCCAGAAGCAGGAAGGCGATCATGTATTCCTTCAGGCGCTTCTCGATGGTGTTCCAGCTTGCGAGCACGCAGAACGGCATCAGGAAGGTCGACAGGATGACGAACAGCATGGAAATGCCGTCGATGCCGAGATGGTAGGAAATGCCGGTGCCGAGCCATTCATGCTTCTCGACCATCTGGAAGCCAGGGTTCGAATAATCGAAGCCGACCCAGATGAAGAGCGAGAGGACGAAGGTGAAGACCGTCGTCAGCAGCGCCACGTTGAGGATGTTGCGGCGGCCGTACGGGCTGTCCTCGCGGGTCAGCAGCAGGAGCGCCACGCCGACGAGCGGGAGGAAGGTGACCGCTGAAAGAATGGGCCAATCGGTCATCAGAGGGAACTCCCGAGCATCATCCAGGTGACGAGTGCTGCAATACCGAGCAGCATCGCGAATGCGTAGTGATAGAGGTAGCCGGTCTGCAGGCGGACGACGCGGTTGGTGACGTCGACGACGCGAGCGGCGATGCCGTTCGGGCCGAGACCGTCGATGACGGCGCCGTCACCCTTCTTCCAGAGGAACTTGCCGAGCGCCTTCGCCGGACGGACGAAGATGGCGTCGTAGAGCTCGTCGAAGTACCACTTGTTGAGCAAGAACTGGTAGAGGCCGCGGTGCTGCTCGGCGAGGTACTTCGGGGTTTCCGGCGAACGGATGTACATGTACCAGGCGGTGACGAAGCCGATGGCCATGGCGGCGAACGGGCTCCACTTCACCCAGAGCGGGACGTTATGGAACTCGTGCACGAGGTGGTTTTCGGCACCCGTGAAGAGCGCGCCCTGCCAGAACTCGTCGTAGTGGTGGCCGTAGAAATATTCCACGAAGAGCCAGCCGGCGAAGATCGCGCCCGCGCCGAGGATGAAGAGCGGAACCAGCATGACGGCCGGCGACTCGTGGACGTGGTGCATGACGTCGGCGGAAGCGCGCGGCTTGCCGAAGAAGGTCATGAAGGCCAGGCGCCAGGAGTAGAAGCTCGTGAAGAGCGCGGCGATGACCAGCAGCACGAAGGCGAAGCCGGCGATCGGGCTGTGCGAGGCGAAGGTGCTCTCGATGATCGCATCCTTCGAGAAGAAGCCCGCGAAGCCGATAACCGTGCCCGGGATGCCGACGCCCGTCAGCGCCAGCGTGCCGATCGTCATCATCCAGAAGGTGATCGGGATGTGCTTCCGGAGGCCGCCCATGTAGCGCATGTCCTGCTCGCCGTCGACGGCGTGGATGACCGAGCCGGCGCCGAGGAACAGGAGAGCCTTGAAGAAGGCGTGCGTGAAGAGGTGGAAGACAGCCGCGCCATAGGCGCCGATGCCGAGCGCCACGAACATGTAGCCGAGCTGCGAGCAGGTCGAATAGGCGATGACGCGCTTGATGTCGTTCTGCACGAGGCCGACGGTCGCCGCGAAGAAGGCGGTGATGGCGCCGATGAGCGTCACGACCATCAGGGCGTTGTGCGAGAGTTCGAAGATCGGCGACATGCGGGCGACGAGGAAGACGCCGGCGGTGACCATGGTGGCGGCATGGATGAGGGCCGAGACCGGGGTCGGGCCTTCCATGGCGTCCGGCAGCCAGGTGTGCAGCAGGAACTGCGCCGACTTGCCCATCGCGCCCATGAAGAGCAGCAGGCAGGTGGCGGTCAGCGCCTGCGACTTGTCGAGGCTCATGCCGAAGAGGTTGATGACCGGCTCGGCGGCATCCGCGGCGCCTTCGGCCGGAAGGTAGGTCGCGGCGGTCGCGAAGATGGTCTCGAAGTTGATCGAGCCGAAGAGCACGAAGACCGAGAAGATGCCGAGCGCGAAGCCGAAGTCGCCGACGCGGTTGACGATGAAGGCCTTCATGGCGGCGGCCGACGCCGAGGGCTTCTTGTACCAGAAGCCGATCAGCAGGTACGACGCCAGACCCACGCCTTCCCAGCCGAAGAACATCTGCAGCAGGTTGTCCGACGTCACCAGCATGAGCATGGCGAAGGTGAAGAGCGAGAGATAGGCGAAGAAGCGCGGCCGGTGCGGGTCGTGGTGCATGTAGCCGATGGAATAGACATGCACGAGTGTCGAGACCGTGTTCACGACCACGAGCATGACGGCCGTCAGCGTATCGACGCGGAAGGCCCATTCGACATCGAAGCTGCCGGACTGGATCCAGGTCAGCACGCTGACCTTGATCATCTCCGTCTCGCCCATGGCGACGTCGAAGAAGACGATCCAGGACAGGACGGCCGCGATGATCATGAAGCCGGACGTGACGTATTCGGACGCCTTGGCGCCGATAGCGTTGCCGCCGAGGCCGGCGATCAGGAAGCCGATCAGCGGAAGGAAGACGATTGCCTTGATGATGGTATCCATGACCCGATCAGCCCTTCATCATATTGACGTCTTCGACGGCGATCGAACCGCGGTTACGGTAGAAGACGACGAGAATTGCAAGACCGATGGCCGCTTCCGCAGCCGCGACGGTCAGAATGAACAGCGCGAAGACCTGGCCGACGATGTCGTTCAGGAAGTGCGAGAACGCCACCATGTTGATGTTGACCGAAAGCAGGATGAGCTCGATCGACATCAGGATGACGATGACGTTCTTCCGGTTCAGGAAGATGCCGAAAACGCCGAGGATGAAGAGGATGGCGCTGACGGTGAGATAGTGGGAAATACCGATTTCCATGATGCTTTTCCTTGTCCGCGCGGCCTCAGATACCCTGCCCCGGCTTCACCTTGACCACCTCGACGGCGGTTTCCGGCGAGCGGGCGACCTGCTGCGAGATGTTCTGGCGCTTGATATGCGGCTTGTGGCGCAGCGTCAGCACGATCGCGCCGATCATCGCGACCAGCAGCACGAGGCCGGCGATCTGGAAGTAGTAGACGTAATGCGTATAGAGCACGTCGCCGAGGGCGGCGGTGTTCGTGCGCTCGGCGATCGGCGGGATCGGCATCGAGACGGTCTTGGCAAGCTCCGGCGACAGGACCCAGCCACCGGCCACCACCAGCAGCTCGATCGCCAGGACGATGCCGATCAGCGCGCCGACCGGGGCATATTCGAGCGCGCCCGCGCGCAGCTCGGCAAAGTCGATGTCGAGCATCATCACGACGAAGAGGAAGAGGACCGCGACGGCGCCGACATAGACGACCAGGAGGATCATCGCCAGGAACTCGGCACCCGTCAGGAGGAACAGGCCCGCCGAATTGAAGAAGGTGAGGATCAGGAACAGCACGGAATAGACCGGGTTCCTGGACGCGATCACCATGAAGGCGGACGCCACCGCCACGAAGGCGAACAGATAGAAGAATAGAGCCTGAAGACCCATTTTGGTGCCTTTTCGTCTTCCCCGGAGAAGGTTCCCCCTCCCCCATCGAAGCCTGACGACCCTTCGTCAGGCACGTGCTTTCGTTTTGCCTTTCCGCTGCGTATCAGCGGTAAGGCGAGTCCATAGCGATGTTGCGGGCGATCTCCCGCTCCCAGCGGTCGCCATTATCGAGGAGCTTCTGCTTGTCGTAGTAGAGCTCCTCGCGCGTCTCGGTCGAGAACTCGAAGTTCGGACCTTCGACGATGGCGTCGACCGGGCAGGCTTCCTGGCAGAAACCGCAATAGATGCACTTCACCATGTCGATGTCGTAGCGCACCGTGCGGCGCGTGCCGTCGTTGCGGCGGGGACCGGCCTCGATGGTGATGGCCTGGGCAGGACAGATGGCCTCGCACAGCTTGCAGGCGATGCAGCGTTCCTCGCCGTTCGGATAGCGGCGCAGCGCATGCTCGCCGCGGAAGCGCGGGGAGACCGGGCCCTTCTCGAAGGGATAGTTCACCGTCGCCTTGGCGCGGAAGAAGTAGCGCATCGACAGGAAGAACGCGCCGACGAATTCCTTGAGGAACAGCGAATTTACGGCTTGCGAAAGACTAGCCATGCTTAAGCTCCAATGCTGCTGAAATCCCGGGCGGTCATGCGGACCAGCCCGTGAGCTTCAGCACGAATGCAACGATGACGACCATGGCGAGCGAGATCGGGAGGAAGACCTTCCAGCCGAGACGCATGAGCTGGTCGTAGCGGTAGCGCGGCACGAAGGCCTTCACCATCGCGAACATGAAGAAGACGAAGAGCGCCTTCAGGACGAACCAGACGATGCCCGGGACCCAGTTGAGGAACCAGACGTCCACCGGGGGCAGCCAGCCGCCGAGGAAGAGGATCGTCGTCAGGGCGCACATCAGGCAGATGGCGGCATATTCGCCGAGCATGAACATCATGTACGGGGTCGAGCCGTATTCGACCATGAAGCCGGCGACGAGTTCGGATTCGGCTTCGGGAAGGTCGAAGGGCGGGCGGTTCGTCTCGGCGAGCGCCGAGATGAAGAACACCACGAACATCGGGAACAGCGCCAGCCAGTGCCAGTCGAGGAAGGACGGCGGCAGGCCGAGGCGCGTACCGAGGCCGTCATGCTGGGCATTGACGATGTCGGACAGGTTCAGCGAGCCGACGCAGAGCAGGACGGTGACGATGACGAAGCCGATGGAGACTTCGTAGGACACCATCTGCGCGGCCGAGCGCAGCGCGCCGAGGAACGGGTACTTCGAGTTCGAGGCCCAGCCGCCCATGATGATGCCGTACACTTCGAGCGAAGAGATCGCGAAGATGTAGAGGATGCCGACATTGATGTTGGCGATCATCCAGCCATCGTTGACCGGCACGACCGCCCAGGTGGCGAGCGCCAGCGTCACGGAGACCAGCGGGGCGAGCAGGAAGATCGCCTTGTTGGCGCTGGCCGGAATCACCGGCTCCTTGAAGACGAACTTCAGAAGGTCGGCGAAGGACTGCAGCAGGCCGAAGGGACCGACGACGTTCGGACCGCGGCGAAGCTGCACGGCAGCCCAGATCTTGCGGTCGGCCAGCAGGATGAAGGCGATGGAGACCAGGAGCAGCACCAGAAGCAGCAGCGACTGGGCCACGATGATCACGCCAGGCCAGACATAGGTCGAAATGAAAGCGTCCATAATGCTTTATCCCTTCGCGCTCATTCCGCCGCGACTTTGAAATTGTTGCGGGCCAGAGCCGAGCATTCGGCCATGACCGCGGAGGCGCGCGCTATCGGGTTCGTCAAATAGAAGTCTTTGACCGGAGACGCAAACCCGGAATTCGCCATCGTCCCGCCTTTTTTCGCAAGGGCGGAGAGATCGGCGATATCGCCGGCTGCAATCTCGTCGATCGCGGCGAAATGCGGATGCGCCGCATAGAGCTTCGCGCGCAGCTCGGCGAGCGAATCGAAGGGCAGCTTCTTGCCGAGCACGTCGGAAAGCGCGCGCAGGATCGCCCAGTCCTCGCGGGCGTCGCCCGGCGCGAAGCCGGCGCGGTTGCCCATCTGGACGCGGCCTTCGGTGTTGACCCAGGTGCCCGACTTCTCGGTATAGGTCGCGCCCGGCAGGATGACGTCGGCGACATGCGCCGCGTTGTCGCCGTGCGAGCCGATATAGACCGTGAAGGCGGTCTTGCGGGAGAAGTCCATCTCGTCGGCGCCGAGCAGGAAGAGCACGTCGGTGCCCGTCAGCATGTCGGCTGCCGTCTTGCCGCCCTCGCCCGGCACGAAGCCCAGGTCGAGGCCGCCGACGCGCGAGGCCGCCGTATGGAGGACGGCGAGGCCGTTCCAGTCCGCCTTCACCGCACCGACCTTTTCCGCGAGCGCAGAGACCGCCGAGAGAACGGCAAGGCCATCGGCACGCGACAGCGCGCCCTGGCCGACGATGATCATCGGGCGCTCGGCCTTCTTGAGCTTGGCGGCGAACTTGACCGAACCGTCGATGAGGCCGGAGAGCGTGTCCGTGCCGGCGCCGAGATATTCGTAGCCGTAACGCAGTTCGCCCTCTTCGCCGATCACGCCGATCGGGAAGTTGTCCATGCGCCAGCGCTTGCGGATGCGGGCGTTGAGCACGGCCGCTTCCAGGCGCGGGTTGGAACCGACGATCAGCAGCGCGTCAGCCTGCTCGATGCCTTCGATGGTCGGGTTGAAGAGGTAGCTGGCGCGGCCGAGCGACGGGTCGAGCACCGAACCGTCCTGGCGGCAGTCGACGTTCTTCGAGCCGAGCGCGGTCATCAATTCGCGCAGCGCATAGATTTCCTCGACGGAGGCGAGGTCGCCGGCGATGGCGCCGATGCGGTCGCCCGCCTTGCCGGCAACGGCGGCCTTGACGGCGCCGAAGGCTTCCGCCCAGCTTGCGGGCTGGAGGCGGCCATCCTTGCGGACATAGGGCCGGTCGAGGCGCTGGGTCTTCAGGCCATCCCAGATGTAGCGGGTCTTGTCGGAGATCCACTCTTCGTTGATCTCTTCATTGACGCGCGGCAGGATGCGCATGACCTCGCGGCCGCGCGTATCGACACGGATGGCCGAGCCGACGGCGTCCATGACGTCGATGGATTCGGTCTTGTTCAGTTCCCACGGGCGGGCCGTGAAAGCGAAGGGCTTGGAGGTCAGCGCGCCGACCGGGCAGAGGTCGACCACGTTGCCCTGAAGCTCCGACGTCATCGCCTGCTCGAGATAGGTGGTGATCTCGGCATCCTCGCCACGGCCGATCAGGCCGAGCTCGGTGATGCCGGCGACTTCCGTCGTGAAGCGGACGCAGCGCGTGCAGTGGATGCAGCGGTTCATGACCGTCTTGACGAGCGGGCCGATATACTTGTCCTCGACGGCGCGCTTGTTCTCGGCATAGCGCGAACTGTCGATGCCGAAGGCCATCGCCTGGTCCTGCAGGTCGCATTCGCCGCCCTGGTCGCAGATCGGGCAATCCAGCGGGTGGTTGATGAGCAGGAATTCCATCACGCCTTCGCGCGCCTTCTTGACCATCGGCGTGGTCGTGAAGACTTCCGGCGGCTCGCCGTTCGGGCCGGGACGCAGGTCGCGCACGCCCATGGCGCAGGAAGCAGCCGGCTTCGGCGGGCCGCCCTTCACCTCGACGAGGCACATGCGGCAGTTGCCGGCAACCGACAGCCGCTCGTGGAAACAGAAGCGCGGAACTTCGGCACCCGCCTCCTCGCACGCCTGAAGCAGCGTGAAGTGATCCGGGACTTCAATTTCTTTTCCGTCGACTATCAGCTTTGCCATATCTCAATCCCGCTTCTGACGCGGGGAATCCCGCGTCCTGCCAGCGCCATTCTCCGGCTTCCGTTCCGGGCGTTCGCCCTTCCCTTCGGCCTTTGTTCCATCTGCCGGTTCCGGCGGGCCTAGCCCCTGCCCTTCGCCAGCGTCCTTGCCTGCTCCACCCAGCCGTCGCGGGCGATGCGCCCGCCGAGACCGAGTTCGGCTTCGATCCTTGCGACATCCGCGTCCGTCAGGGCCGCAATGTCGGCGTAACCCTTGAGCCCCATGCCTTTCAGCACCTGCTCCAGCTTCGGCCCGATGCCCGAAATCGCCTTCAGGTCATCGGCCTTCCCGGCTTTGGCCGCCGGCGCCCTGCGCACCGGTTTGGCTTCCGCCGTCTTCGGCGTCGCGCTCTTTTCGCGCGCCACCTTCATCTTCGGCTCCGCCTTCGGAACCATCCGCAGTTCCGGCTTCGCCTTCACGGGCGCCGCCGTCTCTTTCGCGGCTTCGGCCTTGGCGGTAAGTTCCGCCGCCTCATCCAGCATCGCCTTCGTCCGCTCCGCCGCGCTCTGCATCACGCCCAGCATCGCCCCGGCCATCTGGCCCGCAATGCCGAAGCCGATCGCGGTCGTGGCGGCCATCGCCGCCATCGGATGCGCCATCAGCGGATGCAGCGGCACGTCCGGCATCTGCTTCAGCCACGGCGACAGCCCGAACGGATCGTCGCCGGCAGCTTCAGCCGGCGGGACGTGGGTCGCATTCGCATCCTGTCCAACCGGCTTCGTCATCGTCCTACTCCGCGGCTTCCAGCACCGCGCCATGCGCCATGGCATTGGCGGTGTACTGGTCGATGCGCGCCTCGATCTCAGGGCGGAAGTTGCGGATGAGGCCCTGGATCGGCCAGGCCGCAGCGTCGCCGAGCGCGCAGATCGTGTGGCCCTCGATCTGCTTCGTCACGTCGAAGAGCATGTCGATCTCGCGCTTCTGCGCATTGCCGCGCACCATGCGCTCCATGACGCGCATCATCCAGCCCGTGCCTTCGCGGCACGGCGTGCACTGGCCGCAGCTCTCGTGCTTGAAGAAGGCCGAGATGCGCCAGATCGCTTTGATGATGTCGGTCGAGCGATCCATGATGATCATGCCGCCGGTGCCGAAGGAGGACTTCACCTCGCGCAGGCCGTCGAAGTCGAGCGTGACGTTCATCATGTCCTCGGCCTTGACGACCGGGCACGATGCGCCGCCGGGGATGACGGCGAGAAGGTTGTCCCAGCCGCCGCGGATGCCGCCGCCGTGCTTCTCGACCATTTCGCGGAAGGAGATGCCCATGCTCTCTTCGACCGTGCACGGCTTGTTGACGTGACCGGACATCATGAACAGCTTGGTGCCGACATTGTTCGGGCGGCCGAAGCTGGAGAACCAGCTTGCGCCGCGGCGCAGGATCGTCGGCGTGACGGCGATGGACTCGACGTTGTTGACGGTCGTCGGGCAGCCGTAGAGGCCCATATTCGCCGGGAACGGCGGCTTCAGGCGCGGCTGGCCCTTCTTGCCTTCGAGGCTTTCGAGCAGCGCGGTCTCTTCACCGCAGATATAGGCGCCAGCGCCATGGTGGACGTAGATGTCGATATCGTAGCCGAGCTTGTTGTTCTTGCCGAGCAGGCCCGCATCGTAGCACTCGTCGATGGCAGCCTGGAGCGCTTCACGCTCGCGGATGAACTCGCCGCGCACGTAGATATAGGCCGCATGCGCGCCCATGGCGAAGGAGGCGACGACGCAGCCTTCGATCAGCGTGTGCGGATCGTGGCGCAGGATATCGCGGTCCTTGCAGGTGCCGGGCTCGGATTCGTCGGCATTGACGACGAGGTAGTGCGGACGGCCGTCGGATTCCTTCGGCATGAAGGACCACTTGAGGCCGGTCGGGAAGCCGGCGCCGCCACGACCGCGCAGGCCCGAGGCCTTGACCTCGTTGATGATCCAGTCACGGCCCTTTTCGAGCAGCTGCTTGGTGCCGTCCCAATGGCCGCGGGCCATGGCGCCCTTCAGCGACTTGTCCTTGGTGCCG
>Ga0153917_1000575_pt1 | contig 22058 bp, 25 predicted proteins | sample TSFL001MetaG_FD_104695 | JGI IMG/M metagenome (GOLD analysis project Ga0153917, IMG submission 104695) | Attine ant fungus gardens microbial communities from Florida, USA - TSFL001 MetaG | ecosystem: Host-associated > Fungi > Mycelium > Unclassified | place: USA: Florida, Paynes Creek Historic... | reverse complement strand
ATCTCCCGCAACACGATCAACAACTACATCACCAGCGTGATGCGCAAGACGGCCACCAGGACGCGATCGGAAGCGATCGCCTGGGCCGTTCGCAACAACCTGGTCTGAGGAGGGACGGATGGCCGGTCAGTTTTCCGCTCCCGCTGCCGCGGAGCCAGAGATCCGCATCGCGCGTCCCCAGAAGAGCGCGAGCGCCGCGGATTTCGTTTCGCGCCTCCTGGTGATGCAGACGATCCTCGGAGCCGAGCAATTCGCGGTCCTGCGTCTCAGCGGCCAGGGCCTGCCGTCCGCCCGCAAGCTGGCGCTTTCGCTGCACAACTGGGCGAGCGACGTGGAGGGCAATGCCCGCCTGCTGCTCGAAGCCTACGGGCAGACGATGCTCGCGCATCTCGAAGCCTCCATGCTGCCGCTGATCTGGGAAGGGGCGGGCGACAGCCAGTTTATCGAGGCGGCCGCCGATCCTTTCGTGGCGCGCCTTCCCGCGCGTCTCCTGCCCTGGTCGGGCATGGCGTTCCCGGTCCGCCTCGGCGCGCATGGCAACGGCTATGTCCTCTTCCTCGGCACCTTCATCGCGCCGGCCGCCGATCTCATCATCGACATGCACATGAAGAGCTGCCAGGTGCTGATCGACATGCTGGCCGGCGAGGAGCGCAAGCTGGCGCCCTCCGCCTCGCTCAGCGAGCGCGAGATCGCCTGCCTCCAGATGGCCGGCGACGGCTGCATCTCCGAGGCGATCGCGGAAAAGATGGGCCTCTCCGTGCATACGGTGAACGCCTATCTCGGCACGGCGACGACGAAGCTCGACGCCGTCAACCGCATCCAGGCGATCGCGAAGGCGATCCGCCTCGGCTATATTACCTGACAGGGGAGGGGACGGCCGGCGGACCGGCCGTTTTCGGCGCTCAATGCGCGTGCTGCGGCGCCGAGCCGGATGTCACATAGCGCGCCTCGGCAAGGCTCCTGCGCAGGAAGGCCGTGTTGTCGTCGGGATCGGCGGCCGGATCGTTGAAGGCCACATGGGTGACCTCGACGCCCGCCTTGTCCTTCTGCAGCATCAGCTTGGCATAGACCGTCACGCCCTGCGGGCGCAGCTCCATGTCCAGCGTCACTTCAGGCTCCGTGTCCCAGTCGAGGCGATAGTCGCCGCCGGCGCCGAAATTGACCGTGCCGGGCAGGAAATAGAGTTCGGCCGCCGAGGAGACCAGGTCGGCCAGGTTACCGTAGCACTCGAAACGCAACAGCGAGACGAGATCGGCCGCGTCGAGCAGTCTCAGCTCGGTGGCGACCGGGCAGATTGCTTCTGCGACAATCTTCTCGCGCTCGGCGGAATAGGTGCATTTTCTCATCGGATCTAGTTTACCCGTCTGGTCTGGGGCGAGGCTGCGTAAACCCGGTGAATCAGCTCCGCCACGGCCTTGTAGAACACCGGCGGAATGACACTATCCACCGAGACTTGCGCAAACATTGAGCGTGCGAGCGGCGGATCCTCGAAAACGGGAATGCCGTTCTCCTCCGCGAGCTCGCGAATCTTGAGCGCGATGAGGTCCTGGCCCTTGGCGACGACCACCGGAGCATCGCCTTCCTCGCGCACATAGCGCAGCGCCACGGCGAAGTGGGTCGGGTTGGCGATGACGAGGGTCGCGCGCGGCACGGCGGTCATCATGCGGCGACGGATGCGGTCGCGCTGGATCGAGCGCATGCGGGCCTTGACGATCGGGTCGCCCTGGGCCTGCTTCATTTCCTCCTTCACCTCCTGCTTCGTCATCATGAGTTCGGTGAACCAGTGATGGCGCGTCCAGGCGAAGTCGATGGCGGCGATGAGGGCGGTGGCGAAGAGGATGATGAGGAGGACCTTGTTGATGTCCGTCGTCATCATGTAGAGCAGCGCCTGCGGCTCGGAGAACATCGTGTCGAGCGAGGCGAAATAGTTGCCGCGCATGGCGATCGCCACGACCAGCGACACGAGCAGGATCTTGATCAGAGACTTGCCGAATTCGACGAGGCCCTGCTTGCCGAAGAGGCGGCCGAGGCCCTTCATCGGGCTCAGGCGGCTGATCTGCGGGCGCACGCGCTCCAAGACCGGGCTCGGCAGGTTCTGGAAGACCGACGAGGCGATGCCGAAGATCATCATCATCAGGAGGATCGGCATCAGCAGCGCGCCGGCCTCCCAGCCGAGATGGCGGAAGATGGCGATGACGTCCGTGCCGGTCTTGAGGTTCCAGGCCTCCGGCTGCTCGAAGAAATCGCGCAGCGTCTCGCTCATCCGCGCGATGCCGCCCGGCAGGAAGAAGACCAGGAAGAGATAGATCGCCAGCGTCGAGGCGAAGATCGTGATCTCGCGCGAGAAGGGCGTGTTGCCCTTTTCCATCGCATCGCGAATCTTCTTCTCTGTCGGGAGTTCTGTTTTACTGTCCTTGTCGTCGTCCGACACGTCGCGCTCCGGGGCAATCCCGGCCGGAGGCTCCGGCCGAAAGCAAACGGCCCGAACCGCCTGTCTGGAGATTCGGGCCGGAAATACGCTCCGCCTGCGGCACTATCGTGTCAAGAAGGATCAGGCGGCCTGCTGCGCCTCTTCCTTCTCCTTCAACTGGATTTGTCCGGCGGCGGCGAGGCGGATGGCTTCCTGCGTGATCGAGCGGCGGGCAATCGCCACCTCGCGCGGATTGACGCCCTGGTCGCCGGCGGCGAGATCCGATTCGATCATGCGGCGCTGGCGCGCGCCGATCGAGGAGAGGACGGCCTCGCGCAGCTCCATCGAGGCGCCGCGCAGCGCCGCCGTGATGATGTCGCCCGACACGTCGTTGAACAGCGACACCCGGCTTCTCTGCGGCATGAAGAGCACGTCCTCGAAGAGGAAGATCTTCGGGCGCACCTTCTTGACCGATTCGGTCGAGACCGTTTCGAGCGAGGCGAGCATCTCGTCGACTTGCGACTTCTCCAGCTCGTTCATGAGGTCGGCGACCTTGTTCGTGCCGATAGAGTTGCGGTCCGCATCCAGCGCGTTGATCATCTCGATGACGCGCGCCTCGACGATCGCGGTGGCCTTGGGGCTCGCGTCCTTCAGGTTGACGGTACGGTTGATGATATCTGCACGGTGGGCCTCCGGAATCTCCAGAAGCACCTTGGCGCCGAAGGAAGAGGGCATCATCGAGAGGATGTAGGCGATGGTCTGCGGGTGCTCGTTGAGCAGGAACTGCGAGACGAAGACCGGGTCGGCATCCTGCAGGCGGTCCCAGATCGTCGTCTCGAAAGCCTGGAAGGCGGCGCGGCGGCCGAGCAGGCCGTCCACCTCGTCGGGCGTCAGGCCCTCCTCGAGGATGCCTTCCATCATCTTGGCGTTGTCCATCAGGCCCGCGCCCTCGGTGAACAGGTCCTCGAACTCGTTGACGAGGTCGATCAGCTCATGAGGGGGGATGGCGCGCAGGTTCTGCGCGGCGGCGATGATCTGTTGCAATTCGCTCTGGGTGAAATATTTCAGCAGCTTGCCGGCGACGCCCTTGCCCATGGCGAGAAGGACGGCTGCTGCCTTCTCGACCTGCGAAAGCGGTGTCCCGACCGCCGTGGACGTACCGAAATTCTCGAAATCCATCATGGATTCATCTCCCTGAGACCTAACCGGTCGTCAGATTTTGCGTGTACTCTTTACTTCGATGAGCTTGACCCCGAAGCGGGTGTCGTCGTTTTCAAGAACGGTGATCTCGCCGCGACCGATCACCCGGCCGTTGACCATGACCTCGACCGGCTCGCCGATGCGGCGGTCGAGCGCGATGGTGGCGCCCTCGCTGAGGTTCATCAGGCTGGAGACCTGCATCTGCGAGGAGCCGAGGACGATCTGCAGATCGATCGGGATGTCCATGATGAGGTCCATGTTGGACTCCATCGCGCTGCCCGGACGCGGCGCCTCGCCGAGGCTCTCGGAGAAATCGGCGCCGCCGCCGAAGTCCGAACCGCCGAAGCCGGTATCCGCGCCGAAATCCGACGTGGCCGCGCCGCCGCCGAAATCGCTGCCGGCGCTGAAATCCGTGCTGCCGCCGAAATCGCCGCCGAATGCGGCCAGCGGATCGTCCTCCGCGGCCGCGTCTGCGCCCGAAGCATCCTTCTGAAGAACGCCGCGCAGGTCGTCGATCGCCTGCTCCAGTTCCTGGTCGCCTGCGTTGATGGAAGACATGATGTCGTCAGCGATGGGTGTTTTCTTCGGTGCCATAAGACCACTATTCCATTCGAAACTTGCCTGAGGCGTGCCGCCCCGCAGGCTTCATCCGCAAAACTATCCGATGATGTGCTGGAGAAGCTCTTCCTCCGAGCCGTAGGTATCCTTGACGCGAACCGTGTAGCGGGCGCCCGAGCGGCCGAATTCGCAGACATAGAGGTTGCGGCCGTTCGCATTGACCTCAACACGCACGTCGCCCGCCTCGTTGAAGGGGATGATGTCGCCCGCCTGCAGGCGGCTGATCGTGTCCAGCGTCTGCGCCTCGAGGCGGATGCGCGCCTCCAGCGTCACCTTGGAACGGCGGACCTGCTCGCCGAGCTGCTCGCTCCATTCGACGCGGGTCTTGGCCGCATTGGCCGGCTTCGGCGCAGTGATGACCGATTTCAGCAGCACGCTCTGCGGCACGACGACATGGAAGGTCGAGAGGACCGGGCCGATGCCGACGGCCATGTTGATCATGGCGACGAAGGCCTCGTCGGAACCGTCCTCCGCCGACTTGCGGATCTCCGCATTGTGCGCCGGGCCGAGGAAGGGCTCGAAGCCGTTCGCGCCGTTGACGGAGGTCTTCAGCACGCCGGAGATCCGGTCGAACATCATGGCCGCGACGTCCAGTTCGATCTTGGAGAGCGGGCGCGGCTCGGGATCCTCGACGGCATCGCTGAGCGCGCCGAGCATGTTCTCGACCAGCGTGATGATCAGCGGGCTGTCGCAGATCAGCGTGAAGCGGTCGCACCAGTCGCGCAGCGACGCATCGCAGAAGGCCATGGCACCGCCGAGCCCCTGGGTGACCTCGGCATATTTTCCGGTGACGAAGCCGGCATAGGAGACCGCGACCTCGAAGCCGAGCTCGCTTTCCAGCATGTCGGGCAGGAATTCGGCGAAAACCTCGCCGAGGCTGGCGCAGAGCCGGGAGACCGTGGCCTGGTCGCCGAGCCGGCCGGTCAGCCGTGCGAGGACGACGGGATCCATGGTGGGAAGGGACGTCACGGTTGCTGCGCTCATCTCTTAGGCCGCCTTCGAATCGCCGCCGCCGCCGGGATTCATCATTTCCTGCTCCACCGCGTCGATCGACGGGCGCTCGTAGGAAGAGATGGTCTTGCGGCCGTATTCCAGCGCCACCTGCGGCACGGAGCCGTTCATGTAGGCCAGCAGCGTCTGCTTGACGATGACGTAGAGGCGGTTCTGCTTTTCGCGCACGGCCTTGATGTTGGCGGTGATCGGCGCGACCACCGAGTAGGACAGGAAGATGCCGAGCATGGTGCCGACGAGCGCCGAGCCGATGAGGCCGCCGAGGACTTCCGGCGATTCGTTGATCTTGCTCATCGCCTTGATGACCCCGAGAACGGCGGCGATGATGCCGATGGCCGGGAAGGCGTCGCCCATCGTGGTCATGGCGTGGTAGGGCTTCATCTTGTCACGCGTGATCGTCTGAATCTCCTCGTCCATCAGCGCCTCGATCTCGTGAGAGCGGGCATTGCCGATGATGATGAGGCGGACATAGTCGCAGATGAAGGCGGTGAGTTCCTTGTTCTTCAGCACGGTTGGCGCGGACTGGAAGATCGGCGATTCTTCCGGGTTGTCGATATGTGCTTCGATCTCGTTGCGCGACTTGGTGCGCAGGTCCCGCATCAGGCTGTAGAGCACGCCGAGCGTATCGAGATAGTCGCGTTCCTTCGGCACCTTGTGCTTGAAGGCCTCGCCCAGCGCCTTGCCGGTTTCCTTGATCACCTTCATCGTGTTCGCCACGATGAAGCCGCCGACGCCGGCGCCGCCGATGATCATGAGTTCGAATGGCTGCATGAGCACGTCGACGTGCCCGCCCATGGCCATGAAGCCGCCCAAGACGCAGCCGACGGTGACGATGAGACCGATAATGATGTTCATGAGCGCAGGTGTCCCGACACAATTCTGACCGTTCCGGGATACGGTTCCAGCCTTGCGTGAAGCTGTACCTTACGGCGGGTTAACGGATCAGGTTCGCGCAAGCAAAAGCCCCGAAGATCGTGGTTCAAAACGGACATCCATGTCTTTTCGAACCTGATCGGCAGCCTATCGTGACCACCACCTATGCGAGCTACAAGCTGATTTCCGCCGACCTCCCGACGTCGCTGAAGCGCGTTTCGGAGCAGCCGGACGTCAAGCGCGAGACGGAATATTACCTCTCCAGGATCGGTGGCATAAAGTCGATCGACGCCTTCTTCGCCGACGACAGGCTCTATAACTACGTGATGAAGGCGCATGGCCTGGAGGACATGGCCTATGCCAAGGCCTTCATGCGCAAGGTGCTGACCGAGGGTGTCGACGACAAGGACGCCTTCGCCAACAAGCTCTCCGACAGCCGCTACAAGGAACTGGCGGAATCGCTGAACTTCGCCCGCCATGGCGAGCTTGCCACCACCTTCGACCGCGCCCAGAAGGGCGTCGCCGAGAAATATGCCCGCGAGACGCTGGAGGTCAGCGCCGGCGAGGACAATACGGGCGTGCGCCTGGCGCTCTATTTCGAGCGCATGGCCTCCTCCATCACCTCCGGCTATTCGATCATCGCCGACGACGCGCTGGCGCAGGTGGTGCGCACCGCCCTGCAGCTTCCCGCCGAATTCGCCGCCACCGATGTCGACCGGCAGGCGGCCTATTACGAAAACGCGCTCGATCTCGCCGATTTCAAGGATCCGTCCAAGGTCGGCAAGTTCCTCGAGCGCTTCACCTCGATGTGGGAACTGGAAAATCCATCGGGCAGCTACGATCCGCTGACGGTCTTCAGGTCGTCGAGCGTCACCGGCATTTCGACCGACCTTCTCCTTTCCATCAACAACCTGAAACTCGGAGGTCGCTGAGATGCAGACCGGGCTCTATGTATCGCTTTCGTCCCAGATCGCGCTCGACCGCCGCATGGCCACCCTTGCCGACAACGTCGCGAACTCGACCACGGTCGGTTTCCGCGCGACGGAGGTCAAGTTCAACCAGGTCGTCAGCGACCAGAAGAACGCCGACGTCGCCTTCGTTTCGCAGGGCGATGAATTCCTGTCGACCCGCAACGGCGGCCTGACGCAGACCAGCGGCCCGCTCGATTTCGCGATCCGCGGCGAAGCCTGGTTCCAGGTCGAGACGCCCTCCGGCCCGACGCTCACCCGCGACGGCCGCTTCACCCTGACGGATGCCGGCGACCTCGTCACGCTGAACGGCTATCCGGTGCTCGATCCGGGCGGCGGCCCGATCCAGATCGATGCGAATGCCGGCTCCATCACGCTCAGCGCCGACGGCCAGCTCAACCAGAACGGCCGGCCGGTCGCCGCGCTCGGCATCTTCGAGGCGGACCTTTCCGGCGGCTTCGTGCGCGCCGGCAACAGCGGCATCATCACCACCATCCCGCCGCAGCCGGTGACCGACCGCGTCGACGCGGGCGTGGCGCAGGGCTATGTCGAGGAATCGAACGTCAACGCCATTGCCGAGATGACGCAGCTCATCCAGGTCACGCGCGCCTTCGAGAACATCGCCGCGCTGACGCGCAGCAGTGAGGATTCGATGAGCGAAGCGGTCCGCACCCTCGGCGGAAGCAAGTAAGCGATGACGGGCGCTGGGGAAGGGCAGGGCGGAAAAGCGGCAGGCACGCCCGAGGGCGGGCGCATGATGAATGCGCTGGCGGGGCTCGTGCGGCGCTATTCCACGCCGGAATTCTCGGTCGCCCATGGCGGCCATGTGCAGACCATCGCGGCCGGCAACTACACGGTCGGCGGCCTGTCGCGCCATGTGCGCCTCGGCGAGTTCGTGGCGCACAAGAGCGCCACGGGCGTCCATCTCGGCGAGGTGGTGCGCGTCGAACCGGAAACGGTCGTCGTCTGCCCCATCGAGCCGGGCGAGCCGATCGGCATCCACGACACGGTCATCCGCAAGGGCGCCTTCCGCGTCGCGCCGGCCTCTTCCTGGTGCGGCCGCACGATCAACGCGCTGGGCGAGCCCATCGATGGGCTCGGACCGCTGGTGCAGGGCGACGTGCGCCGCTCGATCTCCAATTCCGCGCCGCCTTCGATGACGCGCAAGCGTGTCGAGAAGGGCTTCCATACGGGCGTGCGCGCCATCGACATCTTCGCCCCGCTCTGCCTCGGCCAGCGCCTCGGCATCTTCGCCGGCTCCGGCGTCGGCAAATCGACGCTGCTGTCGATGCTGGCAAGGGCCGACGCCTTCGACAAGGTGGTGATCGCGCTGGTCGGCGAGCGCGGCCGCGAAGTGCGCGAATTCATCGAGGATACGCTCGGCGACAACCTCGCCAAGTCCGTCGCGGTCGTCGCGACCAGCGACGAGAGCCCGATGCTGCGCAAGATGGCGCCGCTGACGGCGGTCACCATCGCCGAGCACTATCGCGACCAGGGCGACAACGTGCTCCTGATCATCGACAGCGTGACGCGCTTTGCCCATGCGATCCGCGAGGTGGCGACCGCCTCCGGCGAGCCGCCCATCGCGCGCGGCTATCCCGCCTCCGTCTTCACCGAGCTGCCGCGTCTTCTGGAGCGCGCCGGCCCCGGCGCGGAAGGCACCGGCACGATCACGGCGATCATCTCGATCCTCGTCGACGGCGACAACCACAACGACCCGATCGCCGACTCGACGCGCGGTATCCTCGATGGCCATATCGTGCTGGAGCGCAGCCTTGCCGAGGAAGGGCGCTATCCGCCGATCAACCCGCTCGCCTCCATCTCGCGTCTTGCCCGCAAGGCCTGGACGCCGGATCAGGAAAAGCTGGTCTCGCGGCTGAAGGCGCTCATCCACCGCTTCGAGGAAACGCGGGACCTCCGCCTCATCGGCGGCTACCGCCCCGGCGGCGATCCCGATCTCGACATGGCGATCAAGCAGGTGCCGATCATCTACGAGGTTCTGAAACAGACGCCGGGCGAAAGGCCCGCCGGCGACGCCTTCGCCGATCTCGCGATCGCGCTGAAGAATGCGGCCGGGCAGGGCGGTGCGCCGGCCATGCGAAGGGGATGACAGTGACCGATTTCGACGCGGACGAAACCATCCAGCCGTTGCGGCGGCCGGGGCGGGCGCGGGGCTACAGCTTCGGGGACAAGCTGCTCATGGGCACCGGCGTGATGCTGGCGGCGGGCGCGGCCTTCTTCCCGTGGTACGTCTTCCTCAACCCGGAAAAGTTCTCGGTCCCGACCCTCTGGAAGGGCACGACGCGCAACCTGCCGGAAATGGCGGGCAAGCAGGTGGTGAGCGTTTCGCCCGCCGCCATGGTCGATGAAGACAAGGATCCGGCGCCCGTAAGCCTCGACCCGGTCGCGACAGCCACCACCTCCAGCCTCGGCGCGGAAAAGAAGCTCGGCGTCCCGGTGGAAACCGGTCTTAACCAGCCGCTGCCGGTCAGCTCCGGCTTCCGCCTGATGCATGTGGCGAACGGCCGGGCGCTCATCGAGGACGCCCGTGGCATGTATATCGTGCGCGTCGGCTCGATCCTGCCGGACAACAGCCGCCTTGCCACGCTGGAACAGCGCGAAGGCGCCTGGGTCATCGTGACCTCGAACGGCGAAGTCATCAAGCGCAACTGAATGGGGGGGAAGGCCCCTCCCCAACCCCTCCCCACAAGGGGGAGGGGCTTAAACTGCCGCACCGTCTGCATTCCATTTTGGGCGGTGAGCAAGCCTCTATCTTTCTCCCCCCTTGTGGGGGAGATGCCGGCAGGCAGAGGGGGTTTTCCTCCCCCGCGATATTTATTCCCCCACGAAATCAGGCGGTTGGCGGGAAACCGCCGCACAGCAAGTCTGACGCAAGATTGGCTCCGTAGGTTCGCCTCGAACAAGGATGGAGCTTGTCATGCAACCGATACAACTGTTTGAACTGGCAACGAAACAGGCCGAATGGCTCGCCGTCCGCCAGAGCGTGGTTGCAGGCAACATCGCCAACGCCAACACCCCCGGGTTCAAGGCGAAGGACGTGACCCCCTTCCAGTCGGTGCTCGAGACGACGGGCATTCGCATGGCGGCGACGCAGCCCGGCCACTTCACCGAAACCGAAATGGCCAGCCGCGTCATCGAGACGAAGCCCACCGAGGAGATCGGCGTGCAGGAGTCCGGCAACACCGTCGGCCTTGCCGAGGAACTCATGAAAGAGGGCCAGGTCAAGCGTGAGTTCGAGTTGAATGCCGGCCTCGTCAAGGCCTTTCATCGCATGATGCTGATGACAGTAAAAAGGTAAGAAATGGATCCGCTCGTAGCTTCCCTGAAAGTCGCAGCCTCGGGACTCGAGGCGCAGTCCACCCGTATCCGCATCGTTTCGGAGAACCTCGCCAACGCCCGTTCGACGGGCGATACGCCCGGCGCCGATCCCTTCCGCCGCAAGACCGTGACCTTCGCCGCCGAACTCGACCGCGCGACCAACGCCTCGCTCGTGGAAGTCTCGCGTCTCGGCTTCGACGAAACCGACTTCTCCAGCGAATACGATCCGGGCAACCCGGCGGCCGACGAGAAGGGCTACGTCAAGATGCCGAATGTCAACGTCATCGTCGAGATGGCCGACATGCGTGAAGCCAACCGCTCTTACGAGGCGAACCTCCAGAGCATCAAACAGTCGCGCGACCTGATCAGCGCGACGATCGACCTCCTGAGGGCCTCGCAATGATCGAAAGCGTAAAGAGCATCAATTCCCTCCTGTCCGGCAACGCCGCGACCGGCGTCGAGATGGGGAGCGCCAGCAGCGTTTCCGCCGCCGCCGCGCAGGGAACGGGCACCCAGATGTCCTTCGCCCAGGTCATGGGCGACATGGCCGGCGAGATGGCGAACACGCTGAAGCTCGGCGAGACCAAATCCTTCGAAGCCATCCAGGGCAAGGCCTCGACCCGCGAAGTGGTCGACGCCGTAATGAACGCCGAGCAGACGCTGCAGACCGCCATCGCCATCCGCGACAAGGTCGTCACCGCCTATCTCGAAGTCGCAAGAATGCAGATCTGAGGACCGGACATGAAAGCCCTTGCCATCGCCGCGACCGGCATGAACGCGCAGCAGACCAATCTCGAAGTGATCGCGAACAACATCGCGAACATCAACACGACGGGCTTCAAGCGCGCCCGCGCCGAGTTCTCCGACCTGCTCTACCAGACCGAGCGCGCCGCCGGCGTGCCGAACCGCGCCAACCAGGCGGTCGTGCCGGAAGGTGCGATCATCGGCCTCGGCGTGAAGACCGCCGCCGTGCGCAACCTGCACCTCCAGGGTGGGCTCGTGTCCACCGGCAACTCCTTCGACCTCGCGCTGATCGGCCGCGGCTGGTTCCAGATCGAGGCGCCGGACGGCTCCACGCTCTATACCCGCGCCGGCGCCTTCAACACCAATGCCGACGGTCAGCTCGTCACGCTCGACGGCTACACGGTCGTCCCCGGCATCACGGTGCCGCAGGACGCGACGGAAGTGAACGTCACCAAGTCCGGCCAGGTCTTCGCGACCGTCGCCGGCCAGCAGCAGGACCTCGGCCAGATCACGCTGGCGAATTTCGTCAACGAAGCCGGCCTCGAGCCGCTCGGCGAGAACCTCTTCCGTGAAACCGCCGCCTCCGGCCCGGCCACGGTCGGCGCGCCGGACGAAGCGGGCTTCGCCTATATCCAGCAGAACTACCTCGAAGCGTCCAACGTCGATCCGGTCAAGGAAATCACCGACCTGATCTCCGCCCAGCGCGCCTATGAAATGAACTCCAAGATCATCCAGGCAGCGGACGAAATGGCGGCGGTGGTCAGCAAGAACCTGAGATAGCAACCGGACATGCGGGGAACATGATGTTTCGCCTGATAGCAGCTCTTCGTACGGGAAAGACCCTTTCGGCCCTCCGGCGCGCGGCCCTTGCCGCGCCGGCGGTGCTGCTTGGTTTTCTCGTCGCCGATGCGGCCCTTGCCGATACGCGCACGGCCGTCGTGCCCAAGCGCATCATCTACCCCGGCGAGGAACTGGATGCAGGCCAGCTCGAAGAGGTCGAGGTCACCAATCCGAACATCGTCAACGGCTTTGCGGAAACCATCGCGGCCGTCAACGGAATGGTGACGAGGCGCACGCTGCTGCCCGGCCGGGTCATCCTCACCTCGGCGCTGCGCGAGCCTTTCGCGGTTTCCCGCGGCACCACCGTCCAGCTCGTCTTCGAAAGCCGTTCGATGGTGCTGCGCGCTGCCGGCACGCCGCTGCAGGATGCGGCCGTCGGCGAACTCATCCGGGTCCGCAACAAGGATTCCGGGGTCATCGTTTCCGGCACCGTCATGGCGGACGGAACCGTACATGTGGTGGCGAAATGATGCAGTCCTTCCTTTCCCGCGCGGTCGTCTTCCTCGCCTGCTTCCTGCTGGCGACGGGTCCGGCCCTGCCGGCCGCCCGCATCAAGGACGTCGCCTCGCTGCAGGCCGGCCGCGAGAACCAGCTCATCGGCTACGGCCTCGTCGTCGGCCTCCAGGGCACGGGCGACAGCATGCGCTCCTCGCCCTTCACCGAGCAGTCGGTCCGCGCCATGCTGCAGAACCTCGGCATCTCGATGGTCGGCACGCAGACGCGCGCCAAGAACATCGCGGCCGTGCTCGTCACCGCCAACCTTCCGCCCTTCGCCAGCCCCGGCAGCCGCATCGACGTGACCGTCGGCTCGCTCGGCGACGCCACCTCGCTGCGCGGCGGCACGCTGGTCATGACCTCGCTTTCCGGCGCGGACGGCCAGATCTACGCGGTCGCGCAGGGCTCGATCGTCGTCACCGGCATCAATGCCAGCGGCGATGCCGCGAGCGTCCAGCAGGGCGTGACGACCGCCGGCCGCGTGCCGAACGGCGCCATCATCGAGCGCGAGCTGCCCTCGCGCTTCAAGGATGCGTCCGACCTCGTCCTCCAGCTGCGCAATCCGGACTTCTCCACCGCCGTCGGCATGGCCGACGCGATCAACCGCTATGCGGCCGCCCAATACGGCTCGCCGATCGCCGAATCGCGTGATTCCCAGTCCGTCTACGTCTCCAAGCCGAAGATGGCGGATCTCGCCCGTCTGATGGCCGATATCGAGAACCTCGTCATCGAGACGGACGCGCCGGCGCGCGTCGTGATCAACGAGCGCACGGGCACGATCGTCATCGGCCAGGACGTGCGCATCTCGCCCGTCGCCGTCAGCTACGGATCGCTGACCGTGCAGGTCAACGAGATGCCGCAGGTGATCCAGCCCGAGCCCTTCTCCAAGGGCGTGACGGCGGTCCAGCCGAGCACGGACATCCTCGTCCAGCAGGAAGGCGGCAACGTCGCCATGCTCGACGGCTCCAGCCTGCGTTCGCTGGTCTCGGGTCTCAACAGCATCGGCGTGAAGCCGGATGGCATCATCTCCATCCTGCAGAGCATCAAGACGGCCGGTGCCCTCCAGGCGGAACTGGTGCTGCAATGAGAACAGGCATGACCCTTTCCACGATCGCCCGCAGGCTCGCGCTCCCCGTCGCCGGCTTCGTCATGATGGCCATTCCCGGTGCCTTCGCCGAGGATCGCCCCGTCATCACGACGACCAATGCAAGCGCCGACGAGATCCGCGAGTTCTGCACCAATATCGCGGACGCGGCGCGCGACCAGCGCTATCTCCTCCAGAAGCAGGAACTGGAAAACCTGCAGAAGGACGTCGACGAGCGCATCAAGACGCTGGAAGCCCGCCGCGCCGAATACGAGGACTGGCTGAAACGCCGCAACGATTTCCTGAAGACCGCCGAAGGCGGCCTCGTCGAGATCTACAAGAAGATGAAGCCGGACGCGGCCGCCGCCCAGCTCGCCGAGCTCGATCCGGAAATCGCCTCCGCCATCGTCATGAAGCTGGCGCCGCGCCAGTCGAGCACGATCCTCGGAGAAATGCCGGCCGACAAGGCCGCGGCGCTGACCCGCATCCTCACTGCGGCAAGCGATCCGAATACGTCAAAGGACCCGTCATGAAGAAGACCGCCTTCGCACTCTCCGTGGCGCTGGCCCTGTCGGGCTGCTCCAGCCAGGCGATCAACGAGATCGGCAAGGCCCCGGCGATGAGCCCCATCGGCAGCGGCCTCAACTATGCCGAGACGCCGCAGATGGCGGCCTATCCGAAGCAGCCGCGCACGGCGGTTTCCGGCTATTCGATCTGGAGTGACCAGCAGTCGGCGCTCTTCAAGGATTCCCGCGCCTTCAAGGTCGGCGACATCCTGACGGTCAATATCCGCGTCAACGACAAGGCGACGTTCGACAACAAGACCGACCGCTCGCGCACCAACAAGAGCGGCATCAATTTCGGCCTCAGCGGCTCGACCGCCGACAGCAGCGTCGATGCCAAGGGCGACCTGGCCTTCGGGTCCTCGACCAGCACCAAGGGCGACGGCTCGACGGAGCGTTCGGAGAAGCTGAACCTGCTCGTCGCGGCGGTCGTCACCGGCGTCATCGAGAACGGCAACCTGCTCATCAGCGGCTCGCAGGAAGTGCGCGTCAACCATGAGCTGCGCATCCTCAACGTCGCCGGCATCGTGCGGCCGCAGGATGTCGACGCCAACAACATGATCGCCTACGAGCGCATCGCGGAAGCCCGCATCTCCTACGGCGGCCGCGGCCGCCTGACCGAAGTGCAGCAGCCGCCATGGGGTCAGCAGGCCATCGACCTGTTCTCGCCGATCTGACGATCTCGGCATCCTCGCAACACGGGAAGAAGACAATGGCGGACGAAGAAGAGGGCGGGAAGAAGAAGCCGTCGCTCGTCATCACCATCGCGGCCATCGCCGTCCTGACGCTGCTTGCTGCCGGCGGCGGCTGGTTCGTCGGCAACATGCTCGCCCCGCCGCCGGCCGAAAAGCCGGTGGAGGAGGCGAAGGCCGCGGCACCCGCCGGCGGCGAGCATGGCGCCGCGGGAGAGAAGGGGCAGGACCTCGCCCATATCTCCACCGAGGCCAACGGCATCGTGCTGCTCGATCCGATCACCAGCAATCTCGCCTATCCGTCCGACAACCGCGTTCGCCTCGAGGTCGCGCTGATGTTCAAGGGGGCGCCGGACGTCAAGCTGGCGGAGGAAATCCACCAGGACATCATGGCCTATATGCGCACGGTCTCGCTCCAGCAGGTGCAGGGCCCGCGCGGCTTTCAATATCTCAGGGAAGACCTTGAGGAGCGGGTTGACCTCAGGTCGGAAGGGCGCGTAACCAACGTCATGTTCCGGACCTTTGTGATCGAATGATTCGAGCCCTTCTGACCTTCGTCGCCATGATGGCGATGACCGGTATGGCCTACGCCCAGCAGCAGCTGCAGCTGCCGGGCGGCCTTCTCAACGCACCCGTCGATGGCTCGGTCGCCGGCTGGATCATCCGCACCTTCGGGCTGCTGACGGTCCTTTCCGTCGCGCCCGGCATCCTGATCATGGTGACGAGCTTTCCGCGCTTCGTCATCGCCTTCTCCATCCTTCGTTCCGGCATGGGGCTCTCCACCACGCCGTCGAACATGATCCTGGTGTCGCTGGCGCTCTTCATGACCTTCTACGTCATGGCGCCGACCTTCGACCGGGCCTGGCAGAACGGCGTCCAGCCGCTGATGGCCAACCAGATCGACGAGGCCGAGGCCACCAAGCGGATCGCCGAGCCCTTCCGCGACTTCATGGTCGCCAATACCCGCGACAAGGATATCGAACTCTTCATTTCGCTCGCCGAGGAACGCGGGCAGAAGGTCGTCGAGAACAATGTCGCGGACCTGCGCGTCGTCATCCCGGCCTTCATGATCTCGGAAATCCGCCGCGGCTTCGAGATCGGTTTCCTCGTCGTTCTGCCCTTCCTCGTCATCGACCTGATCGTCGCCACCATCACCATGGCCATGGGCATGATGATGCTGCCGCCGACCTCGATCTCGCTGCCCTTCAAGATATTGTTCTTCGTGCTCATCGACGGCTGGAATCTCCTCGTCGGCAGCCTCGTGCGCTCGTTCAACTGAACGCCGGCCGGGAAGACGCGCGTGCGCGTTTTTCCCGAACCGGCGCGCGCTGAATATCTCTTTAACCATAGCGTTTTACCCCCCGTTCACCCTGTTCTCCGACCTCTCGGATGCGACCTTCCGATTTAAGAAGTTGGCAAGGATTGGCTGCGAGTTTTGGCTCAACACGACGGGTTTGGTATCCCTTCACACGCTGAAGAAACCGAGTTGGCATGATGCCGAACCGCCGTAACCGGTAAGTAATCAGTCCGGTATGTCCCCATCAGTATTTCGTTCAAAGGGACAACTAGAATGTCGAGCATTCTCACCAACACGTCTGCACTGTCCGCCCTGCAGACCCTGCGCTCCATCAACAGCAGCATGGAAACGACGCAGGACCGTATCTCCTCGGGCATGCGCGTCGGTGCAGCCAAGGACAACGCCGCCTACTGGTCCATCGCGACCACCATGCGTTCGGACAACGCCGCCCTTTCCGCCGTACAGGACGCAATGGGCCTCGGCGCGGCTAAGGTTGACGTTGCCTACGGCGGCGTCGAAGCTGCCATCGACGTAGTCAAGGAAATCAAGGCCAAGCTCGTCACCGCCACCGAACAGGGCGTCGACAAGACGAAGGTCCAGGAAGAAATCACGCAGCTCCAGGATCAGCTCAAGAGCATCGGCGCCAGCGCAAGCTTCAACGGTGAAAACTGGCTCGCCGGCGGCGCCAGCGACGCCACGGTTGTCACCGGCTTCGTTCGCGACACCGGCGGCACCGTCAAGGTCACGACCGCCTCCTACGATGCCGAATCCAACTCCCTCTTCGGCGCCTATGACTCCTCCACGGGCGAAGTGGGCACGACCGACGGCATCCTCAAGGACGTTCTTGCGATCGATCTGTCCTCGGCTTCGGACTCCGACGTCGCCGGCTTCCTCGATAACGTCGAAACGGCCCTGACGGACATGGAGAAGGTCGGCTCGACCCTCGGCTCGCTCTCCAAGCGCATCAGCCTGCAGGAAGACTTCGCCCAGAAGCTTTCCGACGCCATCGACAAGGGCGTAGGCCGCCTCGTCGACGCCGACATGAACGAGGAATCGACCCGCCTGAAGGCGCTGCAGACCCAGCAGCAGCTCGCCATCCAGTCGCTGTCGATCGCGAATTCCAACTCGCAGAACATCCTCTCGCTGTTCCGTTAATCGACGGATGGAGGAGGGCGCGGAGGCTGACCCGCGCCTGCCTCGACAAAGGCCGCTCCCGGCAACGGGGGCGGCTTTTTGCATTTTTATTTCCCGGGAAAGATTTCCTTAACTTTATTGCGGTTTTCTTAGGCCATCGAAACGGTGGGTTAACCAAGAAACTTAACCGGTTAGCAGGCATGATGCTGACCACCGTCGCCCGGCGAACCCGGAATGTCCCTTTCTCAGTCAGCCATTCAAGGGGCACCTATACTATGACGAGCATTCTGACCAACGTTGCGGCAATGTCCGCTCTCCAGACGCTGCGCTCTATCGGCAACGACATGGAAACCACGCAGGCCCGCGTTTCTTCCGGCATGCGCGTCGGCGAAGCCAAGGACAATGCAGCCTACTGGGCCATTGCCACGACCATGCGCTCCGACAACCTCGCCCTTTCCGCCGTGCAGGACGCCCTCGGCCTCGGCGCTGCGAAGATCGACACGGCCTATGCCGGCATGAACGCGGCCATCGACGTCGTCAAGGAAATCAAGGCCAAGGTCACCGCCGCCACCGAACAGGGCGTCGACAAGGCCAAGGTCCAGGAAGAAATCACCCAGCTGCAGCAGCAGCTCGTCTCGATCGCCTCCGGCGCGTCCTTCAACGGCCAGAACTGGCTCGTCTATGACAGCACGGACACGAGCGCCGACAACGTCGCCGACAAGACCATCGTTTCGGGCTTCATCCGCGACGCCAGCGGCACGGTCAAGGTCAACACCACGACCTACACCCTGGACGAACTCGCCACCGACGGCCAGAACGTTCTGTTCGGCACGGTCGATACGGACGATCACACGCAGAGCGCCGGCGGTATTCTCGGCACCGCAGGCGATGACATCGACGCAACGGGCAACACCTACACCATCACCGACAGCGTCGTGACCCTCGACATCACCAACTTCTCCGACAGCGACATGGCCGAGGCCCTGAACCTGACGGAAGCCGCGATCCAGCTGATGACGAAGGCCGCTTCGCAGCTCGGTTCGATCTCCATGCGCATCGACCTGCAGGTCGATTTCGCCAACAAGCTGACCGACGCCATCGACTCGGGCGTAGGCCGCCTTGTCGACGCCGACATGAACGAGGAATCGACCCGCCTCAAGGCACTGCAGACCCAGCAGCAGCTCGGCATCCAGTCGCTCTCGATCGCCAACTCCTCGGCAGAAGGCATTCTCCAGCTCTTCCGTTAATCGCAAGCCGCAAGGCAGATATGGAAAGGCCCCGGTTTACCGGGGCCTTTTCGCATGTCAGAGCGGCGATTTGAGAAAGGCCGGCATCGCCGCCCCCGCCGCCCGCCGCTCCATGAAAAGCCGCGCCGTATCCAGTGCCTCGCGGATCGTCACGTCCATGTCGAGATAGCGATAGGTGCCGAGCCGGCCGACGAAGGTGACGCCTTCCTCCCGTTCCGCCAGCCGCACATAGTCGGCAAGCTGCGCCTTCTCCTTCACGAGGCGCACCGGATAGTAGGGAATGTCGCCGGGTTCGCAGGTCCGCGAGAATTCACGGTAGCAGACCGAGCCTTCATGCTCCTCCCAGGGCGAGAAATGCTTGTGCTCGGTGATCCGCGTATAGGGCACGGAAAGATCGCCGTAGTTCATCACCGCGCAGCCCTGGTAGTCGCCGTCATGGGTGAAGCGCTCGAAATCGAGCGTCCGGTAGCCGAGCCGCCCGAGGTCATTGTCGAAATAGCCGTCGAGCGGGCCGGAATGGAAGACATGCGCGAAGCCGTCCCTCGCGTTCCGGCGGAAGTCCGTTTCGAGCCTCACCGCGATGTTCGGATGGTCGAGGATGCGTTCGACCATCGCGGTATAGCCGTGCTCCGGCATGCCCTGGTACCTGTGGAAGAAGTAGTTGTCCTCGTAGTTGAAGCGAACCGGCAGGCGCTTCAGGATCGAGGCGGGCAGCTCGGTCGGAGCGCAGCCCCACTGCTTCTGCGTGTAGCCCTTGAAGAAGGCCTCGTAGAGGTCGCGGCCGACGAAGCGGAGGGCCTGCTCCTCGAAGGTCTGCGGATCGGCGATGGTGCGGTCCGCCAGCGCGTCGATGAAGGCGCGGGCTTCGTCCGGCCGGAAGCACTTGCCGAAGAACTGGTTGATCGTGTGGAGATTGACGGGAAGCGAATAGACCTGCCCGCCGCTCGTCGTCTTCACGCGGTTCTTGTAGGGCAGGAAGGTCGCAAAGCCGTTCACATAGGCCCAGACCTCCGCATCGTCCGTATGGAAGATGTGCGGGCCGTAGACATGCACCATCACGCCCGTCGCCGCATCCCGCTCCGTGTGGCAGTTGCCGGCGACATGGGCGCGCGAATCGACGATCTCGACGCGCCAGCCCTCCTGCGCGAGCGCGCGCCCGATCACCGCGCCGGAAAGCCCGGCGCCGACGATGAGGATGCGCTCCCCTTCCTTCATGGGGCGGCAGGCCAGAGGCGGGCGTCCGGGGCAAGCGGCGCGAAGTCGTCGAGGACGATGAGCTCTTCCCGGTAGCGCGCGCGATAGACCGTGTCGTCTTCGAATTCGATGCCGCGCGCCGCGAGCGACGCGCCGATCTCGTAATAGACGTCGAGATTGCGAAGATCCGGCACGGGCGTTTCGCCGCGCTCCGCCTCGCCCTGGATCTGCCAGAAGAGTTCTTCCAGCCGACGAACAAGGCCCGGCATGTCGCGCAAGGCGCAGGTCTCGCGCTGCTGCGCGAGCGATTCGCGCACGGCGGCAAGGCGATCCGGGCTTTCCGCAAGGGCGATGGCCATGCGCACATAGTCGTCCGGATCGCCGCAGACGAGCTCGGGAATGCCGGCCGCCGTCACGATGCTGGCGCAGAAGCGCGACGCGAAGCTCTTGCCGGCGATCGTCAGGACGGGAAGTCCCTGCGTGATGGCGTCCGCCGCCGTCGAATGGGCACCGTAGGGGAAGGTATCGAGGAAAAGATCGGCAAGGCCGATCCGCGCAAGATGATCGGGGTTCTGTGCCTTGCCCGCGAAGATGAGACGTTCCTTCGCGACGCCCGCCTCCTCGGCCAGCCGGCGCAGGCGCTCATTGGCGCTCTCGTCGCCCGAAAGCAGCCAGAGCACGCTGCCGGGTGTCGCAGTCAGGATGGCCATCCAGCGGGCAAAGCACGGTGCGGTGATCTTCTGCATGCCGTTGAAGCTGGCGAAGACGAAGGCACCGTCGGGCAGGCCCGCGTCTGCGCGGGCCGGGCGCTCGCTGACGGCCCGCTTGCGGTCCACCGGCTGGTTGCAGGCGATGTGCAGCACTTTCTCCGTATAATAAAGCTCGTTTTCCGGTGGCACGATCACGTCGTCGGCGATCATGTACTGATGGTAGGGGCTCGCCATCGTGCCGGGATAGCCGCAGAAATTCACGATGACCGGGGCAGGGCGGTAGGCGAAGATCTTCGTGCGGGCATGCTTCGTGTAGCCGTTGACGTCGATGAGCACGTCGATCCCGTCCGCGGCAATCTTTCGGGCGGCCTCGATGTCGCTGAGCGCGGCGATGTCGCGCCAGTGATCGACGGCCTCTTTGATGCGCGCCTGCGTCGGATCGATCGGCGCAGGGTCGCCGCAATAATAGGCGAAGATTTCGACGGACGTCTTGTCGTGCAGTTCAAGAACCTCGCTGAGCGCGAAGCCCACGGCATGCTGGCGCAGGTCCGAGGAGACGTAGCCGACCCGCAGGCGCTCGCCGGTGCCGGTCTTGCGCCGCACCGCCTTGCGCTCGAAGGCGCTGAGGTCGTCGGGCCGGCCGATGGTCTGGCGGCAATAGCGGTGGGCCTTTGCCATCTGGAACAGGGGATCGTCGGCATAGCAGGCGATCGACATGGCGGACATGGCATCCATGAAATGGCGCGGCGTGACATGCAGCGACGGCACGACGACGGGCCATTTGCACTGATGCATCCGCAGGGAGATCCAGTGCTGCGCGGCCTCCGTGCGGGACGGCTGCAGCTCCATGGCCTGCCAGAGCGCGGTCTCCGCCTCTTCGAGATGGCCGGCGCCTTCCAGGACGCGGCCGATATGCTGGAGGCTGAGCAGCCGGTTGCTGATCCGGTCGGGGTTCGCCTCCGCCGTCGCATCGACGAAAGTCCGCCACTGCTGCACGGCCTGGCCGGTGAGCCCGCAATCCTCCAGCGTCCGGCCCAGGTTGATATGCGCCTGCCCGAAAAGCGGCTCGATCCGGATCGCCGCCCGCAGCGCATGGAGCGTCGCGGCGACGTCGCCCGCCTTGGAAAGCGAGACGGCATAGTTGAAATAGGCAAGGTGCAGCAGCGGGTTGGCGTCGTTGAAGGCGATCCACGTCTTGTAGAGCTCGATCGCCGCCGCCGTCTGTCCTGCTGCGGAAAGAACCTCCGCCGTCTGGAACAGCTCCGCCAGCGAAAGCTGCTGCGTGCGTGCGCGCAGCAGGAGCTGGAGAAGGGGGGCGTTCGGATCCGGGGCGGTGGAAAGGCTGGCGGTCATGGATATCCTGCGGCTAGGGGCCGTCTGGCCGGGGGCATTACACAAGTCTCGGCGAAGTCTACCCTGTAGCGCGGCAGACTTGTCCAAGGCTGTCGTATCCGCGGAGGGCCACGCCTGCAAATTCTGGCCATGAAAAATTCAGGCTTTCTCCATCTGTCTTACCGGTTTCTTAACGCTATTAACCATTTGTTAACCATTGCCCATTAACCAGTCGTTAAGAACGACAGACCGGCGCCCAGGGCAAACGAGCGGCGCCGGCAGCATGAAGCCCTCGGTCGTTACCGGT
>Ga0153917_1000574_pt1 | contig 22093 bp, 20 predicted proteins | sample TSFL001MetaG_FD_104695 | JGI IMG/M metagenome (GOLD analysis project Ga0153917, IMG submission 104695) | Attine ant fungus gardens microbial communities from Florida, USA - TSFL001 MetaG | ecosystem: Host-associated > Fungi > Mycelium > Unclassified | place: USA: Florida, Paynes Creek Historic... | reverse complement strand
GGCCCCGGATCGCAACGCCAGCCGCCGCAGCAGCGACCAGCCCCGCGCGCCCGCCTTGTCGGCGCGCCACATCTCGCCGCTGAGGCCGCCCAGCAATGCCAGGACGATCACCAGCCAGAGCGGTATTTCCAGCAACGCCTGTTGCTCGTTCGTCACTGTCCTGTCTCCTGTGTGAATGCCCGCCAGTACCTCCGGCGGGTCGGTTGTGTTTGGACTCGGCATTCCAAAAAGCCCGGCTTGGCAGGCCTTTCAGTAATGCGTTGTCGAACCGCCGGCCACGACTGGTGACGCCTGGCGGTTCCGCTTCGAATTGGTGTCTCCGACCGCGGCCACCTGCCCGCCGGATAACTGATCGTGGTGCTTTACGCTGCACACCCGGGCCAGTTGCCAACCCTCTGAACAGTCGAGGCCTGTTCATCGCTGCCTGTGTAACAACCGGTGTCGACCGGCTTGAGACACAGATTATGCATTGATGCATATGCAGTCAATGCGTTTATTCATATTTCCATGCAAATAAATTTGCCGAAATGCATGAAGGCTATATTCGACGCGGCTTGTAGGGATTTTCTGCAGATGAAAAAAAACCCGCCGGGGCGGGTTTTCTTGAAGGAGGGAGGACTTCAGCGAGCGTACATGCCCCACCAGAACACATGGCCGAGCAGGCTGATCTGCTCTTCCTGCATCTGCTGGAAGCTGTAGTCTTCGTCAGGATGTTCGTCACGGTTGAAGCTGCGCAGGCGAATGCCGGTAGGCAGGCGGTAGACCTGCTTCACACGCAACTGGCCATTGTGGTTGATGGCATAGAGGTCGCCGTCGATGATGTCGCCGATCGAGCACTTGCCTGTGTTGACGCCGACCGTCGCACCGTCACGCAGTACCGGCAGCATGCTGTTGCCCCGCACCGTCACGCACTTGGCCTGGTCGAACTGCACGCCGTTGTGACGCAGGCTGCGCTTGCCGAAGCGCAGGCGGGCCTTCTCGCTTTCTTCGATGACGAATCTTCCTGATCCTGCTGCCAATTCGACCTCTCGAAGAAACGGAACGGAGACCTCGTCATCCTCGATGGGGGTTTCGTCGTCCCACAGGCTGATGTCGCTCAGGTCCGCGTGGCCGTGGGCCGGCTGCGCCGCCTCGCGAGGCTCGCCCAGCTCGGCACGGCCGCGCAGTTGGTCGGTGCTCACACCGAAGTACTCGGCGATCTTCGACACATGCTTATCGGACGGGTCGACGATCTTCTCGCTGAGGATGCGCGACAAGGTGGATTGAGGAACGCCCGTGCGCCGGTGCAGCTCCGTCGGGGACAGGCCGTGGCGGTCGAGCAGTGCTTTGAGTACGGTGGCTACGTTGCGTTTTTGCATACCGTGCATGATGGATGTGCTGGAGCGCAAATGCAATCCATGCATGCGCCTTCCCTCACCCATCGAGCTGGAGGGATAAATTCCCTGTACTCTCATGGGCCCGACACCGTGGGAGACTCCCCACGAGAGAGAGGTCAAGACAACAATGATCGGCTTCACCTTCCGCCAGCTCGAGTACTTCGTGGCCACCGCCGAGCAGGGCAGCGTCAGCGCCGCGGCGCGGGCCAAGCACATCTCCCAGCCTTCGGTGTCGCTGGCGATCTCCCAGCTCGAGGCGATCCTGGGCGAGAAACTGTTCCTGCGCCAGGCCAGCCGTGGCCTTGAGCTGAGCCCGGCAGGGCGGCAGTTGCTGGAGCAGGCGCGTGAGATCCTGGCCATGGCGGCGGGGATCCGCAGTGCGGGAGATGAGCCGGAGGTGTTGCGGGGCAACCTGAGCCTGATCTGCTTCCAGGACCTGGGCCCCTGGTATGCGCCGCGCCTGCTCAGTGGCTTCCGCCAGCTTCACCCGGAAGTCGCCATCACCCTGTTCGAGACGGACCTGGCCGGGGTCAACCGGCGCCTCAACGATGGCAAGGCGGAGTTGGCGCTGACCTATGACGTGGGCCTCGACCCGCAGATCGAGCGACGGGTGCTGGCGCAGGTGGCGCCCTATGCGCTGTTGCCGGCGGACCATCCCTTGGCCCGCCAGGAGCAGGTATCGTTGGCCGATCTGGCCGAGGAGTGCCTGATTCTCGAAGACATCGCCCGAACCCGCGAATACTTCCTCTCGCTGTTCTGGGCCCACGACCTGCAGCCACGCTCCCAGCAACTGACCCAGACCTTCGAGATGCAACGCGGGCTGGTCGCCCATGGCTACGGCGTGGCCCTGTCGTGCACAAGGCCTGCGGGCGACCAGAGCTACGATGGCCGCCCACTGGCGTGCCGGCCACTGCGTGAAGCGGTCAGCCCGCAGTCGGTGGTGCTGGCGCAGTCCAGCGCCATGCGCCCCTCCCCTGCGGCCCAGGCATTCCTGCGCTGGGCCAGCGAGCAGTTTTCCGTCTAGCTCAGGCGTTGACCGGTGCCTGGCGTGGCTGGCGCGCCACCCACAGCCAGTAGCCGACCGACAGCAGCGCCAACCAGCCAAGACCGACGTACATGGCGGTACGGGTATCGGGGAACCAGCCCAGCACACCGAAGATGAACAGCATGAACACGATGGCCAGGGCCGGCCCGACTGGCCACAGCGGTACCGGGAAGTCCAGCGCGGCGATTTCCTCGCGGCTCATGCCCCGGCGCATGGACACCTGGGACAGCAGGATCATCAGCCACACCCACACGATCGAGAAGGTCACCACGGCGGCGAGGATCAGGAACAGGTTCTCCGGCGCCAGGTAGTTCAGCACCACGCCCAGCAACAGCGCGACCCCCATCACCAGCACGGTCATCCATGGCACACCGAAGCGCGACAGACGGGAGAAGCCGGCCGGCGCCTGGCCGTTCTGGGCCATGCCGTACATCATGCGCCCGGCGCTGAAGATGTCACTGTTGATCGCCGACACTGCCGCCGAAATCACCACGATGTTGAGCAAGGTTGCCGCCGAGCCGATGCCCAGGCCGCTGAAGATCTGCACGAACGGGCTGCCCTGGCTGCCGATGTTGGTCCAGGGGTAGATGGCCATCAGCACCACCAGGGTGAGCACATAGAACAGCAGGATCCGCAGCGGCACCGAATTGATCGCCTTGGGCAGCACACGCTTGGGATCCTTGGCCTCACCGGCGGTGATGCCGATCATTTCGACACCGCCGAAGGCGAACATCACCACGGTGAAGGAAGCGATCATGCCGCCCACGCCATTGGGGAAGAACCCGCCATGGCTCCACAGGTTGGACAGCCCCGTCACCGTCTCGGCCCCGTTGCCCAACTGGATGCCGAACAGCAGCACCGCGCCGCCGGCCATGATCATCGCGACGATGGCTGAGACCTTGAGCAGCGACAGCCAGAACTCCATCTCGCCGAACACCTTCACGCTGCACAGGTTCAGCGCGCCGATGAAGCAGACAATGCCCAGTACCCAGATCCAGCGCGGGGTATCGGGGAACCACAAACCCATGTAGACCCCGAACGCCGTGACGTCCGCCAGGCACACCACCAGCATGGAGAAGGCATAGCTCCAGCCGGTCAGGAAGCCCAGGTAACGCCCAAGGTACTGGCTGGTGTACTGCCCGAAAGAGCCGGACACCGGGTTGCGTACCGCCATTTCACCGAGGGCGCGCATCATCATGTAGATCGCCGCACCACCGATCAGGTAGGCCAGAAGCACCGACGGCCCGGCCAGCTTGATCGCTGACGCCGAACCATAGAACAGCCCGGTGCCGATCGCCGATCCCAACGCCATGAAGCGTATGTGCCGGGTACTCAGGCCCCGTCGCAGGTTGTTGTGGTCGTTCATCCCAGGGACTCCTCATTGTTCTTGTTCTTGGCCGGCAGTCGCGCTGCCGTTGAAGGGTTCACGCAAGGCCCGGAAACCGCAGGGCGCAGGGCTATTAACCGGCCAATCGGGAGGCAAGACAACAAGATGGGGCATACAGAATAGCTATAGTGACGAATAGGAATTCTGTGATTTACCCCGCCCTCGCTGGCACCCGATGCTGGTGCCACTACAACAACAACAACGAGAGGGCTGCCCCATGAATCCCCATATCGAAGATTTCCAGCGAGACGGCGCGGTGATACTGCGCGGCGTGTTCAAGGACTGGATCGAACGTCTGCGCGAGGGCTTCGAGCAGAACCTGGCCGAACCCAGCGCCTTTGCCATCGAGAACGTCGGCTCCGGCGAGGGTGGGCGGTTCTTCGAGGACTACTGCAACTGGCAGCGCATCCCGGCGTTCACCGATTTCGTCATGAACTCCCCCGCCGCGGGCCTGGCCGGTGAGCTGATGGGCTCGCAGCAGGTGCAGGTGTTCCATGACCACATCCTGGTCAAGGAGCCCGGCACCGCCAAGCCCACCCCCTGGCACCAGGACCTGCCCTACTACTGCGTCGACGGCCTGCAGACCGCCAGCTACTGGATCCCCCTGGATCCGGTCACCCGCCACAACACCCTCAGCGTGGTGCTCGGCTCGCACCGCTGGCCCAAGCCCGTGCGCCCCAAGCGCTGGGCCAGCAACCAGGACTTCTACGGCGCCACCGACGCCGCCGGTCAGAACCTGTACATGGACATGCCCGACGTGGAGAACGGCGAGTACCAGATCCTTTCCCCGGAGCTGGAGCCTGGCGATGCAATCGTCTTCGACTTCCGTACTGTGCATGGCGCCGCCGGCAACACCGGCACGGGCCGACGCCGCGCCTTCTCCACACGCTTTCTGGGAGACGACGTGCGCTATGTCCAGCGGCCTGGGCGTACTTCGCCGCCTTTCCCGGGCATCGACCTGAACGACGGCGAGCGCATGCGCGAGGACTGGTTCCCGGTCGTCTGGCAGCGCGGTTGAAGCCAACGGAACGGCCAGCCCACGCCTTGGGCCGCGGGTTGGCCGTTTCATTTTGAGGCCGACATGGCCAAGGCGGCCTGTGCCCGGCAGGCAAGAACCTGTAGACTCGGGCGTTTCGCATTTTGTCCGAGACACACAGCTTCAAGGCCTTGAATGTCTGACTTTTCCGCACACACTCCAATGATGCAGCAATACTGGAAGCTGAAAAACCAGCACCCAGACCAGCTGATGTTCTACCGCATGGGCGACTTCTACGAGATCTTCTACGAAGATGCGAAGAAAGCCGCCAAACTGCTGGATATCACCCTGACCGCCCGTGGCCAGTCCGCCGGCCAGTCGATCCCCATGTGCGGGATCCCCTTCCATTCGCTGGAAGGCTACCTGGCCAAACTGGTCAAGCTTGGCGAGTCGGTGGTGATCTGCGAGCAGATCGGCGACCCGGCCACCAGCAAGGGCCCGGTGGAGCGCCAGGTGGTGCGGATCATCACCCCCGGCACGGTCAGCGACGAAGCGCTGCTCGACGAACGCCGCGACAACCTGATCGCCGCGCTGCTGGGTGACGAGCGCCTGTTCGGCCTGGCGGTGCTGGACATCACCAGCGGCAACTTCACCGTGCAGGAGATCAAAGGCTGGGAAAACCTGCTGGCCGAACTCGAGCGCATCAACCCGGTGGAGCTGCTGATCCCCGATGACTGGCCCCAGGGCCTGCCGGCGGAGAAACGCCCGGGCTGCCGCCGCCGTGCACCGTGGGACTTCGACCGTGACTCGGCGCGCAAGAGCCTGTGCCAGCAGTTCGCGACCCAGGACCTCAAGGGCTTTGGCTGCGACAAACTGACCCTGGCCATCGGCGCCGCCGGCTGCCTGCTGACCTACGCCAAGGAAACCCAGCGCACCACCCTGCCTCACCTGCGTAGCCTGCGCCATGAGCGCATGGACGACACGGTGATCCTCGACGGCGCCAGCCGTCGTAACCTGGAGCTGGACATCAACCTGGCCGGGGGGCGCGACAATACCCTGCAATCGGTCATCGACCGCTGCCAGACCGCCATGGCCAGCCGCCTGCTGACCCGCTGGCTGAACCGCCCACTGCGCGACCTCAAGGTGCTCAAGGCGCGCCAGGACTCGATCCGCTGCCTGCTCGACGGCTACCGTTTCGAAAAGCTGCAACCGCAGCTCAAGGAAATCGGCGACATCGAGCGGATCCTCGCCCGCATCGGCCTGCGCAATGCCCGTCCGCGTGACCTGGCGCGCCTGCGCGACGCCCTCGGCGCCCTGCCCGAGCTGCAGAACGCCATGGCCGAGCTGGAAGCGCCACACCTGGCCCGCCTGGCCGCCATTGCCGGCACCTATCCGGAGCTGGCCAGCCTGCTGGAGCGGGCGATCCTCGACAACCCGCCGGCGGTGATCCGCGACGGCGGCGTGCTCAAGACCGGCTATGACGCCGAGCTGGACGAACTGCTCGCCATGAGCGAGAACGCCGGCCAGTTCCTGATCGACCTGGAGGCCCGCGAGAAGGCCCGCACCGGCCTTGCCAACCTCAAGGTCGGCTACAACCGCGTGCATGGCTACTTCATCGAGCTGCCGACCAAGCAAGCCGAACAGGCGCCGGCCGACTACATTCGGCGCCAGACCCTCAAGGGCGCCGAACGCTTCATCACGCCTGAGCTCAAGGCCTTCGAGGACAAGGCGCTGTCGGCCAAGAGCCGCGCGCTGGCCCGGGAGAAGATGCTCTATGACGCCTTGCTCGAAACCCTGATCGGCCACCTGGCACCGCTGCAGGACAGTGCTGCCGCCCTGGCCGAGCTGGACGTGCTGAGCAACCTGGCCGAGCGCGCCCTGAACCTGGACCTGAACTGCCCAAGCTTCGTCGACGAGCCGTGCCTGCGCATCGAGCAAGGCCGCCACCCGGTGGTCGAACAGGTGCTGACCACGCCGTTCGTGGCCAACGACCTGGGCCTGGACAACAGCACGCGCATGCTGATCATCACCGGCCCGAACATGGGTGGTAAGTCCACCTACATGCGCCAGACCGCCCTGATCGTGCTGATGGCGCACATCGGCAGCTTCGTTCCGGCAGCCCGCTGCGAGCTGTCGCTGGTCGACCGTATCTTCACCCGCATCGGCTCCAGCGATGACCTGGCCGGTGGCCGCTCAACCTTCATGGTCGAGATGAGCGAAACCGCCAACATCCTGCACAACGCCACCGACCGCAGCCTGGTGCTGATGGACGAAGTGGGCCGCGGCACCAGTACCTTCGATGGTCTGTCCCTGGCCTGGGCCGCGGCCGAGCGCCTGGCCCAGTTGCGCGCCTACACCCTGTTCGCCACGCACTACTTCGAGCTGACGGTGCTGCCGGAGAGCGAGCCGCTGGTGGCCAACGTGCACCTGAACGCCACCGAGCACAACGAACGTATCGTCTTCCTGCACCATGTGCTGCCGGGCCCCGCCAGCCAGAGCTACGGCCTGGCCGTGGCGCAACTGGCCGGCGTGCCATCGCCGGTGATCCAGCGAGCCCGTGAACACCTCGGGCGCCTGGAAACCACCAGCCTGCCCCACGAGCAGCCGATCCTGCCTGCCAAGGGCGAACCGCAGGTGCCACACCAGAGCGACCTGTTCGCCAGCCTGCCGCACCCAGCCATCGAGAAGCTGGGCAAGCTGGACCTGGACAACATGACGCCGCGCCAAGCTATCGAAACGCTATATCAACTGAAAAACCTGTTATAACGGCGCCCATTACAAACTGGTAGAATCCGCCGCGGTTTGCTGGTGCTGCAGGTTATTAGCCTGGCCTGCAGCCAACACCCGTAAACCGCGCGGCCCTGAGAGGAAGGGCCGCCGCCGTCGCCTGAGGAGAGAATTAGAAATGACCTTCGTCGTCACCGACAACTGCATCAAATGCAAGTACACCGACTGCGTGGAAGTCTGTCCGGTGGACTGCTTCTACGAAGGCCCGAACTTCCTGGTCATCCATCCGGACGAGTGCATCGACTGCGCCCTGTGCGAACCGGAATGCCCAGCCCAAGCCATTTTCTCGGAAGACGAAGTGCCTGCCGGCATGGAGAACTTCATCGAGCTGAACGCCGAACTGGCGGAGATCTGGCCGAACATCACCGAGCGTAAGGATGCACTGCCTGACGCAGAGGAATGGGATGGCAAGACTGGCAAGATTGCAGATCTGGAACGCTGATAGCGTCCGGAGACAAAAAGGCCTCAAATCAGACTGCGTGAAAACACACTGACAGGCCTTGGACCAAACGCCCCGACTTGTTCGGGGCGTTTGTTTTTGTGCAGGCAGGCACTTCAGCCCATCAGTGGCATCATTTGCCTGGCACCCAGGACGTTGATCGCCCGCTTGAGGTTGTATGCGGTCACGGCCAGGGTCATTTTCCGCTCTTGTCCCTTCGAGTTATTGCCAGGTTTTCACACCATCTGAATGGGGCCTTTTCATTGGCAACGGCGATCCCACATGATCACCGTAGACCCTGAGAGCTGTACTGTACCTGCGGGTTTATCCGCGAAGGGGCAGACAAGACCGTTGCCTTCACAAGTCTGCGCCAACTCCAGAACCATGTACTCCATAAGCGTGACCTGGGGCCGCGATGGACTACGCCCCAAATTCCAGGCAAAAAAAGGGGCGGTTTGACCCGCCCACATTTTTTCCGTAGTCCCTGCTTGTCCCAAACATCATCCTGATGAATCGCGTCTTGCGATGTCCTGACCTTCATCCTTGAAGGCTGTGTCAGTCCGTCGACACAGTTCGAATACTAGCCATTCCAGCCGGGCGAGCAAGGGCTAAACCTCTCAAAAAGCTACAGCCGACACATTCATTCATATCTAAAAAATCTTTATTTTTCATATGGTTATGTAAATAGATAGCTTAGAAACGACAATGATTTACTGATCCTTACGGGGAAGTCTTACACCACGAGTAAGCGATCTCTTACACGCAAAGCAACGCAGGTAGCGGAATAAACAATCCCGTCAGATACAAAAACGCCCCGAGGTCATCGGGGCGTTTTGCGTTACAGCCGCCTTTACTGGAACAGCGACTCGCTTGAAAGGCCGTTCTTCTCGAGTATCTCGCGCAGGCGCTTGAGCCCCTCGACCTGAATCTGCCGTACACGCTCCCGGGTCAGGCCGATCTCCAGACCAACATCCTCCAAGGTGCTGCTTTCATGGCCACGCAGGCCGAAACGACGCACCACGACCTCGCGCTGCTTGTCGGTCAGCTCACCCAACCACTGGTCGATGCTTTGGGAAAGGTCGTCATCCTGCAGCAGCTCGCACGGATCGGTAGGACGATCGTCTGTCAGGGTGTCGAGCAGGGTCTTGTCGGAGTCTGGCCCAAGAGAGACATCCACCGAGGACACGCGCTCGTTGAGCCCAAGCATGCGCTTGACCTCCGCCACCGGCTTCTCCAGCAGCCCGGCGATTTCTTCCGGGGACGGCTCGTGATCGAGCTTCTGGGTCAGCTCCCGCGCAGCACGCAGGTAGACGTTGAGTTCCTTGACCACGTGGATCGGCAGACGAATGGTGCGGGTCTGGTTCATGATCGCCCGCTCGATGGTCTGGCGAATCCACCAGGTCGCATAGGTCGAGAAACGGAAACCACGCTCCGGGTCGAACTTTTCCACCGCGCGGATCAGACCGAGGTTGCCCTCTTCGATCAGGTCGAGCAGCGACAGGCCACGATTGACGTAGCGGCGAGCTATCTTGACCACCAGGCGCAGGTTGCTCTCGATCATGCGCTTGCGGCCAGCCGGGTCGCCTTTCTGCGACAGACGCGCGTAGTGCACTTCCTCTTCGGGAGAAAGCAGCGGGGAGAAGCCGATTTCATTGAGATACAGCTGGGTGGCGTCGAGCGCCCGGCTGTAATCGATGTACTTGTGTTGCTTGAGCGATGAGCCTTGTTTGGCCTTGGTCCGAACCGAAGGTACAGCAGGTTCGTCTGACACCACATCCGTTTCCAAAACGATGCCCGTCTCCATCAACAGGAGGTCATCGTCGATGTCAAACTCCGGCACTTCTTTGCTGAGAGCCATTGTTATAGTCCTTTGCTGAGTTCGAACTCAGACTCGAGCGGCACCTGTTTCCCTGGCAGCGCTGGAGCCTGTCCCCTCTATGTCAGCAGGAACAGGCCGGGGGCAAGGATCAACGACGCGGCAGGAACTGGAGCGGATCGACGGGTTTACCCTGGCGGCGAATCTCGAAATGCAGCTTCACCCGATCAGTGCCCGTGGACCCCATTTCAGCGATCGTCTGCCCTGCCTTGACCTGCTGTCCCTCCCGAACCAAAAGCCTGCGGTTATGACCGTAGGCACTGACATAGGTATCGTTGTGCTTGATGATGATCAGCTCGCCGTAGCCCCTCAAGCCACTCCCGGCGTACACCACTGAACCACCAGACGCAGCAAAAACAGGCTGTCCCAAATCACCGGCGATATCAATGCCTTTATTCAAACTACCGTTTGAAGCAAATTTTCCAATCAGCACACCGTTTGCAGGCCAGGTCCAGCCCCCCACCGAACGCTCGGCGGCAGGCACCTGGGTGACCACCGGGGCGGTGGTCGTCGGGGGAGGCGTGGCGGGTCTTGTGCTGTTGTCGGCAGGCGATGTGGACGTGCCAGCCACCGGACGGCGGATGACCGTGGTCTTGCTCGAGGACGAGGGGCTGGACACCACCGTGGTGCTGCCGGAAGTGCCGCTGTTGAAGCGGATCGGCTGACCGGGGCGGATGGTGTAAGGCGCCGGAATGCCGTTGCGCGCGGCCAGTTCCTTGTAGTCCCAGCCGTAGCGGAACGCGATGGAATACAGGGTGTCGCCGGGCTTGACCACATATTGCCCGGAGGTCACGGTCGGACGCTTGGGCGCAGCGTTGTTGCGATCCACCACACGGGCGCCACTCGAACCGGTGCTGGAGCAGCCCGCCAGCGACGTCGCCACGGCCAGCGCAATCACCAGAAGCTTGAAAACCGACCGATCCTTGCGTTGCCGCATGATTGTGTGACCCACCCGCGCTCCCCTCATGGTGCCGAAAAACGATATGACGATACGAAAATGCAATATTGTTGCAATTATAAACGAGACAGACCGGCTTGGGTGGCTGGCTCAGGCGTTGCGACACGACCTGCGAAACCCCGCACGATAGACAGGGCCGCGGCACAAGAATTCGTCGGCGACGCAAATATTCAGCGTGCCCTCACGCCACCGGACCATTGAGCAGCGGTACGAAGCGCACGGCGCCCAGTACGCGGCGAGAGAAGCCGTGCTCCTCGCGGACGATCAGCATCAACTGCTGGGACTCACCGGCAGCCCCCACCGGAATCACCATGCGCCCGCCGGGCGCCAGCTGGTCCAGCAAGGCCTGGGGCACTTCCGGCGCCACGGCGGTGACGATGATCCCGTTGTAGGGTGCCAGGGCCGGCCAGCCCTCGCAGCCATCCCCCCAGCGGAATACGACGTTGCGCAGGTTGAGCTCGACCAGACGCTCCTTGGCCCTGTCCTGCAACACCTTGATCCGCTCCACCGAGAACACCCGTTCCACCAGCTGCGCGAGGATCGCGGTCTGGTAGCCCGAGCCCGTACCAATCTCCAGGACCTTGTCCAGCGGACCAGCCTCGAGCAGCAGCTCACTCATGTGCGCCACCATGAACGGCTGGGAGATGGTCTGGTTGTGCCCGATCGGCAGCGCCGTGTCCTCATAGGCCCGATGCGCCAAGGCCTCGTCGACGAACAGATGGCGCGGTGTGCGACGGATGACATCGAGCACCTGGGTGTTCGAGACGCCCTCTTCGTACAAGCGCTGGATCAATCGCTCCCGCGTACGCTGGGAAGTCATGCCGATGCCACGGCGCAGCAGATCATCCTGTTCGCGCATCAGAGCAGGCCCTCCAGCCAGCCGTCGAGACGTTCGAAGGCGTCATTGAAGGTGCGGTCCAGTTGCAGCGGGGTGATCGACACATACCCCTGCATCACCGCGTGGAAGTCGGTCCCCGGCCCGCCGTCCTCGGCATCACCGGCCACGGCGATCCAGTAGCCTTCCTTGCCGCGCGGATTGACCACCTTGGTCGGTGCCGCCGCCCGCGCCCGGTGACCGAGGCGGGTGAGCTGGATCCCGCGGATATGCTCCAGCGGCAGGTTGGGAATGTTGACGTTGAGCACTGTACGCGGTGGCAGCTCCAGGCGCGACTGCGCCTCCACCAGACGCCGGGCGATGTAGGCGGCGGTGGGGAGGTTGTCCGGCAGGCGCGACAGCAGAGAGAACGCCAGCGATGTGCCGCCGAGGAAACGGCCTTCCAGCGCCGCGGCGACCGTGCCTGAATAAAGCACGTCGTCCCCCAGGTTGGCACCCAGGTTGATACCGGACACGACCATGTCGGGTGTGTCCGGCAACAGGCCGTTGAGCCCCAGGTGCACGCAGTCGGTGGGCGTGCCATTGAGGCTGATGAAGCCATTGGCCAGGGTCTGCGGATGCAGCGGCCGGTCCAGCGTCAGCGAACTGCTGGCACCGCTCTTGTCTTGATCCGGGGCAATCACCACGCACTCGGCATGATCCACCAGCGCAGCATGCAGCGCGGCAAGGCCGGGTGCGGTAACACCGTCGTCATTCGAAATCAGAATACGCATGGGCTGTCCGTCTGCCCTGCCGGCACCAGATCGACGAGCTCGCGCACCACCACGGTGGCGAAGCATCCGGCCGGAAGGACGAATTCCAGTTGCAGGATATCAGGCTCGGGATAATGCCACGTCAGCCCGCCAATAGGGAGCCGCAGGATGCGTCGTTCGTGACTCATGCCTGCCTGTGCCAACCACTGGCACAGCGCCAGATGCTGATCGCCGATGGCTGTTTCCAGCATAAACGTATCGCCGCCGGCCGGTGAGGCGCCTTCGCCCCAGAGCGGCCCGGTGGGGTGCAGGTCGAGGATTGCCAGCCGCGGGTCGGCACACTCCTGCTCGCCGGCGGCGAAGAAACTACGGCTGTCGGTGAAGGCCAGCAGGTCGCCGACCTGGGCCCTGTTCCAGCTGCCATCGGCGACGCGCGCACCCAGCACTTGGTTGAATACGTAGCTGCGCGCGGCGGACAACAACCGCGAACGAACATTGCGCTGCTCCGGCAAGGCCTTGCGCTCGGCCCACTGCCGGGCGTCATGCACATTGCCGCCGTCATGGCCGAAACGCTGGCTGCCGAAATAGTTGGGTACGCCCTGCTGCTTCAGTTGTTCCAGGCGTGCATCCAGGGCCTGGTGGTCGGCAGCCAGCGCCGTGAGGCGCAATGTGAAGCCGTTGGCCGAATGGGCACCACGCTGCAGCTTGCGTGAATGACGGACCTGCTTGAGGACCCGCAGGCTGGCATCCTCGGCACGCGAGAGGTCCGGGTCGGCCTTGCCCGGCAGGTGCAGGCTGAACCACTGGCGGGTCAGGGCCTGACGGTCCTTGAGACCGGCATAGCTGATCGATCGCACCGGCACGCCGGCCGCACGCGCCAGGCGCCGGGCTGCCTCCTCGGTGTTCAGATCACGCTTCTCGACCCACAACCAGAGGTGCTCGCCCTGGCCGGACAGAGGAATGTCCAGGACTTCGTCGACCTGGAAGTCTTCGGCCACCGCCTTGAGCACCGCACGGCCCAACGACTCCCCCGAGGCCCGTGGGCCCAGTAGATCCAGTTCGGTCATGCTGGCAGCAACAGGGCCACCGCATGCACGGCGATGCCCTCCTCACGACCTGTGAAGCCCAGCTTCTCGGTGGTGGTGGCCTTGACGTTGACCTGGTCGAGCTCGACCTCGAGGTCTTCGGCGATCATTTGGCGCATGGTCTCGATATGCGGTGCCATCTTGGGGGACTGGGCGACGATGGTGGTGTCGACGTTGCCGACCTTCCAACCCTTGGCCTGGACGATCCCCACCACATGACGCAGCAGCACGCGGCTGTCGGCGCCCTTGAACTGCGGATCGGTATCGGGGAAATGCTTGCCGATGTCGCCCAACGCCGCGGCACCAAGCAAGGCATCGCTCAGCGCGTGCAACAGCACATCGCCATCGGAATGGGCCAACAGGCCGTATTTGTGGGGGATGCGCACCCCACCCAGGGTAATGAAATCACCGTCGCAGAAACGGTGCACATCGTAGCCGTGGCCAATACGCATAAGAAAAAGCCCTGAATGAGTCAGGGCTGGATTCTACCTGCTTTGCAGGGCATTGGGGCTGCTTTGCGCCCCTTCGTGGGAAAGGCATCCCCTCATCGGATCCTCGGGGCTCTGCGGGTCCCCGGCGCGACACAGGGCCGCTCCCACAGGCGTCATGCGATACCTGTAGGCGCGGCCCTGTGTCGCGAAAGGGCCGCAAAGCGGCCCCTCATGCATCAGACCCTGCCCAACGCCACCGCGTGATGACGCAGATGCTCATCGATGAAGCTGGCGATGAAGTAGTAGCTGTGGTCGTAGCCTGGCTGCAGACGCAGCGTCAACTCATGTCCACCTTTGCGCGCAGCCTGTTCCAGCGCCTGCGGCTTGAGCTGCTTCTCCAGGAAGTCGTCCCGGTCGCCCTGGTCGACCAACAGCGGCGGGCATTGCCCGGCGCCTGCCTCGGCCAAGAGCACGCTGGCATCCCACTCGCGCCAACGCGCCCGGTCTTCCCCCAGATAACGGGAGAAGGCTTTCTCGCCCCATGGGCAATCCATCGGATTGCTGATCGGCGAAAATGCCGACACCGAGCGATAGCGCCCGGGGTTGCGCAAGGCGCAAACCAAGGCACCGTGGCCGCCCATGGAGTGACCGCTGATGCTGCGCAGGTCGGAGGCCGGGAAATGCGCCTCGACCAAGGCAGGCAACTCCTGCACCACGTAGTCGTGCATGCGGTAGTGCTGGGCCCAGGGCTGCTGGGTGGCATTGAGGTAGAAGCCGGCTCCCAGACCGAAGTCCCAGGCGCCATCGGGGTCGCCTGGCACCTGCTCGCCACGCGGGCTGGTGTCGGGTGCGACGATGATCAGGCCAAGCTCGGCGGCCAGGCGCTGGGCGCCGGCCTTCTGCATGAAGTTCTCGTCCGTGCAGGTCAGGCCGCTGAGCCAGTACAGCACCGGCAGCTTCTCGCCCTGCTCGGCCTGCGGCGGCAGGTAGACAGCGAACACCATGTCGCAACCCAACACCTTGGAGTGGTGCCGGTAGCGCTTGTGCCAGCCGCCGAAGCTTTTCTGGCAGGAGATGTTTTCCAGGCTCATGACAGACCTCAGAAGTGGATCACGCTGCGGATGCTCTTGCCTTCATGCATCAGGTCGAAGGCTTTGTTGATGTCCTCCAGGCCCATTGTGTGGGTGATGAAGGTGTCCAGCGGGATCTCGCCCTTCTGCGACATTTCCACATAGCTCGGCAGCTCGCTGCGACCGCGCACGCCGCCGAACGCCGAACCACGCCAGACCCGGCCGGTCACCAACTGGAACGGACGGGTGGAGATTTCCTGGCCGGCACCGGCCACGCCGATGATCACCGACTCACCCCAGCCCTTGTGGCAGCACTCCAGCGCCGCACGCATCAGTTGGACGTTGCCCACGCACTCGAAGGAGAAGTCCACACCACCGTCGGTGAGGTCGACGATGACTTCCTGGATCGGACGGTCATAGTCCTTCGGGTTCACGCAGTCGGTGGCGCCCAGCTGGCGGGCGATCTCGAACTTGCCCGGGTTGATGTCCACGGCAATGATGCGCGAGGCCTTGGCCTTCACCGCACCGATGATCGCCGACAGGCCGATGCCGCCCAGGCCGAAGATGGCCACGGTGTCACCGGCCTTGACCTTGGCGGTGTTGAGTACCGCACCGATACCGGTGGTGACGCCACAACCGAGCAGGCAGACCTTCTCCAGCGGCGCATCCTTGGAAATCTTGGCCACGGAAATTTCCGGCAACACGGTGTACTCGGAGAACGTCGAGGTGCCCATGTAGTGGAACAGTTGCTGGCCCTTGTAGGAGAAACGGGTGGTGCCGTCCGGCATCAGGCCCTTGCCCTGGGTGGCACGGATGGCCTGGCACAGGTTGGTCTTGCCCGAACGGCAGAATTTGCACTGGCCGCACTCAGGGGTGTACAGCGGGATCACGTGGTCGCCAACGGCCACCGAGGTGACACCCTCACCCACCGCCTCGACGATCGCGCCGCCCTCGTGACCGAGGATCGACGGGAAGATGCCTTCCGGGTCGGCGCCAGACAGCGTGTAGGCATCGGTGTGGCACACACCGCTGGCCACGACGCGCAGCAACACTTCACCGGCCTTGGGCATGGCCACGTCGACTTCGACGATCTCCAGGGGTTTCTTGGCTTCGAAGGCAACGGCAGCGCGGGACTTGATCATGAGCGGGACTCCAGACAAGGGATGGATACTGTTTCGCAGTGTAATTCAGGTGCTTTTGATGAATAATCCGGCTGAAGTAAAAACATTATTGCCATACAGGGATAATCAATGAGCAGTCGCTGGGAAGGCATCGACGAGTTCGTCGCGGTAGCCGAATCAGGCCAGTTCACGGCAGCAGCCGAACGCCTGGGCGTATCTTCGTCGCACATCAGCCGGCAGATCGCACGCCTGGAGGAGCGACTGCAAACGCGACTCTTGTACCGCAGCACCCGGCGGGTGACGCTGAGCGAGGCCGGCCAGACCTTTCTGCAACACTGCCAGCGCCTGCAGGACGGTCGCGAAGAAGCCCTGCGTGCCATGGGCGATCTGGCCAGCGAGCCCAAGGGACTGCTGCGCATGACCTGCGCGGTGGCCTATGGCGAACGTTTCATCGTGCCCTTGGTGACCCGTTTCATGGCCCTGTATCCGCAACTGCGGGTCGAGGTGGAACTGAGCAACCGCACGCTGGACCTGGTGCATGAAGGCATGGACCTGGCGATACGCCTCGGGCGCTTGCAGGACTCGCGCCTGGTCGCCACCCGACTTGCCCCCCGGCGCATGTACCTGTGCGCCTCCCCGGCCTACCTGGAACGTTATGGACGCCCACACAGCCTGTCGGAACTGGCCCGGCACAACTGTTTGATCGGCAGTTCCGACCTGTGGGTGCTGCAGCAGGACGGACGAGAGTTGAGCCAGCGGGTGCAAGGCAACTGGCGCTGCAACAGCGGGCAGGCGGTGCTGGATGCGGCGTTGTTGGGAATGGGGCTGTGCCAGTTGCCGGACTATTACGTGCTCGAACACCTCAACAGCGGTGCGTTGGTGTCACTACTCGAAGCGCACCAGCCGCCCAATACAGCCGTATGGGCGCTGTATCCGCAGCAGCGGCACCTGTCGCCGAAAGTGCGGCGGCTGGTAGATTATTTAAAGGAAGGGCTGGCGGGGCTGCCCGAGTATCGGCAAGGCTGAGAGATTCGGGCGACCTCTTCGCGGGTACCCCCACAGGGATTGCGCAAGGCTTGAGCGCAGCATTGTGGGAGCGGATTTACCCGCGAAGCGTCCGACGCAGGCGTCAGGCCTTCAGCGCCGCGTCGCCCAACGCTGGCGCAACCATTCCAGATCTTCCGGGCGGGTGACCTTGATGTTGTCGCTGCGCCCTTCGATCAAGCGTGGTGCCTGCCCGGACCATTCGATGGCCGAGGCCTCGTCCGTGACCACCACATCAGAGACCAGGCATTCGGCCAGGGCCCGGTGCAAGGCGCCCAGACGGAACATCTGCGGTGTGTAGGCCTGCCAGATGGAGCTGCGATCCACCGTGGCACTGACCCGCCCACTGGCATCGGCACGCTTGAGCGTGTCACGCGCGGGCACTGCCAGCAAACCACCAACTGGATCATCGGCCAACTCCGAAAGCAGTCGGTCCAGGTCAGTGCGCGCCAGGTTCGGTCGCGCGGCGTCATGCACCAGCACCCAGTCGTTGTCAGCCGCACCTTGAGCATGCAGCAGCAACAATGCATTGAGCACCGAGTCGGCCCGCTCGCGACCACCAGCCGCCCGCTGGATGCGCGGGTCGCTGGCACAGTGCAGGCCAGGCCAGTACGGATCATCGTCGGCAATGCTGACCACCACGCCCTTGAGCGCGGGGTGATCGAGAAAACAGTCGAGGCTATGCTCGAGAAGGGTCTGCCCACCCAACTGCAGGTACTGCTTGGGGCGATCGGCAGCCATGCGGGCACCAACGCCCGCGGCGGGAATCACGGCCCAGAAGGCCGGTAGCGTCTGCGTCATTTTTGCGGCAACTGGTAGAGGGTCTCGCCCTCCTTGACCATCCCCAATTCATGACGGGCCAGCTCTTCCACGGTCTCCATACCTTTTTTCAACTCCAGAACTTCAGCATCCAGCACACGATTGCGCTCGAGCAGGCGCTCGTTCTCCGCATGCTGTTCGGCGATCTGCTGCTTGAGCTCGGCCACTTGCGCCAGGCTGCCGTTACCCACCCAAAGGCGGTACTGCAGGCCACCGAGCAGCAGGAGCAGGACGAGAAACAACCAATAGGGACTGCGCATCAAGATATCCAGAGGTAAAAAGGCCGCCGCAGCGAGCTTCCGATAGCACGAAGCCTGGCCGAGGCCAGGCTTCGTTGACAGAAACCCGTAAGAGGCGTCTGACAGCTCAGTACGAACCTTCAGACGGCCTCGGCTGCTGCCTTTTTACCATCTCTTGCTCAGCCGCGAAACTCGGCACGACCGCGGTACACGGCCTTGGCACCCAGTTGCTCTTCAATACGCAGCAGCTGGTTGTACTTCGAGACGCGGTCGGAACGGCACAGCGAGCCGGTCTTGATCTGGCCAGCGGCGGTACCCACGGCCAGGTCGGCAATGGTGGAGTCTTCGGTTTCACCCGAACGGTGGGAGATCACCGCAGTGTAGCCGGCGGCCTTGGCCATCTGGATGGCTTCCAGGGTCTCGGTCAGCGAGCCGATCTGGTTGAACTTGATCAGGATCGAGTTACCGATGCCCTTCTCGATGCCTTCCTTGAGGATCTTGGTGTTGGTCACGAACAGGTCGTCACCGACCAGTTGTACCTTGGTGCCGATCTTGTCGGTGAGGATCTTCCAGCCAGCCCAGTCGGACTCGTCCAGACCGTCTTCGATCGAGATGATCGGGAAGCGCTCGGTCAGGCCCTTGAGGTAGTCGGCAAAGCCTTCGGCGTCGAACGACTTGCCTTCGCCGGACAGGTTGTACTTGCCGTCTTCATAGAACTCGGAAGCCGCGCAGTCCAGGGCCAGGGTCACGTCGGTGCCCAGCTTGTAGCCGGCCTTCTCGACGGCCTCGGCGATGGCGCCCAGGGCATCTTCGTTGGAAGCCAGGTTAGGGGCGAAGCCACCTTCATCACCCACGGCGGTGTTCAGGCCACGGGCCTTGAGCACGGCTTTGAGGTGGTGGAAGATTTCGGTACCCATGCGCAGGGCGTCGGAGAAGGTCTTGGCGCCAACCGGCTGAACCATGAACTCCTGGATGTCGACGTTGTTGTCGGCGTGCTCGCCACCGTTGATGATGTTCATCATCGGAACCGGCATGGAGTACTGGCCCGGGGTGCCGTTGAGGTTGGCAATGTGTGCGTACAGTGGCAGGTCCTGATCCTGGGCGGCGGCTTTGGCGGCAGCCAGGGAGACGGCCAGGATGGCGTTGGCGCCCAGCTTGGCCTTGTTCTCGGTCCCGTCCAGCTCGATCATGGCGCGGTCCAGGGCCTTCTGGTCGGCCGGATCCTTGCCCAGCAGCAGGTCGCGGATCGGGCCGTTGATGTTGGCGACAGCCTTCAGCACGCCCTTGCCCAGGTAACGGCTCTTGTCGCCATCACGCAGCTCCAGCGCTTCACGCGAGCCGGTGGAAGCACCGGACGGCGCGCAGGCGCTGCCGATGATGCCGTTGTCGAGCAGAACATCGGCTTCCACGGTGGGGTTGCCACGCGAATCGAGAACTTCACGACCTTTGATGTCGACGATTTTTGCCATTGTTGTAAGCACTCCAAAATTGACGAAAACAACGCAGCTAAGGAAATCCGGGCGTTCGCCAGGCAGCTCGGGAACGGGCAAGCCTGGCGACGGCGACCCCTGACCGTTCGGTCAGGGGTGAGGGCGGTACTTTACCGGAGAAATGAGCTTTACGCGGTCTCTACCGTCGGAAAACTTTTCACCAGGTCGTCCAGTTGCTTGAGCTGGGCCAGGAACGGCTCCAGTCTGTCCAGGCGCAGGGCGCAAGGACCATCGCACTTGGCATTGTCCGGGTCCGGGTGGGCCTCGAGGAACAGACCGGCCAGGCCTTGGCTCATGCCAGCCTTGGCCAGGTCGGTGACCTGGGCACGACGACCACCGGCCGAGTCGGCGCGACCGCCCGGCATCTGCAGGGCATGGGTCACATCGAAGAACACCGGGTACTCGAACTGCTTCATGATGCCGAAGCCGAGCATGTCCACGACGAGGTTGTTGTAGCCGAAGCTCGAACCACGCTCGCAGAGGATCAACTGGTCGTTACCGGCTTCCTCGCACTTGGTCAGGATGTGCTTCATTTCCTGGGGGGCGAGGAACTGGGCCTTCTTGATGTTGATCACTGCGCCGGTCTTGGCCATCGCCACGACCAGGTCGGTCTGGCGCGACAGGAAGGCCGGCAACTGGATGATGTCGCACACCTTGGCCACGGGCTCGGCCTGGTAGGGCTCGTGTACGTCGGTGATCACCGGCACCTTGAAGGTCTGCTTGATCTCTTCGAAGATCTTCAGCCCCTCCTCCATGCCGGGACCACGGTAGGAGTTGATCGACGAGCGGTTGGCCTTGTCGAAGCTGGCCTTGAACACGTACGGGATACCGAGCTTCTCGGTGACCCGCACGTACGCTTCGCAGACCTTCAGGGCCAGGTCACGGGACTCCAGCACGTTCATGCCGCCGAACAGGACGAACGGCTTGTCGTTGGCGATCTCGATGTTACCGACGCGAATGATCTTCTGGGTCATGGATCAGGCCTTGCTCTTCTGGGCCAGGGCCGCCTTGACGAAGCCACTGAACAGCGGATGACCGTCACGTGGGGTCGAGGTGAACTCCGGGTGGAACTGGCAGGCGACGAACCATGGGTGCTCCTTGGACTCGACCACTTCGACCAGTGCACCGTCCTCGGAACGGCCGGAAACCACGAGGCCTGCATCGACCAGCTGTGGCAGCAGGTTGTTGTTCACTTCGTAGCGGTGACGGTGACGCTCGGTGATCACGTCCTTGCCGTAGCAGTCGTGGACCTTGGAGCCGGCTGCCAGCTGGCAATCCTGCGCCCCAAGACGCATGGTGCCACCCAGATCGGAAGCTTCGGTACGGGTTTCGACCGCGCCGGTGGCATCAGCCCACTCGGTGATCAGGCCGACGACCGGATGGCCGCTGTTGCGGTCGAACTCGGTGGAGTTGGCGTCTTTCCAGCCCATCACGTTACGAGCGAACTCGATGACCGCAACCTGCATCCCCAGGCAGATGCCCAGGTAAGGCACCTTGTTTTCGCGAGCGTACTGGACCGCGGTGATCTTGCCTTCGACGCCGCGCAGGCCGAAACCGCCTGGCACGAGAATGGCGTCGGCGCCTTCGAGCAGGCTGGTGCCCTGGTTCTCGATGTCCTCGGAGTCGATGTAGCGCAGGTTGACCTTGGTGCGGTTCTTGATGCCGGCGTGGCTCATCGCCTCGATCAGCGACTTGTAGGCATCCAGCAGTTCCATGTACTTGCCGACCATGGCGATGGTGACTTCGTGCTCAGGGTTGAGCTTGGCATCGACCACCTGGTCCCACTCGGACAGGTCGGCGCTGTTGCACTGCAGACCGAAGCGCTCGACGACGAAGTCGTCCAGGCCCTGGGCGTGCAATACACCCGGGATCTTGTAGATGGTGTCGACGTCTTGCAGGGAAATCACCGCACGCTCTTCGACGTTGGTGAACAGGGCGATCTTGCGGCGCGACGACGCGTCGACCGGGTGGTCGGAGCGGCAGATCAGCACGTCCGGCTGCAGGCCGATGGAGCGTAGCTCCTTGACCGAGTGCTGGGTCGGCTTGGTCTTGGTTTCGCCGGCAGTGGCGATGTAAGGAACCAAGGTCAGGTGCATCAGCATGGCACGCTTGGAACCCACTTCGACGCGCAGCTGGCGGATCGCCTCGAGGAACGGCTGCGACTCGATGTCGCCGACGGTGCCGCCGATCTCGACCAGGGCCACGTCGGCATCGCCGGCGCCCTTGATGATGCGACGCTTGATCTCGTCGGTGATGTGCGGGATGACCTGGATGGTCGCGCCCAGGTAGTCACCACGGCGTTCCTTGCGCAGCACGTGCTCGTAGATACGGCCGGTGGTGAAGTTGTTGTTCTGGGTCATGGT
>Ga0153917_1000573_pt1 | contig 22093 bp, 17 predicted proteins | sample TSFL001MetaG_FD_104695 | JGI IMG/M metagenome (GOLD analysis project Ga0153917, IMG submission 104695) | Attine ant fungus gardens microbial communities from Florida, USA - TSFL001 MetaG | ecosystem: Host-associated > Fungi > Mycelium > Unclassified | place: USA: Florida, Paynes Creek Historic... | reverse complement strand
TTGGCCGCTCGGGAACCCCACCGGACTTGATGGTGCCGACTACCGGAATCGAACTGGTGACCTACTGATTACAAGTCAGTTGCTCTACCTACTGAGCTAAGTCGGCATCAAGTAGCGCGCATTTTAGGGAGAGCTGCGCAGTCATGCAACTAAAAAATCGCATAAATCATTCTTTCGCTCACATTTTGCGCGAAGAATGCGATAAACGCTGGAAATTCATCCATTACAGGTTAAATCTTCGGCGTTACTCCCCTTCCCCGCTGCGTTTTCCGTACCGTGACGGCCCCCGCGTAAGTACGCCTTGCCTATATTTTTTCTTATTATTCCTCTCATCTGGTGTTAACCTCCTGCCCACTGTCCAAAATTAACGACTAAGTGATGAGCTACCGCCTGTGCCATTCTGGATTAACCCAGGCCGCTGGCTTACCCAAGCATGCTTATGAGCAAAAAAGAGCAAACGCTAATGACGCCCTATCTTCACTTTAACCGCAGCCAGTGGGCTGCCTTGCGCGACTCCGTCCCGATGACGTTAACGGAAGGGGAGATAGCACGGTTAAAGGGGATAAACGAAGATCTCTCTCTGGAAGAAGTGGCCGAGATTTATCTGCCATTATCGCGCTTGCTTAACTTCTATATAAGCTCCAACCTGCGCCGCCAGGCGGTACTGGAGCAGTTCCTCGGCACTAACGGTCAGCGCATTCCTTATATCATCAGCATTGCGGGCAGCGTGGCGGTAGGAAAAAGCACTACTGCGCGCGTATTGCAGGCGTTGCTGAGCCGCTGGCCAGAGCACCGTAGCGTAGAGCTCATCACCACCGACGGCTTCCTGCACCCGAACGAGGTGTTAAAAGAGCGTGGCCTGATGAAGAAAAAAGGCTTCCCGCTCTCTTACGATATGCACCGTCTGGTGAAGTTTGTCTCCGATCTGAAATCCGGCGCCCCCAACGTTACGGCTCCCGTTTACTCGCATCTTATTTACGATCGCATCCCGAACGGGGATAAAACCGTGGCCCAGCCGGATATCCTGATTCTGGAAGGGTTAAACGTTCTGCAGAGCGGAATGGACTACCCCCACGATCCCCACCATGTCTTTGTCTCTGACTTCGTTGATTTCTCTATTTATGTGGATGCTCCGGAAGATTTGCTGCAAAGCTGGTATATCAACCGCTTCCTGAAGTTCCGCGAAGGGGCGTTCACCGATCCTGACTCCTATTTCCACAACTACGCCCAGCTGACGGAAGCCGAAGCGATAAAGGTGGCAACCTCGTTATGGAATGAGATCAACTACGTGAACCTGAAAGAGAACATTCTGCCCACCCGCGAGCGTGCCAGCCTGATCCTGACCAAAAGCGCCGACCACGCCGTGGATCAGGTCCGTCTGCGCAAATAGCAGAACGGCAGGGATAAAAAAACCGGCGCTCAGCGCCGGTTTTTTTTATGCCTCAGACATGCGGCTTTTCGCCGTTTTCATCCTGGTCCACCGCGAAGCAGGCGACCAGCTGGCCGCCGTAGTCTTTCAGCTGCGGCTGCAGCTGGGTGCAGGGGCCAAAACGACGGCGACAGCGGGCGTTGAACGCGCAGCCCGGCGGCGGGTTCAGCGGGCTCGGCAGCTCGCCGGTCAGCTTAATACGCTCACGACGGTCGTCCGGGTTAAGACGCGGAGTTGCAGAGAGCAGCGCCTGGGTATAAGGATGACGCGGATTATTAAAGATCTGATCCTTGGTCCCCTTCTCCACGCAGCGGCCCAGATACATCACCATCACCTCATCGGCAATGTGCTCTACCACCGACAGGTCATGGGAGATGAAGACGTACGACAGGCCTAAATCCTGCTGCAGATCCATCATCAGGTTCAGCACCTGCGCGCGCACCGAAACGTCGAGGGCGGAAACCGGCTCATCGGCGATAACCACATCCGGATCGAGCATCAGGCCGCGGGCAATAGCGATACGCTGACGCTGGCCGCCAGAGAACATATGCGGATAGCGATCGTAATGTTCGGTTTTCAGGCCAACCTTCGCCATCATCGCCAGCGCTTTCTCACGGCGCTGCTCTTTGCTCAGGCTGCTGTTAATCATCAGCGGCTCTTCCAGAATCTGCCCCACTTTTTTACGCGGGTTCAACGAACCATAGGGGTTCTGGAAGACAATCTGGATTTTCTGCCGGCGCAGCTTTTGCGCCTGCGGATCGTGCTTAAGCAGATCCTGCCCCTGATAGTACAGCTCGCCGCCGGTTGGGGTTTCAATCATCGTCAGCAGGCGGCCCAGCGTGGATTTACCACAGCCGGACTCCCCTACCACCGCCAGGGTTTTACCACGCTCCAGGGTAAAGGAGACGCCATCCAGCGCTTTTACCAGACGCTCAGGGGCAAAGAGCCCCTTCTTCACCGGATAGTGTTTTTTCAGATCGATAGCCAGCAACAGGGGGTGTTGCACGGTGGCCTCATGCGTACTCATAGTTCGGCCTCCCGGCGTCATCAAGTGGATAGTGACATTTAGACTGGCGGCCGCCGTCAACGGTGTTCAGCGCCGGCTCTTCGGCACGGCATTTGTCCGTTGCATAGGGGCAGCGCGGGTTCAGCAGACAGCCGGTCGGGCGGTCATATTTACCCGGCACCACGCCCGGCAGCGAGGCCAGACGCGCCTTGTCCTGGGCAAACTCGGGCAGGGCGCGCAGTAGCGCCTGGGTGTAGGGGTGACGCGGCGCGCGGAAGATATCGTGCGAGCTGCCTGTCTCAACGACCTGGCCTGCATACATTACGATGATTTTATGCGCCGCTTCGGCCACTAACGCCAGATCGTGGGTGATCAGGATCAGCGCCATATTCTCTTTCTGCTGCAGTTCCAGCAGCAGTTCGATAATCTGCGCCTGGATGGTCACATCCAGCGCGGTGGTCGGTTCATCGGCGATCAACAGCTTCGGACGACAGGCAATCGCCATGGCGATCATCACGCGCTGGCTCATCCCCCCGGAGAGCTGGTGCGGATAGACGTCCAGACGCGACGCCGGGTCCGGAATACCAACCTGCGTCAGCAGGTCGATCGCGCGCTGACGACGGGTCTTCTTGTTCCCGCCTTGATGCACCTTAATCGCTTCCATAATCTGGAAACCGACGGTGTAACACGGGTTCAGGCTGGTCATCGGGTCCTGGAAGATCATCGCCACTTCAGCGCCCACCAGCTGGCGGCGCTCTTTTTCAGAGATGCGCTTCAGATCCTGACCGTTGAACTGCAGGTCTTCCGCCATCACGCGGCCCGGGAAATCGATAAGTCCCATAATCGCCAGCGAGCTGACCGATTTACCGGACCCGGACTCACCGACGATACCCACCACTTCACCCTGATTTACGCTGTAGCTAACCCGATCTACGGCGCGAAACTCGCTACCGACGTCACCGAAGTGCACCGATAATTTATCAACATTTAATAACGCCATCTCGTGCCTCTTACTGCTTCAGTTTGGGATCAAGTGCATCGCGCAGGCCATCACCCATCAGGTTAAATGCCAGCACCGTCAGCAGAATCGCCAGACCCGGGAAGGTAACGACCCACCAAGCGCTTTGCGCGAACTGCAACACATCGGAGAGCATGGTGCCCCACTCCGGTGTTGGCGGCTGCGCACCCATGCCAAGGAAGCCAAGAGCGGCCATATCAAGAATGGCGTTAGAGAAACCGAGCGACGCCTGAACAATCAGCGGCGCCAGGCAGTTAGGCAGAATATTGACGAACATCTGGCGTATCGCGCCGGCTCCCGCTACGCGCGATGCGGTAACGTAGTCGCGGTTAACTTCCACCAGCACCGCCGCGCGGGTCAGTCGCACATAGTGCGGCAAGGCCACAAAGGTGAGGGCGAGCGCCGCGTTAGTTATCGACGGGCCGAATACCGCCACCAGCACCAGCGCCAGCAGCAGGCTTGGCAGCGCCAGCATGATGTCGACGACGCGCATAATGATGTTATCGACGATACCGCCGAAGTAGCCGGCTATCAGGCCGAACACTACGCCCAGGATCAGCGACAGTACCACCACCAGGCAGCCCACCAGCAGCGACAGACGCGCGCCGTACATCAGGCGTGACAGGACATCACGGCCTACGTCATCGGTTCCCAGCAGGTGTGCAAGGCTCCCGCCCTCCTGCCAGGCAGGTGGCGCCAGCAGCGCATCACGGAACTGATCCGCCGGGTTGTAGGGTGCGAGAAAGTTCGCGAACACGGCGATCAGGATCATGATGGTGACGTACACCAGCCCGACCACCGCGCCTTTATTGCGTTTGAAGTAGTGCCAGAACTCCTGCATCGGCGTCATTGGCACCGGTGCAGCGACCACTTTATTTTCAGTAACTTGTGACATGATGGCCCCTTACTTCTTATGACGAATACGCGGGTTCACCACGCCGTACAGCAGATCGACCAGCAGGTTGACGAGGATAATCATCGTCGCCACCAGCAGCACGCCGCCCTGCACCACCGGATAATCGCGGCGTTGCAGCGCGTCGATCAGCCAGCGTCCCAGGCCGGGCCAGGAGAAGATAGTTTCGGTGAGGATCGCCCCCGCCAGCAGCGTACCCACCTGCAGCCCGATAACGGTGACGACGGGCAGCATCGCATTACGCAGGGCGTGCACGATGATGACGCGCATCCGGGTCAGGCCTTTTGCGCGGGCAGTGCGGATATAATCCTCGCCCAGCACTTCCAGCATCGAGGAACGGGTCATACGCACGATCACCGCCAGAGGGATGGTGCCCAGCACCATGGCCGGCAGGATCATGTGCGCTATCGCATCAATGAAGTTGCCCTCCTCTCCCCAGATGGCCGTATCAATCAGCATGAATCCGGTCAGGGGGTTAGTGTCATCGAGGAACACCATGTCGCTCACGCGCCCCGAGACGGGGGTCAGGTTCCACTGCACCGACACCAGCATAATCAGCATCATGCCCCACCAGAAGATAGGCATGGAGTAGCCGGTCAGCGCGAGGCCAACGGCGGTGTGATCGAAGATAGAACCGCGCTTAACGGCAGCCAGCACGCCGACGGGGATACCCACCGCGGTGGCAAAAATCATGGCGCAGATACCGAGCTCCAGCGTCGCTTTAAAACGCGGCACGAACTCGTCCCACACCGGGAGACGGCTTTTCAGCGAGATGCCCAAATCACCATGCAGCACGCCCCAGATATAGTGGAGATACTGCTGCCACAGCGGCTTATCCAGGCCGAGTTCGGCCAGCAGCTGGGCATGACGTTCAGGAGAAATTCCACGCTCGCCCGCCATAATCATTACCGGGTCGCCGGGGATCATATGGACAAAGGCAAAGGTGAGAAGGGTGATACCGATAAACGTGGGGATGACTAGCCCCAGACGTCGGAGGATGAACTGCAACATAACCCGGATTCTCAGTAATGACGTCGCACCCGGAGGCGTGGCGTCTGTATTGCTCACAAATGTAAATTCCCTCTCCTTCAGAGAGGGTCAGGGTGAGGGAAGCCTGCGCCGCCCTCACCCCTGCCCTCTCCCGATGGGAGAGGGAGAACATCTACTTATTATTCGACAGAGACGTTTTCGAAGTGGTGTTTGCCAAGTGGATCAACCACATAGCCCTTCACTTCTTTACGCACTGGCTCGTACACGGTGGAGTGCGCGATGATCAGCGCAGGCGCCTGGTCGTGCATCACGACCTGAGCCTGTTTGTACAGCTCGATACGCTTGTTGTGATCTTCAGCAGCACGTGCCGGCTGGATCAGGTCTTCGAACGGCTTGTAGCACCAGCGAGAGTAGTTAGAACCATCTTTCGCCGCGGCGCAGCTGAACAGGGTGGCGAAGAAGTTATCCGGATCCCCATTGTCGCCGGTCCAGCCCATCATTACGGCCTGGTGTTCGCCCGCTTTGGCACGCTTCAGGTACTCGCCCCACTCGTAGGTCACAATCTTGGCCTGAACGCCAATTTTCGCCCAGTCAGCCTGAATCATCTCAGCCATACGGCGAGCGTTCGGGTTGTACGGACGCTGTACCGGCATCGCCCACAGCTCAACGGTAAAGCCTTTATCCTGGCCCGCTTCTTTCAGCAGCGCTTTCGCTTTCTCAGGATCGTAGTTGTAGTCTTTAACGTCGTCGTTATAGCCCCACATGGTTGGCGGGATCAGGTTCTTGGCCGCAACGCCAGCGCCCTGGTAAACCGCTTTGATGATCGCTTCTTTGTTCACCGCGTAGGTCAGCGCCTGACGTACTTTCACGTCATCGAAAGGCTTCTTCTCGGTGTTGAAGGAGAGGTAACCCACGTTCAGGCCCGCCTGCTCCATCAGGTTGATGTTTTTGTCCTGCTTCATACGCGCGATGTCGGCCGGGTTCGGGTACGGCATCACCTGGCACTCGTTTTTCTGCAGTTTGGCATAACGTACAGAAGCGTCAGGAGTGATGGAGAAGACCAGACGATCGATCTGCGGCTTGGTGCCCCAGAAGCCTTCAAACGCTTTGTACAGGATGCGGGAGTCTTTCTGGTATTGCAGCAGCTGGAACGGACCGGTACCAATCGGGTTCAGGTCTACTTTCTCCGGCGTGCCGGCTTTCAGCATGTTGTCGGCATACTCTTTCGACAGAATTGAGGCGAAGTCCATTGCCAGGTCAGCCAGGAACGGCGCTTCCGGACGGGTCAGCACGAACTGAACGGTTTTATCGTCCACTTTCTTCACTTCGCTAATCAGGTCTGGCAGGCCCATACCTTCGAAGTATTCATAGCTGCCGCCAGACACCTTGTGGTACGGGTTCTGGGCATTTTTCTGACGATCGAAGGAGAACACAACGTCGTCGGCATTAAAGTCGCGCGTTGGTTTGAATTCTTTATTGTCCTGCCACTTCACGCCCTGGCGTAAATGGAAGGTATAGGTTTTGCCGTCTTCGCTGATTTCCCACTTCTCTGCCAGACCCGGAATAACTTCCGTGGTGCCGGTTTTGAATTCAACCAGACGGTTATAGATTGGTACGGAGCTTGCGTCGTATGTGGTACCAGAGGTGAACAGCTGTGGGTTAAAGCCTTCCGGCGAGCCTTCAGAACAGTAAACCAGGGTTTTTGCCTGCACGCTGGCTGCGACGGTCATTGCCACCAGGCTCAGACCAAGCTTCAGCATCCCTGACTTCTTCAAGGAAATACTCATTATTATTCTGCTCCAATGTGATGTTTTGTTGTGTTACTCCGCCTGACCTTTAATTTGTTTTTTACCCGGTCCGGTCGGTGCTGCCCGAAGGCGTTATAAGGGTTGGAGATTCCTTTCAGAAGAGCGACTGAGTTGCAGCGCAGATTCTCCCTGAAGTGCCCCTCGTGCCCTACAATCTGTCAACAGAATGTGAAAACGTCAATACAGGTGGCGGGGATTTACGCTGAGGGTGAGAATTAACAAACAAAGATTAAAAAAACTTAGAGGCACTATTTTCAGCAGGGAAATTTATGCTACCCGCCATGATCTAGCACAACTCGCTTCTTATTCTGCTACAACCAGTGATTAACTTTTATTCAGATGAGTTAAATTTTCTGAGAGAATGGTGAATATCTGAGCACTAAATACCGCGAACGTTAAAACGCACAGCGGAAAATGCTGAGGTTATCCATAAGCAACGCGAAAAAAGATCAAACCATATATAAAAAAATACAATGGAATATGTCACAAAACCGGGAGCAGACAGGAATAAAGCATGGTAAGGGGTGTTTTCTATAGTTGGCAGGAATATCCCGGGCGCAGACGCAAAAAAGCCTGCTCGTTAAGCAGGCTTTTAAATTTGGTCGGTGCCAGATGATTACTCGCCACTACGTGGCTCGCCCTTCGGGCCGTTGCTTACGCAACGTTCCCTCGCTACGCTCGGGTCGAACCTCTGCCCCCGGAGGTTCTCATCCTCTTAGACTCAGATGCAAAAAAGCCTGCTCGTTGAGCAGGCTTTTAAATTTGGTCGGTGATAGAGGATTACTCGCCACTACGTGGCTCGCCCTTCGGGCCGTTGCTTACGCAACGTTCCCTCGCTACGCTCGGGTCGAACCTCTTCCCCCGGAGGTTCTCATCCTCTTAGACTCAGATGCAAAAAAGCCTGCTCGTTGAGCAGGCTTTTAAATTTGGTCGGTGATAGAGGATTCGAACCTCCGACCCCTTCGTCCCGAACGAAGTGCGCTACCAGGCTGCGCCAATCACCGAATGCGGGGCGCATCTTACTGCTGAGGTGCGCCTCCGTCAATCCCTTATCATAAAAAAGCCATTCAGACGGCGAGAATCTCGCCAGTTCTTTACTGAGCGGCTTTTACGCTGGTATCCGGGATGTGACACCAGTTGTTATTCTCGTTGATCCCACCATCTTTCGAGGTGTATCCCAGGCAGCCAAGAATGGTGTCGTACAGCTCCACGTGACGGCGCGGCACCTTCATATCCGCCTGCGCTTTCAACCGGGCAAACATCTTCGCTTTCTCCGGATTCTCCAGATACTTGTCAGACATCCACACCATCATCGGCACGCGGAACTGCTCTGGCGGTGCCATCTTACGCGGAGTACCGTGCAGATGCTCTTTCTCATTGATCGACTCACCGTGGTCGGCCGCGTAGAACACAATCGCCTTCTTATCGCGCAGCTGGTCAATCACGCTGTCGATAAAGTGATCCACATAGGTGACGGAGTTGTCGTAAGAGTTAATCATCTGCTCTTTGCTGCAGTTCTTATCGACACCGATACACTCCGGCGTCCACTGAGCGAAGCTGCGCGGATAACGCTGGGTGTAGTTAAAGTGCGACCCTTTGGTATGCAAAATAATCATGTGCTTACCGTGCTGATTATTTTCCAGCGAGCGCTGCATCTCGTTCACCAGCAGCATATCGTCCACGTGCTTACCGCGGTTGCGCGGCTCGGCGCCAATCTGTTCGCGATAAGCAATATTGTCGGCCATGGTGTTGCTGTAGAACCACATCTCGCTCTGCATGGCATACAGATCGGAGCTAAAACCAAGCTGGTGCAGCACGGCGAAGACGTTCTGCTCTTTCAGCGTACGCTGCGGATTATCCTCGGCACCGCCCTCGCGCACGAACATGCAGCGCAGGGAGAGCTTGGTGGCCGTGTCGCAGGAGTAGCCGCGGTAGGCAACCAGGTTCTTCTCCTGGGCCAGCTTCGGCGTAGTGTCGCGGTCGTAGCCCAGCAGCCCCATATGATCCCAGCGGGTGGTCTCACCGATGATAAACACCACGTAGGTGTCATCGATATCGGCAGGCGCCTCATAGCTAAATTTCTTCGCCGGGTTCATCAGCGAGTGGGTATCGGAAGATTCATCCACCTGCGCCCAGGCATATAACCCCAGCGCAGAGATCCAGTTCGACGGCAGGTAAGAGTTTGCCACCACGCCGCCGTAGCTTGGCAAGTCCACGCCGGTGGCTCTTTCCACGCTCTTCTGCTGAATATCCAGCAGGCGAATCGGCCCCCAGACCATCAGCCCGGCCACCACGACCAGCGCCACGCTCCTGATACGTTGCCCCGGCGTGCGCAGCTGGCGCAGCAGGGTATAGCGGCAGCGGTTACTCCAGATAAACAGCAGCGGCAGGATGCTTACGCACAACAGCCAGAGAATAAAGTGCCAGCCCACCACCTCTTTAGAGAGGTCGATATCCGTGGTCATCACCGAGGCAATAATGCCATAGCCAATCACCACGTTCATGAAGGTCATATAGTAGCTGGCGCCCGCAGAGCAGAGCACCACCAGCGTAGCTAACACGCGCCACACGCGGCGTCCAAACAGCGAGAGCACGCGCAGCAAAAAGAAGGTCACGAGTACCGTAGCACCCAGTTCAACTGCCGCAGCAAGTCCTTTTATAGCGGTAAAATCTTGCGCATAGCCGTCAAACCGACGGAAAAAAACCGCGCCATTCATAAACAGACCGATGTACAACGCCAGCAGCATGCTGAGCCTTTGTTGCGTCATCGCTTTGATATATTTCATTAAATTAACCTGAAAAAGAGAGAAAGAAGCTACGTCACTTGCGGTTAAAAAGCGAACGTATGACTACTTCGATAAGCAGAGAGTTATCGGAAACGTCTTTAAGCGCGGTAAGTAGACCACAGGGAAAAGAAAAAGTGGCAGCAGAGAATGTGATCGCTAAGATTATTTACAAAAAAACAAGTCCGCGGTCATACCGGCGACCTTTTTTTGTAGTATGACGGCGAAAAAAAAGGCCGGAAATTCCGGCCTTACAGAAGATGAATCAGGCGTGCGCTTCGTTGTAGCGCTCAAGCTGAGGCTGACGAATAGTGGTGGAGAGCGCCAGCGAGAGGATAAGCAGAGCGAAGATAACGCAAAAGGTTACGTAGAAGCCGCCGAACAGCGACGCAATCAGCGAACCGCAAATACTGCCGATACCAAAGCCCAGATAAATCACACCGTAGTTTTTAGCCAGGTTGTTGAGGCCAAAGAACTCGCTCACCAGCGACGGGAACACGGTAATGGTGCCGCCGAAGTTAAATGCCACGCAGGCGATGGCCGCAAAGAAGGTCATCTCATTTAGTGGGGCGAAAAGCAGCGCCGCCATCCCTACCAGAGAGACCACCTGTCCAAGCGTAATGACGCGGATACGGGCAATTTTGTCAGACAAGATCCCCAGCACCAGACGGCCTGACAGGTTGGCAATGGAGATAACCGTCACCGCATTGGCCGCCGTTGCGGCATCCAGTTTGACCATGCCCTGGGCGATATCTTTCGCTACACCAATTACATACAGGCCGCTCATGCAGGCGGTCAGGAACATCACGGCCAGCATCCAGTACTGCGGTTTACGCATCGACTGTGCCAGGGTGAAGTCGTTTTCCACCACGCCGTTAACGGTTTTGACCTCCTGCTGCGGCGCATCTTTCATCAGCGAGGCGCCGAAGAGGATCATCACCAGCACAATCGCGCCCCAGATCATAAAGGTCTTTTCGAGACCAACCGAGGCCAGCAGCTGTGAATCAATAAATTTAAAACCGAGGCTACCCAGACCATAAGAGCCGATAGAGAAGGCAGAAATCAGCCCTTTACGCTCCGGGAACCATTTCACGCAGTTCGACAGGGTCAGCAGATAGCCCGCGCCATCTGCCAGCCCGACCAGCACCCCGGCGCTGAGCCACAGCATCATCAGGCTATTGGAGTAAGCGGTCAGGAAAAAGCCGACGCCCAGCATCACGCCCGATGCCATGGTCACGCGCTTCACGCCAAAACGTTCCTGCAATTTCCCGGCAACGGAGGAAGAAAGCGCCAGGCCCAGGCTTAGCAAACCAAAGGAGAATGCCACCTGGCTAACGGACGCCCCGAGCTTATCGGAAAGCGCGCTGTTAAACAGGCTCCAGGTATAGACCGATCCCAGCGCGAATTGCGTCACGATGGTACCGAAAAGGGTCAGCCAGCGGGTGCGGTTTTGAGTTGATGTATTCATGGCAGTTATCCTGCAGCAAAAGAGGGAAATTCACTGCTGACAACCATACCCAAAACCCCGGATCCATTGGGGTAAAACGGCATGAACTGCAGACGAGGCGGAATGAACTGCCTTAAATCCGGAATGAATGACCTGGACAGCCGTTTATGCAGGCGCACGTTAGTGGCTACTATCAACGCAGAGCAGGTCAATCAAGGGTTAAAGATGTTAATACTGAGTAAAAAAACGGCTGGTTTTAAAACTTCGCGCTAACACCCAGGGTGTAGAGGTAGTCCTCTCCCATCGTCATATTTTCGGTTTGAGACAGGGAGGCCCAGGCCGCCATATGCGGATAAAGGGGAATATCCGCGCCGACGGTGACATCCATCCAGTTGCCATATTGCAAGGTGGCGGGTGTTTTACCCATGCCGGACTGGGCTTTCCACTGGTTCTCACCAATTTGCTGGTTATAGCTAATTTGCGCCCAGGGCCGCACGCCGCCGACCCGCGTATCCACGCGCCAGCCGAGGGTGCTGATACCCGCGTGCCAGAGCGGATCGGTAAGGGAGGGGGTATGCCCGCTGTCGCCGAACTCGTTATACATACTGGGCGCCGAGCCGTCATAGCGCCACGACACCACCGGCCCGGTGGTCACCTTATGGGCAACGGGTATCGCCACCCCCACGCTCATGGTACTGGCCGCCATCGCCGAGGAGTCATCCGGCAGATTCAGCGCCAGGCCCGTATTCTGCGAGGAGCGGATCCGCTCTTCGAGAATATCTTCATACCGCGGTTGGTGATCGTCATCCCATGTGTAACGCTCGGTTGTATTATTTAAGGTATCTGAAGCGATATATTCCTGTTGCCAGGCTTTTGCTGTGTTGCCTGCTAACAGGCAGGCTAACAAGCTCACCACACCCGTTACGGCATGGTGGCCACTAATCTTTATCATCATCAAAGCGACTCCAGAAGAGAGCCGAATTCGGCGATATTTTTCATTGTTAATGAAGGGTGGGCGGGTTATTGCGAAATGGCTTCGCTGCGTATTAAACCCTGTATTAACTATTGTCTCTTTCAATACCACGTCAAGCCGGGCCGATTGAAATTTTTAGGGTTTCAGGATCAATAAGGGAGAAGTGCTATGCAACGTTGCGGATGGGTAAGCCAGGATCCTCTTTATATCACTTACCACGATAACGAGTGGGGCGTACCAAAAACTGACGGACGTTATCTCTTTGAGATGATCTGCCTTGAGGGGCAGCAGGCCGGGCTGTCGTGGATCACCGTATTAAAAAAACGGGAGAATTACCGTCGCGCCTTCCATCAGTTCGATCCCGTACGAGTCGCAGAGATGACGGAAGAGGACGTCGAACGGCTGGTGCTGGACGCGGGCATTATTCGCCATCGCGGTAAAATTCAGGCCATTATCGGCAATGCGCGTGCGTTTCTGGCGATGGAGGCCAACGGCGAACCCTTTGCAGATTTTGTCTGGTCGTTTGTAGACCATAAGCCGCAAATCACGCAGGCCGCGACCCTCGCAGAGATCCCCAGCGCCACCCCCACCTCGGATGCCCTGTCAAAGGCGTTGAAAAAGCGCGGTTTTAAATTTGTGGGCACCACCATCTGCTACGCCTTTATGCAGTCCTGCGGGCTGGTCAATGACCATATCAAAGGCTGTATCTGTCATCCAGGAGGTCAGCATGATCCGTGCATGGCTGAGTGACGATACTACTCCCCTGCTGCGCCTGTGGCTTGAAAGCACCACCCTCGCCCATCCCTTTATCGATGCCCGCTACTGGCAGGAGAGCGAAGCGACCGTGCGCGATGTCTATCTGCCGTCGGCGCAGACCTGGGTCTGGGAAGAGGCAGGCGAGGTACGCGGGTTTATCAGCGTACTGCACGTTCAGTACATCGGGGCGCTGTTTGTTGCGCCGGACCATACCGGCAAAGGGATTGGCCGGGCGCTGATTAACCACGTTAAGGAGCGCTACCCGGCCCTGAGCCTGGAGGTGTATCAGAAGAACAGTCGGGCGGTGAATTTCTATCATGCCCAGGGCTTTCGCATTATGGACTGCGCCTGGCAGGATGAGACCCAACACCCGACCTGGATCATGAGCTGGCAGGCGGATCAAATGCCGTCAGCGTAAGCGTCGGCCCCTGATATTTCTCTATCCACGCCAGCGCCGTGTTTCCCGCGCAGCCGTTCCCCAGCTTCGAGCTGGGGAGATCTTTGGTCAGCACGTTTACCGCACCGTTTTTACAGATCCCCCCTTCGCTGCCCGCCAGATCGGGCCACGCCCCCTGATGAATGCAGATAACGCCGGGCTTAATGCCCTCGCTCACTACCGCCCCCGCCAGTACCTGCCCACGCGAGTTCCAGACGCGAACCAGGTCGCCATCGGCAATGCCGCGGGCGCGGGCATCGATTGGATGCAGCGTGACTGGCTCGCGCCCCGCCACCGCGTACTGCTCGCGCAGGGAGGAGTAGTTGAGCTGGCTGTGCAGGCGGTGCGCAGGATGGGCGGAAAGCAGCTGCAGCTGTTGTGGCGCGGCGTTGCCATGCCACTCGTCCGGCTCCAGCCACATAGGGTGCGGCGGGCAATCGGCATAGTTAAAGCCCGCGATACGCCGGGAGTAGATCTCAATCTTGCCGCTTTCGGTTTTCAGCGGATGTTCCTGCGGGTCACGGCGGAAATCGGCGAAACGGACAAAGCGGGCGTTTTGCTCGCTCTCCGGCATCTCGAGGATCTCGTTTGCCTCCCAGAACTGAGAAAACGGCGGCAGGGTCACGCCCTGGGCCGCGCCGCGCTCGCCGGCAATATTGTAGAAGGTCTCCAGCCACTCCAGATCGCTCTTCCCTTCGGTAAAGCGTTCCGCCCCGCCCTGCTCCCAGCGCTCGCTGAGTTCGGTAAACACCGTCAGGTCGTCCCGGGCTTCATCCCGCGGCGGCACTACGCGCTTCATCGGCACCATATGCTGGTTGCTGTAGTCGCCGGTCATGGTCATGTCGTTACGTTCAAAGGAGGTGGTGGCCGGCAGGACGATGTCCGCATGTTTGGCCGCCGCCGTCCAGAAGCATTCCGAAATGACCACCAGCTCCGGCTTCTGCCAGGCGCGGATCAGGCGATTGGTATCCTGATGATGGGTAAAGTTGGCGCCGCCCGCCCACCAGACGAAGCGGATATCCGGGAAGTGGCGATCCTGGCCGTTATGCTGATAAAAGCCGCCCGGATTTTCCAGGGCTTCCACAATACGGGCAACCGGGATTTTATCCACCGCGTCCGTGCCTCCCGGCACGCTGCCCTGCATCGACGCCAGCACCGCCGCGCGGCGGGTTGGATTCCCGCCGTTAGCAAAGTGATAAGAGAGGCCAAAGCCACCGCCGGGCGTGCCAATCTGGCCGAGCATGGCGGCGAGGGTGACCAGCATCCAGTGCTTCTGCTCGCCAAACTGCTGGCGCTGCATCCCCCAGCCTGACATCAGCATGGTGGTGTTATTGTGGAATAACGCCGCCAGTTCGCGGATTTTCGCCGCCTCTACGCCGCAGATGGGTGCTGCCCACTCCGCCGTTTTGGCGACCCCGTCGCTTTCGCCGGTCAGGTAGCGGGCAAACTGGTCGTAACCGGTGGTGCTGCGGGCCAGAAACGCCTCGTCATGCCAGCCGTTTTCCACCAGCGTATGGGCAATGCCCAGCATCATGGCGACATCGGTGCCCATATGCGGGGCGATCCACTCGGCGGCCTCGCCGAGGAAATCGGCGGTCTCTGAACGCATCGGATCGATACAGATTATCCGCTTACCGCTTTTACGCAGCGCCTCAAAGTAGCCAATGCCCTGTTCGTCGGAGGCGTTCCAGGCAATCTTCAGGGTATTAAGCGGGTTAGCGCTCCAGAGCACCACCACGTCGGTATGCTCCAGCACCAGCGGCCAGCTGGTCTGCTGTTGATACACCTCGTTGCCGCCCACCACGTAGGGCATGATCGCCTGCGCCGCGCCGGTGGAGTAATCCCCGAGATGACCGGTATAGCCGCCCGCCAGGCTCATGTATCGCTGTAGCAGAGTTGCCGCCTTGTGCAGTACGCCGTTAGAGCGCCAGCCGTACGAGCCGGCAAAAATCGACGACGGGCCGTAGGTTTCCCGAATACGTTTGTGCTGGGTATGGATCAGATCCAGCGCCTGGTCCCAGCTGACGCGCACATATTCATCTTCGCCACGCACCCCCTGGGGCTTATCCGGTGATGCCAGAAAGCCTTTTCGCACCATCGGCCAGCGCACGCGGGTTTTACTGTGCACCTGATCGCGCACCACGGTCTGCAGAGAGTTGGGGTGGCTGGTGGGCAAGGCCCCGCGGGATGACAAAACATTTTCGCCATCGGTCTCTACCAGCATCGGTCCCCAGTGGGCGGCGGTCAGAATGGTTTTTATTGATGTGGTCAAAGCGTGCGCTCCCGGATTACCTGTTGCAGGTGTTGTCGCCTTCTTCGAGGCCGTTGATGGTTTGAAACTTATTTCAGAGTTATCCCCGAAATTTTCTACATAACTGCACGTCATAATCAACTGCCACGTTCGTCGTGGCAAAGAATAAAAAGGATTAAGGAAATAAGATGAAAAAACGCGTACTCATGATTGCCGCGCTGGTCAGCGGCGCACTGGCTGTTTCAGGCTGCACAACAAACCCTTATACCGGTGAACGCGAAGCGGGCAAATCCGGCATTGGCGCGGGCCTCGGCTCACTCGTTGGCGCGGGCGTCGGCGCCCTCTCCTCCTCGAAAAAAGATCGCGGCAAAGGCGCACTGATTGGCGCGGCGGCAGGTGCTGCGCTGGGCGGCGGCGCCGGTTATTACATGGATGTGCAGGAAGCGAAACTGCGCGACAAAATGCAGGGTACCGGCGTGAGCGTGACGCGTAGTGGCGATAACATCATTCTGAATATGCCAAACAACGTGACCTTCGACAGCAGCAGCGCCACCCTGAAACCGGCCGGGGCCAATACCCTGACCGGCGTGGCGGCGGTGCTCAAGGAGTACAGCAAAACCGCAGTCAACGTGATCGGCTTTACCGACAACACCGGCGGCCAGGATCTGAACATGCGTCTCTCCCAGCAGCGCGCGGACTCCGTTGCCAGCTCACTCATCACCCAGGGCGTAGCCGCTACCCGTATCCGCACCAGCGGCATGGGCCCGGCTAACCCGATCGCCAGCAACAGCACGGAAGAGGGCAAAGCCCAGAACCGCCGCGTTGAGATCACCTTAAGCCCAATCCAGTAAGGGCTTGCCATCGCTGATTTTCGCGCTAAGGTGTTCTCACTTCAGGCAAGGGAATCAGCGATGCGCAAAACAACACGGGCCACCATCAGCGATGTGGCGAAAGCCGCAAAAACCGGTAAAACCAGTATTTCCCGTTATCTCAACGGTGAAAAACATCTGCTCTCCGACGCGCTGCTTGCCCGCATTGAACAGGCCATCGCCGATCTCGACTACCGTCCCAGCCTGATGGCCCGGGGGCTAAAGCGTGGCCGTACCCGCCTGATTGGCCTGATCATCGCCGATATCACCAACCCCTATTCGGTTAATGTCCTGAGCGGTATCGAAGCCGCCTGCCGTGAAAAAGGCTTCACCCCGCTGGTCTGTAATACGAATAACGAGCTGGATCAGGAGCTGCACTATCTCGATCTGCTGCGCAGCTACCAGGTAGAGGGGATCGTGGTCAACGCGGTCGGTATGCGCGAAGAGGGGCTGAACCGCCTGCAGCAGTCGGCCCTGCCCATGGTGCTGATTGACCGCAAAATCCCCGATTTCGCCTGCGATGTGGTGGGGCTGGATAACACTCAGGCCGCCACCACCGCAACCGAACACCTTATCGAGCAGGGCTTTGAAGCGATCCTGTTTCTCAGCGAACCCCTGGGGATGGTAAATACCCGCCGTGAACGGCTGGGGGCGTTTCGCGCAACCCTTGCCCGCTACCCCGGCGTAATCGCCGAAAACAGCGAAATTCCCCTGCACGAAGCCGAACAGCTGGATAACGCTCTGCGCCAGTTCCATACCCGCCATCGGGGGATGCGCAAGGCGGTGATCTCCGCGAACGGCGCCCTCACCCTTCAGGTTGCCCGCTCGCTGCGGCGCATTGGCCTGCACTGGGGCAGCGATATCGGCCTGCTGGGCTTTGACGAGCTGGAGTGGGCCGAACTGGCGGGCGTGGGGATCACAACTCTGAAACAGCCCACCTGGCAGATAGGCTTTGCCGCCGTCGAACAGGTTGTGAGCCGCATTGAAGGTATCAGCGACGCCGTGCGCGAACGGGTCTTCTCCGGCGAGCTGATTGTGCGCGGCTCCACCGCCCGTTAATTTCCCCTTCGTGATGACGATCAAAAATTCAACATCCTGAACTTTTCTTTGGAACCGGTTCCATCTAGCGTAATAGTATCGATAACGCGATGGAGTCAGCCAGTGGGCAGAAAAATTATTGTTGTTACCGCCGCGTATGGCGCTGACCAGGTCCGTGAAGCGGGCGGTCAGCGCGCCATGCTGCCGGTGATCGCCGGGGCAGGCGCAGACGGCGTAGAGATCCGCCGGGAGCTCTTTAACGACGCCGAATTAGCGGCGCTGCCGATGCTGGCGCAGTCCATTGAGCTGCTCGGCCTGCTGGCCTGCTACTCTGCCCCCGACTCTCTGTTTACCCCCGACGGCGCGCTTAATCCGCAGCTGCCGCGCTACCTTGCCGAAGCCAGCGCCCTGAATGCCCTGTGGCTGAAAGTCTCTCTCGGCCATTTTTGCGATAAACAGCAGCTCGATGCGCTGCGCCCGCTGCTTGAGTCAAGCGGCATGGCGCTGGTGGTGGAGAACGATCAGACCGATTTCGGCCAGCTCGCCCCGATGCAGCGCTTTAAAGCGGCCTGCCGGGTGATGGCCCTGCCGGTGACCCTGACCTTTGATATGGGCAACTGGCTGTGGGTGGGCGACTCCCCGGAAGAGGCGGCGCAGCGGCTGGCCCCGGCCGTAAGCTATATCCATGTGAAAGCGGCAGAACCCCATCGCCACCATTTCCGCGCCGTTCCTCCCGCCGGGAAGAACTGCCGCTGGATGGCGCTGCTGGATACGCTGCCCGGCGACGTGCCCCGGGGGATCGAGTTCCCGCTCGAAGGCCCGGATCTGATGGCCGTCACCCGTCACTACGTTAATTTACTGCGCGAGGAGTAACCATGCAGCAGGCACTGGATGTCATCACTATTGGCGAAGCGATGGCGATGTTTGTCGCCACCGAAACCGGCGAACTGAGTCAGGTTGAGCACTTTATCAAGCGCATGGCCGGCGCCGAGCTGAATGTCGCCACCGGACTGGCGCGCCTCGGCCTGAAGGTGAGCTGGGTGAGCCGCGTGGGCAACGACAGCTTCGGTCAGTTTGTCCTGGAGTCGCTGAAAAAAGAGGGCATCGAGACGGCGGGCGTGACCCTGGACGGCCGCTTCGCCACCGGTTTTCAGCTGAAATCAAAGGTTGCCGATGGAACCGATCCCATTGTGGAGTATTTCCGTAAAAACTCCGCTGCCAGCCATCTGTCGGTGGAGGATTTTAACCCGGCCTGGTTTACCTCCGCGCGGCATTTGCATCTTAGCGGCGTGGCGGCAGCGCTATCGGCCAGCTCTTACGCCCTGCTGGATCATGCCGCCGGGGCGATGAAAGCGGCAGGCAAGACCATCTCTTTCGATCCGAACCTGCGCCCGGTGCTGTGGAAAAGCGAGGCGGAGATGGTGGAGAAGTTAAACCATCTCGCCTTCCAGGCCGACTGGGTTCTGCCGGGCCTAAAAGAGGGGCTGATCCTGACCGGAGAAAAAGATCCTGAAGGGATCGCCGATTTTTATCTCGATAAAGGGGTGAAGGCAGTGATCCTGAAAACCGGCGCCGATGGCGCATGGTTTAAAACCGCTGACGGTGAGAAAGGCGCCGTGGCGGCGGTTAAGGTCGAAAACGTGGTCGACACGGTTGGCGCGGGCGATGGTTTTGCCGTAGGGGTGATTAGCGCCCTGCTGGAAGGCAAAACGCTGCCGCAGGCCGTCTCGCGCGGCAACACCATCGGCTCACTGGCGATTCAGGTGCAGGGCGACAGCGAAGGCTTACCCACCCGCCGCCAGCTTGCCGAGTAACCCACTATTATTAAGCCACCCTGTACCCTACAGACAGCGGCGGTCAACACCTCAACCACAGAGGCAAGCCTATGAAAAGTTCGACAAATGCAGTAAAACGCTGGTGGTACATCATGCCTATCGTGTTTATCACGTACAGCTTGGCGTATCTCGATCGCGCAAACTTTAGTTTTGCCTCTGCCGCGGGCATCAACGACGATCTGGGGATCACCAAAGGGGTCTCTTCCCTGCTGGGGGCGCTCTTCTTCCTCGGCTACTTCTTCTTCCAGATCCCGGGTGCGGTTTACGCGGAACGCCGCAGCGTGCGCAAACTGATCTTCGTCTGTCTGATCCTGTGGGGCGCCTGCGCCTCGCTCACCGGGATGGTGACTAACATTCCGGCGCTGGCCGCCATTCGCTTTATCCTCGGGGTGGTAGAAGCGGCGGTGATGCCCGCCATGCTTATCTACATCAGCAACTGGTTTACAAAATCTGAACGCTCCCGCGCCAATACCTTCCTGATCCTCGGTAACCCGGTGACCGTGCTGTGGATGTCGGTGGTCTCCGGCTACCTGATCCAGTCTTTCGGCTGGCGTGAGATGTTTATCATCGAAGGGGTGCCGGCGGTTATCTGGGCATTCTGCTGGTGGGTGCTGGTAAAAGACAAACCGGCCCAGGCGAAGTGGCTCTCTGAAGATGAAAAAGCGGCGCTGCAGGCGCAGCTTGATAAAGAACAGCAGGGGCTGAAAGCGGTACGTAACTATGGCGAAGCGTTCCGTTCACGCAACGTGGTGCTGCTCTGCATGCAATATTTCGCCTGGAGCATCGGGGTGTATGGTTTTGTGCTGTGGCTGCCGTCGATTATCCGCAGCGGTGGTGAAAACCTGGGGATGGTGGAAGTGGGCTGGCTGTCGTCGGTGCCCTATCTGGCCGCCACTATCGCCATGATCGTCGCCTCCTGGGCCTCGGATAAACTGCAAAACCGCAAGCTGTTCGTCTGGCCGCTGCTGCTGATCGCCGCCTTCGCCTTTATTGGCTCCTGGGCTGTAGGCGCCAACCACTTCTGGGCCTCTTACACCCTGCTGGTGATTGCCGGTGCGGCAATGTATGCCCCTTACGGTCCTTTCTTCGCCATCATTCCGGAGATGCTGCCGCGTAACGTGGCGGGCGGGGCCATGGCGTTAATCAACAGTATGGGGGCGCTGGGCTCGTTCTTCGGCTCCTGGTTCGTGGGCTATCTGAACGGCGCCACCGGCAGCCCGTCCGCCTCATACATCTTTATGGGGGTGGCGCTTTTTGCCTCGGTATGGCTTACTCTGATTGTTAAGCCTGCTAATAATCAAGACATTCCCGCTGGCGCACGCCACGCCTGAACCCTTTATCATCAACGGAGATTAGCATGAAGCCGTCCGTCATTTTGTACAAAGCCCTGCCCGAGGATCTGCAAAAACGTCTCGAGGCGCACTTCAGCGTGACCCAGGTGCCGGACCTCAGTCCGGAAACCGTGGCACAGCATGCAGAGGCGTTTGCCCAGGCCGAAGGCCTGCTGGGCTCAAGCGAGAAAGTAGACGCCGCGCTGCTGGAAAAAATGCCGAAGCTCCGTGCAACCTCCACCGTCTCCGTGGGCTATGACAACTTCGATGTCGATGCGCTCAATGCACGCCGTATCTTCCTGATGCACACCCCCCATGCCCTCACCGAAACGGTGGCCGATACGCTGATGGCGCTGGTATTAAGCAGCGCCCGCCGCGTGGTGGAGGTGGCCGAGCGCGTAAAAGCGGGTGAATGGACCCAGAGCATCGGCCCGGACTGGTTTGGGGTGGATGTACACGGTAAAACGCTGGGGATAGTGGGGATGGGCCGCATTGGTACGGCGCTGGCGCAGCGCGCCCATTTCGGCTTTAACATGCCGATTCTCTACAACGCCCGTCGCCAGCATAAAGAGGCGGAGGAGCGCTTCAATGCCCACTACTGCGAGCTGGATACGCTGCTGCAGGAGTCAGACTTTGTCTGCCTGATCCTGCCCCTCACGGATGAGACGCATCATCTGATTGGTAAAGAGGCCTTTGCGAAGATGAAGAAATCCGCCATCTTCATTAACGCAGGTCGTGGACCGGTAGTGGATGAAAAAGCGCTGATTGCCGCCCTGCAAAACGGTGAGATCCACGCCGCTGGGCTGGATGTGTTTGAGCAGGAGCCGCTGCCGAAGGACTCTCCGCTATTGACGCTGCCGAACGTAGTCGCCCTGCCGCACATTGGCTCGGCCACGCACGAAACGCGCTACAACATGGCGGCCACGGCCGTGGATAACCTGATTAACGCCCTCGACGGCAAGGTCGAAGAAAACTGCGTCAACCCGCAGGTTAAGGGCTAGAAACGAAAAAACCCGCCAGAAGGCGGGTTTTTGAATTTTGGTGCTGCTGGGTTGAAGCTTACAGGCTTACAACGTTACCAGCTGCCGGGCCTTTAGCGCCGCTTTCGATGGTGAAGGACACTTTCTGACCTTCGTCCAGAGATTTGTAGCCATCGTTCTGGATAGCAGAGAAGTGTACGAACACGTCTTTAGAGCCATCGTCAGGAGTG
>Ga0153917_1000572_pt1 | contig 22094 bp, 18 predicted proteins | sample TSFL001MetaG_FD_104695 | JGI IMG/M metagenome (GOLD analysis project Ga0153917, IMG submission 104695) | Attine ant fungus gardens microbial communities from Florida, USA - TSFL001 MetaG | ecosystem: Host-associated > Fungi > Mycelium > Unclassified | place: USA: Florida, Paynes Creek Historic... | reverse complement strand
TGCCGATGCTCCTGTCGGCGCAGGCGACGGCCGGGACGCCGGCTTCGGCGTAGCCCGTCCGTACCGCGGGTGCGCGTGCGCCGGGCACCCGCGGAGCGCCGCGGGATCCCGCCGAGCCCGCGGCCGATGCGCCGCTGCCGAGGCGAGACGTCCCCACCGTTCGGACGGGCCGCCGGCGACCGGGCGGGACGTCGTGCAGCGTCCCGCCGGCCCCGGGACCTACTCCTCGCCGAGCTCCGCGGCGGCCTCCGCGCCGGCGCCGACCGCGCCGTCGCCCTCGGCATTCCGCGCGCCCCGCGTCGCCCCGATGGCGCCGCCCACGACGTCCACGGGTGCCGTCAGCGGCGTGCCCGAGGCGTCGCGCTTCGAGCCGCCCGGCGGCAGCTCGCGCGAGGCGCCGTCGCGGGCGTTGGCGCGGGCGGGGGAGACGCCCGCCCAGGCGATGGCGAGCTTGTCCTCGCCGCGGATGAGCCGCTGCGCGCGGACGCCGCCCGTCGCCCGGCCCTTGCCCGGGAACTCCTCGAAGGGCGACACCTTCGCGCTGCCCGGGTCGGTGCCGTCGAGGGCGCCCGAGCGGGAGGCGATCGTCACGACCTCGACGTCGTCGAGGCGGGCGCCGTCGAGCACCGAGAAGCCGATGACGTTCGAGCCCGGCTGCAGCTTGATGCCCGCCATGCCCGCCGCCGCGCGCCCCTGCGGGCGCACGCTCGAGGCGGGGAAGTGCAGCAGCTGCGTGTCGTCGGCGACGAACACGAGCTCGTCCTCGTCGCGCGCGACGCCCGCGCCGACGACCTCGTCGCCGGGCTTGAGGGCGATCACCTCGAGCTCGCGGTTCTTGCCGAAGTCGATGCCGGAGACCCGCTTGACGACGCCCTGCCGGGTGCCGAGGGCGAGCGGCGGCACCGAGTCCACGGCATCCGGGTCGTCCGGGTCGGCGACGGGCACGATGGCGAGCACGCGCTCCTTCTTGTCGGCGAGCGCGAGGAACTCGTGTACGCGCACCCCCGCCGACAGCAGCACTGAGGCGGCGGGCGACGCGGGCAGGTCGACGACGGGGAAGCGGATGAGCCGTCCGGTGCTCGTCACCGCGCCGATCTCGCCGTGCACGGTCGTCTCCACCCGCGCGGCGATCGCGTCGTGCTTCGAGCGGCGCGCGGGCGTCGGCACGTCGGGCTGCTCCTCGCTCACGTCGACGCGCAGGATGCGGCCGGTCGCCGACAGGAAGACGTGCGTGGGGGAGTCGGCGAGGCGCGCCTCGAGCTCGGCGTCGGCGTTCGCGCCCCGCTTGCCCGAGGGCCGCGCCGTGACCGTCGCGGAGCCCTCCGTGAGGCGCGTGCGGCGCGGCGTCGCGAACCGCTCCGACACCTCGTCGAGCTCCCGCCCGACCTGCGCGCGCAGCAGCGCCTCGTCGGCCAGCAGCGCCTCCAGCGCCTCGATCTCGCGGCGCAGCTCGTCGGCCTCGGCCTCCAGCTCGATGCGCGAGAACTTCGTGAGCCGGCGCAGACGCAGTTCGAGGATGTAGTCGGCCTGCCGCTCCGAGAGCTCGAACACCTGCTGCAGGCGGGCGCTCGCCGCGGCCGCGTCGTCGCTCGTGCGGATGACCTGGATGACCTCGTCGATGTCGAGGATCGCGATGAGCAGGCCCTCGACCAGGTGCAGCCGCTCGCGCCGTTTGCCGAGGCGGAACTCGCAGCGGCGGCGGACCACCTGGATGCGGTGGTCGAGGTACACCCGCAGCAGCTCGACGAGCCCCATCGTGCGCGGCCCGCCCTCCACGAGCGCGACGTTGTTGATGTGGAAGGTGTCCTCGAGCGGCGTGTGCCGGTAGAGCTGCTCGAGCACGGCCTGCGGATCGAAGCCCGTCTTCACCTCGATGACCAGCCGCATGCCGTGCGTGCGGTCGGTGAGGTCGGCGACGTCGCTGATGCCCGCGAGCTTCTTCGACTGGACGCCGTCCTTGATCTTCTCGATGACCTTCTCGGGGCCGACCATGTACGGCAGCTCGGTCACCACGATGCCCTGCTTGCGCGCCGTCACCCGCTCGAACTTCGCGGTCGCGCGCGTCTTGAACGAGCCGCGGCCCGTCTCGTACGCGTCGCGCACGCCCTTGAGACCGACGATCGTCGCGCCCGAGGGCAGGTCCGGCCCGGGGATGAACGCCATGATCTCGTCGAGCGTCGCCTCGGGATTGTCGAGCAGGTGGCGAGCGCCCGCGACGACCTCGCCGAGGTTGTGCGGCACCATGTTCGTCGCCATGCCCACGGCGATGCCGCTCGCGCCGTTCACGAGCAGGTGCGGCCAGGCGGCCGGCAGCACGCTCGGCTGCTGCGTCGAGTTGTCGTAGTTCGGGACGAAGTCGACGACGTCCTCGTCGAGGTCGGTCGTCATCGCGAGCGCGGCGGCGTCGAGCCGCACCTCGGTGTAGCGGGCGGCGGCGGGGCCGTCGTCGAGGGAGCCGAAGTTGCCGTGGCCGTCGACCGTCGGCACGCGCTGCACGAAGGGCTGCGCCATGCGCACGAGCGCGTCGTAGATGGCGGTGTCGCCGTGCGGGTGCAGGCGGCCCATGACGTCGCCCACGACGCGGGCCGACTTCACGTGGCCGCGGTCGGGGCGCAGGCCCATCTCCGACATCTGGTAGAGGATGCGCCGCTGCACGGGCTTGAGGCCGTCGCGCGCATCCGGCAGCGCCCGCGAGTAGATGACCGAGTAGGCGTACTCGAGGAACGAGTTCTGCATCTCGCTCGAGACGTCGACGTCCTCGATGCGCTCGGAGGAGAGGTCGCCGAACGCGTCGGCGTTCGCGGACTGATCGCTGGATCGCTTGCTCATGGACACCTGTCGTGGAACGGAAGCCGTGCCGCCCGGCGGGCGCGATCGCCCGCGAGGGGACCGGCGGCCCTGTGGGAGACTGGGCGGCGATGTCCTCCATCGTATTGAGCGCCGCGAACGGCCGGCCCTCGCTCGCCGACGTGTTGCCCAACTGCCTCGACGCGATCGCCGGTCGCGAGTCGGACCTCGGCCTCGGCGCCGTCCGCTCGGCCGTCGTGCTGTTCGTCGACGGCCTCGGCGCGAGCATGCTCCGCTCGCGCGCCGGGCACGCGCGCCACCTCGTTCGGGGCTGGGCGCGGCGGGACACGGCCTTCGCCTTCCCCTCGACCACCGTGTCGGGGGTCACGACGCTCACCACGGGGCGGCGCGCCGGCGAGCACGGCATGATCGCCTACACGGTCTACGATCGCGCGCACGACGTCGTTCGCAATCAGCTCAAGGGCTGGGACGCCGACATGCACCCCGAGCGGTGGCAGCTCGAGCGCACCGTCTTCGAGCGCATGGCGGTCGAGGCTGCCGGGGTGCGGCCCGTCGTCGTCGGGCTCCCCGAGTACGCCGAGTCGGGCCTCACCGCGGCCTCGCTGCGCGGCGCCGCCTACGTGCCCGCGCGCACGATCGCCGACCGGCTGGAGGCCGCGCTCGACCTGGCGATCGAGGCGCCGCGCTCGTTGGTCTACTGCTACGTCGCCGAGCTCGACCAGGCGGGGCACGCGCACGGCTGGGAGTCCGATCAGTGGCTCGCGCGCCTCGAGGAGCTCGACGCCGCCTACGCGTCCTTCGTCGAGCGGCTGCCCGCCGACGTGGGCGTGCTCGTCACCGCCGACCACGGCATGGTCGACATCCCCTTCGAGTCGCAGGTCGACGTCGACTCCGACGGCGACCTCATGCGCGACGTGGTCGGCTTCGCGGGGGAGCCGCGGCTGCGGCACCTCTTCACGGCCTACGACGACGCGTCGGCCGCGGCCGACCTCGCGACCGCCTGGCGCGAGCGGGAAGGCCGCCGCTCGCTCGTCGTCACCCGCGACGAGGCGATCGACGCCGGCTGGTACGGCCCCGTCGTGACGGATGCCGCGCGGGCGCGCATCGGCAACGTGATCGTCGCCGCGCAGAAGCTCGTCGGCTACTACCTGACGGAGTGGACCGGCAAGGGGCGGCTGGTGAAGGGCCAGCACGGCTCGACGTCGCCGGAGGAGACCATCGTGCCGCTCATCCGAGCCGGGGCGTTCGCCCGCGCCTGAGCGCTCGCGCCTACCCGCGCGTGTCCGTCATACACGGAAATGGCGGGGTTTGGTGCGTTCGGCGGCCGCCGAACGCACCAAACCCCGCCATCTCGGTCGAGGCGAGAGGAAGCCGCGCTACCGGTCGTCGGGGCGGGTGCCGAAGACGATCTCGTCCCAGCTCGGCATCGATGGGCGGCCGCGCTTGCGGCCGGCGCCCTGCGGCGATGTGCGGTCGGCCCCCGCATCCTGCCCGTCGCGCTCGTCCCGGCCGCCGTTCGGCGAGCCGGCGGATGCCGAGGGGGAGCGGTCGACCGTCACCGTGCCCGTCTCGTGCACGGTCGCGCGGGCCGAGCCGCGCTCGAAAGCGCCCGTGGCACGGCCCCCGTCGCCGGAGTGGGCGCGCTCGTCGTCGCCGACACCCGCCCTCGGCGCCGCGCCAGTGCGGTGCGCGCGGGGGAACACGGTCACGGGCGCGGGCGACCCCTCGCCGCCCTGCTCGCCCGGGGTCGCGTGCTCGTCGTCGTCCTCGAAGCCCGGGTGCGGGTCGCGTTCGCCGCGGCGGCGGCGCAGCGCCTCGAGCAGGTCGCTCGTCTCGTTGAACTGCTGCGAGGCCTGCGGCGAGCCGACCGCGCCGATGCCGGAGGCGGCGGCACCGACCCAGGCGTGCGGCCGACCCTCCTCCCGGCCGGCGAGGCTCGAGCTGCGCTGGATGCGAGGCGCGGGCGCGTCGCCGCCGTGTCCGCGCGACGGGTGCTCGGCGGAGCGGCCTGGTCGTTCGCGCTCGTCCCGCTCGGGCTCGTGCGCACGGGGCGCGGCGGGGCGGAGTTCGGGCGCGACCGGCTCGGTCGCAGCGGGCTCGGTCACGGCGGCGTCCTCGCGCGGCGGCTCGACCGCCGCGTCCACGGCGCGCAGGCGGGGGCCGCCGCCCAGCGAGGAGAGCTCCGTGTGGAGTTGCGAGAGGGTCGTCGCGGTCTGGTTCAGGGGGCGCAGCGAGTGCGACTTGGGCTCGAAGGCCCATAGCGCGTCGCGCGCGATCGAGTCGACGTGGAAGGAGAGGCCGACGCGCCAGCCCGCCTCGACGTCCTTCCAGGCGTCCCAGCGCACGCCGGACGCCGCGAGCTGCTCGAGCCGCTCGTCGATGGCCTCGCCGAAGGCGCCGTCGCCCAGCGGATCGACGTCGGCGCTCGTGCGCACGCTCACGCCGCGGGCCTGCTCGACGATGTAGGCGCGCTCGGCCAGGATGGGCCCCTCGAAGCGGGCGACGTCGGCGTGGTCGGCGCCCGTCTCGGCGACGACCTCCTCGACCGACTTGCCCGAGCGGATGAGCTGCTGGATCTCGCGGGGCGCCACGCGCGGCGCGTCGACGCGCGTCGAGACGCGCGGACGCAGCGCGTCCCGCAGGGCGTCGTCGATCGTGATGCGGAAGTGGCGGCCGTCGTCGGCCGAGACGACGAGGGCGCCCTCGTCGACGCCGATGAACTTCAGCTCTTGCATACGCGGAACCCCTTGCGAGTGGATGCCAGGTGAATCCCGGCGGCGCCATGCTCGCACGGCCCTCCCGTGCGTCCGGGCAGGCGCTCGGCGTGCCCCTGCATTTCCGCCGTCTGAAACGCAGATCGGGTTTCGGATCGACTTGCGTTTCCGCCCGCCGAAACGCAGATCGGGCACGGGATCGGCCGCCTCGCCCGGGGCGGCCGATCCCGCGCGCGCCGCTCGGGCGAGCGCGGGAAGCGCCCGTCAGGGGAAGAAAACCCGTCGTTGTTCGCGGCGGAAGAACTCGGCATCCCGTGGTTTGTCTTTTGCCGGTGGAACGTGCATACTTCCGCGCTGAGGGGGAGCGGTTCCCTCTCCAGAGATCTAAGTGGACAGGCATGGCAACCGACTACGACGCACCGCGCAAGACCGATGACGAGACCGAGTCGATCGAGGCGCTCAAGGAACGCGTTCCCGATCGCATGGCGGCCGGCGCCGACTCGGAGGACGCCGACAACCCCGGCAGCTTCGACCTCTCCGCCGCAGACCTCGCCGACGTCGAGCTCGAGACCGTCGTCATCCCCCCGCAGGCCGACGAGTTCACCTGCGTCGAGTGCTTCCTCGTCAAGCACGTCTCGCAGCTGGCCAAGATGACGCCCGCGGGTCCCGTGTGCGTCGACGACGTCTGATCCGACGAGCCGAGGCGCGCTCCGCGTGAGCGCGGCGCGCCGCACGAACGAGACGAGAGCGCGGATGCGACCCACCGGGTCGCATCCGCGCTCTCGCCGTCTCCGCGGGCGACCGCTCGACGGGCGACGCGTCGCCCGTCGAGCGAGGAGCTACGGCAGGTGCCGGTCGCTCGTGGTGCGCGCCCGCTCGAGGGCCTCGGCCACGTCGCGCGGGTTGCGCGTCGAGAAGAGCCAGTAGGGGATCGGGTCGTCGGCGTCGGTGATCTCCACGCTCGCGGAGGTCGGCACCCAGCCGCGGAGGCACAACCAGGCGCGGGCGTCGAGCCGGGTGCCGGCGGCGAGCCGGGCGGCGTCGCGCGTGTCGTTCACGTCCACGCGGCCGGTGAGGGCGACGGGGATGCGGGCGCCGCCGACGGTGAGCAGCCGGTCGGTGATCTCGATGATGGGCGCGCTCCACATCAGGATCGCGATGTAGGCGACGTAGATGACCGCGCCGAGCAGGATGCCGACCGCGAGATTGATGCGGAGGAAGACGAGCGCGAGCGCCGGGATCACGAGCAGCCCCGAGATGTAGATCCAGGCCGACGGCCACAGGCGTTCGCGGTACAGCGTCATGACCCCTATGACACCATGCGTCCGCATGCGTCGCCTGGGATGCGACTCAGGTTCGCCTGACGAACGTATGGGCGATCCGTGCGAGTCCGGAAGCGCCCGGTCGGCCTCGCCCGAGGGCGCCATCGCGAGCCTCCCCGAGGGCTCCCGGCGGCCCTGCGCGGCTCGAGCCCGCTCCCTTCGCACGGCGCGCCCGCGCGGCTCGGCTACCCTCGTCGGGTGACTTCATCGATCAGCGTCCCCGTCGTCGGCCCCGTCCCGTCCTTCGCCCACCCGGGCGACGCCGGAGCGGACCTCGTCGCCGCCGAGGCCGTCCGGATCGAGCCCGGCGAGCGCGTCATGGTCGGCACGGGCGTGCGCATCGGGCTGCCCCACGGGACGGTCGGCTTCGTCGTGCCGCGCTCGGGCCTCGCCGCCAAGCACGGCATCACCGTCGTCAACGCGCCCGGCACGATCGACGCGGGCTACCGCGGCGAGATCAAGGTCGTGCTGCTCAACACGGATGCGCGCGAGGCCTACGACGTGGCCGTCGGCGACCGCATCGCGCAGCTCATCGTCATGCCGATCCCGGCCGTGTCCTTCGAGGTCGTCGAGGAGCTCGACGGCACGGCCCGCGGCCACGGCGGCTTCGGCTCGACGGGCTACACGACCACCTAGCGGCGGGCCGCGAGCGCGGGCGGGGCGCGCACGCGGCCGACGGCATCCGGCTCGGGGGAGCCGGACGCGCCCGTACGATCGACCGGCCGCACGAGCCGGACAGCAGACAGCACGACGAGAGCGGAGCCAGACATGGGACTGTTCGATTTCCTGAAGCGCGACGAGGATCCGACCCCCAAGGCCGACCTCCTCTCCCTCGACGACGAGGCGGACGACGCCGCGGCCGAGGAGGACCTCGAGGACGAGGAGTTCTTCGAGAAGGAGGCGCCCGCCGACCGCGCCGAGAAGGGCCCCTTCGACGAGAGCGAGGTCGAGGCGCCCGGCGAGGCCCGCTTCATCGAGCTCGGCGGGCTGCGGATCCCGGCCCGCGAGGGGCTCGGCCTCCGCCTCGAGATCGAGGAGCAGTCGCAGCGGCTGGTCGCCGTCGCGCTCGACTACCGCGAGTCGACGCTGCAGGTGCAGGCGTTCGCCGCCCCCCGGTCGGAGGGGCTGTGGGGCTCGATCCGCTCGCAGCTGGCCGACCAGATCCGCCGGCAGGGCGGCACCGCGAAGGAGCAGGAGGGCCGTCTCGGCACCGTCGTCGAGGCCGCGCTCCCCGTGACCGCGGGCGGGCCGGCCACGCGCCGCGCCCGCTTCGTGGGCGTCGACGGGCCGCGCTGGTTCCTGCGCGGCGTGCTCACCGGCAAGGCCCTCGTCGACGACGACGCGCTCGACGGCATCGAGGAGCTCTTCCGCAGCATCGTCGTCGTGCGCGGCGCGACGCCGCTCCCTCCGCGCGAGCTGCTGACGCTGCAGATCCCGCCGGCCATGGCCGAGCAGATGAAGGCCGCCCAGCAGGCGCAGGCCGCCCGGCAGTCCGCGGAGGCCGCGGCCCAGGCGATCGCCGATCGGGCCCCGGCCGGGGCGACCGCGTCGCCCGCGGCGGATGCGGCCGCGGAGCCCGCACCGCAGGCGCCCGCGGGCGTCACGGTCGAGCGGGGCGGCCGCCGGCCCGCGCAGCCGCCGGCCGGCGGCGCGCAGGGGCTCGGCGCCGGCAGCGCGTTCGCGCGCAAGCCCGCGCAGGGCCGCGCCTCCGGCCGCCGGGCCAAGCGGGACGATTGATCGTGACGACGCGCGACGCGCAGCCCGATCCGGGCGCCGATGCGGCGGGCGGCGAGGAGGCCGTCGCCGCGGCCGCCGACCGGCTGCGCTCGAGCGCGCTCGGCCGGCTCGCCTCGAGCGAGGGCGGGCTCACCGCGGCCGGCATCCTGGATGCCGTGGGCGGCGTGCGCGGCATCGTCGAGGCCGTCCTGCCGGGGCTCGCCTTCCTCGTCGTCTACACGTTCACGAACGATCTCGTCTGGTCGGTCGGCGCGCCTCTCGTGCTCGGCGCGTGCTTCGTCGTCGCCCGCCTCGTCCAGCGGCAGAACGTCGTCCCCGCGATCGCCGGCGTCGCCGGCATGGCGCTGTCCGGGTTCCTCGCGCTGCGCACGGGCAACGGCGAGGACTACTTCGTCGTCGGCTTCGTCACCAACGCCGCCTACGGCGCGGCGCTGCTGCTCAGCGTGCTCGTCGGCTGGCCGCTCATCGGCCTCGCGGCGGGCCTGCTCGCGGGCGACGCGACGGGCTGGCGGCGCGACCGCCGAGTGCGGCGCTGGATGGCCGGCGCGACGCTCGGCTGGGTCGCCTTCTTCGCGCTCCGGCTCGTCGTGCAGGTGCCCCTCTACTTCGCGCAGGCGGTCGAGGCGCTCGCGCTCACGAAGCTCGTCATGGGCACGCCCATGTACGCCGTCCTGCTGGCCCTCACGGTCGTCGTGGTCCGGGGCGTGCTGCGCGCGTCGAGCGCCGCGGACCGTGCGGATGCGGCTAAAGTATCTTGATGTCGAGATAACTGAACGGGACATAGGCGCGCCTACGGTGCGCTCCGGGAGTGTGACCGACAAGATAGAAGCGCGCACGCGCATTCGGACCCGCAACGAAGGAGCAACGACGTGACCGCAGTCAACAGCTTCGGCGCCAAAGACACCCTGCGTGTCGGCGACACCGACTACGAGATCTACCGCATCGACAAGGTCGAGGGGTACGAGAAGCTGCCCTTCAGCCTCAAGGTCCTGCTCGAGAACCTGCTTCGCACCGAGGACGGCGCGAACGTGACGGCCGAGCAGATCAAGGCCCTCGGCGCGTGGGTCCCGACGGCAGAGCCCGACACCGAGATCCAGTTCTCGCCGGCGCGCGTCGTCATGCAGGACTTCACCGGCGTCCCCTGCATCGTCGACCTCGCCACGATGCGCGAGGCCGTCAAGCAGCTGGGCGGCGACCCCGAGAAGGTCAACCCGCTCGCCCCCGCCGAGCTCGTCATCGACCACTCGGTCATCGCCGACCTCTTCGGTCAGGAGGACGCGTTCGAGCGCAACGTCGAGATCGAGTACGAGCGCAACGGCGAGCGCTACCAGTTCCTCCGCTGGGGCCAGACGGCGTTCAACGACTTCAAGGTCGTCCCCCCGGGCACGGGCATCGTGCACCAGGTCAACATCGAGTACCTCGCCCGCGTCACGTTCGTCCGCGAGGTGAACGGCGCCCTCCAGGCCTACCCCGACACGCTCGTCGGCACCGACTCGCACACCACGATGGTCAACGGCCTCGGCGTGCTCGGCTGGGGCGTCGGCGGCATCGAGGCCGAGGCCGCCATGCTCGGCCAGCCCGTCTCGATGCTCATCCCCAAGGTCGTCGGCTTCAAGCTCACGGGCCAGATCCCCACGGGCATCACCGCGACCGACGTCGTCCTCACGATCACCGACCTGCTGCGCAAGCACGGCGTCGTCGGCAAGTTCGTCGAGTTCTACGGCGAGTCCGTCGCCCAGGTGCCGCTCGCCAACCGCGCCACCATCGGCAACATGAGCCCCGAGTTCGGCTCCACCGCCGCGATCTTCCCGATCGACGAGGAGACGCTCGACTACCTGCGCCTCACCGGCCGCTCGGAGGAGCAGGTCGCGCTCGTCGAGGCGTACTCGAAGGCGCAGCACCTGTGGCACGACCCCTCGGTCGAGCCCGAGTTCTCGGAGTACCTCGAGCTCGACCTGTCGACGGTCGTCCCCTCGATCGCCGGCCCCCGCCGCCCGCAGGACCGCATCGAGCTGTCGAACGCGCAGGCGCAGTTCGCGCACGACCTCGGCGACTATGCCGACCAGACGCTCGACATCGTCGACGTCGAGGGCGAGGCGTCGTTCCCCGCATCCGACCCGGTCAAGCTCACGCCGGGAGACGAGGCCTCGCACGTCGAGCGCGTCGCCCACCACGACGCCCCCAAGCGCGCGAGCAACCCGGTCGAGGTCGTCGCGGCCGACGGCGCCGAGTTCGAGCTCGACCACGGCCACGTCGCCATCGCGGCCATCACGAGCTGCACGAACACGTCGAACCCCTCGGTCATGATGGCCGCGGGCCTGGTCGCCAAGAAGGCCGTCGAGAAGGGCCTCAAGGCGAAGCCGTGGGTCAAGACGACGCTCGCCCCCGGATCGAAGGTCGTCACCGACTACTACGAGAAGGCCGGCCTCACGGAGGCGCTCGAGGGCCTCGGCTTCTACCTCGTCGGCTACGGCTGCACGACCTGCATCGGCAACTCGGGCCCGCTGACCGACGAGATCTCGGCGGCGATCAACGAGAACGACCTCGCCGTCACGGCCGTCCTCTCGGGCAACCGCAACTTCGAGGGCCGCATCAACCCCGACGTGAAGATGAACTACCTGGCGTCGCCGCCGCTGGTCATCGCCTACTCGCTCGCCGGCACGATGGACTTCGACTTCGAGAAGCAGGCCCTCGGCCAGGACCACGACGGCAACGACGTCTACCTCAAGGACATCTGGCCCTCCGCCGAGGAGGTGCAGTCGACGATCGACTCGTCGATCGACACCGAGATGTTCACCAAGGAGTACGGCGCCGTCTTCAACGGCGACGAGCGCTGGCGCTCGCTGCCCACGCCCACGGGCTCGGTCTTCGAGTGGGGCGAGGAGTCGACGTACGTGCGCAAGCCCCCGTACTTCGACGGCATGACCCTCGAGCTCACGCCCGTGAGCGACATCCAGGGCGCTCGCGTGCTCGCGAAGCTCGGCGACTCGGTCACCACCGACCACATCAGCCCCGCCGGCTCGATCAAGGCCGACAGCCCCGCCGGCCGCTACCTGTCGGAGCACGGCATCGAGCGCAAGGACTTCAACTCCTACGGCTCGCGCCGCGGCAACCACGAGGTCATGATCCGCGGCACGTTCGCGAACATCCGCCTGAAGAACCAGCTCCTCGACGGCGTCGAGGGCGGCTTCACGCGCGACTTCACGCTGGCCGACGCCCCGCAGGCGGCGATCTACGACGCCGCGCAGAACTACGCGGCGCAGGGCACGCCCCTCGTCGTGCTCGGCGGCAAGGAGTACGGCTCGGGCTCGTCGCGCGACTGGGCCGCCAAGGGCACGACGCTGCTCGGCGTGCGCGCCGTCATCACCGAGAGCTTCGAGCGCATCCACCGCTCGAACCTCATCGGCATGGGCGTCGTCCCGCTGCAGTTCCCCGCCGGCGAGTCGGCCGACTCGCTCGGCCTCGACGGCACCGAGTCGATCTCGATCACGGGCATCGAGCAGCTCAACGAGGGTGTGACGCCCAAGACGGTGCACGTCGTCGCCGAGCCCACGGAGCACTCGCCCGCGGGCAAGCAGACGATCGAGTTCGACGCGGTCGTCCGCATCGACACCCCCGGAGAGGCCGACTACTACCGCAACGGCGGCATCCTGCAGTACGTCCTGCGCCAGCTCGCGACGGCCTAGCCGCCGCGCGCATCCGCTGCCGGCGATCAGCCGGCGATCGCCCCCTCGCGACCCGTCGCGAGGGGGCGATCCTGGTGCACGGGGACGCGCCGACGGCCGTGGCGGCCGGCGGTATCGTTCGTGCAGCAACTGCCGGATGCGTCGACGAAAGGCGTCTCCCATGCTCATCCTCAAGATCGCCAAGTGGACGGTGCTCGGGCTCGGCGTCGTGCTCACGGGCGTCTACCTCTTCCTCGGCGTCACCCGGCACGACTGGTTCGGCTGGGCGATCGTCGGGCCGGCGCTGCTGCTCTTCTTCACCGCCCCGCTGTTCCTCGTCGACCGGCAGATCGGCGGCGGCATCCGCCCTTCGCAGTACCGTGACGCGCCCATCGCGATCGGCACCGTCCGGTCGGTGCGCACGACCGGGCTCACCGTGAACGACGCGCCGCAGCTCGAGGTCGTGCTCGACGCCGACGCGCCCGACGGCCGCTCGTTCCCCGCGCGGTTCCGGCAGATCGTCTCGCTCGCCGAGCTCGGCGTCTTCCAGGTCGGCCTCGTCGTGCCCGTCCGCTACCGACCCGAGCTCGTGGAGGAGGCCCTGCGCTCGGGGTCGACCGAGCCCGTGCTGGTCATGCTCGCCGTCGACGCGCCGGACGACGCCAAGCAGGACGCCTACAACCGGGCGCAGCTGGCGAAGGGGCTCATGACGCCGCGGCAGATGCGCATCGCGACGCACGGGATCGACTCGGATGCGGTCGTGCTCGCGCTCGCGCCGACCGGGGAGATCCGCGACGGCCGCTCGGTCGCGAACATCACGCTGCGGGTGCGCCGCCCGGACGGCACGACCTTCGACCTCGCGCAGGAGAAGGCGCTCCAGCAGGCCATGGTGCCCTTCGTGCAGGTCGGCAGCGCCGTGCGGGTGAAGTACCTGCCGGACGACGAGTCGGAGGTGTCGATCGTCGTCGACCCGAACGCGCCGCGACGCTGAGCGGCGGCGACGGGTCAGCTCCGAGGCGGACGCGCCGACGCGGTCGCCCCGCCACCGCGGCGACGACGGCTCAGCGCCTGGCGAGCCGCGCCTCGAGCGAACGGCGCACCTCGTCGACGAGGGTCCGCATGCGCTCCTCGGCCGCCCCGGCGGAACCGGCCGCGATCGCCGCGGCCACCTCCTCGTGCAGGCGCAGCGAGACGTCCGAGGGGACGTAGGGCATGAGGTTGCCGTGCGTGCGGCCGGCGAGCACCTCGCCGACCACGGCGTCGAGCGACGAGAACATCGAGTTCCCGCTCGCGTGCAGGATGCGGGCGTGGAAGGCCTTGTCGGCCTCGAGGAACGCCTCGATCTCCCCGGCGCGCCCGAGTCGGCCGAGCTCGTCCGCGAGACGCACCAGCTCCTCGCCCACCTCGGCGCCGGCGCGCGTCGCCGCGCGCGAGGCCGCGACGGGCTCGATGGCGATGCGCAGCTCCGTCAGCTCGCGGAACTGGGCATCGCGCCCCTGGGACTCCAGCCGCCAGCGGATCACGTTGGGGTCGAAGACGTTCCACTCCGCGGGCGGCTGGACGAGCAGCCCGAGCCGGCGCTTGGAGACGAGCAGCCCCAGTGCCTCGAGCACCTGCACGGCGTCGCGCACCACGGTGCGGGAGACGCCGAACCGCTCCTGCAGCGACTCGAGCGTGAAGCGGCCCGGAGCGTCGTCCCGGCCGCCGATGATCTCGCGCCCGAGCGTCTCCACGATCGTGTCCTGGAGCACCGCCGCGGGCGGCTTGGCAGGCTGTTCGTCGTTCTTGACCACACGACATTGTCTCGTGACCGGGCCGTTCGGACGAACGCGACGCCGGAGAGCCGGCATCCGGCCGGTCGCCCGGACGGAGATCGACGGGCGGACCACCGGCGAGCGGGCGCCGCGACCGACGGATGCCGGGCGCGACGCTCGATCGCCGTGCCGAGCGCCCTACCCGGCATCCGCGAGGGCGGGGCCGCCTGTCTACGCCACGCGCAGCGCGTCGATCGGGGCGACCCGCGTCGCCCTCTGCACCGGGGCGACCGCCGCGACGAGCCCGAGCGCGGCGGCGGAGGCGACGACGGCGACGAGGAGCTGCCATGGCACGGTCGGCCACACGAGCGCGTGCTGCGCCGCGCCGAACGTGGCCTGCGCACCCGCCCAGCCGTAGAGCACGCCGAGCACGCATCCGGTGCCGATCGCGACGACGCTGGACAGCAGGCTCTCGACCGTGATCATGGCGCGCACCTGCTCGCGGGACGCGCCCACCGCGCGCAGCACGCCGATCTCCCGGCGGCGCTGGATCACGCTCAGCGACAGGTTGGAGACCATGCCGATCGCGGCGAGCACGGCGGAGATGCCGCCGAGCACGATCATGACGACGGTCGTCACGTCGAGCAGCGTCTCGAGCGCCGCGGTCGCCGCCGGGTCGTCGACCTCGCCGATGTAGGAACGCGTGATCGAGCGCATCGTCGCCGAGGCCACCACGAACATCACCACGAGCGTGACGCCGATGACCATGCCGATCGTGCTGCGCGTCGCCGCGCGCGGCGACCGCACCGCGTTGCCGCGGGCGAGCGCCACGGGCTCCGAGCGGCCGAAGGCCCGCCCCGCGGCGCTCAGCAGGCGCGGGATGAAGCGCGACGCGCCCACGACGACCCCCGTGAAGGACAGCGCACCGCCGAAGAAGGCGATGAGCACGCCGAAGGGCGAGACGAGCCCCGCGAGCACGCCCGCGGTCAGCAGCAGCGCACCGGCGACGAGCAGGAGCCACATGGCTGCGGTCTGCGCCGGGCGGCGGCCGATCCGCTCGGCGCTCGGCTCGACGTGCATGGCGAGCGCCTCGACCGGCGAGACGCGCGAGATGGCGCGCGATCCGAGCCAGGCGGCGAGCGCGACGGTCGCGATCGTCGCCGCGACCGGGCCCGCCGCCTCGGGCACGAACCAGCGGTAGGGGAGATCCTGCAGCGAGCCCTGCGCGACGAGGGCGAGCACGATCGGCCGATAGGCGAGGAGCGCGATCGCGGTGCCGGCCGCGGTGCCGATCGCGCCCGCGACGAGCCCCTCGACGAGCAGCCGCGCGCGCAGGGCGCCGGCGGTCGCGCCGAGCAGCCGCAGCTGCGCGATCTCGCGCACGCGCCCCGCGATGATCGTGGTGAAGGTGTTCGCCATGACGACGGCGGCCGTGTAGCAGCCGATGCCGATGAAGATCCAGGCGACGGCCGTGACGGCCACGCCCATGCTGCCGGCGGCCTCCGGGCCGTCCTGCATGATCGTGTCGGTGAGCAGCGCCACCGCCATGATCAGGCTCGTGCCGAAGAGGGCGGAGACCAGCGCGATGAGGGTCGTGACGACGTGGTCGCGCCAGGGCTGCGGCGTCATCGCGCGACCTCCGCGGGCGTCGCGCCGATCATGACGGCCGAGACGTCGGCGGCCGTGAGCCCCCGCTCGTGCCGCACGATGCGGCCGTCGCTCAGGAAGACGACGCTGTCGGCGATGGACGCGGCGATCGGGTCGTGCGTGACCATGACGATGGTCTGGCCGAACTCCGACGCCGCCGAGCGCAGCAGCCGTCGCACCTCGGCCGCGCTGCGAGAGTCGAGATTGCCCGTGGGCTCGTCCGCGATGAGCAGCGCCGGGCGGGTCGCGAGGGCGCGGGCGATCGCCACGCGCTGCTGCTGGCCGCCGGAGAGCTCGCCCGGCCGGTGCGCCAGGCGGTTCGTCAGCCCGAGCGCGTCGACCAGCACGGCGATCAGGCGCGACTCCTCTTCGGAGGGTGAGCGGCCGTCGAGGCGGAAGGGGAGGAGGATGTTGTCCTCGGCGGAGAGCGTCGGGATGAGGTTGAAGGCCTGGAACACGAATCCGATGCTGCGGCGGCGCAGGAGCGTCAGCTCGCGGTCGCCGAGGTCGGTGATGTCGCGCTCGCCGACGAGGACGCGGCCCGCGGTCGCGTGGTCGAGGCCGGCGAGGCAGTGCATGAGGGTCGACTTGCCGGATCCGGAGGGGCCCATGACCGCCGTGAGCTCGCCCCGAGGCACGTCGAGCGACACGCGGTCGAGCGCGGCGACGCCGCCCGCGGCGGGGTCTCCGTAGTGCTTCGAGACCTCGACGAGACGGGCGGCCGGGGGATGCGGCGTGGAGGATGCGATCATGCCTCCGACGCTACGGAGGCCGGGCGGGCGGGCGCCTCTGCCGAGGGAGGGGTCGTGCTCTGCCGCTCGAGGGATCGTGCGGGGGAGGGAGGCAGCACCGGAGTGCCGGGCGCGGGGCTCCGGCTTGTGGCGGGGGAGCGTCGGATTCCGGCTCGTGGGCGGTCGGACGACGCCGGGACCCGGCACTCGGGGCTCAGCCGCCGGCGAGGCCGTGCTCGTAGGCGTAGACGACGAGCTGGATGCGGTCGCGGGCGCCGAGCTTGGCGAGGATGCTGCTCACGTGCGTCTTCACCGTGCCGGGGCTCACGAACTCGCGCTCGGCGATCTCCTGGTTCGACAGGCCCGCCGCCACGAGCCGGAAGATCTCCCGCTCCCGCTCGCTCAGCCGCTCGAACTCGACCGGCGGCCGGGCCTCGGCACCGCCTCCGGCGTCGTGCTCGGGCGCGTACCGGGCCAGGATGTCGACCGCGGCGTCGGCCGCGAAGAGCCGCCCGCCCGCGTGCAGCGTCCGGATCGCGGTCGCCAGCAGGTCGGGCTCGGCGGCCTTGAGCACGAATCCGCTCGCCCCCGCTCGCACTGCCCGCGCCACGGCCTCGTCGAGGTCGAAGGTCGTGAGCACGAGCACGCGCGGCGCCTCGTCGCCGAGCTCGGCCACGATGCGCGCCGTCGCCTCGATGCCGTCGACGCCCGGCATCCGCACGTCCATCAGCAGCACGTCGGGACGGGCCTCGCGGGCCAGCGCCACGGCCTCCTCGCCCGAGGCGGCCTCGCCGACGTGCTCCAGGTCGGGCTGGTTCGAGAGGATCATGCGCAGTCCCGTGCGGAAGAGCGCGTGGTCGTCGCACACGGCGACGCGGATGCGGTTCGTCATGCTCGGGGACGCTCCTCGTGATCGCCGGCGGGTGCCGCCGCGTCGGCCGTCTCGGCGGTGCGGGATTCGGATGCGGGGGCCGGCGCGGACACCGAGCCGGACGGCGTCTCCGCCGGCAGCCGCTCCGCCAGCCCCGTGGGCAGACGGAGCGCGACGCGGAACTCCTCGCCGCGCCGCCCGGCCGAGAACGAGCCGGCCTCCAGCAGCACGCGCTCGCGCATCCCGACGAGGCCGTGCCCGGCATCCGCGGCCGTCCGCGCGTCAGCCGCCCTCGCTCCCTCGCTCTCGCGCGCCGGACCGTCGGCGACGCGATTCGCCACCTCGATCGACAGCACCCCCGGCGCCCACGCGACCGCCAGCCGCGCCCGGCGGCCCGCGCCGTGCCGCAGCGCGTTCGTGAGCGCCTCCTGCACCGCCCGGTAGGCGGCGTGCGAGACGCCCGTCGTCAACGACTCCCGCTCGCCCGACGCCGACGCGTCGACGCGGAGCCCGAGCGCGCCGAACTGCGCGACCAGCGCAGGCAGGTCGTCGAACGTCGCCGCGGGCGCTGCGCTCTGCTCGTGCCGCAGCTCGGCGAGCACCCGGCGCACGTCGCTCAGCGACTCCCGCGACACGTCGCCGATGGAGCGCAGCGCCTCGTCGGTCGTCTCCGCGTCGTCGCGCACCGTGTACCGGGCCCCGTCGGCGAGCGTCGCGATGACGACGAGCGAGTGGGCCAGGACGTCGTGCATCTCGCGCGCGATGCGCCCGCGCTCCGCCTCCACCGTCATCCGCTCCTGCAGCTGCCGCTGCTCGACCTCCGCGACCCGTTGCGCCACCCGCGCGCTCGCCGAGCGCAGGGTGAGGGCGCGGGCGAGGCCCAGCAGCCACGCGCAGCCGAGCGTCAGCAGCACGAGCGCCAGCACGAACACGATCTGCATCGGGCCCGAGTCGGCCATCGACTCGCCGAGCACGACGCGCGTGCGCAGCTCCAGATATCCAGTCGCGACCAGCGCGCCCCCGATCGCCGCGGCCAGCGCCGACCCGCGCACTCGCCGCGACCCATAGGCCGAGCAGGCGTACACGACCGCCGCCTGCGCGATGTTGACCGGTCCCGGCGTCGCCAGCGCGAGCATCTGCAGCACGGCCGAGACGGATGCGAGGGCGAGTGCACCCGCGGGCGATGCGCGCCGCACCAGCACGGCTCCGACCGCCGTCGCGAGCGCGACCGCGTAGGCGCCGGCGTTCCCCGCGGGCGCCAGCGCGTCGAACGTCATGAGCAGGAGCAGCCCGAAGAGCGCCGCGAGCACGCCGTCGAGCCACCACTCGTGCGCCTGCAGCCTGCGGATCATCCTCCCAGGCTATCCAGGGGCGTCCGCCGCACCGTCTCGCGCCGACGGCGGACGCCCCGACCGGAGTCTCCGGTTTCCAGGGTTGCCGAACCGCGCCCGCCGCCTCGGCGCGTAGACTCGGGCATTCAGTCTTCACCGAGCGCGAGGAGATCCATGCCGGAGCCGATCCTGCCGTCGATCTCGAGCCCGGGCGACCTGCGTCGCCTGGACGCGGCGCAGCTCGAGGTGCTCGCGGGGGAGATCCGCGACTTCCTCGTGCACAACGTCGCGAAGACGGGCGGGCACCTCGGGCCGAACCTCGGCGTGGTCGAGCTCACGCTCGCCATGCACCGCGTCTTCGACTCCCCGCGCGACGCCATCGTCTTCGACACCGGCCACCAGTCGTACGTGCACAAGCTCGTCACGGGCCGCCAGGACTTCACGCGGCTGCGCGAGCGCGGCGGCCTCGCCGGATACCCGCAGCGCTCCGAGTCGGAGCACGACATCGTCGAGTCCTCGCACGCCTCCTCCTCGCTCTCCTGGGCGGACGGCATCTCCCGCGCCTTCCAGGTCACCGGCCAGGACGACCGCTGCGTCGTCGCCGTCGTCGGCGACGGCTCCCTCACCGGCGGCATGACGTGGGAGGCGCTCAACAACATCTCCGACGACAACCGCCGCCGCCTGGTCATCGTGCTCAACGACAACGGCCGCTCCTACGCGCCCACCATGGGCGGCGTCGCCCGCTTCCTCAACGGCGTGCGCACCCAGCGCGCCTACCGTGCCCTGCAGGAGAAGTCGCACCGCGCGTTCTCGACCTTCGGCGAACCGGGCCAGCAGGTGTGGCGCGGGCTGCGCGGCGGCCTGCACGGCTTCCTCAGCCGCGTCACGAACAACGACGGCCTCTACTCCAACCTCGACATCAAGTACCTCGGCCCCGTCGACGGCCACGACCTCGGCGCGCTCGAGGAGACGCTGCGCCAGGCGCGCGACTACGGCGCCCCCGTGCTCGTGCACGCGATCACGCAGAAGGGCCGCGGCTACCAGCCCGCGCTCGACCACGACGACGACCAGTTCCACGCCATCGGCCGCATCGACCCGGCGACGGGCCAGTCGCTCGGCGCGTCCGGCGGCAAGTCGTGGACGAGCGTCTTCGCCGACGAGATCCTGCGCATCGCGGAGGATGACGAGCGCGTCGTCGGCATCACCGCCGCCATGCTGCGCCCCGTGGGCCTGCACCGCTTCGCCGAGCGCTTCCCCGCGCGCGTGCACGACGTCGGCATCGCCGAGCAGCACGCCGTCACGAGTGCCGCCGGCCTCGCCTACGGCGGCCTGCACCCCGTCGTCGCGATCTACGCGACGTTCATGAACCGCGCCTTCGACCAGGTGCTCATGGACGTCGCGCTGCACCGCGCGGGCGTCACCTTCGTGCTCGACCGCGCCGGCGTCACCGGCCCCGACGGGCCCAGCCACCACGGCATCTGGGACCTCGCGCTGCTGCAGACCGTGCCCGGCATCCGCCTCGCCTCGCCGCGCGACGAGAAGCGCCTGCGCGAGGAGCTGCGCGAGGCCGTCGCCGTCGACGACGGCCCCACCGTCATCCGCTACTCCAAGGGCGACGTCGGCCCCGACCTGGACGCCGTCGAACGCCTCGAGGACGGCGTGGACGTGCTCCGCCGCGGCTCCAACCACGACGTGCTGCTGGTCGCCGTAGGCGCCTTCGCCGAGCTCGCGATGGACGTCGCGGAACGGCTCGAGGCGCAGGGCATCGGCGCGACCGTCGTCGACCCGCGCTGGGTGGTGCCCGTGCCGAAGAGCGTCCTCTCGCTCTCCGCCGAACACCGCATCGTCATCACCCTCGAGGACGGCATCGTCGTCGGCGGCGTCGGCACGCGCCTGCGGCAGGATCTCCGCGCCGCCTCGATCGACACGACCGTCACCGAGCTCGGCCTGCCCGACGAGTTCATCGACCACGCGACGCGCGGCCAGATCCTCGAGGACGCCGGGCTCACGGCGCAGAAGATCGCCCGGGACGTCGTGGCGCAGGTCGTCGGCACGCGCGTGCCGCACGCCAGGCCGGCGCGCGAGGCGTCTGAGGCTGGCGCCGAGGCGCCCGTCGACGGGCAGGGCGCGCGCGGCAAGCGCTGACCGAGGCGGCGATCGGCCGCCGACGTCGGTCGCTGCACGGCTCGGCCGAGCATCCCGCCCGGCGTCACACTCCGCCGAGCCGTGGCAGGCTCCAGCCGAGGCCCAGCGCCGCGATGCGCGAGCCGAAGGCCACGGCGAAGCCGACCGCCATGGGCCAGGCGCCGGGCGCGCGCAGGCGCGAGGTGACGAGCATGCAGCCCGAGCCGATGAGCGCCGCCATGGCGTAGAAGTCGCTGGTCAGGATGAGCGGCGTGCGATTCAGCAGGATGTCCCGCACGACGCCGCCGCCGCAGGCGGTGACCGTGCCGAAGAAGAGCGTCACGAGCGCGTTCGAGCCGTGGGCGATGGCCTTGTCGGTGCCCGCGATGGCGAACAGCGCGAGCGCCGCGGCATCCATCGCGAGCACTCCCGGGTCGCTCAGGATGCCCTCGCGGCCCGCGAACAGGGTCGCCGCGAACGAGCCGGCGAGCCCCGCCACGAGCCGCGACGACGACAGGAACGCGGCGGGCGGCAGGTCGCCCATGAGCACGTCGCGCAGCAGGCCGCCGCCGATGCCCGTGCACATGCCGACCACGACGGCGCCCAGCAGGTCGAGCCCCTGATGGATGCCCACGGCGGCGCCCTCCACCGAGAAGAGCGCCGTCGCGAGCACGTCGGCCACCGTGAACGCGGGCGACTCCCCGCGCTTGGCGGAGGGGGCGAAGAAGCGTCCGACGGGGGAGAGGATGCGCTGCGCTCGCCTCGTGCGCCCGCGCGTCGCGCCTGATCCCTGCGTCATGCCTCCATGCCTACCGCAGGCTGCGCCGCCGCGGAAATTCGGGGGCGCGGCCGCGGCGCAGCGGATCGACCTGCGCGTCGCAGCGAGTCGGCACCCGTGGGATGCCAGGCCGCCCGAGGTACCCTCGATGCATGACCACGGTGAGCTCGCTCCGCCCCTCGGAGGCTTTGCGTGCGCGGCACGACGAGGTGCTCGCCCTGCTGCGCAGCCGCGGCGCGGAGAACCCCCGCGTGTTCGGTTCGGTGGCCCGCGGAACGGATCTGCCGGGCAGCGATCTCGATCTCGTCGTCGAGATCGCGCCCGAGCGAGCGTGGGATTTCATCAGTCTGCCGCGGGAGCTCAGCGAGCTGCTGGGCGTGCAGGTGGACGTCGTCTCCGAGCGGGGCCTGAAGCCGAAGCACGCTCGCATCCTGCGGGAGGCCCGACCACTATGAGGCAGGGATCGGAAGAGGGCGATGCCATCGTCCGGTACGGAGAACGCGCCGTCCAGTCGCTCGAGGATCTGCTCGAGCACGGCGAGGCGGCCGCGCGACTGGTCGCACGCGGCAAAGACGCCTACGACGCCGACGAGATGCTGCGCTACGCCGCAGA
>Ga0153917_1000569_pt1 | contig 22164 bp, 21 predicted proteins | sample TSFL001MetaG_FD_104695 | JGI IMG/M metagenome (GOLD analysis project Ga0153917, IMG submission 104695) | Attine ant fungus gardens microbial communities from Florida, USA - TSFL001 MetaG | ecosystem: Host-associated > Fungi > Mycelium > Unclassified | place: USA: Florida, Paynes Creek Historic... | reverse complement strand
TTCCGAGAGATGGCTATTTAATAGAAAGTCCTTGAAGGGGAACACGATGAACAACGTTCTGAAATTCTCTGCTCTGGCTCTGGCCGCAGTTCTGGCTACCGGTTGCAGCAGCGTATCCAAAGAAACCGAAGCTCGTCTGACTGCGACTGAAGACGCAGCAGCTCGCGCTCAAGCTCGTGCCGATGAAGCCTACCGTAAGGCTGATGACGCTCTGGCTGCCGCTCAGAAAGCTCAGCAGACCGCTGACGAAGCCAATGAGCGCGCTCTGCGCATGCTGGACAAAGCCAGCCGCAAGTAATAATCCTCACGGATTGTTATGGAGCCGACCCACTAGTGGGTCGGCTTTTTTATTGCCCTCAGAAAAGCTACCGCCAACAACGAAAAAGGCCTGCACTAAGGCAGGCCTCTATCTGGGTTTAACAGGAGCTTCAGCCCCCGTTACACACGTGCTTACTGCAGCTCGGGCGGAATGCTAGAGACCATCGGTGCCGAACTGCCATTGACCGGCACAGCGATCTCCACGGGCATGCCATCTTCGGCGGCCACCACGTCACGCACCATGTCCCAGTTCATGCGCAAGTTGTTGGCGAGGTCTTCGCGCTTGAGCAGTGCATTGATGACCGCGGTGTGTTTATCCACCACCGACGGGTTGCCATGGTCGTCCAAGGGAGTGTGCGCCTCAAGATAGACCTTGCCGCCACTGATACCGAACTTGTAGGGCTCGTTGATGATGCGCACGGGCGTACCCACCGGCACCATCTTGGAAAGTTCCAGCACGTTGTTGTTGAGCATGCGGAAACAACCATGACTGGTGCGCATGCCGATACCGAACTTCTTGTTCGAACCGTGAATCAGGTAGCCCGGCACACCCAGGGTGAACTTGAAGGGCCCCAGCGGGTTGTCCGGCCCGGCAGGCACGACGGCCGGCAGGACGTCACCGTCTGCGGCGTGCTCGGCACGGATCGACGCAGGTGGCGTCCAGGTCGGATTAGGGGTCTTGGCGGTGATCTTGGTATTGGCGATCGGCGACCCCCACCCTTCGCGGCCGATACCCAGCGGGAAGGTATGCACCACGTTCTGCCCTTTGGGGTAGTAGTACATCCGGTACTCGGCCAGGTTGATGACGATCCCGTCACGCGGGCCCGGCGGCAGGATGTAGCGGGTCGGCAGCACGATCTCGGTACCGGCGCCCGGCAGCCACGGATCCACGCCTGGGTTGGCTGCGATCATTTCGAGATAACCGAGGTCATTGGCGGTGCCGATATCGGCAAAGGTGTCCTCGTACTTGGCTTTGATCACTTGGACCTGGCCGACGATGTCTTCACCGGCGGGCGGCAACGGCAATTCCAGCGCAACGGTTGGACCTGCTACCAGCAGGGCGGCCAGGGACAGGCTACGGGTGACGGCGGGAAGGCGCGGCAACATCCGGTAAATCCTTCGAAAGATGGGTCAAGAGGATCGATTGTACACCCAGCCCGCGACAAGCGGGAGGCATCGGGTTCATGCTGGCATTCGAGATGATGAAAGGCGCTCAGAGCTCCGGCCACACCGGGCGCATGCCGCGCCGCTGGGCATCGAGAATCGCCCGGCACAATGCGCACAGGCGACCGTCGCGGTAGACCGAACGCTCCACCCCGGACCAGCGCGGTTGCGCGGGCAGCAGCCCACCGCACAGCGTACGGTCGACGGGCACGCCCAGCTCGAGCTGGCGAGCCACCAGATGAACGCGAACCTCCTGGCAGGCGAACAGGTCGAGCTGCTCATCGGGCTCGATCAGTTGATAGGCGTACAAGGACCAGGCAGGGCGCGGCATTGGGGGCTCTCGGAACGGGGGGCGCAACATTAGCCGAAAGCAGGCCCTGATAAAAGCGTCACAGCAAGGGTTTTATCGCCGGCCAGGCATTTTCCAGCAAGCGCGGCTGGGCTCCAGGGGTCGGATGGATGCCATCGGCCTGCATCATCTGCGGCACACCACCGACCCCCTCCAGGAAGAACGGTACCAACGGCACCTGCCTCTGGGTCGACAACTGTTGATACACCTGGGCAAACGCGCTGGTGTATCGCACACCGTAATTGGGCGGCAGGCGCATGCCCAGCAACAGCACCTTGGCCCCCGCCTCGCGCGCCTGGTCGATCATCGAGGCAAGATTTTGTTGCAATTGCTGGGGGGGCTGCCCACGCAGCCCGTCATTACCACCGAGCTCCAGCACCACCAGGTTCGGCTTGTACGTCGCAAGCAGCGCAGGCAGCCGCGCCCGACCACCCGCACTGGTATCGCCATTGATGGATGCATTGACCACCTGGTCGTCGTACCCCTCGTCCTTCAGGCGTTGTTGCAGCAAGGCAACCCAGCCCAGACGGGTATCCAGGCCAAAACCGGCGCTGATACTATCCCCGACGACCAGCAGTGTACCCGCCGCCGCGCCCTGGGCCAGGCAACACAGGACCAGACCGGCACTCAACCACCACACTCGCATTGGATTCTCCATGGGCCCCAGCATCCTCGTTGCTCAGAACCTTAGCAAAGTGGTCCCCAGCGCGGAAGGCGACCTAACCATCCTCCACGCGCTGTCCTTGTCCCTCGAACAAGGCGACAGCCTGGCCATCGTCGGCGCCTCGGGCTCCGGCAAGTCGACCCTCCTCGGCCTGCTCGCCGGGCTCGACCGCCCCAGTGCCGGCAAGGTCGTCCTCGCCGGCCATGACCTCGGCCCGCTGGACGAGGACCAGCGGGCCCGGGTGCGCGCCGAGCATGTGGGCTTCGTGTTCCAGTCGTTCCAACTGCTCGACAGCCTCAACGCCCTGGAAAACGTCATGCTGCCGCTGGAGCTCGACGGTCGCCGCGATGCCCGCGAACATGCCCGCGCCCTGCTGGAGCGGGTCGGCCTGGGCAGACGCCTGAGCCATACGCCACGCCAGCTGTCCGGCGGCGAACAGCAGCGAGTGGCGATTGCCCGCGCTTTCGCCGCCCATCCCGCAGTGCTGTTCGCCGACGAGCCCACCGGCAATCTGGACAGCCATACCGGCGAGCGCATCAGCGATTTGCTGTTCGAGTTGAACAAGGAGCGCGGCACGACGCTGGTACTGGTCACTCATGACGAGCGCCTGGCCCAACGCTGCCGTCGCCTGATCCGCCTGGATGCCGGCCGCCTGGTGCCCTCCCTGGAGCCCAGATGACCCGCCTGCCCTTCTCTCGCCTTTGCGCCCTGGCCTTGCGCCAGTTGCTGCGCGATGCTCGCGCCAGCGAAGTCCGCGTATTGTTCTTCGCCCTGCTGGTGGCTGTAGCGGCCAGCACTGCCATCGGCTACTTCGGCGCACGCCTGAACGGCGCGATGCAATTGCGCGCCAGCGAATTCCTCGGCGCCGACCTGGTACTGCAGGGCAGCTCGCCAGCACGAGACGAGCAGATCAGCGCCGGCAAAGCCGCAGGCCTTCGTCACGCCCATGTGGTGGAGTTCACCAGCGTGGTGGGCGGCGACGCTGGTATCCAGCTGTCCGGCATAAAAGCCGCCGACACCGCTTACCCTCTGCGAGGGCAGTTGCGCAGCGCCGCCAGGCCCTATGCCGAGGAAACGCCAGGGGGCGGCCCCGCGCCCGGCGAAGCCTGGGTCGAAGCGCGCTTGCTGGTAGCGCTCGGGCTGTCGATAGGCGACAGCATCGACGTCGGCATGAAGACCCTGCGCATGAGCCGGGTGCTGACCTACGAACCGGACCGTGCCGGCAACTTCTACAGCCTCACGCCGCGCGTACTGATGAATATCGCCGACCTGGAGGCCACGGGCGTGATCCAGCCGGGCAGCCGGGTCAGCTACCGCGACCTGTGGCGGGGCACACCCGACGCCTTGGCACAGTATCGCCAGGGCGTGGAAAAGAACCTGGCGGCCAACCAACGCCTGCTCGATACCCGGGATGGAAACCGGCAGATCGGTGGCGCGCTGGGCAAGGCCGAGCGCTACCTGAACATGGCCAGTCTGGTGGCGGTGCTCCTGGCTGGCGTTGCCGTGGCCCTGTCGGCCAGTCGCTACGCCGCCCGACGCCTGGATGCCAGTGCGCTGCTGCGGTGCCTGGGCCTTTCCCGGCACCAGGCCCTGGGCCTGTATTGCCTGCAGCTGGCCATGCTCGGCGTGGTCGCAGCGGCTGCCGGCGCCTTGCTCGGTTGGCTGGCACAGCTGGGGTTGTTCCGTTTGCTGCAGGGCCTGATGCCGAGCCAGGTGCCTGCGGGTGGCATCGCCCCGGCCCTGGCCGGCATCGGCACCGGCCTGGTGGCACTGGCCGGGTTCGCGCTGCCGCCACTGGCCGCCCTTGGCCGGGTTCCACCCTTGCGCGTCCTGCGCCGCGACCTGTTACCCATGCCGCCCAGCAGCTGGCTGGTGTACGGCGCCGCCCTGCTCGCCCTGGGCCTTATCATGTGGCGGTTGAGCCTCGATCTTCTGCTGACCTTCGCCCTGCTCGGCGGCGGCCTCTTCGCCGCCCTGCTGCTTGGCGGCGTGCTCCTGCTGGGATTGCGTAGCCTGCGCCACTTGCTGGCCGATGCGCCGCTGGCCTGGCGCCTGGGCCTGGGCCAACTGCTGCGCCATCCCCTTGCCGCTGCCGGCCAGGCCCTGGCGTTTGGCCTGATCCTGCTGGCCATGGCCTTGGTCGCCCTGCTGCGAGGTGAACTGCTCGACACCTGGCAAGCACAGTTGCCCAAGGACGCCCCCAATCATTTCGCCCTGAACATCCTGCCCGACGAGCGCGAGCCCTTCGCCCAACGGTTGCAGGCGATCAATGCCACCTCGGCGCCCTTGTATCCAGTGATACCGGGACGCCTGACACACATCAACGGACAACCCGTGCAACAGGTGGTGAGCAAGGAGTCCACCGGCGAACGCGCCGTGCAACGCGACCTCAGCCTGACCTGGGCCGCCGAATTGCCCCAGGGCAATGCCTTGAGCGCAGGCCACTGGTGGGATGCACCGCCAGCTGCGGACGGAATGCCCGGGGTTTCGGTGGAGGCCCAATTGGCCGAAAGCCTGAAGCTCAAGCTTGGCGACCTGCTCGACTTCGACATCGGCGGCCAGCAGCGCCAGGCACGTGTCAGCAGCTTGCGCTCGGTGCATTGGGACAGCTTCCAGCCCAACTTCTACATGATCTTCCAGCCCGGGACCTTGCAAGGACTGCCGGCGACCTACCTGACCAGTTTCTATCTGCCAGCAGGGCACGACCAGGAAGTGGTCGCCCTGTCGCGGGCATTTCCGGCGGTGACCATTCTCCAGGTCGATGCGCTGCTGGCGCAGTTGCGCAGCATCCTGGCGCAGGTGACGTTGGCGGTCGAATATGTGCTGTTGTTCGTGCTGGCGGCGGGGCTGGCCGTGCTGTTCGCGGGGCTCCAGGCGACACTCGACGAACGTATCCGTCAGGGCGCGCTGCTGCGCGCGTTGGGGGCAGCCAGGCCATTGCTGGTCAAGGCGCGGCGGATCGAGTTCGGGCTGCTCGGGGGAGTGAGCGGGTTGCTGGCGGCGGTGGGGTGCGAGGCGATTACCTGGGTGCTGTACCGGTATGCGTTCGACCTGACGTGGGCGCCGCATCCTTGGTTGCTGGTGGTGCCGGTGGTGGGGGCTTTGTTGGTTGGAGGAGCGGGGGTTTTGGGGACGCGGCGGGCGTTGAATGCGAGTCCGCTGGTGGTGTTGCGGGAGGGGTAGGCCTGGGCGTTTAGAGGTGAATATCCATTCTGGGCGCAAAGCGCCAGTAGCGCCCAATCAAACGGATAGGCCCACGCCCCTCAAGCCAACACCAGATTACCCATCAACCCCATAACAAATACGATTGACGTACCAGGTCGCATCCCCCGTAGGCGTCTTCACCACCACCTCATCCCCCTCCTCCTTCTTGAGCAACGCCCGCGCCATGGGTGAGTCGATGGAGATGTAGTCGTTGCGCCCATAGATCTCGTCATACCCAACGATCCGAAACTTGAGCATCTCGCCCTCATCGTTCTCGATCTCCACCCAGGCACCAAAAAACACCTTGCCCTCTTGCTGCGGCGAATAGGCAACCACCTTGACGTCCTCAAGCCGTTTGCGCAGATAGCGAACCCGACGGTCGATCTCCCGAAGCAGTTTCTTGTTGTACTGGTAGTCGGCGTTCTCGCTACGGTCCCCCAGGGACGCTGCCCATGTGACCTTCTGGGTAATCTCGGGTCGATAGACCCGCCACAGATGATCGAGCTCCTTCTTCAGAGCCTCATGACCTTCTGTAGTGATGATATTGGTGCTCAAGCGGCATTCTCCTCAGCGCATCCACGGCAGACGCAAGCCTGTCGAGGGCATCGAGCTTAGCGAAAAATCCCGCGCACGGCACTTAGCGGCGGGTAATCAGCCCCTGGCGCGCGATACGGGTCAGTTGGCCGATGACTTCGGCAGCGTCCGCCGCCAAAGGCGCCTGGATCACGGCAAGGTCGAAACGGTCAGTACCATACTGGGCGAAGCCATCGCAGGTTTCGGCAAACTGGACAAGAAATGCACGCGCCTGCCCCTTGCGTCGCGACAAGCCATCGAGGTTGCGTAAAAGAGTGGGCTGATGCTGGCCACCGAGCAGGATGCGCGGTGTACGGGAGGCCTGGTTGGCAGGCAATGGACTCAGGCAGACACTGGTACGTGGGCAACTCATGGAGATATCTCCGCCTCGCAGATCCCGCTGGGCAGCGGTGGGAGGCGTCACCGAACCAGCGCTTTAGCGGTATTTCGGATGGCCCGAAGGGCCTCTCCCGCGCCCCGCAAGTAGCTGTTTAAATCGGCGCAGTCGGTATGCTAGAGCGTCAAGCGATAAGTTACAAGACGCATATGACGGTTGAATGCAGAACCGTCGCAAGTCTGCCCGCCTCATGGACAAAAGCCCGCTTCCCGGATGACCGGGAAGCGGGCTTTCATTCATTGACAGGGCAACTCAGTTGCGAGCGATCAGGCTGTCCAGGGAGAACCGGCCCGCACCCTCGATCAGCACCGCCAGGGTACCGGCCAGCAGCGCCAAGGCGAACTCGTAGCCGTTGTTGGACATGAACAGGCCATTGTTGATGTGCACCGAGAGGATCGCCACCACCAGGGTCACGGTCAGCGCCAGCGCCGCTGGCCGTGCCAGCAGGCCAACGACGAGGGCCAGGCCGCCGAAGAACTCAGCGCTGCCGGACAACAGAGCCATCAGGTAACCAGGCGCCAGGCCGATGCTTTCCATCCACTGGCCGGTGCCCTCGAGCCCATAGCCACCGAACAGGCCGAACAGTTTCTGAGCGCCGTGGGCCATGAAGATGACCCCGACAAGAACGCGAATGATGCTCAGGCCAGTACCGGCGCGGGTAGCGAACAGAGCGCTGAAGGTGTTGTTCATTTCGATGCTTCCTGGGAAAGGTTTACGTTTGGGATGGGCGTCATCTTAATCAATTTAAATGATATTAAAATCGCAATAATCAGCGAATTAATATCTGAAAAATCGATCAATCAACGATTCGCCACCCGCTCCAGCGATTCCCGCTGTCGATTGAATGCCAGGAAGTATTTGTTGACGCTGTTGACGAAATTGACCGGTCCCATGCCCACCTGCTCCATGGCGATCCGCTCGGTCTGGAAGAACCACTGGTTGCCATTGAGCCCCCGGCGCCGCGCCTCGGCGCGCATGGCCTGGACCCGCTCCGGGCCCAGATTGTAGGCCGCCAGGACAAAGGCCATGCGCTCACGCTCGTTGAGCTGGGGGCTGGAGAAGAACTTGCGGCGGATCAACGCCAGGTACCGGGCGCCGGCCTGCACATTCCCTTCTATCGTGCCGATATCGTTGACGCCCACACGGCGAGCCGCCGAGGGGGTGATCTGCATCAGACCGTGGGCGCCACCGCCGCCGCGCGCCGATGGATCGAGGGTGGACTCCTTGAACGCCAGCGCCGCCAGGTTCAGCCAATCGATCTGCTGGGCCGCGCCATGCTTTTGCAGGACCGTGCGCAGGGATTCCAAGCGCTTGCGGCTCTTGCGCGCCAACGGGTCATGCACACGGTACTGACGCCGGTAGATGCGTTCGAAGGCGGCATCCTGGTTCGCCGGTGCCCGGTAGCCGTCGAGGAATCGGTCCACCGTGGCGAGCAACATGCTCGCATCACGCCGCACATACCAGCGCATCGCCTGGGGCTGCCCCAGGCTCACCCGGGTGTCCAGGCGCAGACGCGGCATCACCCGGGCCCAACGCTCGGCGATCGGACGCTCCACCACGGTCAGGTGATAGATACCCGCCTGGACCATCTCCAGTACATCTTCCACCGCCAGGCTGGGGTCGACCCACTCCACCTTGATCGGTGCACGCTTGCGCAGGGCCAGTTGCTGGTTGACCTGCTTTATCGCCGCACCGGCGGCACTGGCGCTGGTCAGGGCGATGGTGCGCCCGGACAGCTGATCCACCCGGCTGAAACTGCGCTCCCCTTTGCGTCCGACCAACAGCAGCTGTACCTGGCCCCGAACCGCTACGCTGCCGCTCACGCCGCGGACCAGTGCAGGGTCGAGCAATTCGCCAGGCGCGGCCAGATCGCCCTCGCCACGCTGCAGGGCGGCGAGCAATTGCTCCTTGGCGCGAGGAATGAGCTTCAGATGGATGTACTGACCGTCCTGGGCACGTGCATTGAGGTAGTGCTCCAGCCCCCGCAGGCGGTGGTGTTCCACCCCCACTGGCTCGCCCTTGACCTCTCCCGAGCTGTTGCGGCTTTGGTTGACCAGGACCCTCAGGACCTTGCTGCTGCGAATCTGCGCCAGGTCACGGACCTGACTGGCCGGCACATGCTGCTCAGGCCCTGGCAATCGGGCATTGGCCGGCGCGGCCAGGACCAGGCCGACGAGCAGCAGCGGTATCAACAGCGATCGCAGCATGCGAGAACCTGTCCGAGGGCTGGAGCGGGTGTCATGCAGCAGGGTCCGTCCATGACAAATGACGCTAAAAGACCATGACAACCACTTGAAGTTCTGGGATTTCTTTCGAATTACCCGTTTTTTGCTATGCTGGCCGGCCCGCGGCACGAGGTAGAAAGATGCAACTGATCGATATTGGCGTCAACCTGACCAACAGCAGTTTCCATGACCAGCAGGCCGCCATCGTCGAGCGCGCCGTGCAGGCGGGCGTGGTACAGATGGTACTCACCGGTACCAGCCTGGAGGTCAGCGAACAGGCTCTGGAGCTTGCGTCACGGCTTGATCCCGAAAGCCAACGCCTGTTCACCACCGCCGGCGTACATCCGCACGATGCCAGTCATTGGGACAGCGCCAGCGAACGCCAACTGCGCCAGTTGCTGACCCAACCACGGGTGCGCGCCGTAGGCGAATGCGGGTTGGATTTCAACCGCGACTTCTCCCCGCGTCCGCAACAGGAAAAGGCCCTCGAGGCGCAATTGGCCCTCGCCGCCGAGCTGCACCTGCCCGTGTTTCTCCATGAGCGCGAGGCCAGCGAACGCTTGCTGGCGATCCTCAAGGACTATCGCGACCACCTGCCGGCTGCGGTGGTGCATTGCTTCACCGGCGAGCGCCAGGCCTTGTTCGCCTATCTGGATCTGGACCTGCACATCGGCATCACCGGCTGGATCTGCGACGAGCGCCGCGGCACCCACCTCCATCCGCTGGTGGGCAGCATTCCCCAAGGCCGCCTGATGCTCGAAAGCGACGCCCCCTACCTGCTGCCGCGCAGCCTGCGCCCCAAGCCCAAGAAGGGGCTGAACGAGCCGGCCTTCCTGACCGAGGTACTGCGGGAAGTGGCGCTGCACCGAAGTGAGCCCCTGGAGCAGACGGCGGCTCATACCACAGCCACCGCCCGGGCGTTCTTCCAGTTACCCTGATCAAGGGCCCGCCTTTCTTGACCCATATCAAGACGGGCACTGAGACGAGCGGACACAATGATGGCACCTTGCCAACAATGTTTCCGCTCAACTCAGAGAAGACCTGCATATGGGTGCCTGGCTTAGCAATATTTCCCTGAAGTACAAGTTCTGGGCCGTCAACGCGGTGGCCTTCGTCACTTCCCTCTTGCTGGTGCTCTACGCGGTGTACCTGGAGCAGCAGGCCCGCGCCGAAGGTGCGCGCAACCTGGCCATTGCCCATGCCGAACTGCTCGCGGCCTGGCCTGCGGGGCAGCCTCTGCCCCAGCCCTCGAATGTACTGACCTGGGAGGCAGGGCAGACGCCAACCTTCTCCAACCACCCGCTCGCGCCCTTGGCCGATGCGCAAGGCTGGGTCGAGCTGCCCAATGCCTGGATCCTGGGCACCACCCCCTTGCAAGGCGCCCAGGTGGTTCGCCATGGCGAGTTGCGCGTCGCCGTGCTGGCCGAGTCCCCCAGCCTGCGTCAGGTATTCCTCGATCGCTTCACCCAGTACGCCGTCTGCGTGCTGGTGCTGATGTTGGCCATGCTCTGCGCGTCACAGCTGCTGATCCGCTTCCTGCTCAGCCAGCTCAATACGCTCAAGGACGTGATGCTCCATGTGGAGAAGACCGGCGACCTGTCGGCCCGTGTACCGCTGTCCTGCGGCGATGAAGTCGGTCAGATGGCCGGCGCCTTCAACGCCATGCAGGCCACCTACCATCGCGTGGTCAGCACCGTGGCGCGCACTGCCGCGCAGCTGGATTCCGGCGCCGCGCGCCTGGCCGCAAGCATGGACGAGGTGCGTCACGGCATGATCGGCCAACAGAGCGAGACCGACCAGGCCGCCACCGCGATCAACGAAATGTCCGCCACGGTCCATCACATCGCCCAGCATGCCGGCGCCACCCGCGACCTGTCGCAGACCGCCGATACCCTGGCCGGCAGCGGGCAGGCCGTGGTCAGTCGCGTGCAGGACTCCATCGCCGGACTGTCCAGCGGCGTACAGCAGACCGCCGAGATGATCCGTCAGCTCGCCGAGGACAGTCAGCGCATCAACGGTGTGGTCGGTGTGATCCACAGCATTGCCGAACAAACCAACCTGCTGGCCCTCAACGCAGCCATCGAGGCGGCCCGCGCCGGCGACCTGGGCCGTGGTTTTGCCGTGGTGGCCGACGAGGTGCGCAACCTGGCCAAGCGCGTGCAGACCTCCACCGACGAGATCACCGGCATGGTATCCGCGCTGCAGGCAGGCACCCGCGATGCGGTGGATTTCATGCAGGAGAGCTCCTACAAGGCCGACGACTGCGTCAAGCAGGCCCAGGAGGCCGGCGAGGCGCTGCTCGAAATCACCAGCGCCGTGGCACAGATGCGCGAGAGCAACACGCAGATCGCCGTGGCCGCCGAGCAGCAAAGCCAGGTAGCCGAAGAGATGAACCGGGCGGTGGTAAGCATTCGTGACGTCACCGAGGACACGGTCCAGCAGACCGTCGGCTCGGCCACCACCAGCAGCGAGCTGGCCACCCTGGCAGGTGAACTGAACAAGGCTATCGGCCAACTCAAGCTATAGGGCCGATAAGCGGCCTCGATTGGCCCTCGCCCGAGGGCCACACTAAGCTTTGAGCATGACCGAGAGGAAATGCCCATGAGCAAACGCCTGCCCAACCTGCACGCCTGGCAATGGCGTGGCTACCATCACAATCACCGGCACCCGACCAACCTGGTGCTGCACCTGATCGCCGTCCCACTGTTCATCCTGGGCGCCCTGCTGGTGCTCGGCGGCGTGTTCGACCTGGACCTGAGCCAAGTCGCCGTCGGAATCATCGCGCTGGCGGCAGGGCTGGGCCTGCAACGCCACGGCCATCGCCTGGAAGCCCGCCAACCTGAGCCGTTCGCCAACCGCAAGGATGCCGTGCAGCGCGTGCTGACCGAGCAGTTCGTCACGTTCCCGCGCTTCCTTCTCAGCGGCGCCTGGTGGCGCGCCTGGCGCGAGCGCCACAAGCATCACCGCTAGCCATCCCGGGTCTAGGCGAACACCGTCACGGTCTGCCGACTCAATGCAATCAGCTCACCTTCGGCCGTCCTCAGGGCGGCCGAGGCATGTCCATAGCCATCACGGGCGTACTCGGTATCGACGCAGTAGCGACACCAGTCCAGGGTAGACAGGCGAGGCACCGGCTGGATGAATTCGATGGTCCAGGTCAGGGTACTGCCCGCAGCGGGCTGTTTCAGGTGCGGCAGCAGGCTAGGCGGCCAGGCATCGACCAAAGCCAGCAGGTGCGCTTCATTGACCGGTTCGTCGGCCACATCACGCAGGCGGACCCAACCACCCATCTGCCTTGCGCTATTACCGCTGAATGGCAACCCGCCGATAGCCCAGCGCAAGTCGACATGGCGCATGAACTCAGGCGTCACGCCTTTGATGTAGGGCAACTCACCAGCCGACTGCTCAAGCGGTTTCATCTCCATGGCAGGCCGGGCTCTGACGTCGACCACCGAAGGCCGACCATCCCCGAAACTGCCCTGGACAACGGTCACCACCTGCCCCGCCTGCACAGCACGTCCCAGTAGCGTGCTGACAGCCTTGCCCTCACGCAACACCTCCACCTCGAAACTGATCGGCACCTGGGGTGCCGCGGGGCCCACGAAGGTAATCGCCAACGAACGCACCGGGCGCCCCTCCCCCAGCCTGGCACGCATCGCCTCATGCATCAGCGCGACCATCAACCCGCCGAATATCGCGCGCCCTTGCGCCCAACTGGCCGGCACGCTGACGGACTCGGGATGCTCGCGCACAGCGTTCAACAATTGGGTGAAATTCATGTCTGGCTCCTGCGCAAAGGCTTGTGCTGGCTGTCACGGGTCGGGCCCGCTTCAGAACGAGCCCCGGATCTTAGCCAGCAAGCGCCGTCCTGGCAGCCCGCATAACAGCCATTCCCTATGGCTATCGACGCGCAAGGGCTGCCTGCAACGCCTCCAAGGTGGCGTCGGCCTTGTGCTCCGCCTGGTGCAGCTCCCGCTCCCAGGCGTGCCTGAAAGGAGCGAGGTCCGCGTGATCACGGGCCTGGACAAGCCATTGCACGCGATCGTGCCAGTCACCCAGATCGCCCTGGGCACGCTTGAGCAAGCGTTGCAGTTTCTTCCCTGCATGTTCCAGTTGCGGGTAGGCCTCGTCGCCATAGCGAACCCGCTTGATCAGCAGGCGCAGGCGATGACGGTCGTGACTGGGATCGGCCAGGGCTTGCTGGAGCTTGCGCCATTGTTTGTCCAGGCGCTTGTCGATGCGCTTGCCCAAGCCACGGGTCAAACCCTCACGCCCACAGGCCCGCAGGAACAGTGGGAAGGTGTCGATGATCGCCAATACACGGGTCAGCTGGCGACTGGCCGCAACACTGGCGAAGACCCCCGCCCTGTCCTCCAGACGGCGCAACCCGGCTTGCCCGTGGCCCCGCCCGATCAAATGCGCCGCCAATACTTCTCGATCGCGCAAGGGGGTGGTGAGAACGCCCAAGGATCTGGCCGCATCTTCCAGCTGATCCACGCCTGGCAGCCCGTGCAGGGGACGCAACAGGCTGCGCAAGCGCCTCAGGCTCGTGCGCAAGTCATGCAGCGCTTCGCTGTCGACATCACCAGCCAGGCGCTCCCGACATGCCAGCAGACGGACCTGCAAAGCCAGCACCTGGACGATCACATGATCGAGCATGGCGGCCATACGCCCCTCCCGGGTCAGCGTCCCGCACGGGACTCACGAATATAGAAACGTGCTTTCTCGGCCTTGCGACTGCAACCTTCGAAGGCCTCGAATTGCTGCTGGGTCTTGGCGCCGGTCAACAACGACAGCGCCTTGGAATAGCTGACGGTGCCGGCAAAACCCTCCGCCTTGGCCAAATCCAGTTCCTTCCAGGCGGCATCGAGCTGGGTTGCGCAGCTGTCACGATAGGCCGTCTTGCCCGCACAGCCAGCAAGGGCAAGGGCGATCAGGGGAAGGCAGATCCATGCTTTCATCAGTCAGTAACCTCAAATTTGAACAAAAGAGTGGCCGTTCGACGCCAAGGCAAACGAAAAGTGCCCTGCTCAGCGTAGCCCAGCGCGGTCTACATTGAAGCACAGGCAACAATGGGTGCATTGTTGGACCATGGTTGCACAGCAGTAGGGGGACGATCATGAGCAAACGCGTGGCATTGGTACTGGGATCGGGCGGTGCCCGGGGGTACGCGCACATCGGCGTGATCGAGGAGATAGAGCGACGCGGCTACGAGATCGCCTGCATCGCCGGCTGCTCGATGGGCGCCGTCATTGGCGGTATCTATGCCGCTGGCAAACTGGATGAATACCGCAGCTGGATCGAGAGCCTGGACTACCTCGACGTGCTGCGCCTGGTGGATGTGAGTTTTCGCCTCGGCGCCATCCGTGGCGACAAGGTGTTCGGCCAGATCCGCAAGATCGTCGGCGAGGTGAACATCGAGCAATTGTCCATCCCCTACACCGCAGTGGCGGCGGACCTTACCAACCAACAGGAGATCTGGTTCCAGGAAGGCTGCCTGCACCAGGCCATGCGCGCCTCGGCGGCAATCCCCAGCCTGTTCACGCCGGTGATGCAAGGCAATCGCATGCTGGTCGATGGCGGCATTCTCAATCCGTTGCCGATCGTACCTGTGGTGTCCAGTCATTGTGACCTGATCATCGCGGTCAATCTCAACGCCACCAACCAGAAGCAATACCAGTTGCCGGTGATCGAGCGCCCGGCGGCATTCAAGATGCGTTTCGATGCCGTCATCAGCTCCCTGGGCTCTCGCCTGCCCTTTCGCCGCAAACCCGCCGAACAACTGATGCGCATCGAACAGGAGATCGTCGCCGAAGGGCTGACCTCGAACGACCCCTGGCTCGGCGAATCAGCCGACCCGGAAGGCCAGCAACCGGCCGCGGCACCGGAGCGCGGCGGCGCGCCCAGGTCCGCCACGGGCTCCTTCATCATCGATAACGTCGGGCCAGCCTCGTTGCTCGACCTGATCAACCAGAGCTTCGAGGTGATGCAGACCTCCCTGGCCCAATACAAGATCGCCGGCTATCCGCCAGATGTGCTGATCAACGTGCCCAAGCGGGTCTGCAGGTTCTTCGAGTTCTACAAAGCGCCAGAGCTGATTGCCCTGGGGCGGGAGATTGCCCGGGATACCCTGGACAGCTATGAAGGTGAGCGGCGTTAGGCTCTGTGCGAGAAGTGAGAGCAATTGTCTTGAATAAGTGGAAACCTCCGGATCCCGGGGCCGCTTCGCGGCGCAAGGCCACGCCTAGAGGTACAGTGCAACTCCGTGATTCGGCGGTAGCCATCAGGTGTCGCGAAAGGGGCTGCACGACGGCCCTGGGCCCCAAGATGCACCACTCACTCAGGACAGATTCCCAAAAACGAAACAGGCCGCATGAGCGGCCTGTTTCGTTGCGAGCATGCACTCAATAGCGAGTGACGTCGGCAGCGGCTTCCAGATGCTTGCGGTAGGCCGCAAAGTCCTGCTGGCCAGCGCGCGAAGCGAGGTAACGGCGGATCTGCCCTTTCTCCTCGTCGGTGGCAGCAGCACCTTCGTTGACACCCTTGAGCTGCAACACCACCAGGCTGCCATCGCCCAGGACCACGCTGCCGTACACCGGCTTGTCCTTGGACTCAGGCTTGGCCAGGCGGAATACCGCTTGCAGCTCGGCGGGGTCGATACCGTCCTGGCCACGGGTGACGGCTTCCTGGGTTTTCCACTTCTGGCCGCCTTGCTCGGCGACAGTAGGGATAGAGCCATCACGCAGGCCGGCGATCAGCTTGTCGGCCTTGGTCTTGAGCTCGGCGGTCGCCTTCTCCTTGGCCAGGTGCTCATGGATGTTCTTGGCCACGGCCTCCAGCGGCAGTTGCTCCGGCTTGCGGTGCTCTTTGACGCGCAGGACGACCACGGTTTCCGGATCCAGTTCGATGGCGTTGCTGTTGGCGCCTTCCTCCAGGACTTCCTGGCTGAAGGCTGCCTGGACGACCGAACGGTTGGCAGTGATGCCCTCGCCGCCTTCGCGACCGAACGCTGCGGAAGTCTGCACCTTCAGACCCAGGTCCTGGGCCGGCTGGGCCAGGTCGGAGGCTTCGAAGGCTGCGTCTTCCAGCTGCTTGGTCACTTCCACGAAGCGCTGTTCGACCTGCTGGGTCTTCAGCTCACGGGTCAGTTTGTCCTTGAGGCTGGCGAAGGTCGGAACTTCCGGTGCCTGCACACCCAGCAGCTTGATCAGGTGGTAACCGTACTCGGTGCGGACCGGCGCCGATACCTGGTCCTTGTTCAGCTTGTACAGTGCATCCTCGAAGGCCGGGTCATAGACACCTGGACCTGCAAACCCGAGATCACCGCCATTGTTGGCCGAACCTGGGTCCTGGGAGAATTCCTTGGCCAGTGCGGCAAAGTCCTCGCCCTTGGCCAGACGCTGCTGGACTTCCTCGATACGGGCCTTGGCCTGCGCGTCGGAAACCTTGTCGTTGACCTCGATGAGGATGTGCGCGGCATGGCGCTGCTCGGACAGGTTGGCGATTTCCTTCTCGTACAAGGCCTTGAGTTCATCCTCGTTGACTTGCACCTGGTCGAAGAAGGCCGACTTCTTCAGCTCGATGAAGTCGATGACCACCTGATCGGGCGTCATGAACTCCTTGGCGTGCTGGTCATAGTGCGCCTTGATCTCGTCGTCGCTCACCTTGACCACGGCCGGGTCGGCCTTGAAGGTCAGCGAGGCGAAATCGCGGGTCTGCTTCTCCAGACGGGCGAAGGCCTCGACCTGCTTGTCGGTGACGAAGCTGCTGCCGGCGAGGCCGGTGCGCAGTTGGCCGATGAGCATTTCCTGGGCCAGCATCTCGCGGAACTGCATGCGGCCATAGCCCATCTGGCGAATGACTGCATCGAAACGTTCGGCGCTGAACTTTCCATCGACCTGGAATTCCGGCGTTTGCAGGATCAACTGATCCAGCGCGGCCTCGGAGAAGGCGAACTTGGCATCTTCGGCGCCCTGCAACAGCAGTTTGCGCTCGATCAGACCTTTGAGCGCGGCTTCACGCAGCATTTTTTCATCCAGCAGCGCTGGGTCGAAATCCTTGCCCAGCTGTTGCATCAGCTGGCGGCGCTGCATGTCGACGGCCTGGCTCAGCTCGTTCTGGCTGATGGTCTGGCCGTTTACCTTGGCGGCGTCCTGGCTATGACCGGTGGCCCGGAAAATGGCCTCGAAGCCGGTCAGCGCCATCAGCACGACGATAAGGCCGATGATGGTCTTGGCAATCCAACCTTGTGAATTGTCCCTGATATTCTGCAGCATGCGTCCCCCAGAAACGGTTGTACCACTGCGTCGACAACCGCGGAGCGTGGGTAGAGTCCTGATAGAAGAAAGGCGCATCCTGTGGGATGCGCCTTTTCAAAGCGAGCGTGCCAACGGGAACGTTTGCGACCCCGCCGTCACGCGGTCGGGCCTGGCCTGACCAGGTCCGGCTGAAAGAGACGACTTAGTTGACGGCGTCTTTCAGGCCTTTGCCAGCCTTGAAGCCTGGAACCTTGGCGGCAGCGATCTTGATCGCCTTGCCGGTTTGCGGGTTGCGGCCGGTGCGCTCAGCGCGCTCCTTGACCGAGAAGGTACCGAAGCCAACCAGTACAACATCGTCACCTTGCTTCAGGGCGCCGGTGACGGATTCGATGACTGCGTCCAGCGCACGGCCAGCTACAGCTTTCGGAATGTCAGCGGATGCGGCGATAGCGTCAATCAGTTCCGACTTGTTCACTCTAAGTCCCCTTATATCTCTATTGAGTTTGTTTCTAAGTATGTAATGAAAAGCTTATGAAACGAGCACTGGGCGGCCTATTGACACTGGCGTGCCGTTTTATAGCAAGGCCCCGAAAAAACTGTCAAGGAAAGCCCCCCAGCGAAATACGTACTAGTGCGTGCTGATTCTTTCCTTAGCATCGCCGTCGCGCTTTTCATCTTTCGCGACAATCTCCGGAGCCACATCTGGCAAGGGCTCCGGGGCGTATTGCAGCGCAATTTGGAGGACTTCGTCAATCCATTTGACCGGTTTGATCTGAAGATCCTGTTTGATATTTTCCGGAATCTCCTTCAGATCACGAACGTTCTCCTCCGGAATGATCACCGTCTTGATCCCTCCACGGTGCGCCGCCAGGAGTTTTTCCTTCAGGCCACCGATGGCCAGGACCTGGCCACGCAAGGTGATTTCACCGGTCATGGCCACATCGGCACGCACCGGAATCTGGGTGAGCGCCGAAACCAGCGCGGTGCACATACCGATCCCCGCACTCGGACCATCCTTGGGCGTAGCGCCTTCAGGCATGTGGATGTGCACGTCGTGCTTCTCGTGGAAATCGGCGGCAATGCCCAGGCTGCGGGCACGGCTGCGCACCACGGTCTGTGCGGCGGTGATCGACTCGACCATGACATCGCCCAGAGAACCGGTCTTGATCAGCTGGCCCTTGCCGGGAATGACCACGGCTTCGATGGTCAACAGCTCACCGCCTACCTGGGTCCAGGCAAGGCCGGTGACCTGGCCGATCTGGTCCTGCTGCTCGGCCAGACCGTAGCGGAACTTGCGCACGCCCAGCAGATGCTCGAGCTGCTCGCCGGTCACCTTGACCTTGAACTGCTTCTCGCCGGTGTGCTCCTTGACCACCTTGCGGCAGATCTTGGCGATCTGGCGCTCCAGGCCACGCACACCGGCCTCGCGGGTGTAGTAGCGGATGATGTCGCGGATCGCCGTGACATCGACCTCCAGCTCGCCCTTCTTCAGGCCGTTGGCCTTCACTTGCTTGGGCGTCAGGTACTTGACCGCGATGTTGATCTTCTCGTCCTCGGTGTAGCCCGGCAGGCGGATGACTTCCATCCGGTCAAGCAGCGCCGGCGGGATATTCATCGAGTTCGAGGTGCACAGGAACATCACGTCCGAGAGGTCGTAGTCGACCTCCAGATAGTGATCGTTGAAGTTGTGGTTCTGCTCGGGGTCGAGCACTTCCAGCAACGCCGAAGCCGGGTCGCCGCGCATGTCGCTGCCCATCTTGTCGATCTCGTCGAGCAGGAACAGCGGGTTGCGTACCCCCACCTTGGTCATTTTCTGGATCAGGCGGCCTGGCATCGAACCGATGTAGGTACGACGGTGCCCGCGGATCTCGGCTTCATCGCGCACGCCACCCAAGGCCATGCGTACGAACTTGCGGTTGGTGGCCGCCGCGATCGACTCGGCCAGGGAGGTCTTGCCCACGCCAGGCGGGCCGACCAGGCACAGCACAGGACCGCGAATCTTCTTCACACGCTTTTGCACGGCGAGGTATTCGAGGATGCGCTCCTTGACCTCTTCCAGGCCATAGTGGTCGGCATCGAGGATCTCCTCGGCCTTGGCCAAGTCCAGGCGTACCTTGCTCTGGGCTTTCCACGGCACCTGCACGAGCCAGTCCAGGTAGGAGCGGACCACGGTGGCCTCAGCGGACATCGGCGACATCTGCTTGAGCTTGTTCAGCTCGGCCTGGGCCTTGGCCAGGGCATCCTTGGGCAGGCCAGCGGCTTCGATGCGCTTTTTCAGCTCCTCGACTTCGTTGTGCCCCTCATCGCCATCGCCGAGTTCCTTCTGAATGGCCTTCATCTGCTCATTCAGGTAGTACTCGCGCTGGCTACGCTCCATTTGCTTCTTGACCCGACCACGGATGCGTTTCTCGACCTGCAGCAGATCGATTTCAGCGTCCAGCAGCGCCAGGACATGCTCGACCCGGGTAGGTAGGTCGACGATCTCGAGGATCTCCTGCTTCTGCTCGATCTTCAGGGCCATGTGGGCCGCCATGGTGTCGACCAGGCGGCCAGGCTCTTCGATGCTGTTGAGCGAAGACAGCACTTCAGCCGGGACCTTCTTGCCCAGCTGAACGTACTGCTCGAACTGCGACAGAAGCGTGCGCACGAAGACTTCCGACTCGCGCTCGGGCGCCTCGACTTCATCGATCAGGGTGACTTCGGCACGGACGTGCTCTTCCACTTCCGTGAAACGCTCTACAGCGCCACGCTGCTCACCTTCGACCAGCACCTTGACGGTGCCATCGGGCAGTTTCAGCAGTTGCAGGACAGTGGCAATGGTCCCGACACGGTACAGGGCGTCTTCGCCCGGATCATCGTCGGCAGGATTCTTCTGGGCCAGCAGGAGGATCTGCTTCTCGCCCGTCATTGCGGCCTCAAGGGCCTCGATGGACTTCTCGCGTCCCACGAACAGCGGGATGACCATGTGCGGATAAACGACGACATCGCGCAATGGCAAAAGAGGCAAGTCGAGGGTGGTCTTCATGATTTCGCCTCTACAGCGGCCTTATGGCCGGAAACCGGTGGAAATAATGCTTGGACCTAATGTGGGGGCAGGTCTGCAAAATTACAAGCGTTGCGATCGGAAAAGCAGAAAGGGGCCCGAAGGCCCCTTTCTTGCTCGACTTGACTCACCTGACTCAGGCGTCAGGCGCAGCCTTGGCTTGTGGCTCGCTGTTCTCGTAGATCAGCAGCGGCTGCGAAGTGCCCTCGATGACGCTCTCGTCGATCACCACCTTGCTGACTTCCTTCTGCGAAGGAATTTCATACATGGTGTCGAGCAGCACGCCTTCGAGGATCGAACGCAGGCCACGAGCGCCAGTCTTGCGCTCCAGAGCCTTGCGAGCAACGGCCTTGAGCGCGTCGCTGCGGAACTCCAGGTCCACGTCTTCCATCTCGAACAGCTTGGCATACTGCTTGGTCAAGGCGTTCTTCGGTTCGGTGAGGATCTGCATCAGGGCAGCCTCATCAAGCTCGTCGAGGGTCGCCAACACCGGCAGACGGCCGACGAACTCCGGAATCAGGCCAAACTTGACCAGATCGTCCGGCTCGACCTCACGCAGGGACTCGCCAACCTTCTTGCCTTCCTGCTTGCTGCGTACTTCAGCGCCAAAACCGATACCGCCTTTGGTGGAGCGGTTCTGGATGACCTTTTCCAGGCCCGAGAACGCACCGCCGCAGATGAACAGGATATTGCGGGTATCAACCTGCAGGAACTCCTGTTGCGGATGCTTGCGGCCGCCCTGGGGCGGCACCGAAGCCACGGTGCCTTCGATCAGTTTCAGCAACGCCTGCTGCACGCCCTCGCCCGACACGTCGCGGGTGATGGACGGGTTGTCCGACTTGCGCGAGATCTTGTCGATCTCGTCGATGTAGACAATGCCCATCTGGGCCTTTTCCACGTCGTAGTCGCACTTTTGCAGCAGCTTCTGAATGATGTTCTCGACGTCCTCACCCACGTAACCGGCTTCGGTCAGGGTGGTCGCGTCGGCGATGGTAAACGGTACGTTCAACAGGCGTGCCAGGGTTTCGGCGAGCAGGGTCTTGCCCGAGCCAGTCGGCCCGATCAGCAGGATATTGCTCTTGCCGAGTTCGACTTCGTCGCCCTTCTTGTCACGCTGGTTCAGGCGCTTGTAGTGGTTGTACACCGCTACGGACAGCACCTTCTTCGCGCGCTCCTGACCAATGACGTACTGGTCCAGGATGCCGCTGATTTCTTTCGGCGATGGCAATTTGTGCGCGTTGCTCTCGGCCTGGGCTTCCTGCACCTCCTCACGGATGATGTCGTTGCACAGGTCGACGCACTCGTCGCAGATAAATACCGAGGGCCCGGCAATCAATTTGCGCACTTCGTGCTGGCTTTTGCCGCAGAAGGAGCAATAGAGCAATTTGCCGCTGTCCTCGCCGTTACGGGTGTCAGTCATTCGATCGATCCAATCCGGTAGGCATGAAACACAAGATGAAGGCAATTGCGGGCTTTTTCAAGTCCGCAGGCAGGCGCCTTGAGCGCCCACCCGCTCTGGCACCTTGGTTCAGGACGCCAGTTGCCGCTTGTCGTAGACCGAGTCGATCAGGCCGTACTCGGCCGCGCGCGAGGCGCTCATGAAGTTGTCGCGTTCGGTATCACGCTTGATGGTTTCGAGATCCTGGCCGGTGTGGTGGGCCAGCAGCTCGTTCAGGCGCGCCTTGATGTTGAGGATTTCCTGGGCATGGATCTCGATATCGGTCGCCTGGCCCTGGAAGCCGCCCAGCGGCTGGTGAATCATCACGCGCGAGTTCGGCAGGCAGTGACGCTTGCCTGCGGCACCGGCGGCCAGCAGGAACGCACCCATGCTGCAGGCCTGGCCGATGCAGATGGTCGAGACGTCCGGCTTGATGAACTGCATGGTGTCGTAGATCGACATGCCAGCGGTAACCGAGCCACCCGGCGAGTTGATGTACAGATGGATATCCTTGTCCGGGTTTTCCGCTTC
>Ga0153917_1000567_pt1 | contig 22186 bp, 21 predicted proteins | sample TSFL001MetaG_FD_104695 | JGI IMG/M metagenome (GOLD analysis project Ga0153917, IMG submission 104695) | Attine ant fungus gardens microbial communities from Florida, USA - TSFL001 MetaG | ecosystem: Host-associated > Fungi > Mycelium > Unclassified | place: USA: Florida, Paynes Creek Historic... | reverse complement strand
AGTGCCACAAGCCTTTTCTCCTTTTCTTTGGCATGTTTATCGACGAATACAAAAAAGTGCTGAAACAAACACAGCATGCGATTTCCTCTGTAGAATCTGACTCCCACGGCATGATCGCAGAGGCTTTTCTCTCACACGATGCGAGACATGGGGTCAAGCATGCACGAGAAGTGATAGAGCAGCTCACAGACGCAGTCAATCGCCAGACATCAGCCATCGGCCACATCGTCAGCCTGCCCGCAGTCAATGATACCTTTTTCCGGATGGAAACAGAACAGGCTGAGCGACTGATTTCGGACACCCTGAATAAGCTCTTTCAATTTGACGGCCAGCAAACCCAAGCACTAGAAACAGCAAAATCAGATTTTCAAACGATGAAAAAATACATTGATCAGCTCGAAACCATGTACACCGGGCCGAAAATTGAAATCACAGGCTACAAAAGCGGCTCCATCCTGAAATCACAGGAAGAAGAAAACATCAACCAAACCTTCGGCGCCAATAACCCGCAAATGAAGCAGGCGGATGATTCTCCGATGGAGATGATGCTGAAGAAACTGGAGAAACATAAGCAATCAAACGTTGATTCTGTGATGATGGATGACAAACAACAGAAGATCGAGCGCGAGATTCATGCTGATGACAGTAATTTAACTGTATTACAGAAAGAAGCAGCAGCCCACCCGAAAGTCTATGGAGACATACGGGTGATAAATGATAAAATATATAATCATAAAGGATTAAAAAAGATAGATACGATAGAAGTGATTGACGAACTAACTCGTGATACTGCAAGCATCGACTACGTCGGCGGCAAATATTATGTATATGAAAACGGCCAAATTGTGAGAGAACTCTACGCTGGAGGGAAAAAGCGGCTAGAAGAAGTGTCTTACATTCCAGAGGATAAAGTAGGCGGAGCTAAGCCAATTGATTCGTTTCTTGCCGGAACTCAATATGAATTTATTGAGTGGGTAAGTCCTCAGGGCGCTATTAAAAAATTGGCGGTCCGAGGCGGGAAGCGTGTTGTCACAGATGTGGCTAAACATGTTGCGGAGAAGGAAAGTAAGGGTGAGGTTAATAAAGTTGCTTCTAAGGGTACGGGTGAAATTGGTTGGAACATGTCAAAAGGCGGAGGAGAAATAAATGGAAGAAAGTATTCTCAGCATGCTTTGGAAAGAATGGCACCTGATATTCCTGAAGTAAAAGCTACTTTAACAAGTAGAGCAATTAAAAAAGCTGAAGAATTAGGATATAAACCACAAACAAAAGAATTTAGTGATTTTATCAAAAAATATGTTGACCCAAGAAATATTTCACCTTCAGTTATTGAAGACGCTATAATGAATACGAAAAAGATACCTGGTAATAGAAGCGGAACGTTTGTTCATGAAACACTGGATGTCAAAGTAATAATAAATGAAGCAGGCGATGTTATCACAGTTATACCGAAATAATTAATAAAAGGATGAATACAAATGTTTATAAAGTATGATGAATATGATCTATTAGAACTTTTTCAAAGTGAGCCGGTGAGTATAACAGGCAATATAGATGATGGAGAATTAATTTATACTTACAAAGATGACCAAAATTTCAAGGTGATTTTAACTTTAGATGTATATAAGCAAACGAGTAGTCTAAGTATTACATTTAATGATTCTATAGTATTTACAGGTGATTTTAATAATGTAACAAGTATAAAAAAAGATGACAAAGTTATGGTAATGAATGTGGGTCAAGAAGAGAGACTTAAAGTTAAATTTTGCAAACAAGTTGGAGTGGAGTTACTTTAAAATAGCCTTATTTTATTAGAATGAATATATAAAACAATTATGATATTCTCTCAGATAAATCAGTAGGTGAAGTAGTTGATACTTCTAAATATAATGTTATTGTTATCATACCTTGACTGGCTATATGCCTTTCAAGGTTTTTTAATAAAAATAATCTTTTATAAAGCTAATTCATAAACCCTTCTCCTTTTCTTTGGCATGTTTATCGACGAATACAAAAAAGTACTGAAACAAACACAGCATGCGATTTCCTCTGTAGAATCTGACTCTCACGGCATGATTGCAGAGGCTTTTCTCTTGAGGAGGATATACATGGAATATGATCCTTTAATAAAAGCGTTAAAAGAGTATAAAGATAGTGACTTGATAATAGAGTGGGATAATGGATTAAAGATTATTGGTGAACCAGACACACTCTTTGAAACAGACAATGGGTTGGATGACGATGATGTGAATTTTATCAAATATTATGCAGTTACATTTCAAGTAAATGATATTTTAGCTCATCCTATTAGTGAAGAAAGTAGTTTATATAATTGGTTAATACAAAAGAAAGGTTCATTAGTTGAAATTTCACTTTATGATGATCCGCCAAGTGCAGTTTTTTTAACTGACGGAGAAAGTGTATGGAAAAGGGATAGTCAAAAATAAAACTATACCTTGAGGGGCTGAATTGCCTTTCAAGGTTTTTTGCTTTTTATATTAAATCAGCTGATATTTGTGAGAAGCGAATTGAAAATGATTAGTTTGAGAATCGAGAGCTCATGATGGTAGTACCTTCAAGGAGTATCGATTTTTAACACTTTGAGGAACTGAACATGAACGAGAAAGGGGCGAGATGACATTTTACATGACAGGGCAGTTATACCGTGGAGTAACTAATGAAACTATCGTACAAGCTCGTGGCGATAAATAATGAGTAACGTAAAAGAGTTCTTAACTATTAGCAAGAGATATGGAGATAATAAAAAAGCACAGGAATTGCTTGATAAGTTTACAGGAAAAGGCGATTTCTTAAAAAATGGCAGGGAAAGAGTAGACTTTGGAAAACCAATAGGAAAATATTATGATTGTAATACTGATGAATATGTTGAGACTACTAAGGAATAATACATTATGGAAAAGACGGAGCGCATATAGTACCATCTAGGCCATAAAAATAAGAAAAGAGGGATCGTATGGGCTATGATTCTTTAATTGAAACTTTAATAAAATATGAAAATAATGACTTGATACTAGAATGGACAAGTGGGTTAAGGATTGGAGAACTAGATACTGTTTTTGAAACAGACAATGGATTGGACGAAGATGATAATAATTATACAGAATATGATGCAGCTGCATTTAAAGTAAATAAAATATTATCCAAACCGATTCAGAATGAAGGCAACGTATATAATTGGTTGAGACAAGAAAAAAGTTCATTGGTTGAAATCTCTCTCTATGATGATCCACCAAGTACAGTTTTATTAACTGATGGTCAAAGAGTGTGGAAAAGCGATAATTAAATTAACAAATTTTAAATTGGGACCTTGAAATTGGTTAAAACCTTTCAAGGTTCTTTTAGGTTGGAAACACACCACCTATTATGTTTGGAAAATACTCATTATATTGCTTGCGTTACCTCACACCATCTACCGGTGAATAAGAAATAACGGAGATAGTATATTGCTCAAATATAAATATGCAATTGAATATATAGATGATTATGATGAAGTCATTTTGGATTTGGAAAAAGAGAAAATACTTAAAAATGGTTACCTTATTAGTAATTCGTTAGGATCTGATATATTTAGTGATTTCGATAGCATAAAGGAAGAAATTGAACAATTATTAAAAGTATTGTCTGGGGAATTACCAATATTCGAAAGTGGCGGGAATTTAAATTTAATTAGTTCTGATAAACATAAAACAGTGATTGAAGATATCTTCGCAGATGAAGATGAAGGAGATTGTATATGCACAATAGAGACGGTGGAATATACCAAGATCATTTTAATCTGGGCAAAAGAAAGTATTAAGTACAAAAACAAAAGAGGTGTTTTAGCAACAGAAGAAGCTGATGAAAGAATGGGATGGATAAAAGAAAAGTGGAGTGAATTGAATTTTACTAATTGAGGAATAAACAGTGGCGGTATATATACATTTTATTACTAAAAGAATATGAAGATGATGAATCAGTAGTATACAAATTCGGGCCTAACGAAAATACTATGGGCAAAATGAAATTAAATAAAATAACTAGGAAGTTTTAAGAGTTAGAAGAAATTCCTGATAAAGATCTCCCGTCAACATTTTATTTTGATCGAGCTGCACAAAGATTAGCAGTTTGTTTAGTAAGAGAAAGGGGATATTTCCAGAAAAGCTTATAATAAAACCTTGATTGGCAAAACGCCTTTCAAGGTTTTAATCTGCATTCAATATAATAAAAAACAAAGAGGTTCTCCTATGATATATAATGCATTTGTTAAAGGGCTTGATCCACATATAGAAGAGGAAGTGACTCTCGAAATAGAAGGGATAGAATTTACAGGTTTCTCTTCTGTCTGTCCTTATGAAATTGAAGAAGGGAAAAAGTATCCCGTATTGGTTGGTTTTACGATTTTGGATGAGTTAGTTATTCGTGAAAATAAAGAAAAAACAAAAGAATTAGAACGGATTGGTTTAGGATATCAATATTATATTAGGGGAATTTTGCAAGAGGATTCAATTGATGCAGGAATCGTTCTAACTGATGAAGATGAGTATTTTTCTGAATACCCTTATTTGATTGGGGAACATGTTGAGATAAAGGTTGACAGGATAAGCGTAGAATTTTTAAGAGATTCTGTTTAAATATAAAAAGTGAAGAAGATAGATGAGAAATTTTTATTGAGAAAACTAAATGAATCATTATTAATCATCCAGATTGTTTTCCCCCTAGCAGGAATAGTTCTAACTATCATGACAATCTGGTTAGCAAATGCCAATCAAGTTCATGATATAGAGTTATATGTGATTGCTGGTTTTTCATATGGTGTATTTTTCTTTGTTTTCCCTTTAGGTATTAATATATTTAGGAAAAGAGTACTTATAAAAAAATTAAATGATATAGACGGATATCAATAGAGTTTCTAAAGGGTGAGCATACACTTGAAGAACCATTGATCTCCTATGATTTATTAGATGATGAATGATTTAAACAATTTCCAAAATGAAATACCTATCAGGATTATTATCCCGTTACCTCTCCCTTAAAGGAGCAAGATGACATGTTATCGATCAATAAACAGGAGGACCCTGTTTTTCAGTTTTTGGCTGGAACATTCCATCAAGATATTGAAACTCCTGATGACGTTTTACAAGAGTTATTAACAGAGGAAAGTAAAGAATATTTGGAGTATGCTATTGTCTTTTTAACGGATTTTATTGAAAGTGAGCATTCAGACAATGAGAAAAATGAATACATTCAATCTTGCGTGGATGGGGTGTATTTTCCTGCGTTTAATTTAGAACCAATTGAATGGCTAAACACTCTAATAGTACAAATAAAAGAATCTTTCAGTGAAAACGATTATTAACCTTGATTGGAAAAATGCCTTTCAAGGTTTTTACAATAATTTTTTATTGAAGTTAATACTATGTTCAAATCTTTATGATTACGTTTGTTCTAGAAACGATAGTCAACACCAAAAATGAAAGCGTTGACACTCTCTAAATCTAGTGCTAAAGTATACCTACAAACAAATAAAACGACCCGTCAGGATTGTTACTGCGAAAGCAGGCAAAACCTAAATGGTGCAGGTGCAGGAGGAGACTCTCGCAATCTGTGTCATTTAGGTTTTTTTATTCTCTTTTAGGAGGTGATGCAGCATTTGATAGAAAAAAAGCTGGTGAAAGGCGGCCACCTTTCATCCAGCAGTCCCCCCATAAAAAGGAGGTATACACATGGATTATGATAAATTATCGAAGGACATATTACAACTCGTAGGTGGCGAAGACAACGTTCAGCGCGTGATTCACTGCATGACGAGGCTGCGTTTTAATCTTCATGACAACGCGAAGGCGGATCGCAGTCAGCTGGAGCAGCTGCCGGGGGTGATGGGCACCAATATCAGCGGCGAGCAGTTTCAAATCATTATCGGAAACGATGTGCCGAAGGTGTATCAGGCGATTGTGCGGCAGAGCAATCTCAGTGATGAAAAGAGCGCTGGTTCATCCTCTCAGAAAAAGAATGTGCTAAGTGCGGTTTTTGATGTGATTTCTGGTGTGTTTACTCCGATTCTGCCTGCGATTGCGGGAGCGGGGATGATCAAAGGGCTTGTTGCGCTGGCAGTTACGTTTGGCTGGATGGCGGAGAAGAGCCAGGTTCATGTCATTTTGACGGCTGTCGGTGATGGCGCGTTCTACTTCCTGCCGCTCCTGCTTGCGATGAGTGCGGCGAGAAAATTCGGCAGCAATCCGTACGTGGCGGCAGCCATTGCGGCAGCGATACTGCACCCGGATTTGACAGCCCTGCTCGGTGCGGGGAAACCGATTTCCTTTATCGGGCTTCCTGTAACCGCTGCCACTTATTCGTCAACAGTCATCCCGATTTTGCTGGCGATTTGGATTGCTTCATACGTGGAAAAATGGATTGATCGTTTTACACACTCGTCTCTCAAATTGATTGTGGTTCCGACGTTGACATTATTGATTGTCGTGCCGCTGACATTGATTACAGTCGGTCCGCTTGGCGCTATTTTAGGAGAATACTTGTCTTCTGGGGTCAATTACTTGTTTGATCATGCAGGGCTTGTGGCGATGATTTTGCTGGCGGGAACATTCTCATTAATCATTATGACGGGCATGCACTATGCCTTTGTGCCGATCATGATCAACAACATCGCTCAAAACGGCCACGATTATTTACTGCCGGCTATGTTTTTAGCGAATATGGGGCAGGCAGGGGCATCATTTGCCGTCTTCCTTCGCTCCAGAAACAAAAAATTTAAATCACTCGCGCTTACCACTAGCATCACGGCATTGATGGGGATCACAGAACCTGCGATGTACGGCGTGAATATGCGTTTGAAGAAACCGTTTGCGGCCGCTTTGATTGGCGGTGCAGCCGGTGGCGCGTTTTATGGCATGACGGGTGTTGCTTCCTATATCGTCGGTGGGAATGCAGGACTGCCCAGCATCCCTGTCTTTATCGGCCCAACGTTTATTTACGCGATGATCGGTCTTGTGATTGCGTTTGCGGCGGGAACAGCGGTTGCATATTTGATTGGATTCGAGGATGTACCGTCTGAAAGTGATCAGCAGCAAGCTATTCATGAGGGCAGTGGAGAAATCATTCACAGCCCGATTAAGGGAGAAGTGAAAGCTTTAAGCGAAGTCAAAGACGGAGTGTTTTCTGCCGGGATCATGGGAAAAGGATTTGCCATAGAGCCAGAAGAAGGAGAAGTTGTTTCACCTGTTCGTGGAAACGTTACCACCATTTTTAAAACAAAACACGCAATTGGCATTACGAGTGATCAGGGAGCTGAAATTCTCATACACATTGGATTGGACACCGTTAAGCTAGAGGGACAATGGTTCACGGCTCACGTCAAAGAAGGCGACAAGGTCGCACCGGGAGATCCGCTCGTGTCCTTTGATCTGGAGCAAATCAAAGCCGCGGGATATGACGTCATTACCCCGGTGATTGTGACCAATACAGACCAATATTCGTTTTCGCCGGTGAAAGAGATCGGTAAAGTGCAGACAAAAGAAGCGCTGCTTGCTTTATCTTAAAAAACTGATGGGGTGATCAATATGAGTTCAAATGCAAAACGATTTCCAGAAGGATTTTTATGGGGCGGCGCGGTTGCTGCTAACCAAGTGGAGGGTGCTTATAACGAGGGTGGTAAGGGGCTTTCGACAGCTGACGTATCGCCGAACGGGATCATGTCTCCATTTGATGAATCAATGACTTCCTTGAATCTGTATCACAACGGGATTGACTTTTATCATCGTTATAAAGAGGATATTGCTTTGTTTGCGGAAATGGGTTTTAAAGCGTTCCGTACATCGATTGCGTGGACGAGAATTTTTCCGAATGGCGATGAAGAGGAGCCCAATGAAGAAGGCCTTAGATTTTATGATGATCTGTTTGATGAGCTGTTAAAGCATCATATTGAGCCTGTCGTAACCATCTCTCATTATGAAATGCCGCTCGGTTTAGTGAAAAATTATGGCGGCTGGAAGAATCGCAAAGTCATAGAGTTTTATGAACGCTATGCCAAAACGGTTTTCAAACGCTATCAACACAAAGTGAAGTATTGGATGACGTTCAATGAAATTAATGTGGTGCTTCATGCGCCGTTTACCGGAGGCGGCCTTGTCTTTGAAGAAGGAGAAAACAAACGAAACGCGATGTACCAGGCGGCACACCACCAATTTGTCGCCAGTGCTCTTGCTGTCAAAGCGGGTCACGACATCATTCCTGATTCGAAAATCGGCTGTATGATAGCGGCAACGACAACCTATCCGATGACTTCTAAGCCTGAAGATGTCTTCGCGGCAATGGAGAATGAGCGCAAAACACTATTCTTCTCAGACGTTCAGGCAAGAGGCGCATACCCGGGATATATGAAACGCTATCTGGCAGAAAACAATATTGAAATTGAAATGGCTGAAGGCGATGAAGAACTCTTGAAAAAACATACGGTAGATTACATTGGATTCAGCTACTACATGTCGATGGCGGCGAGCACTGATCCGGAAGAGCTTGCAAAATCAGGCGGCAACCTGCTGGGCGGAGTCAAAAACCCTTACCTGAAATCATCAGAATGGGGCTGGCAAATTGATCCGAAAGGCTTGCGCATCACCCTCAACACATTATACGACCGCTATCAGAAGCCGCTGTTCATTGTTGAAAACGGCCTGGGCGCTGTAGACAAAGTTGAGGATGACGGCACAATTCAGGACGATTACAGAATCAACTATCTGCGTGATCATTTAATTGAAGTGCGCGAAGCCATTGCGGACGGCGTTGAATTAATCGGATACACATCATGGGGGCCAATTGACCTTGTCAGCGCATCAACTGCGGAAATGAAAAAACGCTACGGTTTCATTTATGTGGACCGGGACAATGAAGGAAACGGAACATTAAACCGCATCAAGAAAAAAAGCTTCAGCTGGTATCAGCAGGTCATCGCTACAAACGGAGAGAGTCTCTGACAACTTTTTGAAAACTCATGCGCTTCAATTGACAATAACGAAAAGCAGGCGGACAATAAAAGAGAAAGATGAACCACCCACAGTCCGAAAGGCGGGAAGAGCATGTTTAACAAAATGTTAGTTGCGATTGACGGATCAGACATGAGTGAAAAAGCGCTTGATGCCGCAGTGCATTTGGCCAAAGAGCAGCAAGCGGAACTAAGCATTCTTCATGTGGGGAGAGAAGCCGTCGTCACGACTTCTTCTCTGACGGGAATTGTCTATGTGCCTGAACATTTTATTGATGAAATCAGGAACGAGGTTAAAAAAGAAGGCCTGAAAATCCTAGAGCATGCAAAAGAAAAAGCAGCCGAAAACGGTGTTCAAGCTGAAATCATTTACGCGAATGGCGAGCCGGCACATGAAATACTAAATCATGCAAAAGAGAAAGGCGTCAGCCTGATCGTAGTTGGCAGCCGGGGGATCAGCGGCCTGAAAGAAATGATGCTTGGAAGCGTCAGCCATAAAGTGTCTCAACTATCAACCTGCCCGGTTTTGATTGTTCGATAGATTTGTTGAAAAAGCGCCCCTTGGGCGCTTTTTCTTATTTAGTATAGAAGTGTTATAATATCTACATGTAAAAAAGAGGAATTCTATGTGTAGATTTCTGAATTCATGAAAAATAGTTTATGCTATGCAGTAATGGAGGTAGAATACGCTTGATGCAGCAAGATCTCTCAATTACACCAAAACAAAAATCAACAGCCGTAATCAAAATGGTCATCTCCATGGTGATTTTCGGCTCCATCGGCTTTTTCTCAGAGCATACCAATCTGCCGTCATTTGAATTGGTCTTTGTCCGCTGCCTTTGCGCGACGCTATTTTTAAGCTTTTGCTGGCTGGCGTCCGGCCAATATAAAACTGAAAAATGGAGAAAGAAAGACGTGCTGCAAACATTGGCGTGCGGTTTCTTTCTTGTATTCAACTGGGTGTTCTTATTTAAGTCTTTTGAAGAAACGTCCGTTACAATTGCTATCTCCGTTTATCACCTTGCACCGGTGCTTGTTCTTCTCCTGGGAAGCATCATCTACAGAGAGAGATTACATGTCATCTCCGTCAGCTCCATTATCATCTGTTTTCTGGGAACTGCGCTGATTTCCGGGATTAACGGCAGCACTTCATTGACACAGCTGATGGGATCAGGGATCATATGGGCAGTTCTCGCCGCACTGTTTTATGCGTTCACCACTTTATTGGGAAAAGGCATTCACAATCTCAGTCCTTACACGACCACCTTCTTGCAGACGGGTTTAGGGGTTATCATCCTGATTCCGTTTATTCACTTCGGCGCTTTTGCTGACCTATCTCAGGGAAATTGGATTATGGTGGTATCTACCGGCATCATCCATACGGGTATTGTATATTTGTTGTTTTTTGACAGTTTGCGATTTTTATCAACGAAATTTATTTCAATCATTGTATTTCTCGACCCTGCTGTCGCGATCGTGCTAGATACCGTCTTCACAGGCTTCCGCCCTGACCTCTATCAAACGCTTGGCATCGTGCTGATCTTTGCGGGCATGGCCTTGACGCTTGTCAGGAGGCAGGGGAAGGCGAATGTGGCAGCTGAGTGTACGGATATTGAACAAATGCAATAATAAAAAAATGTAAAAAGGCCTATGCGGCCTTTTTTGTTTTAGGTCAATTGACTCTCGCTAATCCTTAAAATAAGATAAATTTTCTAGAAAAATATTGTAATAATATTTCAGACTAGTTAAGATTGTTGAGTAAATATTACTTTTATTACAAAAGGAGAGAGAAAATGAAAAAAAGAAAGAGGCGAAACTTTAAAAGGTTTATTGCAGCATTTTTAGTGCTGGCTTTAATGATTTCATTAGTGCCAGCCGATGTACTAGCAAAATCCACAGAAGAAGAGAATGGAAATCGTATTGCTGCCGATGATCCAGAAGAAACTCTTCAGAAAGAACAAACTGAGGAAGCTGTACCTTTTGATCCAAAAGATATAAACAAAGAGGGTGAGATCACCTCTGAAAGAACAGAAAATACAAAACTCTATTATGAAGGTGACGGTGTCTATAAACAGGAAGTATACCTTGATCCTATTCATACAAAGGAAACTCCTGATGCCGACTGGGAAGACATTTCTCCTGAGTTAAAAGAGTCGACAAGCAAACAAGTCGAGACAGAGAATGCCATTTTGAATTCAGATTTTCAAAAGCAAATGAAGAACGGGCTTTATGCGACTTTTGAGCATAATGACCATAAGGTTACATATTCACTTGCAGAAGCGAAAGGCCCAAATAAAACTTCACTTACTCCGAAAGATACCTCAGCAGATTATAAGACTGACAGTAATGAGATTGTGTATCCGGATGTTTTTCCGAATATTGATCTTCAGACTTTCACATTCAACGAAAACATAAAAGAAGATTTAGTCCTTCATCAGTATGATGGATACAACACATTTACATTTCAGGTCAAAACCGATTTGCAGGCTAAAGAACAAGAGGATGGATCGATTGATTTTTCTGATGAAAAAGGAAAAGTTGTTTTTTCTGTGCCTAAGCCTTTTATGACGGATTCAAAACTAGATGAGCTTTCCGGCGAGGTTGAACGGTCAGACAAAGTCAGCTATAAGCTGGAAAAGAATGAAGAAGGGTACTTGCTTCATCTTACGGCAGACGAGAACTGGCTGAAAGACCCGGAACGCGTATATCCAGTTTCTATCGACCCGTCAACATCTTTATCTGTTTCATCGGACACGTTTGTCATGAGTGCCTACCCGACGACGAACTATTCGGCCTCCTCACAAAAATGGGATGCTAATTTAAAGGCCTATGTACTGAAAACGGGCTATTATGACAAAACAACAGGCACAAACTATGCGTTCATGAAATTTAACAACCTAAAGCCGATTCAAAATATGACTGTCACCAAAGCGACATTAAAAACATACGTAGCCCATTCCTATTATGGAACAAAGGCAACCGGTCTTTGGCTGGATACGGTCAGCAGCAATTATGATAATGCAAAAGTAACATGGAACACCAAACCGGCATCTAAAAATATCGGAAAAGCCGACGTCCATAAAGGACAGTGGGCAAGTTACGATGTGACCGCTGCTGTAAAGTCATGGAACTCCGGCGGGGCCAACTATGGGTTTAAGCTTCATACAAACGGAAACGGTAAGGAATACTGGAAAAAACTAATTTCTTCAGCGAACTCCGCCAATAAACCGTATATTGAAGTGACGTATACCATACCAAAGGGAAACACACCTACAATTAAAGCCTATCACAACGGCGATTCCACTGGTTATTTTGATATCAGCTGGAAAAAGGTTGAAGGCGCAAAAGGATATAAGGTATGGATTTACAATGGTAAGGAATATCAAGCGATTTCTGCAGGCAACGTCACGTCGTGGAGCACAAAAGGAAAAAAAATCTGGCCTACGAGCGCAGAAATTGCCTCCAAGAGATATAAACTGCATCTGGACGGCAAGGAAGGAGCTGAATTGGCATTAGATCCATCCCCGGTCTATAAGAATTCCGGCGGAAGCTATGCCACAAGCAAAAATTATTGGATTGGCGTCAGTGCGATATTTGACCAAGGTGAAGGAGCGATGTCCGCACCGGCAAAGCCTGTTATCCCTAATGTAGGAAAAGCACAAGCACCGTCAACCAAGGGCTATAATAATGGAAATGCCACAGGGTATTTCGATCTTTCTTGGAAAGCTGTATCTGGTGCAACCGGCTATAAGGTTCAGGTGTTCAATGGGAAAGGCTTTGAGACACTTGATCTCGGAAATCAGACGTCTTGGACCACAAAAGGGAAAAAGATCTGGCCGACAAGTGCAGAAATCAAAGCGGGAAAATATGCTCTTCACCTAAAGGACGGAAGCGGAGCAGAGCTGCCGATCAATCCCGGACCAACCTATAAAAACGCCGGGGGAGATGGAGCCAAAAGAAATTACTCGTTTAAAATTATCGCATACAACAAAGACGGCGAAGCTATTGCATCACCGGCTGCTAACCCGGCACTTCCTGATATCGCTAAGCCAAAGAATTTAACTGGCTATTTGTATACAAACACAAAATCAAGCCAAACCGGTTATGTGAATTTGATATGGGAAAAGGTTCAAAATGCGAAGGGCTATAAAGTTAACATTTACAACGGTAAAGAATATCAGTCCTTTGATGTTGGTGATGCTGATCATTGGACAACCCAAAATAAAAACATCTGGCCGACTTCTGAGGAAATCAAAGCCGGAAGCTATAAGCTTCATACAGATGGAAAAGGCGGGGAATTAGCCCTCGATCCATCACCTGTCTATAACAATGCAAATGGGAATTACAAAGGGAAGAAGAATTATTCTTTCACGCTTGTCGCCTATGATGCGAATGGTGAAACGATTCCAACGGCGCCCTTTAACCCAACGTTCCATGAAGGCGCAGAATTCCTTGGGACAGAAGAATACTGGTCTATCATTGATATCCCAAGCGGCCAGTTAAATGGTGCGACAGGCAATGTCATTGTGAATGAAGAAGATTTGTCAATTGACGGACGCGGTCCAGGACTTGGCTTATCGAGAACCTACAACAGTCTTGACAGCTCTGATCATTTATTTGGGCAAGGCTGGTATGCTGATGCAGAAACATCTGTCATCTCAACGGATGGCGGGGCAATGTATATCGATGAAGACGCTACGACACATCGATTCACGAAAAAAGCCGATGGCACGTATCAGCCGCCGACCGGTGTATATCTTGAATTAACAGAAACAGCTGATCAGTTCATATTAAAAACAAAGGATCAAACCAACGCTTATTTTAATAAAAAAGGCGGCAAACTCCAAAAAGTAGTGGATGGCCACAACAATACAACCGTCTATACTTACAATGACAAAAATCAACTGACCGCCATTACAGATGCATCAGGCCGCAAGCTTACATTTACCTATGATGAAAATGGCCATGTGACTTCTATCACCGGACCTAAGAATAAAAAAGTCACCTACTCATATGAGAATGATTTGCTGAAGAAGGTTACAGATACAGACGGGACTGTCACAAGCTATGACTATGATGGCGAAGGACGCCTTGTCAAACAATATTCAGCCAACAGTACCGAAGCAAAGCCTGTCTTTACCGAATATCAGTATAGCGGACACCGTCTCGATAAAGCGATCAACGCTAAAAAAGAAACATATGTCTACAGCTATGATGCTGATAAAAAGACGCTTCTTATGACACAGCCAAATGGCCGGAAGGTACAGTATGGCTATAATGAAGCGGGAAATCCGATTCAGGTCATTGATGATGCGGAAGGTTTAAAAATTACAACAAATACAAAATATGAAGGCAATAATGTCGTAGAAGATGTAGATCCAAACGACGTCGGCACCGGAAAAGCAACGGAAAGCTATCAATATGACAAAGATGGCAACGTTACGTCGGTTAAAGACGCATATGGAACTGAGACATACGAATACAACAAAAACAACGATGTCACAAAGATGAAGGATACCGAGGGCAATGTCACGGATATTGCCTATGATGGACTCGATGCTGTATCCGAAACCGATCAGAGCGGAAAGTCATCGTCAGCAGCTGTTTATGATAAATATGGAAACCAGATTCAATCGAGCAAAGATTTATCAGCTTCAACTAATATTTTGAAAGATGGAAGCTTTGAAGCGCAAAAATCCGGCTGGAATCTGACTGCCTCTAAAGACAGCGGCAAAATTTCAGTCATCGCCGATAAAAGCGGGGTTCTTTCCGGATCAAAGGCATTGGAAGTCTTGAGCCAATCAACGTCTGCCGGAATAGATCATGGGTATTCGTCAGCAACACAAACAGTTGAACTGGAGCCGAATACAACCTATACATTAAGCGGGAAAATCAAAACGGATCTAGCGAAATCAAGAGCCTACTTTAACATTGATCTGCGAGACAAAGATCAAAAACGAATTCAATGGATTCACAATGAATACAGTGCATTAGCCGGAAAAAATGACTGGACAAAACGGCAAATCACTTTTATGACTCCAGCGAATGCAGGAAAAGCCGTTGTGTATATGGAAGTCGATCATAAAGATAAAGATGGCAAAGGAAAAGCATGGTTTGATGAAGTCCAGCTGGAAAAAGGCGAAGTATCATCAAGCTATAATCCAGTTCAAAACAGCAGTTTCACCTCAGCAACGGAAAGCTGGAATGCAAGCGGAGCATCCGTTGATTCTGAAGAAGGCTTTAATGATGATGTATCATTAAAAGCTGCCCGGACCAGTGCGTCCCAAGCCGGATCAGTAACAAAACAAACCGTTGTCTTAGGGCAAAGCGCAAATGACAAACCGGTTTATCTCACACTGACAGGCATGTCGAAAGCAAGCAGTGTCAAGTTTACAGATGAAAAAGACTATTCTCTGCAGGCGAATGTCACTTACGCGGACGGCAGCACAGGTGTATACAATGCGAAATTCCCTTCTGGAACACAGGAATGGAATCGCGCAGCTGTTGTCATCCCAAAAACAAAGCCGATTAATAAAGTGGACATTAGCATTCTGTTCCAAAAGAGTGCGACAGGCACAGTCTGGTTTGATGATATCCGCCTGATTGAAGGAAGCCTTCTAACAAAAAGCACGTATGACAGTAATGGCAACTATGTGACCAAGGAAGAGGACGAACTAGGTTACGCCACTTCAACTGATTACGATGAAACTGGTAAGAAAACGTCTGAAACGGATGCAAAAGGTGAAAAAACAACCTATACGTATGATCAGGCAGACCAATTGACAAACATGACGCTCTCCAACGGCACGTCTATCCTTCACAGCTATGATAAGGAAGGCAATGAGATAAGCAAAACCATCCGGGCGGGAGCAGATCAAACCTATAAATACGAATATGATGTGATGGGCAAGCTTGTCAAAACAACTGACCCTCTGGGCAATGTGCTAGCAAGCGAATATGATGCCAACAGCAATCTGACCAAAACCATTTCACCGAATGGCAACGAAGTATCTCTTTCTTATGATGGAACAGACCGGGTGAAATCAAAGTCGTATAACGGTACAGAAAAGTATAATTTCACGTATGACAAAAATGGAAATGAAACGTCGGTCGTTAATAAAGAGCAGAACACCACAAAAAAACGGACATTTGACAATAAAAACCGTTTAACCGAATTGACTGACCGCGGCGGCAGTCAAACTTGGACATACCCTAGTGACTCCGATAAGCTGAAAACCTTCTCGTGGACTCATGGGGACCAAAAAGGAACGAATCAATTTACGTATAACAAGCTGGATCAAATGATTGAGATGAAAGACAGTACATCTTCATATTCATTTGATTATGATGAAAATGGCAACGTCCAAACCTTTATTACGGGCAACGGCGGCGGAACAAGTTTTTCATATGACGAAAGAAACCTTGTAAGCTCGCTGCATATCGGTGACAAAAACGGCGGAAACATTCTGACGGAAAGCTATGAATATGATGCCAACGGCAATCGCACAACGATAAACAGCTCAGCAAGCGGCAAGGTGCGATATGAGTATGGGAAGCTGAATCAGCTTGTCAAAGAAACCCATGAAGACGGTACTGTCATTGAATACACATATGATGGATTCGGGAACCGGAAAACCGTTACAACTGTAAAAGACGGCTCAAGCAAAACGGTGAACGCTTCCTTCAACATCATGAACCAGCTGACAAAAGTCAATGAAGAAAGCATCTCTTACGATAAAAACGGCAACCGCACATCCGACGGAAAATTCACATATACGTGGGATGCAGAAGATAACCTGACCGCCGTTACCAAAAAAGGTGAAGACAAGCCATTCGCAACGTATAAGTATGACGAAAAAGGAAACAGAATCCAAAAAACCGTCAACGGAAAAGTCACAAACTACTTCTACGACGGAGACAGCTTGAACGTCTTGTATGAAACAGACGCGGACAACAAAGTCACAAAATCATACACGTACGGAGACAGCGGCCAGCTGTTATCCTACACAGAAAATGGCAAGAAATATTTCTATCATTACAATGCACACGGAGACGTCATCGCGATCTCAGACAGCACTGGAAAAACCGTTGCCAAATATCAGTACGACGCATGGGGAAATCCAACAAAAACCGAAGCAAGTGACGAAGTGAAAGACAACCGCTACCGCTACGCAGGCTACCAATACGACGAAGAAACCGGCCTGTACTATCTCATGGCCCGCTACTACGAGCCAAGAAACGGCGTGTTCCTATCGCTCGACCCAGACCCGGGCAGCGACGGCGACTCATTGGATCAAAATGGGTATGCTTATGGAAATAATAACCCTGTGATGAATGTTGATCCGGATGGGCATTGGGTATGGTTAGTGGTGAATGCTGGATTTGCGGCCTATGATGGATATAAGGCGTACAGATCTGGAAAGGGTTGGAGAGGTGTTGCATGGGCAGCTGCTTCTAATTTTGGACCTGGGAAGATGCTAAAAGTATTAAGAGTAGCGAAATATGCAAAGCGGGCATCTAATGCGGCACATAGTGCTTCTCAGTATAATAAGTTAAAAACACATTATAAGCAGTCACAAAAGTATGGGAAGGCAAGAATAAGACATTTATCAGGAAATCGTTACCGGTATTATGGTCATGTATCACCAGCTAAAAAAAGAGGAGAGATGGCTGGAAGAAGAGTGGTCAGAGAATGGAATTACAAAACCGGAAGAAAAAGAACTTGGCATGAAACTATCGATCATCGAGGAAAAGTAAGACAGGTTAGGCCTCAAAATGGAAGAGTCAAAGTACACTATCGTTTTAATAGTAAAGGGAAGTATATAGGAAAGTGGTGATATAGTTGATAGAACCTAAGCGAATAGAATGCATAAATAAGATCAAAAGTGTCTTAAACGGACAGACAACAAGAGAAGAAGTGGCTGATTGGGCTGGTACTTATGTTTATGCTGATGATCCTAAAATAGAAGATGATATAGTCTGGGATATTTTAATCCTTCTAAGTGGGATTGATTTAAAAGATTCACCAGAAACTTATTTGCATTCACCAGATGATTTAAAAGATTGGATTAAACAATATACAGAGTAATTTACTTTTTCGACTTGTTGATAATTATCATTGTCAACAAGTCGCTTTTATATACGGATATATTGGTAAATGGATTCAGAGATTAGTTAAGGGAGGGCAATATACAAAAAACGTTTGAACAGTGGATAGATTATATTTACGAGGGATGCAATTATTAGAGGTCGACTATCAGTTTTTTAAAATGAACAGTAATATTCAAGTTTTTGAAAACCTAGGAGCATAACCAATGAAAAAATTAAAAATGAATCAAATTATCAACACGGACACCCTAGGTTGTTTTTTCCATACTGATCCCCAGGGGCGTGTATACATTGGAAAAGGGTTGAAAGGTGATATCACCATTACAATCTATGATCCTTCCGGTGATGTTCGGGTTTTTAAAGTGAAAGAGCAGATTTCATACAGTGATATTCTGCTCTTTCAACAATGTGCAGATGGCTATGTCTTCGTTTATTACGAATCGTATGAGCTGAAGGCAAAGGTTTTGTCAGAAGAGGGAAGAGTGAAAAGTGCTTTTCACTTGCCTTCAGGGGTTTCCTGCTGTCTTTTGGATGAGAAACAAAACCTATGGGTCGGTTTAAGCGATGAAGGCATTTATGATGATGAAAACTCAAATGGACAAAGTGTGCTGTGCTTCACTTTAGACGGACAACTAAAGGAAACTCACATTGATCAACAGCTTTCAGAAATATATGCGCCCGTGGTAGATGACTGCTATGCACTTGCAGAAAAAGATGGACTGATATACATGCTGTATTACTCTTATACAGTCATTGCCGCATTTGATGAGACCGACGTGAAACGAGTGTGGATTGTTTCTGATAAAGAATGTTCGGGGGTATATGACCAGCTTGCGATTTCAGATGACGGGTTTTGGATATGCAAAGATGAACATTCACTGTCCCTCATTCCGGCTTATGTCAGTATGCCGATGCATGAGGTGAAATGCTGTGATCAAGACGGGCGGGAGCTCTCGATACAACAGCTGAAACTAACAAGTAATGCTATTTATGCACTATCAGACTCAGGGATTTATAAGAGAGATATCAGAGGGGGGAAAACAAATGAATGAAACATCGTTTTGGCAGCTTATTGACCAAGCTGGGAGTCAGGAAGAACCTAATGAGTGCTGCGTGATGCATTATTGAAAAAAGAAGTCAATGAGATCGTTGATTTTGAATTTATGCTTCAGACATTCATGCAAAAAAGCTATCTGTCCTCACTATGGGCGGCAGCATACATCCTAATGGACGGCTGCTCGGACGATACATTTGATTATTTCCGTGGATGGCTGATTGCCCAGGGCAAAGAGACATTCGAAAAAGTGCTGAATGATCACGAGTATTTGGCAGCATACATCACGGAGGAAACGCTTGACGAGGAAGGCTATCCACAAAATGAAGACTTGCTGTCAGTGGCAATCGAGGCGTTGACATATATGAAGACTGGCAACGATGAATGGGATGATGAAGTACACGACGAGCTTTTAGATGCGCTTGAACAAAAGGGACTTGCCGAATCGGACGGTATTGAATTGGATTGGGAAGAAGAAGATTTGCCTGAAAGGTTTCCAAAACTGTGGGGGCGTTTTGGGGAAAATCCACTTTTTTAAATAGTAGAAATGAAGCTTGTATCAATAAGCGATACAAGCTTTTTTCAGAACAAATCTGAATGATGAATGACAAAGAAAACAAGAGAATGATTGATCAATTAAAGAGCTTGAGAAATTGATGTCGGAGGGAATGCGGCTCATGCAAAAAAGATTGATCGAAAAACTCGCCGAGAATAAAAGACGTTTATTGATGAGCGAAATCAAAGAAAAACTAGTCCCTTGTGCAGAAAGAGGCTTCACTTATCGTTTTGCTGATCTGGCGCAAAGCAGGCAATTGCTTGAGCTGGTTTTATCAAATTCAATACTAGCCAACACCCGTGAGGTTGATGCCCTCGAAAAAACGGAAGGGAAACAGCTGATCTGGAAAATATCTCAGTCATATGTTGCTTACGATGACCGGGACGTTCTGCTGTTTCATCAATACAGCAGCGAAATTGGTGCGTTAGTTTGTTCTTTTGGAAAATGTCTCGAGCGCCTTGACTGCTTATTGGAGTGTATTGAGTTCGATGAAGGGATTCTCAATCATAGTTTTATTTTGGTTGAGCCTGAGTGTCAATTCGGATTATGTGTATTGCACACGGAATATGGCTGTGAGCTTGTTTATTGGTAGATTAGAAACCTTTTGGAACATATCTTTTTACGGAAAAAGCTTCAATATCTAAATATCAGTACGGTGCTTTGCATACTAATAACAAATCATTTAGTACTTGAATACGCGGTGATCAATTTGACCGAGCCAAAGCTAATAGAATGCATAAATAAAATCAAAAGTGTCTTAAATGGACAAACAACAAGAGAAGAAGTGTCGGATTGGGCTGGAACTTATGTTCATGCGGATGACCCCGAAGTAGAAGAAGATAGAGTCTGGAGTATGTTAATCCTTCTAAGCGGGATTGATTTGAAAGATTCTCCTGAAACTTATTTGCATTCAACAGATGATTTAAATGATTGGATCAAACAATATACGGAGTAATTTGTGTTTGGTGGTAAGGTGTTATTGATTAAAAAAGAGGCAGGAGATGACAATGTACAAAACAATTAATCAATGGGTAGATTACATAGATGGGGGGTGCAGTGTACTTCAAATTGACTTTAATGTGTTTAAAAAAGAACTCTTAATTGAGATTCATGTTGTTCAAAATAAAGCTGAATATACGCATAAAATTATATTTCAAAATGTAGCATCTGTTTATTTCAATGGAGGTGACGGAGATATAAGATTGGAAAAAATAGATCCGGAAGAATACAATTGGCAAGTATTTGAGATGAGTTATCACCCGGAGGGAATCGGGAATCTATCAAATTCTGTAATTCCGGAGTATCAATCAAATGCTAACTTTCTTATTGACATGAACAGAATGCTGATTGCTATAGAAGCTGAAACCGTTCGCTTTGATGATCAATCGTTTTATGCATACCATTCAAATCATAAATAAATCATCACATAAGAAAGGTTATAAACCTAACAGGAGCCATACAATTTGTAAACACCGATGGTATTACGATTTCAGACAGCAGTACTGGAAAGGAAATTTTATTAAATAATCCTCATATAAAACAAGGAGGCAGCATGGCCAACATTAAAGACGATTGTCTTGAACTTGAACTAACACCGAGAAGGTATCAAGAGATGGATGATGATCCATTTATTTTATCCATATTTGAGTTGTTGGAAAATAAAAAAGCGATCGTTCGCAATTTTTCCGCTGTTTTATTAGAAAGTGAATATAAAATGCTGATATCTGGAATTGAAACGCTGATAATGGGAAATCAAGACAGGATAAATTTAAAAACCATTGAACCACTTTTAATTCTGAGTATTAATAAAGAAAACGGAAATTACAGCTTTAAGATTAAAATTATACTTGAAGATGATGTTAAGTTTAATTCTAATTTGTTTGAGATTACCTGTAATGAAAAAAAGCTAGAATCCTTTGCAGATGCTTTAAAAACAAATCTGGAAGATGTAAAAAAATCTTCAAAACTTCCCTAACCGTTACCGCGGAATTTATCGTAATAATAATCTGATGTTATATCCAGAGGGGCATTAGATAGGGGCAAGGACAGCTGATGTCCCTCTTACACTGCTTACAAGGAAGAGTGAAAAATGAATAAAAATGAACTTGAGATGACATTAAAGTTAGATCCTGATAAAAGATATCGTTATTTTATTAAGAAAGTTGTTGACTATGAAGAAGTCTGGTCATTAAGTAACGACGACGGATGGGTTATATCTGAAGGCGAGAACGGTATACTACACCTGCATTTTTGGGCGACAAAAGAACATGCAAATCATTGTGCTATTAAGCAATGGAAGGACACCAGTCCAGAATCAATTTCCTTGGATGATTTTGTGGAAAATTGGCTCCCTGGAATGCTTGAAGATGGAGTCGGTTTATCAATATTTTTTAACAATAGTAATTCAGTTTCAAAACCTATATCTCTGGTTCTTGAAGATATTGAAGAAGAATTACAAAACTATTCCTGAAAAAGT
>Ga0153917_1000566_pt1 | contig 22193 bp, 24 predicted proteins | sample TSFL001MetaG_FD_104695 | JGI IMG/M metagenome (GOLD analysis project Ga0153917, IMG submission 104695) | Attine ant fungus gardens microbial communities from Florida, USA - TSFL001 MetaG | ecosystem: Host-associated > Fungi > Mycelium > Unclassified | place: USA: Florida, Paynes Creek Historic... | reverse complement strand
TGGAAGGAAGTCGGCTCTATTCTTGATCAATATATGCTTCCGATCGGGATAGCGATTTTGGCGCTGTTCCTGCTCTACTTATTGATGAAAAAGAGGAAGAAACGCATGCACTCCGAACATTTATCAGTATTTTTAAAAAATAAACGTTGACAAATCACCGCGCTGCGCATATCATTGACATATAAAATGATATTTCTTGAAATCCCAAAGGGGAGTAGCGTCCGGAATATGTTCCGGAAACAAAGTCGTCATTTCATGGATTGTATCCATCGGCTTTGTTGGCATGCTTGAATTCATGTCTAGCAAGACCTTTGCCTTATGTCGGCAAAGGTCTTTTTTGCATGGTCCGGCCGGCATAAGATCGGATGAAGAGAAAGAAAACAACTTTTTTGGGAGGGTATCATTTATGGATGCAGCATTAATATTAGAGTATGGTTGGGTTCTTCTCGTCTTGATCGGGCTGGAAGGGATTTTAGCCGCCGATAACGCACTGGTTATGGCGGTAATGGTAAAACATTTGCCGGAGGAAAAAAGAAAAAAAGCGTTGTTTTACGGGTTGGCAGGGGCTTTTGTACTGCGATTTGGCTCTTTATTTGCAATTTCTTTCTTGGTCAACGTATGGCAGGTTCAAGCGATTGGCGCGATCTATTTGCTGTATATCTCAGCAAGCCACTTATTGAAAAGATATGTATTTAAGAAAGAAGACACGCATAAAGAGACGAAGAAAAGCGGTTTTTGGCCGACTGTTTTAAAAGTAGAACTGGCAGATATCGCGTTTGCTGTTGATTCTATCTTAGCAGCAGTAGCACTGGCGGTTACGCTCCCTGGGACATCACTACCGAAGATCGGCGGACTTGACGGAGGGCAATTTATCGTCATTTTGGCCGGTGGTATCATCGGACTGGTGATCATGCGATTTGCGGCTTCAATGTTTGTAAAGTTATTAAAGGAACGTCCAAGCCTAGAAACAGCAGCCTTTGTGATTGTCGGCTGGGTGGGAGTGAAGCTTGCTTTATATACGCTTGCCCATCATGACATAGCGGTTGTTTCTGAACACTTTATCCATTCTGGAACATGGAAGCTGATATTCTGGGGTGTCTTAGCGGCAATTGCAGTTAGCGGCTGGTTTATGTCAGGTGGGAAAAAACAGCCGGAGGGCACACAAAACGAACAAAAAAACAGCACCCGGGAACGGGCGTAATCTGAAAGACTCTGATTAAAGGCAGAGTCTTTTCGTGTTTGAAGCGTTTTCATGGGCGAAATAAAATAACATTTTTATAACAGCTTTGTTACAAAAAACACGCATAAAACCCCCTTAATTCTTTAGAAAGGCACGAAATCATGTATAGGACGTCAGAATGGTTTGTCATAATTGAGACATTGGAAATCAATATTTCTTTTTCTCCTTTGCGAATCCCTATCAAATTAGCTATCATTAATGAGTAGTTATAGGGAGGAACTGAGGTGAAACCAGTGCTTAGCCTTTTGTTTAAATTGGGAAAAAAGAAGCAAACGCTTGAAAAAGCTGTTGAGAGTATACAAAAAGGCAATAAAGATCTGCAAAATGAATTAATACAGCAATATAAGCCATTTATCGCAAAGACGGTTTCATCCGTTTGTAAACGATATATAGATGAAAAAGACGATGAGTTCAGTATTGGACTGATCGCGTTTAATGAAGCTATTGAAAAATATTCACCTGAAAAAGGAAATTCTCTGCTCGCATTTGCTGAGCTTATTATAAAAAGAAAAGTCATTGATTTCATTAGAAAAGAAGCCAGAAGCGCACAAAATATAAATATCGATTTACAGGAGGGAGACGATCAGGAGTCATCACAAAGCCTGATTGAAGCCGAGCTTTCCATCGATGAATACCGCCGTCAGATTGAACAGGAGCAGAGGCGGGAGGAAATCCTCTATTTTCAAAAGCAGCTCAAGGATTATGGTTTGTCGTTTAAAGAACTGCTTGAAAATTCTCCAAAGCACACGGATGCAAGGCAAAACGCCATAAAGGTGGCAATGACGCTTGTTGAACACGAAGAATTGGCCGCTATTCTGTATACAAAGAAGCAGCTTCCAGTGAAACAGCTGGAGCAGCTTGTCTCTGTAAGCCGAAAAACGATTGAGAGAAACAGAAAATATATTATTGCGATGTGTATTATCATTACGGGTGATTATATTTATTTAAAAGATTATCTTAAAGGGGTGCTGCACTCATGAGAAGAGGGATTATAGTAGAGAAAAATAAAAAATTCGTCACGTTGCTGACCCCTGACGGACAATTTTTAAAAGCCAAAAATGATCGCCACAGCTATGAAATCGGAGAGGAAATCATGCTTCCGAGTGAAACACGCATGGGCAGAAGGGCCAGCTTTTTTGATTTTTTTAAACTGCGCCCTTTCAAAATGGGGATTTTTACGATGACTGCTATTATGCTTTTTATTTTTATAATTCTCCCCGTTTTTTCCAACAATAAAGCCTATGCGTATATGACAATCGATATCAATCCAAGCGTCGAAATGGCGTTAAACAGCGATTATGAAGTGATTGAACTGACGCCTCTAAACGATGAGGGAAAGAAGGTCGTGAATGATATAGATGATTGGGAGAAGACTGATTTTAAAAAGGTGATTGACGATATTATAACCGACTGCAGTGAGCACGGGTATGTAAAGAAATCGAAAGAAATATTGATTTCCACTGTTTATGAAAATACAGAAGACAATACATATAAAAAAGCTGTGAAAAAACAGCTGAACGATGTGACTGAAAAATATAAAACGACATACCGCATGGAGTCTCTCGAGTCAGATATGCAAACGAGGGAAAAAGCGAAGAAAGAAGGCGTTTCAACAGGCAGCTACATCAAATCAAATGAAAAGAATAACAATAAAGATTTAAAAGATGACTCCAGCAAACCATCCGGGGAAGAGGATCAAAAGAGTGAAGAAAATGAGGGTGAAAACACCGATCAAACCGACTCCCAGGACAGCAAGCAAGGAGATAATGAACAGCTGAATGATGCGGATTCCGGAGACCAGAAAGAAGATAAAGCAGCTGACCAGACTGATGAAATTGATAAAGATAAAAATGTAAAGGAATCAGATGAAAACACAAATACCGAAAAAGATGGGGACGATGAGCAAACCCCAATACAAGATCCTCAAGATAAAGGAAATGAAAATAACAGCGCTGACAAAGGTCAAAGCCAATACCACAGGGATTGGAACAATGGTGAACATGGCAAGAATCGTTCTTCGTCCAAAAGGGATAACGCTTCAGACCGCCGTAATCCAAACGGCTACAGCAGTAATAATAATTCAGCTCAAAATGAAGATTCGCCGAGTGCCCCCGGCGAATAAAGACCTGAATTTATTTAGTTGTGCCGTTTAACTGAGATTGTGCTTGCTGTACCAGCCGCTTTGTCATTTCTCCGCCTACAGAGCCGTTAGCGCGTGCAACTGTATCAGAACCAAGGTTCACACCGAATTCTTGAGCCACTTCGAGTTTAAATTGGTCTAGTGCCTGCTCCACCCCTGGAACAACGAGTTTATTTCTGCTCGCCATCTTTTTCATCTCCTTTTTCTATAAAGAAATTCTTAACGCGTATTTAGTTTGAAATATACGAGGATTATTTATGCTGGCAATTGTTGTGGAGAAAAAATAAACCCCCGGCCTTTGAGCCGGGGGTGCGCAGACTATAAAATGTCTGCTGTCATTTTATGTGCGGTTGCCTGAATATGGAACGTCAAAATGGAGAGGACTGTAATGGCGATAATCTGTCGGATTTTAAGCCATTGGCCGTCATTCAGTTCTTCAAAACGGTAGCGGAGACGTTCTGTCTCCTGTTCGACGATCACCTGCAGATTTGATTCTTTCATAGAAGGAGTATCTTGGTGATGAACGGCATCAAGCACGTATGCACAGCTTTCATAATAAGCAATCGGGCTAATGACATCATCAGATCTGTCTGAGATTGTGTTAAAGGCCACTTTTAAAATAGCCCGTATGTGTTCAAAGTCATAAATGGATTTTAAATCACGTACAATTAAAAGAATAACTGCCTGTTCAACTGAGTATTTTTTGCCCAGCTCAGGGTGTCCGATCAGATCCTTGATATCCCGCTTTACCCAGTTTTGAATCGCGGTTGACTTTAATGAAGTCAGTTCGCATAAGTTGCCAAGCTCTACGATTTCATTTGTAGAGAGGCCGTATTCTTTTTTCTGTTTTTTTCGTTCGTATCTTGTAAGAAATTCAGGAATTTCAAGATGATTGGCTGTTTTTTCTGCTGACATGTTCGCTGATTGGACGAGAATGTCGAGCGGGCTATGTTCTCCTTGTCCTTTTAGGGAATAGAGCAGCCGCACCATATCGGTTCGAGAAAGTTTAAAAATGTTCATTGTTCACCTCTTTAAACAATTTGACGCGGATATCGGTTTATGTATAAGTTCAAAATTGAAGCGTCAGCAAATTACATTAACATCATACGTCGAATTCCTTGCATTTTCAAATGGATGTTTTATAATTTAAATATACAGGTTCTTTTGAACTTAAAATAACGGAGGTTGTTATGGCGAAAAGAATTTTTCTGTTTATTTTAACGAATATTTTGGTGCTTACAACAATCGGGATTGTTTTGTCTATTTTGAGCTCTGTTACTGGAGTGGGGACATACTTTACAGCTGATGGCGGAATCGATCCAATGGCGCTTCTTGTGTTCAGTTTAGTCGTTGGCTTTGTCGGTTCCTTTACGTCTCTTGCGATGTCCAGATGGATGGCAAAGACGATGATGGGCGTCAGAGTGCTGAATCCGAAAAAACACTCGCTCAGCTACGAGGAACAGCAATTGGTTGATCGTGTCCATAGATTAAGCCGTTCTGCAGGGTTAACGAAAATGCCGGAAGTCGGGATTTACCGTTCACCTGAAGTAAATGCGTTTGCGACTGGACCGTCTAAACGCCGTTCTCTTGTCGCAGTATCGTCTGGGCTGCTGGAGCAAATGGATGATGCGGCGGTGGAAGGAGTGCTAGCCCACGAAGTCGCGCATATCGCTAATGGTGATATGGTAACAATGACGCTTTTACAAGGTATCGTCAATACCTTTGTCGTCTTTCTATCGCGCATCGCAGCTTGGATTGCAAGCCGTTTTGTCAAAGAAGATCTAGCGCCGATCGTTCATTTTATTGCAATGATTGTTTTTCAGATTGTCTTTTCGATACTTGGCAGCCTGGTTGTGTTTGCGTATTCACGCCATCGTGAATTCCATGCTGACAGGGGAGGAGCGGATCTTGCCGGCAAGGATAAGATGATTCATGCGCTTCGGACGCTTAAAGGCTACTCTTCCAGAATCATGGAAGACGATCAGACAGCTGTCCAAACGTTAAAGATCAATGGCAAGAAACGCTCTTCACTTTTCTCTACTCACCCTGATTTAGATGAGCGTATCAGACGGCTGGAAGCTAAGTAATACAAACACATTGTTCCTCTGGGGAAATTCTCAGAGGTTTTTTTATTTTATCCATTGATTAAAATCATAAAAAAATAAGCAAGTTAAGAAAATGTTACGTAAAAGCCTTTAAAAATGCACCTAATATCTTTAGAATAATTACCGTACTTAAAAAGAGAGGCAGAAGGATTTTACATGAAATTAAAGTTTGGAAAATTGATACAGGCCCTGTCACCGGCCCAGCTGATCGCATTATATTATTTTCTTGCAGTTACTGTGGCCGTAATATTGCTGAGTTTGCCGGCGGGCCATAAACCGGGGGCGGACTGGACGTTCATTGATGCGCTGTTTACGGCCGTCAGCTCAGTCAGCGTAACAGGGCTGACGGTCGTTGATACAGCTGATACATTCAGTACAACAGGTATTTTTATATTGGCATTTGTTCTGCAATTTGGCGGAATCGGAATTATGACGCTCGGAACGTTCATTTGGCTGATCATGGGAAAACGAATCGGGCTGAAAGAACGGAAATTGATTATGGTTGACCAAAACCAATCCCAGTTTTCCGGGATTGTCAATCTGATGAAGCAGGTTCTTTTTTTGATCTTGTGGATTGAATTTTTTGGCGGGCTTATACTCGGCACTTATTTCTTAACCTACTATGATTCCTTTCAGGAAGCTTATTTACATGGGTTTTTTGCCAGTATCAGCGCAACGACAAATGGCGGATTTGATATTACCGGTAATTCGATGGTTCCATTTCGTCATGATTACTTTGTGCAGTTCATTACAATGCTTTTAATTATATTTGGAGCGATTGGATTTCCTGTACTGGTTGAAGTAAAGGATTTCCTGTTTTCAAAGCATCGCCGTTATCCGTTTACGCTTTTTACGAAGATCACAACGATTACGTTCGGCTCACTTGTCTTGTTTGGAGCCATAGGCATCTATGCCCTGGAAGCAAATCATGCGTTCGCAGGAAAATCATGGCATGATATTTTGTTTCTGTCCCTGTTTCAATCAACGGCAACCCGAAGCGGGGGACTTGCAACAATCGATATCAGCCAATTATCAGATTCCACACTCTTTTTTATTTGTGCGCTGATGTTTATCGGAGCGTCGCCAAGTTCAGTCGGGGGAGGCATACGGACAACGACTTTTGCTTTGAACCTTCTTGCGCTGTTTCATTTTGCCCGCGGTAATAAGTCCGTAAAGGTATTCAAACGGGAGCTGCACCCTGCTGACCTGATGAAGTCGCTTGTTGTCACGATGATGGCGATCCTGCTTGTTTTTGGCGCGACACTCATTCTGACCATTACAGAAAAGCATTCCCTGCTGGAGCTTTTGTTTGAAGTGTGCTCGGCATTCGGTACAACCGGTCTGTCACTTGGAATTACGGCTGATTTGAGCAGTGTTGGAAAATGCGTCATTATGATTGTCATGTTTATCGGGCGAATCGGCATCCTGACCTTCCTGTATCTGATCGGCAGAAAGGAAATTGAAGCGAATTATCACTATCCGAAGGAAAGAGTGATTATCGGATAGACAAAACACCGCCAATTTAGCGGTGTTTTTTGATTGCCAAAAAAAAGATGTGTGCCTCCTGTTCAGTTGGACAACCTAACTTCGACAGGTGCAGTTTAATGCTCCTGCATCTTTAGCCGAAATGTGTGAAAACTGGCGAGGGGGATTCGAATGAAGCGTAAAGCCGAAGTAAATGAAGCCATTAAAAATAACAATACACCTACCGAGAGCATGGACCCAAATTCATATAAGACACAATATCATGACGACCCCAATTTTAGAGGGGCAAACCGCAATTCCAAACAGGGTCAGCAGGGAGGCATGTGATTGTGAAGAAACACCGTCATAGCAGAGATATGCAAAATCATAAAAAGCCTATGAATAAGAAGGTGCTGGAGGAAGAATTCTCAAGTGAATTTGGGGATTACAATGCCGGAAAGATCATCGAAACGCTGGAAGTCACAAAGCCTGAAAAGAAAAATGAAAAAAACAATAATAAAAAACAGAAATAAAAAAGACCTCTTAGGCGGTGTCCCGCTTAAGAGGTGCTTTTCTATTTTAAATAAGCATTTTTACCCGTTCCTCTGACAAATTGCAATAAGCTGGTCATCCTAAGCTCAATGAAAGGCTGAGCGACTGTCTTAACAAAGTTGCTGGAGAGTACTGATGTCAGTGCTCCTGTTAAAAGCAAGAGGATCACTAAGCTTTGATAGTCAGTAAGCCAATCCTCAAGACCGACCTGCCGCAGCGTTTTAATAATAAACCCGTGAAGCAAATACACGTAAAATGTCCGGGTTCCCCATTTGGTAAAGAAATACCGTTTTTGCGGAACAAGCGCTAAAAAGCTAAAGGTTGCCGCAAAGGCGAGTACATACCAGCCGATTCGGGATAGTCCGCTTACCAGGGTAACGTCTCCAAATGAAGAATACGGTTTTGAACCAAACAGAAATGAATAGTCAAAATCGATGCCCCAGCAGATGACGAATACGGCGGCAAGCACTCCGAGCGCAATTTGTTTGCCTCGTTTTGATCTCAATAAATCAAAATGATGTTTATTTAAATAAAAACCGACAAGGAACATCGGTAAGAATACGAATGTCCGTGACAAACTCAGCGTGCTGCTGACAAAGTCCAGATAACCGATCAGCACGGCGATTCCGCAACTGACAAACAGCGCCCCCAGCTTTGAAAGCTTTGAAAAAGGATATAGAAGCAGGTTCCAAAAGAATAAGCTTACAAGAAACCATAACGACCATTGCGGATCTATCGGGTTCACATTTGCCATGCTTTCATCTTGCATAATGTAATAAAAGACGGAATAAATGATTTGGAAAATCAAATACGGAATAATCAGCTTGGCCGCCAGCTTTTTTACATATCCCGCCCGTTTAAAGCCTTTCGCGAAATAACCGGATACAAGAATAAATGCAGGCATATGGAATGTGTAAATGAACTTGTAGAGGTAGAGCATAAAGTGATTATCATTAATAAAGGAACGAAGAATATGACCGAATACAACGAGGAATATCAATAAAAATTTTGCGTTATCGAAATAACTGTCCCGCGATTTACTCATAGCATCACCTTCTCTTTCATCAAGTCACTAAGAGATTATTCCCTGCTGGTACATATTTTAAAATAAAAGATGAAAAAGGAATCTAAAAAAATGCTGATTGTTAGGACGATGTAAAGTGGCGGTAAGGATCGTAGAAAATGTCTTCGGAATGTAATGGCGCTGAAATTTTCTGAAATTTATAGGGCAAATGAAGGAAGTTCCCGCATTTTGTAGAAATATTGAGGGATAGGTTTTGAAGAAGGAGTGTACATGCATGGAAACTCTTGATGTCCAGACAAACTCGGAGCTGCGAGAGGAATTGAATCGCCTCAAAGAAGAAAACGCGCGACTGAAAAAGGAATTGAATCAGCATCAAGTGATTGTCAACAATACGCTCGATGCTATTTTTATTTGTGATAACGAAATGCGAATCGTTCAAGCGAATGAAGCAACAGAAAGGATGCTTCAGGTTGATTCGGAAGATTTAAAAAAGCGTTCTGTGTTGGATTTTTTGTTTTCAATCCCAAAGGATGAACTGAATCTTGCCGTAAAGAAGTTTTTTAAAAAAGGCTTTCTGTGGAAGGAGGTCCCGATCAGGCTTGATTGCGGGGCGACAAAATACATAGAGTTTCTGGCCAAAAGAGGCATTGGCGAGGATTTCTTTTTTGTTGTCATGAGGGACATATCTTCTAAGAAGATTCTTGAGCGGGAATTCTCTATGAATGAACAGCTTTTTAAGGACTTGTTTGACAGAGCAGTTGACGGAATCGTCCTGTTTGATAAAGATGGCGGTTTTATTGATGCCAATTTGTCCTTTTGTAAAAGCTTTGAAATCAATCATAATGAGCTGTCTCATTTATCGTTGTATGAGTTTATAGACAGCGGCTCAAGAAAAGATTTCGACAATATCTGGAAGGCGCTCAACCGCAAGGGAAAAGCGAAGGGGGAGCTGCCTGTAAAGCTTCGTTCAGGAGTCCAAAAGCTATTTGAATTCACGATTACATCAAACATCATCAGCGGTTTTTATATGTCCATTATGAGGGATATCACAGAGAAGCGGTCTATGGAGCTTCAGCTCTTTAAAAGTGAGGAGCGATTCAGAGAAATCTTTGAAAATGCGATGGACGCCATAATCATTTGGTCGAATGACGGAAGAATCGTTAAGGCGAATCAATCAGCCTGCAAAATCTTTGAGCTGCCGATGAATTTGCTTTTGAAAAGAAAGCTGTGTGATTTTCTCGTCGACTCGCAGCAGAAATACAGCATAACGAAAAGGAAATATGCAAAATACGGAGAGATCAGAGAAGAGCTGCTGTTTCAAATGGGGAATGGACAGTTCAAAGAGCTCGAATTCACTTCAAAGCGGACAATACTTGAAAACCAGCATTTGACGATCTTAAGAAATGTCAGCGACAGAAAGCGGATGGAAAAGGAGCTTCGGGAAAGTGAGCTGAAATTCAGAAAAGTGTTCAACGGCTCAATGGACGGCAATGTATTGTTCGACAATCAATACAGGATCATCGACGCCAACCCGTTAGCAAGCCATATTTTGGGCCTGTCACATGAAGAGATCAAACAGCACAGCCTGCTAGATATTATTTCTGCTTATGAAATAGAAAATCTGGCATCACCGGCAAGGCAGATTAATTTTGATGAAATGGACAACGAAATTCCATTTTTGCTAAGCAGCAGTGACAATCGAAAACTCGAATTCTCATTTAAACGGAATATTATTCAAAATATGAACTTGGCTATCTTTAAAGACGTTACAGAGCGAAAAGAATTGGAGGAACGCCTGCGCAAATCAGATACCCTTCATGTTGTCGGCGAACTCGCAGCCGGCATTGCTCATGAAATCAGAAATCCGATGACTGCTCTTAAAGGCTTCATTCAGCTCCTGAAAGGAAGTGTCGAGGGAGACTACGCCCTTTACTTCAATGTGATCACCTCAGAACTAAAGCGCATCGAATCCATCATCACCGAATTCTTGATTTTAGCCAAGCCCCAGGCCATTATGTATGAGGAAAAACATGTTACCCAAATTATGAGAGACACGATAGACCTTCTAAACGCGCAAGCCAATCTCAGCAATGTACAAATGCAGCTTGATTTAATGGACGACATTCCCCCGATCTACTGTGAACCGAATCAGCTGAAACAGGTTTTTATCAACATATTAAAAAACGCCATCGAAGTGATGCCTGACGGCGGAAACATTTTTGTGACGATAAGGGTACTGGATCAAGATCATGTTCTCATCTCCTTAAAAGACGAGGGAATCGGAATGACAGAAGATAAATTAAAGCGCCTTGGTGAACCATTTTATACGACAAAGGAACGGGGAACTGGACTTGGGCTTATGGTAAGCTATAAAATTATTGAAGAACATCAAGGCGAGATTATGGTCGAAAGTGAAGAAGGGAAAGGCACCGTTTTTCATATTACGCTTCCCGTCAGACAGAATGCTGAAGAAAGAAGGAATGATGAATGAATTACTATACGATAGCCGAAACGCCGCTCGGTGAATTTATCATTGCCGAAGAGGAGGGCCGGATCACCCGTCTATTTCTCAGTCAGGAAGATTGGATGGATTGGAAAGAAACCGTTCAGAAGACAGAACACAAGGAAACACCTCTTCTTGCAGAAGCGAAAAAACAGCTTCATGAATATTTCGCCGGAGAAAGAAAAACATTCTCCCTGCCGCTCAGCCAAAAGGGCACACCTTTTCAGAAAAAAGTGTGGGAGGCGCTGGAGAGGATCCCATATGGTGAATCCCGAAGCTATGCTGATATTGCCGCTGCGGTCGGGAGTCCGAAGGCGGTGCGCGCTGTCGGACAGGCTAATAAACGTAACGACCTGCCGATTTTTGTTCCGTGTCACAGAGTGATTGGCAAAAACAGTGCGTTAACAGGCTACGCCGGAAGCAAAACTGATATCAAAGCATTTTTGCTGAACATCGAGCAAATCTCCTATAATGAAAAATAAAACATATGGCACGTTCCCTTTTTTCACTGCCGACATATCATTTTATTAAGTTAAAAAAGTTGGTCTGATGAAAAAGGAGGACAAAGCAATTGAAGCCGAGCCGCTCTGAGAAAATTGCCGTTTTTGCCAAACTGTTTGTGAAACTGCATATCTTATCAAGCGCTCAAAAAGATGAAATCATCAATGTTAACAAAAAGAAACAAAAAAACCGCTGACTCAGCTCCAAATGAGCAAAGTCCAGCGGTTTTTTAATGCACTTTTTCGCCTTTAAACAACTGTTCAATCTCTTCTGCATAATTACCGGTCATAATCCCTTTTTCTGTGATGATTCCTGAAATGAGATCATGAGGTGTAATGTCAAAAGCGGGATTAAAGACAGGCACATCTGATGGAGCGGTCCGTACTCCGGAAATCTGTCTGACTTCGTCGGGATCCCGCTCCTCTATCGGGATATCAGCGCCGCATTTGACCTTCGTATCAAATGTAGATAAAGGTGCGGCGACAAAAAACGGAATATCAAAGGCGTTTGCTAAAATAGCAAGGCCATATGTGCCGATTTTATTTGCCGTATCACCGTTCTTTGCAATTCGGTCAGCTCCCACGATAACAGCGGAAATTTGTTTTTCCTTCATCGTATGGGCGGCCATGCTGTCTGTGATCAGCGTGACATCAATGCCTCCCTGCATCAGCTCCCAAGCAGTAAGGCGTGAACCTTGCAGGACAGGCCTTGTTTCGCAGGCATAAATGTGCAATCCCAAATCTTTTTGTTTGGCTAAGTAAAACGGAGCTAGCGCCGTTCCATAGCGGCTTGTTGCGATTGAGCCGGCATTGCAGATCGTCATGATCCTGTCGCCTTTTTTGAAAAGCTGCAGTGCGTTTTGGCCGATCAACCGGCACGTTTCCTCATCCTCGACCTGAATCTGAATTGCTTCATGGACAAGGTTTGTTTTTGCTTCATTTACGGAAATCGCGTTTTCGACCGAATGACTCAGTCTTTCAAGCGCCCATGACAAGTTAATGGCTGTAGGTCGTGAGCTGTTTAAATATTGTTTGATGTCTTTCAGCCTGTGCCGGAATTCTGTGACATTCTCTGTTTCAATGTCTTTGGCAGCAAGCGCCAGACCGAAGGCAGCCGTAATGCCGATCGCCGGAGCACCCCTTACCTTGAGCGTGACAATCGCATCGAATACATCCTCTTTCGTCGTCAGCTCCAAATATTCCGTCTCATCAGGAAGCTTTTGCTGATTTAAAATGGTAATAGCTGTTTCTTTCCATTCAACAGAACGCGGAACAGCAAATGAATGGGTCATGAATGGATCATTCCTTTACAAGTAACTTAAATAATTCAATCACATCCGTGATTGTTTTGAATTCTGAACGTTTTTCGATAAAGGCTGTGCCGGTTTCGAGTGCCAGCCGTTTTCTGCCGATTCGTTTATCAAACGGCACGATTGTATCCAGGTCAGCCACATGGGCAAGGCCGATCGTGCGGCGTATCAGTTCACAGCCCGCAAATCCGATTGCTTCTTCAAAAATATGGCTGAGCGTATCAGTGAGATAACCGTCGATGTCGGCGTAAACATCCAGACTGTCCTTCTTCCAGGCTGCACTAAACGTCTCTTTAAACGTTTCCCAGACCTGGTTGACATGTTCATATAACGGCTCTCTGTCAGCTCTGTCACGGCTGAGTGCGTTCAAAAATAAGTTGGCGATAAATTGTCCTACATCAAAGCCAATCGGTCCGTAAAAAGCAAATTCAGGATCAATCACCTTTGTTTCATACTCACTTGCGAAAATACTCCCTGTATGCAAATCACCATGAATCAATGTTTCTGCAGACGTTAAAAATGACTTTTTCAGCTTTGCGGCTTCGATTTTGACGTTGTCATTATTCCAAAGCTTCTTGACAAAAGGACGAAGCTCTTCTTCAAAATCATTTGTGTCATGATCGAAGAAAGGGTCTGTAAAAACAAGTTTTTCCGTAATGTCGCATAGCTCAGGGTTTGTAAACTGTTTAACAAGCTGTTTTTTCACCTTAGGTTCAAGAGCGTAATCTGATGAGTAGAAAAGTGTTTTTCCTAAAAATTCACCGATGTGCCGTGACAGGTGGGGATAATTTTCACCCTCAATGAGTCCTTTTCTTGCGATTTTCAGGTGAGAGAGATCCTCCATGACGGTAACCGCCATTTCCGTATCAGAGTAAAACACTCTTGGAACCAGGTGAGGTACATGCTCGCCCTGACGGATGAGAGCGCTGCTTTCGATTCTTGCACGATCGATTGTGAGCGGCCAGCTTTCTCCCACCACTTTTGCATAAGGAACCGCCTGTTTAATGATTAATGCTTTGTCATGTTCTTGATCATAAATATGAAAAACGTAATTTAAGTTGCCGTCGCCGATCTCCTGGCATGTCAGGGTGCTTTTGCTTGGAAATAAGCCAAGCTTCACAGCCAATGCCACAGCGGAACTTTCATTTAACGTTTCGTATAAAGGTGTTTTTGTGACTGCCATCATCATAACCTCCAATTTATGTAATCACTTGATATGTTTCCAGCTTAATGGCGTAAAAAAGCCTCCTTCTGAGAGAGAAGGAGGCTTAACATCTATGTCCGCCTCTCTTATCTCTCAGATCAGATCTGAATGGAATTAGCACCGTGCCTTAAGAGACAAGCGTCTCGGCGCGAAAAAGATGCGCCCCATTTCACAATGGAATTACGGTCGGTTGCTGTTGGGGTCAAAAGGCCAAATCCCTCGCCCAACTCTCGATAAGAGAATATATTCACTTGTTAGACAATTCTAATTTATCAGTTGATGAACATGGTAACAGGTAATTTAGTTAGTTGTCAATACATTTTTTAATATAAATCTTTTCTGATATCGTCGAAAACAGGGATGCTCTCACGCACCTCGACGCTTTTATGAAGGTCAATTTCCGCACGGACTATGCCTTCTTCACGGCTGCCTTCAGCAAGTACACGCCCCCATGGATCAATAATCAGGCTATGTCCTGCAAATTCATTATCCGGATTTGAACCGGTGCAATTGCAGGCCGCGACAAAGCATTGATTTTCAATGGCACGGGCAATAAGCAGGCTTTTCCAATGATCAAGGCGGGGGAGAGGCCATTCCGCGGAAATAAACAGCACGTTGGCACCTTTTGTTGTATGTTTTCTGATCCACTCCGGAAAACGGATATCGTAGCAGATCAATCCTGCGCTTTTGACGCCATCAAGCTCAAAGCATCCATCTTCGGAACCGGCTGATAAATACAGATGCTCATCCATCAGCTGAAAAAGATGTGCTTTTCTGTATTCTTTAATGATTTGTCCTTCCTTATCCGCGATGTACATTGTATTATAAACATCAGAATCCTTTCTGACAGCGACCGATCCGGCGATAATATGGACTCCATGTTTTTTTGCCGTTTTCTTCAGCCAGCTCTGAGCAATGCGGCCGTCTTCATCAGCGAGTTGATCAAGATTGGCCAGATCATATCCGGTCGTCCATAATTCAGGCAGAACAAGAACATCAGCATGTTTGCTTTCTTCTTCGATCAAAAATTCAGCCTTTTTTATATTTTCCGAAGATTTACCATATGAAATATCAAATTGAAGACAAGATATCGTCCATTTCATCATTTTAACACCCCAAATTTTTCTTTACTTTTTTCATTTAACCATATATGATGATGGACTATCATTTCAAGATTTTTTTAGAAGGTGAGAATAGATGAAATTTGAACAGTCTCATGTATTGAAGAAATTGCCTAAACAATTCTTCGCTTCCCTGGTGCAGAAAGTGAACCGAAAGCTCGCAGAGGGACATGACGTTATCAATCTAGGACAGGGAAATCCAGATCAGCCGACTCCGGAACATATCGTCGAGGAGATGAAACGAGCTGTTGCTGATCCTGAGAATCATAAATATTCGTCTTTTCGCGGCTCATACAGCCTGAAGTCAGCGGCTGCTGCATTTTACAAAAGAGAGTACAGCATCGATCTGGATCCTGAAACCGAAGTCGCTGTATTATTCGGCGGAAAAGCCGGTCTTGTCGAGCTCCCGCAATGCTTGTTGAATCCCGGTGATACGATTTTAGTTCCCGATCCGGGCTACCCTGATTACTGGTCTGGTGTCACACTCGCGAAAGCGAAGATGGAAATGATGCCGCTCGTAAAGGACAGGGCATTTCTTCCCGATTACAGCAGCATCCCCGCTGAGGTGAGAGAACAGGCGAAATTGATGTATTTAAATTATCCGAATAATCCGACTGGGGCTGTTGCTACTTCTGAATTTTTTGAAGAAACCGTGAGCTTTGCAAAAGAAAACGGGATCTGCGTCGTTCATGATTTTGCTTACGGCGCTGTAGGGTTTGACGGCTGTAAGCCTTTAAGCTTCTTGCAGACTGAAGGTGCAAAGGATATTGGAATTGAAATTTACACGCTGTCAAAAACGTATAACATGGCAGGATGGCGGGTTGGCTTTGCCGTCGGAAACGCTTCGGTCATTGAAGCAATCAATCTTTATCAAGACCATATGTTTGTCAGTCTTTTCAGAGCGACTCAGGAGGCTGCAGCAGAGGCACTGTTAGCTGATCAGAGATGTGTGGCAGAGCAAAATGCCCGATATGAGAGCAGGCGAAACGCTTGGATTGCTGCATGCCGTGAAATTGGCTGGGATGTGACAGCTCCGGCAGGGTCATTTTTTGCATGGCTGCCTGTACCTGAAGGCTATACTTCTGAGCAGTTCTCAGACCTTTTGCTGGAAAAAGCGAATGTGGCGGTTGCGGCTGGAAACGGCTTCGGTGAATACGGAGAGGGCTACGTCAGAGTCGGACTTTTAACAAGTGAAGAAAGGCTCAAGGAAGCCGCTTATCGAATTGGCAAACTAAACCTGTTTACCCAAAAAACCATTGACAAGACCCTATAACGATGGGATAATTCAAAATAATTTATAAAATCTATATTTTCTTATCAAGAGCAGGCAGAGGGACGAGCCCGAAGAAGCCCGGCAACCGACTTATAAAGCACGGTGCTAATTCTTGCAGCTAGCGGCTGAGAGATAAGATTCGGACGAGAAACGAAACCTCTTCAGACGCGATTGCAGTTTGAAGAGGTTTTTTGATATGGATGAAAATGAAAGGAGCTCTGGCATGAGTGAGTTATTAGCAACATATCTCCTAACAGAACCGGGAGCTGATACAGAGAAGAAAGCAGAACAAATTGCAACAGGATTGACAGTAGGCTCCTGGACTGATCTCCCCCTTGTAAAGCAGGAGCAAATGCAAAAGCACAAGGGGCGGGTGATAAATGTTGAGGAGAGAGAGGGATCTTCTGTATCAGAAAAACAAGCCGTCATCACAATTGCCTATCCTGAAATCAATTTCTCTCAGGATATTCCGGCTTTGCTGACAACAGTGTTTGGCAAGCTGTCCTTGGACGGAAAAATCAAATTAATCGATCTTCACTTCTCTGAAGCATTTAAGCGTGTACTGCCGGGACCAAAGTTTGGCGTATACGGCATCCGGAAGCTGCTGGGAGAGTTTGAAAGACCGCTGTTAATGAGCATATTTAAAGGTGTAATCGGAAGAGACCTAAGTGATATTAAAGAACAGCTTCGACAGCAGGCGCTTGGCGGAGTTGACTTGATTAAAGACGATGAAATTTTCTTTGAGACAGGTCTAGCGCCTTTTGAAACAAGAATTTTAGAAGGAAAGCAAATATTAAAAGAGACGTATGAGCAAACCGGACATAAAACGCTGTATGCGGTGAATTTGACTGGACGCACGGCTGATCTGAAAGACAAAGCGAGACGTGCTGCCGAATTGGGGGCTGATGCGCTTTTGTTTAATGTCTTCGCTTACGGCTTGGACGTTATGCAGAGCCTTGCGGAAGATCCCGAAATCGCAATTCCGATTATGGCGCATCCAGCGGTCAGCGGGGCGCTTACGTCTTCTCCGTTTTACGGTTTTTCTCATGCACTTTTACTCGGGAAATTAAACCGGTATTGCGGTGCTGACTTCAGCCTCTTTCCGTCTCCATATGGTTCGGTTGCGCTTCCAAGAGCTGATGCGCTGGCCATTCATGAGGAATGTGTGAGAGAGGATGCTTTTAACCAAACATTTGCCGTTCCGTCAGCAGGCATTCACCCTGGCATGGTTCCGCTATTAATGCGTGATTTTGGCATAGATCATATTATTAACGCCGGAGGAGGCGTACATGGTCATCCGAACGGTGCACAAGGCGGGGGGCGTGCGTTCAGAGCCATTATTGATGCGGTCTTAGAAGCCCAGCCGATTGATGAAAAAGCCGAACAATGCAAGGATCTTAAGCTTGCGCTAGACAAATGGGGAAAGGCTGAAGCCGTATGACGACTCGAAAACCTTTGATTATATGTGATTTTGACGGAACCATCACGATGAACGACAACATTATAAATATCATGAAAACATTCGCTCCGCCGGAGTGGGTGGCATTAAAAGACGGCGTACTTTCCAAAAAGCTGTCGATCAAGGAAGGTGTCGGGCGGATGTTCGGCCTTCTGCCCAGCCGTTTAAAACAAGAGATTACAAGTTTTGTATTGGAAGATGCAAAAATCAGGGAAGGCTTTCGGGAATTTGTAGCGTTTATCAATGAGCATGAGCTTCCGTTTTATGTCATAAGCGGAGGAATGGACTTTTTTGTATATCCTTTGCTTGAAGGCATTGTGGAGAAAGACCGCGTTTATTGCAATCATGCGTCATTTGACAATGACCATATTCATATTGACTGGCCATATTCTTGCAAGGGAACATGCAGCAATCAATGCGGGTGCTGTAAGCCGTCGGTCATCAATGAACTTTCTGAACCAAACCAATATATCATCATGATCGGTGATTCGGTTACAGATGTGGAGGCAGCAAAGCTATCTGACTTATGCTTTGCAAGGGATTATTTATTAAACGAATGCCGGGAGCAAAACCTCAATCATCTCCCGTATCAAGATTTTTATGAGATAAGAAAAGAAATTGAGAATGTTACGGAGGTACAGGAATGGCTGCAAAACAAGAACGGTGGCGAGAGCTCGCTGAAGTAAAACGGGAATTGGCAGAGAGAGATTGGTTTCCGGCGACTAGCGGCAATCTATCCATTAAGGTTACTGATGAGCCTTTAACATTTCTCGTCACTGCAAGCGGAAAAGATAAACGCAAAGAGACGGATGAAGATTTTCTTTTGGTCGACCAAAACGGAGAGCCCGCTGAAAGCGGGCATTCTCTGAAACCGTCAGCGGAAACGCTTTTGCATACACATTTGTACAATAAAACCAATGCCGGATGCTGCCTGCATGTCCATACGGTAAACAATAATGTGATTTCAGAGATATACGGAGACCAAAAGAAAATCACATTCAGAGGCCAGGAAATTATAAAAGCACTCGGCTTGTGGGAAGAGAATGCAGAAGTGACCATTCCGATCATTGAAAATCCGGCTCATATTCCGACGCTCGCGGCGCTGTTTGAGGAAGAAGTTTCAGAAGATTCAGGAGCTGTTCTGATCCGCAATCACGGTATTACCGCATGGGGGAGAACAGCATTTGAAGCAAAAAGAGTGCTTGAAGCATTTGAATTTTTGTTCAGCTACCATTTAAAATTGAAAACCCTTCAGCATCAGCTGGTTAAATAAAAGGAGGAATTGAAATGGCTACAATTCGAATTCATGATGAGGAAAATACAACGATTGAACATCAAGAGGAAGTAGCAAGCTTTCTGGACGGTCAAGAGGTTATTTATGAGCAATGGGATATCGCGAAGCTTCCGGAACACCTCTCAGAGAAATATGATTTGACAGAAGAAGAAAAACAGCAAATTCTTGATACCTTTGAAACTGAGATTAAAGACATCTCAACCCGCCGCGGCTACAAAGCACAGGATGTTATTTCATTGTCAGACAGCAACCCGAAACTTGATGAACTGCTTGAAAATTTTAAAAGAGAGCATCACCATACAGACGATGAGGTTCGTTTTATCGTAAGCGGACACGGTATTTTTGTCATTCAAGGCAAGGACGGCACGTTTTTTGATGTCCGTTTAAACCCTGGAGATTTAATCTCCGTGCCTGAGAATATCCGTCATTACTTCACGCTTCAGGAGGACCGCAAAGTTGTCGCGGTGAGAATTTTTGTCACTACTGAAGGCTGGGTGCCGATTTATGAAAAAGACAGCGTGAATCAATAAGCATGAAAAAGCCCCGTTCACCGAACGGGGCTTTTTATATTTATTGCAAACGCCACTGCTCATACTGTGACAGTTCTTTTTTAATTAGCGTCCATATGAAACCTAAAACAACTGCATCGTCAATAAAACCAAGACCTAGTATAACGTCTGGAATGATATCGAGCGGCATGACGATATACAAGATGGCAGCAGTTAGCAGCAAAAGTGTTTTCACCTGTGAACGAGGGTAATCGCCATTTCGCCAATCGCGAAGCATCTGAAAAAAAGTAGTCATGTGCTGGATACACTTTTTTCGGTTTTTCCTCTTTAAAATCGCTTTTCCGCCTGCCGCTCCGAGCATTATTGCTTTCTTTTTCTTCATTGGGCATACCTCCTGCCTGGCGGCGTGTTTAATATATTCTTCATCTGGGTATTGTTCTTCTAATCCTATCAATATATCTATTATACCTGAAAAATTAACTTATTTAATGAAAATATGTTTACAAATAAAGTATAATCTGTAATAATGCACAATAACCCAATCAAACTTGTTTCCTATTTCTTAGCGGCGAGGGGTGAAGTGAATGGGCGGTTCTTCTGAACAAGAAAGATTGTTGGTGTCTATTGATGAAAAAAGAAAGTTAATGATAGATGCCGCTAGAAAGCAGGGATTTACAGGGCATGACACGATCAGGCACAGTCAGGAGCTGGATTGTTTAATAAATGAATATCACCAGCTTATGCAAGAAAACGAACATTCCCAAGGGATTCAAGGTCTTGTAAAGAAATTAGGCTTGTGGCCCCGCAGAGATGTTATGCCAGCATATGATGCAAATAAATAGCGGCCTATCAGATGCATATATAAAGAGAGAGAGCTTTTCAGAAGCGCTCTTTTTTTCTGGAAAAATTCATATGAAAGAGGGAACTAATGAAAGAACTGGCGATTCTCATTACTGAAATGGTCAATCAATTTCATGATGCTTTTATTTCTTTATGCGGAATACTTGGCATTCATTTAACTGACAAAGACATGCATTTTTGGGTGATCGGCATTTTTGGCATATTTTTTTTCGGCTTTACTCATGCTGTGTTTACATGGCTTTCTAAATGGAGTATGACCGCCTTGTCCTTTATCTATACTGTTACAGTTATCATTGTTATCGTATTTGCGATTGAGATTCAGCAAAAAGTGACGGGGAGAGGGAATATGGAGTTTTTAGATGCCACAGAAGGCATAAAGGGTTTTTTAGTATTTTTTATGTTTTTTTTGCTTCTGAAAATGCTGCTGCGTTTCATCAAAATCCTTTTTTTCGGCAGTCCAGCAGGCAAGTCGAATGGAAATGCCCGGTCACGAAGATAAAAAAAACCTCCTGACAAGGTCAGGGGGTTATGAAGCGGACACGGGGAGGGTAATCGTCACCTCTGTGCCTCTTCGCACTTCACTTTCAATATGAATAGAGCCTCCGTACATCAGCACGATCCGTTTACAAACGACAAGGCCGAGACCGGTTCCTTTTTCTTTAGAAGTAACAAAGGGAAGGAAGATGTGATCCAGCATTTCCTGAGAAATCCCTTCACCGTTATCCACAACTTTGATTATGGCTTTTTTATCTAAAGCTCCCAGGGAGATCGTCAGTTTGCCTCCTTCAGGCATTGACTCGAGTCCATTTTTTGCCACATTTAAAATCACTTGTTTAATATGATCTTTTGTACATTTTACGAGTAAGGGCTGCTCGGTTAAATGCTGTAATTCGACTTCAACATTGTATAGATTGCCCTCAGAATAGATGATCGGCATAATTTCTCCGATAATGTCCTGAAGCGAGTTCAGCTCCCATTTTTCAGCTGTCGGCTTGCCGAGAACGAGAAACTCACTCACAATTTGATTGATGCGCTTGATCTCCTGTTCGATAATGGAGAAGTAAAGCTGATCTTCCTCACCTTTATATTTCTTTTGCAACAGCTGAATAAAGCCGCTTATCCCGGTGAGAGGGTTACGGATTTCATGGGCTGTGCTGGCAGCAAGCGTCCCGATCAGCTCTAATTTTTGCGCCTCATTTTCTGAGCGCTCCAGTTGGGTCTGACGCTTCAGTAAATAATACAGTACGAGAATAAAAAGGATATTCAGCAGCACAATACTGCATGAAAGCGGAAGCACGAGACTTTTCGTCAATTCTTCTATTGTGACCGGGTTCGGATATACTTTCATATTCCAGCTGATATCATCCAGATATCCGCTGACAGGTTTCTGATCTTTTACATGGGAGGCCTGTCCGCTCGCAAAAATCATTTTCCCGTCTTGGTTCACGACTTCAATATAAACATCAGGGCTTAGCAAGTTAATGAGATTTTTCAAATAATCAATTTGAATAGCTGCGACAAGATAATCTGTCACATTTTGTTTTGAGTCCAAAACAGGGACACAAATTGTAAAAATGGGCTGACCTGTAATTCTGCTCGAATAACTATCTGAAATGACTGTCTTTTTTGTTTCT